>Ga0209536_100014653_pt1 | contig 11241 bp, 10 predicted proteins | sample DeeMarSeWOR28_12_FD_187461 | JGI IMG/M metagenome (GOLD analysis project Ga0209536, IMG submission 187461) | Marine sediment microbial communities from White Oak River estuary, North Carolina - WOR-2-8_12 (SPAdes) (version 2) | ecosystem: Environmental > Aquatic > Marine > Intertidal zone >... | reverse complement strand
ATCCGCCTGTTCTCTGGAGCATCGAACTCTCGGATGTGCTGGCCCACACCAAAATCATCGCAGAAGCCTGGGATGCCGCCGGCCTCTATCAGGTTGGAGCTTTTCCTGGTTTCCGCTGGGCGGAGTGGAACGGTAGATACCGGGATGTAATCCGGAGGTTTGTTCGTGGTGAAAAAGGGCTGGTGGGCGAGGTGGCAACCAGACTCAGCGGCAGCAGCGATTTATATCAGCCACAGGGGAGATTGCCGATCAATACCATCAACTTCGTGACCTGCCATGACGGTTTCACCCTTTGCGACTTGGTCAGCTACAACGAAAAGCACAATGAAGCCAACGGTGAAGACAATCGCGACGGCACCAACGAGAATTTCAGCTGGAACTGTGGACAAGAGGGTGAAACAAACGATCCCCTCATTGTTTCGCTCCGTAAACGGCAGGCAAAGAACTTCATGGCGATCCTCCTGCTCAGTCAGGGTGTGCCCATGCTCCTTGCAGGAGATGAGGTGCTTCGAACTCAGCGAGGCAACAACAATGCATACTGCCAGGACAACGAGGTAGGCTGGTTCGACTGGACCTTGACCGAACAAAACCAGGATATGTTCCGCTTCGTCAAGCAGATGAGTGCCTTTCGTAAACGCCACGCCTGTCTCAGGAGGAAGCGATTTTTGAAAGGCGAAAAGCAAGAGGGCCGCCATCTTGCCGACGTCACCTGGCATGGCACCAAAGTCAACGAGCCCCCTTGGGAGGATCCCAATGCTCAGATTCTTGCCTTCACTCTCAGCGCAGTTGCAGAGAGCGAGGAAGACATTCATGTAGTACTCAATATGTCGGACAGTTCTGAACAAACGGAGCTTCCTCGAATACCCAACTCGACCTGGTTTAGAGCAGTGGACACTTACCAAGACTCACCAGCAGACATTTTGGAACCACCCGAGCAGCCTGAGGTGAAAAACTCGTTTTATACCGTTCAGCCTCGGAGCGTTGTGGTTTTTGAGAGAAGGGGTGAGTAGATTGCGGATTTCGGCATGCGGAATGCGGATTGAGAAAATGATAAATCCGCAATCCCAAAGGAGTTGTGATGCCAGACTCTATTCTTATCATATGTTCTTACTGCGGGGTGGGCTGCAATCTGGAGTTGCAACTCGACGACAACGGAATTCCGGGCAAGAGCAGCGCCTCCGGCAGAAACGAGACATTGAACGACAAGTACCTTTGTGTTGAAGGCTTCTTCATCCATGAACTTGTTACCAGCAAAGAACGGCCTACTCACCCCCTTGTCCGCAAGAGGGGTAAGCTGGTGAAAGCTACCTGGGATGAGGCCACTGGCAAGGTTGGAGAGGTTTGTCTGTTCAAACAGAGTGATGAATTTGAGATTGCAAAATGCAGATTGCAGATTTGAGAATTAAGGAATCGGGCAATTAAGGGATGTGGGATTTGGGATTGCTGCTGGTTAAATCCCAAAGCAAGTCTCTTGTTCGTCATTCCCGCGGGAATCCAAACAGTATAAAATATTCTGTTTTTCTGGATTCCGGATATGTGCCATGGCTAATTCTGGAATGACTATAGTGGTGGTTTGGGTTAAATCGAAGATGTAGGGGCGGGGTTTACCCCCGCCAGGCAGCAGTTATTTTGAGGGGCTCGGCGGGAGAGGATAAACCCCTCCCCTACAAAAACAATGGTTACTCAGCTAATAACAGATGTAGAGGAGCCACAATGAAAACCATGAAAATCTTAACTACACCCCGAATGGAGCGTTGCATCGGCTGTCACGCTTGCTCATTGGCCTGTGCCCGGCTGGTGAACAAGCGGTTGTCCTGGGACACGGCTGGAATCCGGATTATCTCTTCGGGTGGCCTGTCTACCGGCTTTGAGGCAAAGCCCTGCCTGGCCTGTAATCCTGCTCCCTGCGCTTTGGCCTGCCCAACAGGCGCCTTTTTTCAGCGTAAAGGGGGAGGGGTGCTTATCAAAAGGAAACTCTGTATACAGTGCGGAGAATGTGCCGCGGCCTGCCCTGTTGACGCCGTTTACCTTGACGCCGCTACCGAGCCCTTTGTCTGCATCCACTGCGGCCAGTGTGTGCCATTCTGTCCCCATGATTGTCTGGAGATGGCGGAGGTGGTGGTTGAGCCTCTGACTGAGGAGACGGGGAAGGAGGTGGCGCCATGATCAGGGATCATTTCAGGATACTTACCGTGGACCTTGCCACCGGCAAGGGTAAGATAGTTACCATTGACGGTCGTGATACGGAGGCCGGCGGGAGTGGGCTGGCAGCATTGCTCTTTAACAAATATGGTCACCCTGACAAGCCTTGGGACGACCTGGAGCAGCCTCTCATTTTCACCATCGGGCCACTTACCGGTTATTTTCCGCTCATGAGCAAGACCGTGTGCGGATTCAAGTCGCCTTACCACGACCAGTACGGGGAAAGTCATGGGGGCGGCCGCTCGGCCCTTTCCCTTCGCTTTGCTGACCTGGACGGCTTGGTCGTCACCGGTAAGGCTGAAAGACTAAGTTGCCTCTCAATTGGATCGCGCCATCTCAAGCTCATGGACGTTCACTATATGCGGGGAATTGACTTGCAGAGATCCGGAAAGATGCTTCGCAAGATGATTGGCGGCGCAGGCCATCGGTCCATCTTGCGCATCGGACCTGCAGGAGAAAACCTTTCAGCCTATGCCTGTATAACGGTGGATACCTACCGTCACTTCGGCAGGCTCGGCGGTGGCGCAGTTATGGGGAGCAAGAATCTCAAGGCCATTGCGATTCAGGGGGATGGAGTATTCGATCTCCCTGAGGGGAAACACTATGCCGAGCTCTTCGAGGAAGTGCACAAGCAGCTCACCACCACCGACATGATGGACAAGTATCACAATCTGGGCACCCCAGTGAACGTGGCGGTTCTGGACGGGATCAAGGCTTTGCCCATCAAAAATCTGCAGCAAACCACTGATCCGAACATTAAAGGCATCACCGGTGAGACCTTTGCCGACGATACATTGTTGCGCAACACCGCTTGCGCGGGATGCCCCGTGGGCTGCATCCATATCGGTTTTGTCCGAGAGAAATTTATGGAGCCCAACCAGTATCTCTACCGTCAGGTCTCCTATGACCACGAACCAATCTTCGCCACAGGTTCCATGCTGGGGATGACAAATGCCTTTCGTGTTCTTAGCATCATTGACATGGTAGAAAAGATGGGGCTGGACGTGATGTCGGCGGGCGTAGCACTGGCATGGGCAACGGAAGCGCTGGATGAGGGTATTATATCAGAGAAAGAAACGCTGGTTCCGCTAAAATTTAATGATGCTGCAGGATACAAGGAGGCCGTACTCCATTTAGGATTGGGCTCCAATGATTTCTATCGCCTTCTAGCGCAGGGAACCATGAAGGCGGCCGAGCAATACGGCGGGGAAGATTTTGCCTGTGTGTTGGGACAGGAGATGGGCGGCTATGCCACGGGCGAGGTCTTTTTCACTTCCCAGGCTCTGGGGTTCAGGCATTCTCACTTGGACACCGGCGGCTATTCTTTTGATCAGAAACATACAGAGAAGAACGTGAAGAAGGCGGTGGAATTTCTGGTGCGTGATGAACAGGGCCGCGTGCTCTTGACCTCCATGGTTGCCTGCCTCTTTGCTCGTGCAGTGTATAAGGATGAGTTGCTGGCAAATTGCCTGAATTCCCTGGGTTACACAAATCTGGCTAACAACATGCACCAGGTGGCCCAGCATATCCAAAAACTGCGTTGGCAACTCAGGTTGGCCACAGGATTTGATCCGGCAGCGGTAAAGATTCCCAAAAGATTTACGGAAATAACCACCTGGAAAGGAACCATCGATAAGGAATACCTTAACAATTTGAAAAAGGAATACGCCAAACGCATACTCGAGCTTGGGAAAGAGGAAGAGAAGAAGCCAAAAAAGAAGGCTAAGAAGAAAAAGAATTGAAAAAGTCTTATTGCGACTCTTCAATGGTGCAAGCCTTGATCACCCCCACCCCGGCCCTCCCCGTCAAGGGGGAGGGTGATGAGTGGTGTCCTCCCCCGGTCGCGCGACAGGCTCGGGATCTGCGACAAGGGGACAGGGAGATGAGTGGTAGACTCACAGTCCAAGGAGAAGGGACTAAAGGTGGACCTTTTGCTCTCCCCCTCCCCTGGCGGGAGGGGATTAAGGGGAGGGGGAAGTGATAGCTGACAGCTGATAACTGACCGTCGACAGCTAATAAAAAAGGTGCAAAGACCATGAAAGTAGGCATTGTAGGATGCGGGTATGTTGGCAGTTCGGCTGCATATGCCATGACACTTATGGGTGCGGCAAGTGACATCGTTCTCGTTGATATCAATGAGGCCTTGGCCAAGGCTCAAGCTGAGGACATCCTCCATTCGACCCCGTTCGCCAAACCGGTGCGGATAGTCGCCGGCAACTACGCCCAACTCCGAGGAGCTGAACTGGTCGTACTCGCCTGCGGTGTAAGCCAGCAACCAGGGGAGACGAGGCTGCACCTTCTAGAGCGGAACACCAAGATATTCCAGCAAGTTGTCCCCCAGGTTCTCGAATCGACATCGGAAACTATCCTCGTCATTGCTTCCAATCCTGTGGACGTGATGACACACGTGGTTGCGAAGTTCTCCGGGTTACCCTCAGGACAGGTCATCGGCTCGGGAACCATTCTTGACACGGCTCGATTCCGCGCTCTTCTGGGAGAACATCTCGGGATCGCGCCACACTCAGTTCACGCCTATGTTTTGGGCGAACACGGCGACTCTGAAGTACTGGCCTGGTCCAGCGCCAAAGTGGGGGGTGTGCCCCTGTATGACTTTGCCGAGCAGAGAGGTCGCAACCTCACTAAAGAGGTCAAATCTCGTATAGATGACGGGGTGCGTCACGCCGCCTACCGGATCATTGAAGGAAAGGGGGCGACCTATTACGGGATCGGAGCCGGGCTTGCTCGCATAGCCCGCGCCATTCGTGACGATGAGCGGGCGGTGCTTACTCTTTCCATGCCCGTCGAAGGGATCGAGGGGTTAGAGGAGGTGAGCCTCTCCCTTCAACAGGTTGTAGGCGCTAAGGGTATCGTCGATACCTTGGAGCCAACCCTCTCGGAAGAGGAACGTGTGTTGCTCGGAAAAAGCGCTGCGGTTCTGAGGGAGGCAGCAAACGAGCTGGGATATTAAGAGATGAGATTGTAGATTTAGGATTTCGGAATGGGGATTGCGGATTTGGCATTGGTCATCTGCCTCTGGCGTCATTAGGTCAGTACGCTTCGCTGTCATTTATTGTAAGAGGTGAGGAGCATAGTGTTTATGCAGCTTGACAGCTGATGGCTGAAGACTTATGGAGATGTTCACATGAATAAACTCGTTTTGCTTCGTCATGGTGAGAGTGTGTGGAACAAAGAGAATTGGTTCACTGGGTGGACTGACGTGGGGCTCTCTGAAAAAGGGCTACAGGAGGCCGGAGAAGCCGGTCGCATCTTATACGAGGGCCAATATGTTTTTGACGTTGCCTACAGTTCTCTGCTCTCTCGAGCCATCAAGACCCTTTGGCTTGTTCTATAAGAGATGGATCTCATGTGGATCCCGGTGCGTAGAAGCTGGCGTCTTAATGAGCGCCATTATGGAGCACTTCAGGGACTGAATAAGGCGGAGACTGCTAAACTCCATGGAGAAGAACAAACCTTGACCTGGCGACGGAGCTACGATACACCACCGCCCCCGTTAACCCCCGAGGACAAGCGCTATCCGGGCAAGGACCCACGCTATGTTGATCTCAAGCCCGAAGAGATTCCCCTGACCGAATGTCTAAAAGATACAGTGGCCCGCTTCCTGCCTTACTGGCACGAAGCCATTGCGCTGGACGTCAAGGCCGGCAAACGGGTGCTCATCGCTGCCCACGGCAACAGCCTCCGGGCCCTGGTGAAGTATCTGGACAACATCTCGGATGAGGAGATTGTCGGGCTCAATATCCCCACGGGGATTCCACAGGTCTACGAACTTGATGACGATCTAACTCCGATTCGCCACTACTACCTGGGAGATCCTGACGCGGTAAAGGCAGCAACATAGACTGTGGCAGATCGGGTGAAGAAGTACAGATTGCGGATTGCTGATTGCTGAATGCGGATTTCAGATTTCAGATTGGAGATTTCGAATCTAATATTCGAGAATTGAGATTTCCGGTTGCCTTGCTTAGTGATCATTGGTGTTCGAACTGGAGAACACACACAATCATAACTAAGAGCCTATAACTGATTACCAATGACATATATTGCAGCCTCAATTCTCAGATCCGCAATCCGAAATCGAAAGGAGTTGTCATGCCAGTAGCTGATTATAAGACCTACTGTAAGATGCTCGATAGAGCACGGGAGAAGAAGTTTGCCTACCCGGCAATAAACGTTACATCCTTAACCACAGCCAATGCTGTTTTAAGGGGTCTGGCCGAGTGTCGGAGCGATGGAATCATTCAGGTTTCAACTGGTGGCGGCGCCTTCGCCTCTGGTTTGTCGGTCAGAGATATGGCTCTGGGGGCCATGTCCATTGCCGAACACGTGCATCGGGCTGCGGAGCGCTATGACATCTACGTTGCCCTTCACACAGACCATTGTCAGGCAGACACGCTTGACACCTTTGTCATTCCCCTTATTGAGGAGACGGAGAAGCGTCGAGCCGCGGGAATGTTAAATCTCTTCAACAGCCACATGTTCGACGGAAGTGCTCTGCCATTGAAGGAGAACCTGGACCTAGCCGTGCCTTTGCTGGAGCGCTGCCACAAGAATGAAATCATTCTCGAAATAGAGGTTGGAGTAGTTGGGGGTGAAGAGGATGGTGTCAAAGCCGAAGGACCAGCAGAAAAGCTTTATACAACTCCTGAAGACATGCTCGAAGCAGCCAAACGCATGAATGAAATCAAAGGTGCGCGCTATCTGGTGGCTGCGACATTCGGCAATGTTCACGGAGTCTACAAGCCGGGTCATGTCAAACTCAAGCCATCGATTCTAAAGGACGGCCAGGAGGCTTTGGAGAGAACTTACGGTAAGGAAGGGCTTTTTTATCTTGTATTCCACGGGGGGTCGGGTTCATCCCTTGATGAAATTCACGAGGCGGTGGATTACGGTGTGGTGAAGATGAACATAGATACGGACACTCAGTACGCCTTTACCCGTCCCATAGCAGACCACATGCTGAAGAACTACGACGGTGTAGTCAAGGTGGATGGAGAAGTTGGAGATAAAAAGAAGTATGACCCACGCGTCTATTTGAAAATTGCCGAAGAGGCCATGGCCGAGAGGATAAAGCGGGCCGTGGAGGATCTCAGAGGGATGGGAACGACGCTGGCTGATGCCTAAGGTCAATAGGGCTGGCGCCCGTGATTGTGGAGCAATTGGTTATGGCGGGCACAGAGAGGCTCGCTCCACCAAGACCGGCCCTGCGATTAGATTTTAGCAGGATGTAGAACAAGGACACAAATGGAGATGAGATATGCTAAACAGCGATCTAGAGTTCACCATCTTTAAATTGGGTGAGTGCCGCATTCCGTCGCCCATGTCCGGCGTGCAGTTCGTGAGTGAAGAATCTCATGTTCTCTATAGCGGGGACTTGCGGGAGATCGAAAGCTATCAAAAGGCAGGCAAAAGACCGCCCTGTTTCGAGATGGCCGGTCCGAGAGAGAAAATCTACTTCGATCCCTCGAAACTCAAGTGCGGAATCGTCACATGCGGTGGCCTCTGCCCTGGTCTGAACGACGTGATTCGGGCAATTGTTTTCAGCCTGCACCATCACTATGGAGTTAGGACAGTGTTCGGCTTCCGCTACGGCTACGAAGGACTCTCTTACCGGCATGCCCATACTCCCATGGAACTGACCCTTGAGCTGGTCCAGGACATCCATCAGCAGGGAGGGACAATACTGGGTTCTTCCCGCGGGAGCCAAGACGTCTCTGAGATGGTGGACACTTTGGAGCAGATGAACGTGGGCATCCTGTTCACTATTGGAGGTGATGGAACCCTGCGCGGTGCTCGAGATATTACTGAGGAGATCGGGAGACGCAATCTTAAAATCGGGGTTATCGGCATTCCCAAGACCATAGACAATGACATCTCTTATATGGAGAGGTCCTTCGGCTTCATTACGGCGGTCTCCGAGGCCACCACAGCGATTTATGCAGCTCACTCAGAGGCTGAAGGGGCAAGAAATGGCATCGGCCTGGTGAAATTGATGGGCCGCCATTCTGGATTCATTGCCGCTTTTGCCACCCTCGCCAACAGCGACGTGAATTTCTGTCTGGTACCGGAGGTCCGCTTCAGCCTAGAATCTTTTCTTGAAAGTTTGGGGGAGAGGTTGGAGGCGAGACACCACGCTGTTGTGGTGGTGGCGGAAGGGGCAGGGCAGGATCTCATGGAACATACGCTGGAGCGAGATGCCTCCGGCAACATCCGCTTGGGAGACATCGGTGTTTTTCTCAAAGACCAAATCACGGACTATTTTAAGAAGTCAGGAATGGAAGTAACTCTGAAGTATATAGACCCGAGCTACATGATTCGAAGCATGCCCGCAAACCCACCCGACTCAGCCTTCTGTCTGATGTTGGGACATAATGCGGTGCATGCTGGCATGGCAGGTCGAACGAACATGGTCGTGGGCTACTGGAAAGGCCAGTTTACCCACGTGCCAATTTCTGCGGCTGTTTCGAAGCGTAAGGAAATCGATCCGAAAGATAAGCTGTGGACCGGTGTCCTCTCATCTACTGGACAGCCTAGGGAGATGTGATGCAGGTGATGAACCGAATCTTTTGGCCAGTGTCAGGTTGGCAGCATTAGGGTTCAGGTTAAGAGTGGAGTGTGGACATGGTAAATACCAGCAGAGCTCACACGGGTAGAGTAACCATCAGGAAATTTATGGCCATCGCCCATGCCCTCATACTCAGGGGGCACTATAGCTTGTCGGGTACGTCCGGCCAGGCGCTGGAGGATGCTTTGAGAACCCTTAGTCCTGAGATCTACGGAAGCATGAATGATCCCAGAAGGATAGAACTCAAAGGATTAGAATACATTTTGGACGGACTTCCAAGGGGCATAGAAGAGGGTAGAACAAGCCCCGATGAATTCTGCTTGTTCTCATAACGAAGAAAGAGAGAACTCCATGAAACTCCCAGCCAACAAGACCAAGATCATATGCACTATAGGCCCTGCTTCGGAATCTCCGGAGATACTCCAACAAATGATCCGAGCCGGAATGAACGTGGCGCGGCTTAACTTTTCCCATGGAGACTTTGACAGCCATAAAAAGGTGATCGACAACATCAGGGCCGCATCTCGCACGGTGGGAAGGCGCGTGGCAATTATGGCCGACCTGCCCGGCCCTAAGATGCGTATCGGGGAACTGGCAGAGGAGCCTATTGAATTGGTCCCCGGAGATTCTTTCACACTTACGACCGAAGAAATCGTGGGTGACAATAAGCGAGTTTCCATGAGTTTTACCGGGTTACCCAAAGCAGTGAACCCAGGGGACATTCTGTTTCTCAACGATGGTCTCATCCAGCTCGAGGCAGTCAAGGTGGAGGGTGAAGATGTTCGGTGTAGAGTCCTTGTTGGAGGAGAGCTGCGCTCCCGCAAGGGACTCAATGTGCCCGACATTGATCTTGGCATTAGCGCCTTCACCGATCGTGATCACGAGTGTCTCAAATTTGCCATGGAACAGGGGGTGGATGCGGTAAGTCAATCTTTTGTGGAGTCCGCTGCTGACATTGAGGCCGTTCGCAACGCTGCCTCAGAATTGGGCCACAATCCTTTCATTATTGCTAAGCTGGAACGCTCGCGGGCGAAAGATGAATTGGACGCTATTTTTGAGGCTGCAGACGGTATTATGGTGGCCCGAGGGGACCTGGGGGTGGAAATACCCATCGAGCGGATTGCCGTGGCCCAGAAAGAACTAATACGTCGGGCAAATCTTCTGGGTAAACCGGTGATTACCGCTACCCAGATGTTGGAATCCATGGTCGGGAACCGGCGACCTACCCGGGCCGAAGCCACTGATGTTGCCAACGCCATCCTCGACGGGACTGACTGCGTGATGCTGTCGGAGGAGTCGGCAATGGGTAAGTATCCAGTGGATGCTGCTGCCATGTTGGCCAAAATCGCCGCGGAAATCGAGCCTCATCGCCCAAGCCACGGAGTAAGAGAAATTCTGAGAGAGTTTGACCGAAAACGCGATATCAGTGTGAGGGATCTTCTCACTATGAGCGTCGAGACCATTGTGGAGCGTGTTGCGCCGGCAATAGTCCTGGTACCCAGCCTGAGCGGTGAAACAGCCCGAAGCATTACCCGATTCAGGTTGCCGGTTTGGATAGCTGCTGTCAGCTCTGAAGAGAGAATTTGCCAACAACTCGTATTCTCTTACGGCATATATCCGGTCTATGAGCCTGACCCACCGGAGGTCTGGAACGACATCGCGAAAGACTTCTTGAATTCACACGGGGTAGAGGGAGACTTCGTCGTTTTGTCTACCGGACCATCGCCCAGGCGACCGGAAGCAAACAACCGCATCGAAATTATTGATTTGAGTCGCAAGTAGGTGATTGCGGTTTTGTCCTTCGGACTCCCACCCTTTGGGCGGGTTCCCGGTTTGGGAAGGCAGAGGGCATAGTGTAGATTGCTGACAATAAATCATATACCTGCCCTCTTACTACTTAAAAGAAGGATGAGGTCTATAGAATGAGCGAAACAGCAGCGATCATCGAACAGGTTAGAGCAGGTTTCAAGACACTGGACGTTTCTGTTGAACATCAGCTTGAAGCTCTGAAATGGCTCGAGATCTGGCTAACGGACGATATCTTTCGTGATTACGTCTTGCAAATAGAGTATTTGATTGAATCGGAAAAATGGGAATTCTTACTGGACTCTTTTTATCAGGTCATTCCCTTTGGAACCGGCGGCAGAAGGGGCTTGGTTGGTATCGGCCCGAACAGGATAAATCCCTGGACCATACAAGCCTCCGCCCAAGGACATGCCCAGTATCTCGTCAACCAGCATGGAAAAGAGGCGCAAGAAAGAGGGGTGGTCCTCAGCTATGACGTCAGGAAATACACTCAGAAAGGAGTGTATGACGACAGCCTTGCCAATCCAATCATGAATCTGGACGGTCCTCAATTGGCAGAAGCGGCAGCGGCAGTGTATGCCGCCAACGCCATAAAGGTTTATATCTTTGATGGTGCCAGGAGCACGCCGGAGCTTTCCTTCGCCATACGT
>Ga0209536_100014652_pt1 | contig 11241 bp, 9 predicted proteins | sample DeeMarSeWOR28_12_FD_187461 | JGI IMG/M metagenome (GOLD analysis project Ga0209536, IMG submission 187461) | Marine sediment microbial communities from White Oak River estuary, North Carolina - WOR-2-8_12 (SPAdes) (version 2) | ecosystem: Environmental > Aquatic > Marine > Intertidal zone >... | reverse complement strand
CAATCCCGGTGGTCATACTGTCCGGCTTCAATGAGCGCGAGACCGTGGCGCACTGCCTGGAGCGGGGCGCCGATGATTTCATTGCCAAGCCCTTCGATCCGGTGTTGCTGCTGTCGCGCCTACGCTCTTCAATCGAAAAGAAGCGCCTGCGCAATCGAGAGAACGAAGGTCATGAAAAGCTACGGCGCGAAGAGGAGCGCTCCCGCAGTCTGCTACTGAACATCCTGCCCGCCGCGGTCTCGTACAGCGGCGCGACCTCGTCGCGCAGCCAGTCGAGCGCCTCGCGCAGCGGCTTCCGCCACTTCTGGTTCCAGTTCGGGAAGCCGCCGCTGTGACAGCCGCAGTCTTCCGAGCCGCAACAGCAATCGTGCACCTGCTCGTCGCAAGCCGACGGTGTCATCGAAGCCGGCGTCGCAAGTAGCGTGGCCCCGACGAGCAAGATTGTGGGGACGGCTCGCGTCAATGCCCACCTCGGCGTATTGCTGTTCGCACGGAACACCTCGATCCCTCGGTTCAGCATTGTCCATGCCAGTGACAATGTTGCGTGTTCAGGAGGTTTCCGGGCCCTTCGGCCGGCGAAGGTGATGCATATCAAACAGGTGTTGGCTCAAATCAAGCGATCGCGCCCCCCTTTGCGGCAGGGCAACGGCCCGACTCCCGGTCGGAGCCGGGGCTGGCCACTCCGGACGTGGTCGGAGGAAGAACGGCTGCCCCGGCGGGCCACTCTCGGCCGACTTCAAGACCCTGGCGATGTTTCGGGAGGAGTGCGACGATCGTCGTCGTCACCCTTGGGTCTGCCGGAGGGGCGGGCCAACTCCTCCAGCAGATCCAGCTGCACCTGCTGGATCTCCACGAGATGCTGCCATTGCCTGGAAAGCAGGTGGTCGACCTTCTCGTGCAGCTGCCGGATCTCGAGCTCGGCCTTCAGGTTGACGCGGTAGTCGTGCACCGCGCGCAGCCGGTCTTTGGCTTCCTGGCGGTTCTGGCTCATCATGATCACGGGAGCCTGGATCGCGGCCAGCATGGACAGCACCAGGTTGAGCAAGATGAAGGGATAGGGGTCGAATGGCCGGGCCAGGATCGCGACAGCGTTGATGCCGATCCACGTCGCGAGCAGCACGGCGAACAACCCGAGGAACGCCCAGCTTCCGCCGAAGGTGGCGAGGCGGTCCGCGGCTGCCTGCCCGAGCGTCCTTTTTCGTTCGAACTCGGCCTCGACGTCCTTGACCAGCGTCTCGTGTTTTGAAAGCGCTTCGATGACCTCACGATCCAGGGAAGTCAACTCTCCGCGCTCGGATGCGAGCACGGCCTCCACGCGACGCGTCCGGTAGCGGCGCAGATCATCGCGGCAAATCCAGCCGACGTTGGACCACTCCGGATGATCGCGGACGATCTCCTCGACAATCGCGGATCGAACGGCTTCACCGCGTACCGCCTGCGACTGCGGCACGATTCGTTGACAGATCTGGCAGGTCTCGACCTTGTGCTTTCGGTTCGTCATCGACACCCCTCCCGCGAAGCTCGATCCAAAAGACATTCGCTCTCGTCTCGATCGTTCCGCTCAACTCCAGAGTCCGCGGGCAGGGGGAACCGGTACCCGCCAACGATCGCGGCGACGAGGCCGAGCGCCCGGACACCCGCGAAGATCCTGTCGGCTCGCATTGTCGAAATTCTGCCGAGTCCGCAGCCTTCAGTCTATCCCGTAGGTCACCGTGATCATCCAATCGCCGTACCCGGCGTCCAGGCGCCGCAACGCGGCCAAGGCCCGCTGCTTGAAGGTCTGTTCGATCAAAGCTCCCTGTCCGGGCCACAGACGGAACTTCAGGCGGACGTACTTCCAGCCGCCGGGCTCCGCCGAGAATACGCCCAGAACCTGCGGCTCGGTCAGCAGAACCGAGTCATGCTGGGCGTGCATTCCCCGGGCGATCTCGCGTATCCGGGTCGTCACCGCGTTTTCGTCGCAACCCTCGGGAAACTGGACGTCGACGTACGCCCGGACGACACCCTTCCGGTAGCGACCGATCTGGGCGATGTTCCGGTTGGGGACGTAGACCTCCTGTCCCAGAACATTGACCAATGTGGTGAAGCGGAGTCCGATCTGCTCCACCCGGCCGGACTGCCCCGAGAGGTCGACCATATCGCCGACGTTGAGAACGTCGGAGAAGATCATCGTGGCCATCCCGAGGTTGTGGCTCAGCGCGTAGGTCACGAACGAGCCGGGGGCGACGGTCCGGTAGGGCAGCCGGCGCTCGGCGTAGCGCACGGCGAGGTAGTCGTAGAAGGTCAGGATCCCATAGCCGACGATCGCCAGCCCGATCGCCGCGACGACGCTCGTCGCCGGCAGCGCGTTCAGGGTGCGGCTGATTTCGCGTAGGCCGTGGCCATGTAGCTCACGGTGCAGCGCAACGAGCGCAAGAGCGAACAGCCCGACTCCCACGAGGGGCTCGAGCCAGCGCAGATGCCGGTGGAAGCGTGCCCCCCGGGGGGTCGCTTCTCGATACCGAGTCGGCTCTCCCGCCGACTTCGACACAGCGGCACCCCTCCTCACCGGGACGCGCTCGCCCGGCCGCCCTATTCTATGAGCCACCCCGAATCCGGAGTAAGGAACCGAGAAGGGTCGAGCTATTGATTCGGAAGCTCTTGCCGGGTATCGTCCGGACCGGAAGCACGCAATCTTCTACCGGTCCAGGACCCGAGAAGGAGACCTTTGATGAGAGAAACGACACTTCGGATGTTGATCGCGCTCGCACTTGTCGTAGCGGTGGTTTCGATCGCCGGAGCGGCTGCGACAGGAACGACGGCCATCGAGGAGCGGCAGGAAGCGATGGAGGACATCGGAAAGGCGATACAGACACTGGCGGCGATCGCCAAGAAGGAGGCCCCGTTCGACGCCGGGGTCGTCAAGACCAGCGCGGAGACGATCGCGAACCGTCTGAAGACGGCCGCGGATCTGTTTCCGGACGGCAGCGACAAGGGTGACGTCGAGACGTGGGCCAAGGCGGAGATCTGGACTGACCGTGAGAACTTCAATAAGGACTTCCAAAGCGCCCACGCGGCCGCGGTCGCGATGCAGTCGGTCACGGACGAGGCGGCATTCGGGGCCGCTCTCGGCGCGATCGGCAACGGCTGCAAGACCTGTCACGACATGTACCGCCGTCCGAAGCAGTGAAACGCCCCTCTCGGGCGAGGCGGATCGCGGCGGCTCTGGCCCTCGGCGCGGTACTGGTCGCCGCGGTCTTCCTCTTCCTTTTCCTCATTCTGACCACGGCCCGCCCGAGCGGGCGGGTCGTGCCCGCGCACGCCCCGGACCTGGCCAACGGCGAGACGCTGTTTCACGCCGGGGGGTGTATCGGATGTCACGAGCCTCCTTCCGGCGCGGAGGACGCGGGGCTGCCGACCGGAGGAGCGAGTTTTCCGACACCGATGGGGACGTTCTATCCGGGGAATCTCACCCCGGATCCCGACACCGGAATCGGTCGCTGGACCGCGGAGGCGTTCCTCGACGCGATGACCGAAGGTGTCTCACCGGACGGCCGTCACTACTTTCCGGCCTTTCCCTACACGTCGTACCGCAACATGCGGGTTGAAGACATGCTCGATCTTCGCGCCTACCTCATGAGCCTCCCGCCGGTGCGGTCCTCCCAGCGCGACCCTGACATCGCGATGGTCGGGCTCGCGCGACGCACGATGGGGCTCTGGAAGCGCCTCGCTTTCAGGGGGCGGGGGTTCCGGATCGATCCGGAGCGCAGCGCGACATGGAACCGCGGAGCGTACCTGGTGCAGGGGCCGGGTCACTGCGGCGAGTGCCACACTCCCCGGAACGCACTCATGATTCTCGACGACGCCCGCCGGCTGGAAGGTGGAGCGCACCCGGGCGGCGAGGGACAGGTCCCGAGTCTTCGGGACCTGCTCGGCCGGGGGCGGTACAAGGACGTCGCGGATCTCACGCTGGCGATGCAATTCGGCGAGACCTTCGGCTACGACAATCTCTCGAGCGGTGGCATGGCCGAGGTCCAGATGAATCTGGCCCGACTTCCCGAGGCCGACCTCCGGGCGATCTCCGAGTACCTCCTGAGTCTCCACTGACGGTGTGGGGCACCGCAGGCGCGGAATCGCAGACGTGCTGGCTACGATTCAGCCGTTCACCCTCGGTTTTCGCTCACAAACACGTGGTGAGCCAATCTGATCGAGGGCTTGCGGACCAGATCGGCGAGATGGCGCATACTACGCCGTGAGGAGTTGAAGACCCATGACGACCGCGCCCGAAAGTCCCGACGGCGGCATACTCCGAGTCTTTCAATCGAAGGACGAAATCAAGGCGTACTACGACAAGATCGCGCGCGTCTACGACCTTCTTGCCGAGCACGCCGAGCAGCCGATGCGCGAGAAAGGGCTGGCCCGGCTCGCCGCCCAGCCCGACGACAACATCCTCGAGATCGGGTTCGGCACCGGCCACTGCCTCGTCGAGCTGGCCGAAGCTGTCGGCCCGGGCGGAACGGTCCACGGCATCGACGTCTCGGACGCCATGCTGTCAATCTCCCGCGAGCTATTGGAGAGGAAGGGGCTCGCCGAGCGTGTCGAGCTGCACCGCGGCGACGCCGCCCATACGCCGTATCGTGACGACTCGCTGGACGGGGTCTTCACGAGCTTCACCCTCGAGCTGTTCGACACCCCGGAGATCCCGGTAGTCCTGGCCGAGATCAAGCGCGTTCTGAAGCCCGGCGGTCGCCTGGCGGTGGTGTCGCTGTCCAAGGAAGGCAAACAGGGCCTGGTGATGAAAGCTTACGAGTGGACGCACAAGCACTTCCCCAATCTGATGGACTGCAGGCCGATCTACGTGCGACGGGCCATCGAGGCGGCGGGGTTTTCGGTAATCGAGCATGACATCGATCACATGTGGGTGCCGGTGGAGATCGTCCTGGCGGTGCCCTAATGATACGAGTTTGCCGGTGTGAGATGTTCGGAGCATGAACGCCGCGCTCGCGCTGACCGTCGTCACCGTGGCCGTCGTGGTGCTGTTCGACTTCACGAACGGATTCCACGACGCTTCCAACATCGTCGCGACGGTGATCGCCTCACGAGCCATGACTCCCGTCCAGGCCGTTGCGCTCGTCGCTTTCTTCGAATTCCTCGGACCCCTGCTCGGCGGCACGGCAGTCGCGAACACGATCGGGAATTTCGTCAACGTCCAGGGCCTGGAAGGCTCCCACTCGGTCCTGCTGGTTCTCTGTGGGGTGCTCGGCGCCATCTGCTGGAACGTCATGACCTGGTGGCTCGGCATTCCCTCCTCCTCATCGCACGCGCTGGTGGGGGGACTCGCCGGGGTCGTTAGCATCGCCGTGAGTCCCGACCACGTTGTCTGGGGCTTCCGTGAGCTGGCCCTCGGCCGTGCGGTCGGCGTGACGAAGATTCTGCTCGCGCTTCTGCTGTCGCCACTTATCGGGTTTGCTTTCGGCTATGTGATCCACCTCTGCATGCGGTTCCTCTTGAGATCCGCGCGGCCCACGGTGAATCGTCACCTGAGACGGATTCAGTTCTTGACCGCCGCGGGCCTCGCGTTCTCCCACGGCGCCAACGACGCGCAGAAGAGCATGGGCGTGATCGCGATGGTACTCGTCGCCGGAGGATTCCTGCCCACATTCGAAGTGCCGTTATGGGTGATTTTGCTCTGCGCGACTGCGATCACCCTGGGAGTCATGTCGGGCGGGTGGCGGATCGTGCGTACCGTCGGGTTTGGCATCTACAAGCTGGGCCCGCTACACGCCGTCGACGCCCAGTTGGCCGCGGGTGGCGTGGTACTCTTCTCGGCCTGGCTCGGCGCGCCGGTGTCCACAACACACGTCGTGAGCTCCTCCATCATGGGCATCGGCGCTTCCGAACGCCCGCGGGCAGTGCGTTGGGGGAAAGCGAAAGAGATTCTCGGGGCGTGGATCGTGACGGTTCCTGCGGCGGCCGCCGTATCGGTCCTGCTCTACGGACTCGCCCGCATGGCGTTTCCGGGAATGTCATGAACTAGGACTCATCGATTCATGGAAAGCAGAACTCGGACATTGTTCGGCCGCTTACTGGAGCGAGTTTTCCCTCGTGCTCCGGATTTTCATCGCCTGCTCGACGACCAGTGTGATCTCGCCGTCGAAGCGATGACGACTTTCGTTGAGTTCATGAAAGAGGGCGCCGCCGACAAGGGTGCGAAAGTGCGGGAACTGGAACACCGCGGGGATGACCTGAAGCGTCGCAACATGGACGTACTCAATCGAGCGTTTGCCACACCGATAGATCGCGAGGACATTTTCCGTGCGGTGGTCACGCTCGATGACGTCATCGGCTATGCCAAGACCACTGTCCGAGAGATGGAGATACTGCGAGTCGCGCCCGATGCCCCCATGCGGGAAATGGCGGCGCTCCTGCTCGAAGGTACGCAGGCTTTGCAGCAAGGCTACGCCAAGCTCCCCGGCGCCCCGCTCGATGCGGAGCCGGATGCCCAGCGCGCCCACAAGACCGAGCGCCGGATCGAGAAGATCTATCGCGATGCCGTGGCAACTCTCTTCGACGAGGAACAGATCAGGCAGCTCGCGAGCTCTGACGGCGACGAGGGCGCGGCCGCAGGCGCTATTGCCGTTGTCCGGATGCTGCGCCGCCGCGAGCTCTATCGCCACCTCTCAAACGCGGCCGACCGGATAGAGATTGCTGCCGAGACACTTCGCGACATCATCGTCAAGATTGTCTAGCTCTGCCGCGCGCCGGCGGGCCAAGCCACCGGCCGGACACCCGGGAGCGAGTGGCATGGCCGAGGTTCAGATGAATCTGGCCCGACTTCCGGAGGCCGACCTCCGTGCGATCTCCGAGTACTTCCTGAGACTCCGCTGACGGCGTGGCGCACCGCAGGCGCGTAACCGCGGGCCTGTCAATATCGTATCCCGGAGGCGAGGTCCGGCGGATCACCCACGACCTCAACTCCTACCGATCCGTGAGCATCACCGCGGACGGAGGCGCGCTCGCGACCGTGCAGTCGCAGGATGCATTCAGCCTCTACGTCGTCGACCTGGGAAACGAGCTTCCAGAAGATCGAATTGCGCTGACGCCCGTGCAGAAGTTACACGCCTCGTTTGTCGGTCCGTGAAACCCGACTTCCCCGAGCTCAGACATTCCTGCTCGATTCCAATCGCGCCGGGCCTTCATGCCAATCTCGGTTTTGGCCCATCGCACGCCGATCATGGGTTTCTCGATGGGAATCATCGCGGTCCGAGAGTTCACGACAGAATCAGTGACCTTTGTCGGATTCGACTGGCCCGCGTATTGCAGTGCTGTTGAAATGATCCGGGTTGTTGGAAGCACGCGAAACAAGGGAGTTGCAGGAATGCCTCTCTCTTCAGGTCTCGCCCCGAGCCCTGTGCCTGCACGCAAATGACTACTGTCGCGCTACGTTGCCCGCATTGCGGAATCGCTGCTCGTGTTGACCGCATGAAGTGCCCGCTGTGCGGATGGCGTCTGTCCGGGGAGACGCTGACCGAACACCACCCGGGCCCGGATGTCATGGGGTGCCCGTGCTGCTTCGGTTCCATCAACACACGGCGACTTGCATGTCCTCATTGTGGAAAGGGGGTCTCGACAACAGATTGCGGGCGAGCATTTGCGGGTCCGGGACCCGCGCTGGTGCTTCAGCAACTCGCGGTGCAAGAGGCGCACGATTCCGATGAAAATGAGGCAAGGACGCCCGCGCCCCCCTCACGGCGTCGAAAGCCGAGAGTCTAGATGAGAAGCGGTTGGGCGGGAAAGGGACGTCTCACAAGTAAAAGAAATAGGTCATCGCTACCAGGATCGCGATGTAGATCAGGCTCAGAGGGCCACCGACCTTGATGTAATGCTTCGTGCGGTAGCTCCCCGGTCCCATGTAAAGCGCGTTTACCTGGTGTGTCGGAAGGATAAACGAGTTGGAAACACCGAGGCCCACGACGATGGCGGCGACGCGGGGATCGACACCGATCTTGCCGGCGATGGACATGCCGAGGGGCACCAGCAGGGTGCAAGCGCCGACGTTGGAGATCACGAGCGTGAATCCGCAGCTCATGCAAGCGAGCACCGACAAGAGCAGCACCGGAGTCATCCGCGCGCCGAGTCCCCCGACGATTCCGTGGGCGATCCACTCCGCCGTACCGGTCTGGTCGATGGCCAGCCCCAACGGGATCAGTCCGGCGAGCAGAAATACGGTGCGCCAGTCGACGGCCCTGTACGCCTCTCCGACAGTGAGCACCTTCGTGAAAATCATCCCCAAAGCTCCGGCCATCAGACACACGGAAAGAGGGATGGGATTATAGGCCCGACCCTGGAAATAGAAGCTGGAGCCGAGCATCACGCCCAACGTGACCAGAAAGCAGACGAGAGCCCGTTTCATTCTCGCGGGTTGCTGAAATTCGGTCTCGAGCGCGGACATGATAATGAAGTTCTCGTGAAGACCTCGAAGCGAGTGGATTTGCTCCCATGTTCCTTGGACGAAAATCGCGTCCCCTGATTTCAAGGGCCTGTCGGCCATTTCTCGATAGTACGTCTTGCCATCCTGGTGCAGCGCGAGCGCGCTTATACCGAACGTCTCGCGAAACCGGATATCCTTTATCGTCCGGCCGATCAAGCGGGAGCGCGGAGAGACCACCACCTCCACGGTGCTGGCCACCGCCGGGTCGAAGATGTCGTGTTTGAAAACGCGCGGCTCGTCCAGCAATAGCAATCCGTGGTCGCGCACGAAGGCTTTGATTGCCACCTCCGGTCCATAGGCGCACAGGGCCATGCCGCCGCGCAGAACGGTGGAGGGAGCGGGTGCCACTTGTTTGCCACCATGGTCGGTGGAAATCGCGACGACGTTAACAAGATACCGGCGCCTGCACTTGGTGAGGTCCAGGGGTTCGCGCCCGGATTGGTAGCCATCCGGAACGTAAAGCTCGTACGGTCCACAGATCTCTTCGTAACATTCGAAACCCAGTCCGGCGACTTCGGCGGGCCGCGGCAAAGACGCTTCCTCGCTGTCGTCTGCCAGGTGCGCAAGCAGGCTCCGCCCGACCGTGGAGAGGTAGGCGATTCCCCCCACGACCAGCGCCAGACCGATGGGAGTCAACTCCAGAAGACCGAACTTGGGCATCCCCGATGGCAAGAGATCGTTCAGCAGGATCAGCGGGCTGGTGCCGATCATGGTAAGGGTCCCGCCGAGGATAGCGGCCATACCGATGGGCATCAGCACGCGGGAGAGGGAAATCCGCATTTTCCTGGCGGCGGTGATGCGGATGGCCGGAAGGAACAAAACAGCAGCCCCGGTGTTCTGCATGACACTGGAAATCGCGGCGATCAACGAAGAGAAGAAAACGATCAGGCGCGTGACGCTCATGCCGACCAAGTTTCTCAGGGGGCGAATCATCCGGCCGACCAGGCCCACCCGGTTGAGGGAGTAACTGATGATCATCACCCCGATGATCGCCACCACCGCATTGCTGCTCAGCCCGCGAAACGCGTACCTGGAATCCAGCAACCCCAGTTCCGGCAGCAGGACCATCATCAGGATCCCCACGACGTCGACACGCACCCACTCGACGACAAAGAGAAAGACCACCACCCCGACGACGAGCAACATCAGCAGTTTTGTCCTGAGATGGGTATCGACCCGAAAGGGTAAACGCACAACCCCGAGATCCTCGATCTTGCGGCCGCCGGGCGCAACCAAGGGGACTGAAACATCGAACCACAGGGCGTGCTCGCCGGCCTTCGTCCGGCGGCCCACCGAATAATGCACGCGAGTGCGCAAGACCCGCGAGCCATCCGTCGGCGCGGCCAGTTTGACCAGAAGCTGTTGCCCCGGTTTCTCCGGGTGCGGCTGCTCGCCGAACTCGACTCCACTGCTGGGAGGAGACGAAATCCACAACACCGGTGGCGGTCCTTCCAGGTCCCAGGTCAAGGGACCCTCGCGGAGAATCACGGTGTCCTTCAGTCGGACTTCGATGTTCAGAGTGCCGGACTCACCGGCAATCAGTGTTCCCTCGGCGGGGGCGATGCTGACGGAGACATATCGCGGTTCCACGTCGGAAAGCTGGGCGGCAACAGCCACGGCTCCCGGGGCTTGTTCTTTCCCGAGAGAAACCGGCCCGCCGGCCGCGCTGCTCGAACAATCGAGAATGAGGAGGGCCCCCAGGACCATCAATCGGATCGCGGTGACCCGCAGGTGCGGGCTCGTCTCCGGATCGTTGGCGTGCTCACGCCGATCTCGAGCCCAGAACGTCATTGCGTCGCGGCATACTTGAATGCAACGAGGCCGCTGTGGGCGGCAAGGTCTCGTGTCGGCGACTCTTGTCCGTGCGGTTCCCCCCGGAGCTTTGTGGGAGCGATCGGGCATGACGAATCGAGGATGCACCCCTCGACCGATTTTGACAACGGGAAATTACGCGGGCGTACGACCTCGTAGATGTCCCGCGTGCAATGGCAAGAAAAACCGTCCGCCGACCCTGTCTCATTGTCGGCACTCGAGAGGGTAGCTTGACCGTCGACGTCATACCGACCGGCCGCGAGATTCCAGGATTCTCGGGTCGAGGGCACCCGGAAGCCCTACGATCCGTATTCCCATTAGGAGGACGATCAGATTTACTGTTCCGAGCGAGTTCTCACGGCTTCGGCCTGTGGAGCGCAGCGCAAAGGTACTCCAGCAGAGATTCCACTGCGGCCGCCAGTTCCGGGTCCTCTACCTCTGACTCGAGCTCCACGAGCACCTCGAAGGCCTCATCCAACTTCCTTTCGTTCGTGAGGGTGATGGCTCGGTTGTACCGATCGATCCTCTCCCGCCGTTGCATTTCGGTTCGAATCCGGGCCATGTGGTGCTGCAGCGATTGAGTGACACCGGGGTCCACGAACTGCTGCACCATGGTCTCCAGAATCCGAAGCGCTTCCTCGAACCGTTCCTCTGCCTTCGCTGCGTCGACCAGCCCCTGTTTGGTGTGAAATATCGACTGGCGGGCCTGATGGACGATCCGCCGATCGGTCGCCTGACGTTCTATCCGTGCCAATAGTGCATCGCTCTGCTCCAGGTTACCCGCGCGCGCGTACAAGGCCGCCAGGTACGCGGCTGCATCCATTCTCGCGGGGAGCAAGCCGCGAGCCGTTTCGAGTGCCGCGATGCCGGGACCCGGATCGTCGGAGCCGTAGTAGTACGTCAATCCCAACCCGATGTAACCCTCGGCGAGGTCGGCGTCGAGCAAGACGCTCTTCTGA
>Ga0209536_100014651_pt1 | contig 11241 bp, 9 predicted proteins | sample DeeMarSeWOR28_12_FD_187461 | JGI IMG/M metagenome (GOLD analysis project Ga0209536, IMG submission 187461) | Marine sediment microbial communities from White Oak River estuary, North Carolina - WOR-2-8_12 (SPAdes) (version 2) | ecosystem: Environmental > Aquatic > Marine > Intertidal zone >... | reverse complement strand
TCGAGATCGTTCCCCAGGGCACCATGGCCGAGCGCATGCGCGCCGCCGGGGCCGGCATCCCGGCCTTCTACACCGCGACCTCGGTCGGAACGAAGCTCGCCCAGGGCAAGGAGCACCGTGAGATCGACGGGCGCACCTACGTGCTCGAGAAGGCGATCCGCGGCGATCTGGCCCTGGTCGAAGCCTGGCAGGCCGACCGCTGGGGCAACCTCATCTACAAACAGTCGGCCCGTAACTTCAACCCGGTGATGGCGATGGCGGCCGATCTGACCGTCGTCCAGACCCAGCATGTGGTCGAACTCGGCGAACTGGATCCTGAGGCGATCGTGACGCCCGGCATATTTGTCAACCGGGTGATCCACGTGCCCTATGGTCATCCACCGATCGGAGGATAGCGATGAACCTGTCGACCGACATCAAGCCGCGCTCGCGCGACGAGATTGCCGCGCGGATCGCCGCCGATATCGAGGATGGTAAGGTTCAATCCGACCCTTTTTGCCTCATTGAAGATTTCGGAGCAAATGTCGAGAGCGTGAAGGTAATTTTCAACATTCACGCACTGTGATCCGACATGGAATGAAACGCCCGTTGGCTCCAGTCCCAGTGACTTTGCCTTTTTTAGGAGGAATATGGCCTGTTCCTGGTCTGCGCCAAACTTGAGCGACAATTCGACCGTGCTTCCCGTGTTGTTCACCTTGAGCCGCAATAGGACTCTTGCGCCCGGACAATGCTTGGCGATCTTGTAGAGCTCAGGCTCGTTGTCGAAAGTCATGAAACGAACCTTCTTTTTGTAGGCGCTTGTGATATCCTCCGCGGATTTAATGGTGTTGGCGAAGATTATCTTGTCGGGAGACGCGCCAAGATTGAGCACCAGGTCCATTTCGGCGGCGCTTGCCACGTCGAACCCCGCTCCCAGTTTTATAAAGGTTTTTATGACTTCAGGATGCGGGTTTGCCTTGATGGCGTAGTACGGCGTTACATTGGAAAGGTGCCTGGCGAATCTTTCGTACTGTTTCCTCAGTTCATCGCGGCTGATAAGCATTATCGGGGTTCGTGTTTTCTTGACGACTTTTCTGATCGTGCTTTCCAGACCGTTCCCGTTGGAGTTTTTCTTAAGTTTACTTTTCATATCTGGTTTACTATGCGGCCTTGCCCAGGTGACCGGCCACCGGGCCGCCTTTCTCCAGCATGCTTGGCGTGATCTTGATCGCGTTCATTCTCTCGCGGTGATCCACAAGGAAAGACGTGAACTGCCACATTTCGTCGTCCTTAGGCTTCGGCACCTCAAACTTTGTGAACTTCGAATTCAGGTATTTCAGCGGCGTCCAGTCGACAGCTTCGGAAACGAACGGCTCAATGAACGGCCTGGCGATCTCCAGGATCATTTCGTGTTCCACATCATCCGGCATGAGGAATCCTCTTCTCGGGTTTTTTATCATCCATATTGCCGCGGCAACAACAGATATCGCCACCTGAAGGGTCGTTGGTTGCTGGTGCGGGACAAGCTTTCTGGCCGTGTGAATATCAAGAAGACTGCCGCACCACCAGGAGTTGAAGTCATGCCCCATCAGAAGGACGCCGAGTTCATCTCGGCCTTCCGTTATTTCGTCTGACATGATCCTCTGTTTTTCCTGAAGCTTGAACTGCCTCATTTCTAGCTCGTGCAGTGAATTGATCGCCGCGTCAGAAGGGCAGTACGCGTAATGAACGGTTGGTCTGTAAACCGGCTTTCCGTTTTCCCAGACCGTTAATCGGTCGGAAATGCTGAAAGCTTCTCCGTGGCGGATGACCATTCCGGTTATCTCGCCGCACGGAACCCACGATCTTACCCAGGTTTTCATTCCTATAGTATTAAGGCAAATCTGGTTTTTCGGACCTGTCTTATGGAAGTAAGCTCCCCTCGGAACAAATTTTTCGTGAGTTCCCCATCCGAGTTCTGCCGGGGCTACGCCTTCTTCAAAAAAGCCCTCTATGCTCCAGGTGTTAACGAATTCGTTTTCTTCTTTCGGCTTACCTGTTATCTGTGTGTCGCGCTCAGAAATATGGATGACTTTCACCCCTTCGAGCTGCGCGAGCTTCGGGAAGTTTTTCTCGGTAAGCGCCGCTTCAAGGTCCTTTTTGCGCGGGTCTTTCGGTTTTTCTTCCAGGATCTTGTTCGCGATATCGACGAGAGCTTTTTTGGTGAAATGCGAAACAAGGCCCGGGTTTGCGCCGTGATCAACTATCGCGGTCGAACCGTCGTTGGTTCCCCATTTTTCTATCTGCTTTCTCAGTTCCATGTGCCTTGAGTATAATGTGTATTTTGTGGGATCATCGCGCTCGCTGTCTTTATATGGATCCCACTCCTCCACCGACGTGTTGACGTAGAGGATCTTATTTTCTCGGCACCAGTTGAGCATGTCCATGCATTCTATGTTCCACGCGAGATCAATGATGAGATCGCCCGGGCCGACAAATTCTTTCAGCAGGACCTTGTAGTTATCCTGCGTGATCTTGTTGATAACGTACTTTGCCCCCTTCTTTAGCGAATCCTTGACTCGGTTTTTGTTGTCGACATAGTCCATTATCGTTACGTTTTTTGGCGGAACGTCGATAAGCCGCAATACAAGCGGAATGGCGCATTGAGAAACCGAGCCGCAGCCGATTATTAAAATCTTCCCGTCGAACTTCACGTGTTTCATTTTTATACCTCCTCGGCAATTTCTCACCGGGTGATTCAATTTTATCAAAAAAATTTATTGTTTCAAGAAAATTTTTGCAAATGATATAATATCGGCGCGATGAAATTGGTCTATTCGGAAAAATATCATATTGACATCGGTGCTCATGTTTTCCCGACGCGGAAATATCAATTGATCAAGCACCGCCTCATTGATGAACATTTCGCGAGTGAGGATGATTTTTTTGAGCCTCATCCCGCTCGCGACTCTGATGTTCTTCTTGCGCATACGCGGGAATATATTAAAAAACTTAAAGAAGGCGCCCTGACCCCTCAGGAAGAGAGCGATCTTGAAATTCCTTACTCAGAGGAAGCCGTTGAGTCGTCCTGGATTTGCGCGGGCGGTACAATCGAGGCGTGCAGAAACGCGTTGGAGTTCGGGGTCGGCGTTCATGTCGGCGGAGGGTTTCATCACGCTTATCCCGATCATGGAGAAGGCTTTTGCGTTCTGAACGATATGGCCATAGGCATTAAAAAAATGCAGCGGGAAAAATTGATTAAAAAAGCCGCAGTTATCGATTGTGATCTTCACCAGGGGAACGGCACGGCGGCGATATTCAACAAGTCAAAATCCGTTTTTACGTTTTCCATTCACCAGGAAGCAAACTATCCTGTTCCGAAGGAAGAAAGTTCTTTGGACATCGGGCTTCCAGACGCGGTGGAGGATGGGGAGTATCTTGAGCATCTTCAAAAAGCCGTTCCCGACATCCTTGACGGTTTTAAGCCGCAGCTCGTTGTTTATCTTGCCGGGGCGGATCCTTTTGAATTTGATCAATTGGGGGGATTGTCGCTGACGATAAATGGATTGAAGACCCGAGATCAATATGTTCTGTCGGAATGCCGCGCAAGAAACATTCCAGTTGCAACTGTCTTTGGCGGAGGGTATGCTTATAACGTTGAGGATACGGTGACGATACACGTAAACACGATAAAAGCGGCGATGAAACTGATTCGAAAGTAATTAATGTAATGTTGATTGATTCTCTCGCGATAATTAAAAATCATTTTTACTTTGCCTGGTTCGCCCTGGTGCTTTTTGTTTCCGGCTTTTTGTTTTCCGCGCTTGTCGAACATTTGAAGGCCCTCGATTTCCTGAAGATACTGCCGAAATGGTTTTTGAAGACCACGCTGAAATACATCTCCTCCGATAAGAATTTTTGGCAGGTCTTTCTGTTCATCGCGCTGTTTAATTCATGCGCAATATTCCTGTATATGCTCTCCGGCATCTTCACGATAATACCTTTTATTATTGCTTTTGCCACGGGGATGAACATCGGCATAGCACTGCAGGAGCCCATCTCTGATGAGACAGGAGAAAAACATCCGCTCGCGGAAGCGAGGAACCGGCCCGGCCTCATTTCTTTTCTCGGTGCCGCTCTGGTTCCGATTCTTGAGCTTGGTGTTTTCTGTTTTTCCATGGGTTTTGGCATGACGATGGGTTTGGCGCTTATGGCCAGTTATTCTCCTTTTAAGGTCGCTGCCCTGGTTGGGCCGAGGATTGTAGCGTACTTTCTGATTGGAGTGCCGGTCCTTATTGTTTCGGCGGCGCTTGAGGCCGCGGCTGTCAAGGAACTTCAACAATGAAGATCGTTCCGCTTTCGTTTGATTCTCTCGGAACCCGGAGCATGGCCACTTACGTGGAGACACCGGATGTGGCCGTCCTTATTGATCCCGGAGTTGCTCTTGCTCCCAACCGCTACAGCTATCCTCCCCATCCTATCGAGGTCGAAAGGATGATGGAGGACTGGCGCACGATAGAAAAATTTTCCAAAAAATCTGATATCATGATTGTTACTCACTATCATTACGACCATCATAACCCGGAGGCGCCGGAGATCTACAAAGGGAAGCAGGTTTTTATCAAGGACCCGGATAAAAACATCAACAAGAATCAGGCCAAGAGAGCCAAGTATTTTTTGAAAAAGCTCGGGAAGTTGCCGAAACTAATTGAAACCGCCGAGGGCAAAGAGATCCAATTCGGAAAAACGAAGATCAGGTTTTCTCCGCCGGGCATACCGCACGGCCCGGACGAAAAACTAGGTTGCATCGTTATGACGGTTATGTCTCACGGCGCGAGAAAGTTTGTGCATACTTCTGATGTCGAAGGCGCTACGGTCAAATCTCAGAGAGATTTTATCGTCCGGGAAAATCCGGATACCCTTATAATTGACGGTCCCCTTACCTGGCTCGGGCTTCACGCCGGCTCGATGTGCGAGATAGTCAAAAAGAGCAGAATCAAGAATTTTATAGTCGATCACCACTTCCTGAGGGATCCTAGGTGGAAAGAAAAAATGAGCTCTGTTTATGAGGTTGCCAAGGAGAGGGGTACTAGGGTAGAATGCGTGGCTGAGTACCTCGGAAAGAAAATTACCATGTACGAACCGTTCAGAAAGAAGCTTTTCGAGGAGCATCCGGCGGAAAAGGATAAGCCGATTTATCTGCCGTGGCTTGCAAAATAGAGAGGGGAAAGGGCATTGCTTAAGGAAATTATTTTTGGGATAGTCGGGGGGCTTGCGTTATTTTTATACGGCATGTTTATCCTGAGCGATGGCTTGCAGAAATTAGCCGGCGACAGGCTGAAGAAGACAATGGAGCTCTTCACAAAAAGCCGCATGAGAGGATTGGCAACCGGCGCGGTTTTCACGGCTTTAATTCAAAGTAGCAGTGTTACTACGGTAACCCTCCTTGGCTTGATAAACGCGGGGCTTGTTTCTCTTGAGCAGTCTGTCGGGATTATTCTGGGGGCGGATATCGGAACAACGATAACCGCTCAGCTTGTTGCCATAAAGGTTGGAGCTCTCGCCCTTCCAATAGTAGCTGTTGGCTTTCTGTTGAAGGCCGTTGCCAGGGATCAAAAAGTTAAGTACCTTGGAGAAGCAATTTTGGGATTTGGCATATTATTTATCGGAATGAATTTTATGTCGAGCGGAGTGAAGCCTCTTAAGACTTCTTCTTATGTCATGGGATTGCTGGTGGATTTTGGGAAAACCCCTTTGCTTGGAATTTTAGCCGGGGCTTTGTTTACCGCGATTATCCAGAGCAGCAGCGCGACATCAGGTCTTGTTATCGCGATGGGTATGCAGGGGCTTTTAAGTCTTGAAGCTGCTGTTGCCCTGATGCTCGGGGCGAATATTGGAACATGCGCCACGGCTCTTCTTGCTTCTATAGGCGCGTCACTTTCCGCCAAGAGGGCCGCCTTAATACACCTTCTTTTCAAGGTTTTTGGTGTAATGGTGATCTTGATTCCTCTTCCTTACTTCATAAAATTGGCCGCCGCGACATCATCCTCTTTGCCAAGACAGATCGCCAACGCCCATACATTATTTAATGTAGGGATTACGTTGCTTTTCTTGCCTTTTGGGTTTATCGTAGTGAAAATTGTAAAAATGCTTATCCCCGGCGAGGTTATTGCTGTTGAAAGAGGCACTAAGTTCATTGATAAGAGACTGCTTTCTACTCCTTTTGTTGCTTTGGCTAGCGCCGAGAAAGATGTTGTGAGAATGTCGGAAATTGTTCATAGCATGATAGTCGACAGCAAAAAAATATTTTTGCAGAACGAAAAAAAGCTGATAAAGATTGTTGCGGCCAAAGAAGATTCGGTTGATGAGATAGATAAAATTCTGGATTCTTATATGACCATTCTTTCTGAAAAATCCATGCCGGTAAAGGATAGCGAAAAGCTTGCCGGGTTGATGCACGCGATAACCGATATTGAAAGGGTGGGGGATCATATTAACAACATAGTTGAGTCAGCCGAAAGAATTGCGAAGGAAAAAATTGATTTCTCCAAAGATGCGTTGCAGGATCTCGGGAGAATGTTCGACGCGGTCGAGAGCATATTCGGCAAGACCGTTCGAGCGCTCAAGGGCGAGGATGGAGGGTTAATAAAGCAGATATTTGACGATGAGGGCGAGCTGGACAGGATGGAAAAAGAATTTGAGGCCGGCCACATGAAGAGGCTGGAGAATAATCGCTGCAGTCCTGCCGCCGGCGTAGTCTTTGTTGACGTTTTAAGGAACCTTGAAAGGATCGGCGATCATTCGGACAATATCGCCCACATGCTTCTTGTGGGTTTCTAAAGTTGTCGGTTTGTATGTTTTAATATATAATGTTTTCTAAGGTTTTTGTATGAAAAACATAAATCAGTTAAGAATTCTCGGAATGCTCGCGCTGATCGCAGTGTCGATCTACCTGATATGGCAGCTTCCGATCACGCTCGGCCTTGATCTTCAGGGCGGTTCCAGGCTCGTTCTCGAAGGTCAGGATACCGAAAAGGTTAAGGTCAGCGATGACGCGATGGCGGGTGTTGAGGCGGTTATCCGCAACAGGATCGATTCTCTAGGAGTAGCCGAACCAACGATTCAGCGAAAAGGGAGAAATCAGATCGTTGTTGAGCTTCCCGGCGTCAAGGATCCCGACAGGGCCGTGAGAATTATCGGTGATACAGCGCTTCTTGAATTCATTGAGGCTGAATGGGCGCCCGGCGACGAAAGCGTCCTTTCTCCGGGAAAGATCGTCGAAGTCTACGGCAAAGGCGCGAGGCTGGACAAAGTAAAATACTCCCGTGACGGCGTTGTGGTTAAGGAAACCCCCATAGTATTAAAGAATACTATTTTGACGGGAGCGGACCTTAAGAGCGCGCTGCCTGATGTGGATCAGTACGGCAATCCAATAGTCGCGATAGAATTCAACTCCGACGGCGCCAAGATATTCTCCGAAGTCACCGCAAGGACTGTCGGCAAGCCGATCGCGATCCTTCTTGACGGCAAGATCATCTCCGCTCCGAATGTTAAAACTCATATTCCCGACGGCCGCGGGATAATCACTGGTGATTTTGAGCCGGAAGAGGTTCAGGATCTCGTTATTAAGCTTAAAGCGGGCTCGCTTCCTCTGCCTGTTAAGTTAATTGAAAACAGGATAGTAGGGCCGACCCTTGGACGTGATTCGATTGACAAAAGCAAGGTCGCGGGTCTTATCGGGCTGGTCCTGGTAATCGTATTCATGATCTCTTACTACAGGCTTCCGGGATTTCTTGCCGACGTTGCGCTCTGCATTTATGTCGTTCTTGTTTTCGGGATTCTCTCGCTTATCCGCACCACGCTTACACTTCCCGGTATAGCCGGCTTTATTCTTTCCATAGGCATGGCCGTTGACGCGAATGTGATAATATTTGAACGATTCAAGGAAGAAATGAGATCGGGCAAGTCCATTAAACTCGGAATTGAATCGGCTTTTGAGAGGGCCTTTTCCGCCATCCTTGATTCGAATGTCACAACCATTATTGCCGCAGTCACTCTCTTCTGGCTCGGCACGGGAACCATAAGAGGGTTTGCCTTAATATTAATCGTTGGTATTGTTGTTTCGATGTTCACTGCGATAGTCATCACGAGGACTCTAATGAACATGGCTGTTGATGCTAAGATCCTGCGTTCCAGCGATACGTCTATGGTGCGCAAGTAGGAGAACGAAATGGATTTCATCGGGAAAAGAAAAATATGGTTCATGATCTCTGCGGTTCTTATCACCGTGTCGATAGGCACAATGGTTTTTAACTGGACGGCCAAGGGAAGCGCCATGAACTTCGGAATCGATTTCACGGGCGGGGCGTTGATTCTCCTAAGGTTCGACAATGAAGTTTCGACGTCGCAGGTAAGAGATATTCTGGTTAAGCATGGCCTGGGAAAGGCTGTTATTCAAAAAACCGGCAAAAAGGATATTTCTATCAGGACCGAGCCCATTGAGGATGAAACCCGAGTCGCGCTGATATCGGATCTTGACAAAGATCTGGGAGGGGTCGAGCTTCTTGAGGCGGATGTAATCGGTCCGGTGATAGGAAAGGAGCTCAGGACTCAAGCGATTCTGGCTCTTATTATTGCTTCCGTCCTAATGATCATCTACATTACCTTCAGGTTCGAGTTTAAATATGCCGTTTCCGCAATTTGCGCCCTTTATCATGACGCTATCGTGACGACGGGAGTCATCGCCTTGCTCTGGAGAGATGTTGATACTCCGTTCGTCGCGGCCATACTCACGATACTGGGATACTCGATCAACGCCACGATCGTAATTTTCGACAGGATAAGGGAGAACATCAAAAAGGCCGGAGCGAAGAAGATTTCCTTCGCTGAAGTCGCGAATTCCGGCGTGTCCCAGACGATCGCCAGGTCCGTTAATACCGCGTTGACGACACTTTTTATGGTCTTGATGCTTCTTCTCTTCGGCGGGATCACTATCAGGGATTTCGCGCTTGTTCTTCTTATCGGTTTTGTCACCGGAACCTATTCCTCGATCTTTATTGCCCCTTCTATTGTTGCTGTCTGGAAATCTTGGGAGATCGGCAGGGGCTAGTTTGGAGTATTTGTGAATATCCTTCAGAGCGTCATCCTCGGAATTGTTCAGGGCTTAACCGAGTTTTTGCCCATTTCCAGCTCGGGGCATCTTGTTATTTTCCACTACCTGTTTGGGATTAAACCCGCGCTTGCCTTTGTTGTTCTTGTTCATTTAGGGACGCTTGTCGCAGTTGTTTCTTACTTCTTCAAAGATCTAGTGTCGCTTTTTCTTGGCTTCTTGTCCGGCTTGAAGGGGATGCTGTTCGAAAAACTTGGTCCGCGGGAGGTATACCGTCGAAATGTTGAATTTAAACTTTCGGTTTTGCTTATTCTTGGATTTATCTCGACCGCGGCCGTCGCGCTCTCGCTTAATGATTTTCTGGAGAGGTTGTTCAGCTCCGTTCTTGCCGTCGGCGTCTTCCTGCTTGTTACTGGCGCGATCATTATCCTGGCCGAACAGATCGGGAAGTCAAACAAGAATTCTGCGGGGGTAAATTTTTTAGACGCGGTAATCATCGGTATTGCTCAGGGGCTGGCGGTCGCGCCGGGTCTTTCCCGAGCGGGAATGACGATATCGGCGTCCCTTTCGCGGGGCCTTGAGAGAAGCTTTGCCGCGAGGTTTTCTTTCCTCATGGCCGTCCCCGCGATACTCGGAGCCGGTGTTTATGAGTTTAAAGACCTTCTTTCGCTTGGCAGCGTTGGCATAGGTCCCGTTGAAATGTTAATAGGGTTCGCCGCTTCCGTGATATCCGGCTATTTCGCGATCAAGATCTTCATGAGCCTCATCACAAGAATGAGCATCAGGGTTTTCGCGTATTACTGCTTTATTATCGGATCCGCCGTTATCTTCTGGTCTTTTTCTTAGGTTTTTGGTAAAATTACAGTCGAGGTGTGTCCACTTTGCCTAGAAGAAGGCGAGCTAGAAAGAAACAACCCAAGCCCGGTCCGTATTCTCAATTTAAGCAAGACATAATTGGGATCTTCCTCATTGCGTTCGCTGTTTTTATTCTTGTTTCAAACCTGTCTTCCTCAACCGGCGTAATCGGTTTTTTTGTGGTTAAGACATTTCTAACCTCGGGCGTTGGCGCCGGGGTCTATGTTCTTCCGCTTTTCCTTTTGCTGCTCGGCATAGTAGTGATGATAAGGCAGGATGTAACAAGGTTCATGATACGCTTCCTGGGGTTGTTTTTATCCTTTCTTACGTTTATTCTTGCGGCCCAGATGTTCTCTCCCGCGTATTTTTCTCCCGAACCCGGTCCGTTTTCGGGCGGCGGGGGTGTTGTGGGGTACGGATTGGCGCTTGGGCTTGAGAGGATCATCGGAGTTATTGGTTCGTACATTGTGATTGCCGCTGCCGGAGCGATATCGCTTCTCCTCATTTTTAACACGACGATAATTAACATAGTTTCCGGATTTGTTGAGGCAATTGCCGCCCTCTTCTCCAAGGAAAAGGATGATGAGCTGAGGCGCAGGGAGCGGATTGAAGATGTCCGGCCCAAGCCGGAAGACAGGACAATGATACCCTCGATGATGCCCATCATCAAAGACATTCAGTCACAGCATATTGAAGTTATTGATGAGCGTGACGAGAAGGAATACGGGAAGCCGCCCAAGAGTTCCGCGAGAAAGAGAAAAAAACGTTACAGCGGATATGAGCTTCCGCCGGTTGACCTTCTTGATCTTCCGTCTGCCAAGGAAAGACAGCGTGAAGAAAGACTTAAGGAAACGACGGAGCTCAGAAAGAAGATCCTTGAAGAGGCGCTCAGGTCTTTTGGCGTTGCCGCCACAATTGTTAACGTCAATCAGGGGCCGGCCGTCACAAGATATGAGCTTCAGCCGGAACCTGGCGTGAAAGTTTCCAAGATCGCCAATCTTGCCGATGACATTGCTCTTAACCTTGCCTCACACGGCGTCAGGATAGAGGCTCCCGTTCCGGGCAAATCCGTTGTCGGGATAGAGGTCCCGAATGCCACGATTACCCCCGTTCGGCTCGGAGAAATTGTTAGGACGCCTGAATTCAAGCGAGCCTCATCGAAACTTTTCCTCGGCCTGGGTGAGGATCTTTCCGGCACGCCGATATTCGGAGACCTGACGAAAATGCCTCACTTGCTCATTGCCGGCACGACCGGTTCCGGGAAAAGCGTTTGTATCAATTCGGTTATCGTGAGCATACTTCTTAAGGCAAGGCCCGAT
>Ga0209536_100014650_pt1 | contig 11241 bp, 11 predicted proteins | sample DeeMarSeWOR28_12_FD_187461 | JGI IMG/M metagenome (GOLD analysis project Ga0209536, IMG submission 187461) | Marine sediment microbial communities from White Oak River estuary, North Carolina - WOR-2-8_12 (SPAdes) (version 2) | ecosystem: Environmental > Aquatic > Marine > Intertidal zone >... | reverse complement strand
GCTCAGGCGTGAGCAAGCTGGGCAGCATGCTGTTCACGCGCGTCCGTCTGCCGGGCGCCCTGGGCGGAGCCATGATCGGATTAGCGGACGCGTGGTACGCGTGGCGGCGCGGCCCGGCGGAGAATTCGGCCGCGGAGAATCGCAGCCTCGCAAGCCGCATCCGTCGGCGCACAGCCACCGCTCGCTATTTCTATTTGCTGCTCGTCGGCCTGATGGACGACAAGCCGGTCCCGGCAGTACCTAAACTCGGAGACAGGCTAGCGGAAAGCAGGCTGAGTGCGGTCAGCGATGAGATTCGCCGACTGATAGCAGAAGTGCGGGAGAAACCCGGCCCCTGGCAAGACACAGCGAAAGGCTGAATTTCCCGCAGCGGTTGTTCACCAACCCTCTTTGATGCACTCCACGACGTATTCGCGGTCCTCCGCACTAACCCACCACCCGTTAGGAATGCAGATCATTTCCTTACTCAGCTGATCGAGCAGCGGCAAGGGCGCAGCAAATTCGCTAACGCAAGAATGTTTGTCATTGCGCTCGTGCACGCGGCTGACCATGACCTTGCGCGCTTCCATGTGGCGCATGAAGTCGTCGCGTCGCTCTACCTTGATGGTGTGAATCCAGGCCGCGGATTCGGCCCACGAGTCACGTCGCATGTTCGTCACGCCGCCCACGGTACTGAGCGCTTCATCGTAGTAGGCCGCATTGTCCTTGAACTTCTGCACCAGGCCGTCGATATGCGGGTAATTGTGTATACCGATCGTGGCGCACACGTCATTCATATGAAACTTGAAGCCCCACTCCGGGATATCGGCTTCGCAGCGGAAATCCTCCCGCGGCGACTCGCGGTCGATGCCGTACCAGCGCAGCAGTTTGCTGCGTTTGTAGAGCTGCTCGTTCGGCAGGGTCATGAACCCGCCGTCGACCGTCGTGAAATGCTTGATCGCCTGCAGACTGAAACAAGCCATGTTCGGGCTGTTCCCCAAAAGCTTGCCTTTGTAACGCGTACCATAAGCGTGTGCGCAGTCTTCTATCACCCAGGGACGAAAACCGAGTCGTTCCTCAGCCCTGTCAAGTATTGCGGTCACCGCGTCGATATCGACCGGATAGCCGCCCCAGTGGACGAACGTGATTAACTTTGTCTTCGCCGTAATCTTGGCTTCGAGATCCTGCAAGTTGATGTTACAGGTCTCCGGGTCGACATCGACCCAGCGTATGCGCAAGCCATTTGCCAGCATCGGCCAGTTCGTCGCGGTGCAGGTCAAGGCCGAGGTCAACACCTCATCACCCGGCTGAATGCCCGGCCAGCCCGTTTGCGGATCGGGCCTTAACGCCATATGAGCGGCAAGATGCAAAGCGGAAGTGGCGGAATTCAGCGTAACCACATACGGGTTGCCGACATGGTTCTTCAGAATGGCCTCGAACTCATCGACTTTGGGTCCCTGCCCGATGTACCCGGACATGAGTACATCGTTGACGGGCGCCAACACGTCTTCGCTCATGAACACTTTAAATAAAACTATGGGTTGACGACTCATCGGGCGCTGCTTGCCATGCTGGAAGGACTCGCAAGTATATATTCATTCCGGCGCATCGCAATCGGCACCGGCGCCGCCGTCTGTAAACCCGGCCACCGCTTTACATGGCAGCTTGTCCTTGAGCCGCGCCGGCCGGGCGCGAAACAGACCACCGCACGCAGCCGCGCACCGAATTTTCCGGTACGGCAGGTCAGGTAAGCAGATTCGGGCCGGCTAGCCCGCATCGCGAAACGCGCAGCTTAATGCAACGGCAAACGCAGGATCGCAGTGGGCGATTTGTCATCGCCATTGCTCTGATCCGGAAGGATTTCACCAAGCTCAGACGGCGGAATACTAAAGTGCCGTTTGAACATGCGGCTGAAATAGGAAATGTCATTGAAGCCGACGGCATAGCATGCTTCTGTTACCGATGCATTCTGATCCTTCAGCATTTTGTAGGCGGCACGTAAACGATAACGTACGACATAGTCACGAAACGCGATCGCGAATTTTTCCTTGAACACGCGGCTGAATCGAAACGAGCTCATGCCGCACAATTTGGCAACATCTTCAGCGCGAATTTTTTCGCGGAAATGCTTTTCCACGTAATAGAGCGCCGGCTCGAGGCTGACATCCTGGCCACTGGCCGCACTCAGAATGCTGGCAGGCAACTCCGGGTCCGACTTCGCCATGATTCGATGACCCTGCTTGCCCTTCGCTTCGCATATATCCTGCAGTATGCCGTAGCAACGGATGAGTTCGTCTTCCTGCAGAGGCTTTACCAGGAAGTCCGTCATGCGGCTCCTGAACGCCCATATCGCCAGTTCTTCTGAATGCTGCACGGTCGTGATAAACATCGGGATAGCCGAATACAAACGTTTCATCTCCTCGACCAGCCTTGACCCTGCGCGATCCGGGTAATCAAAGCTGAAGCAGATGACGTCGGGTTGCTCTTCGCTCACCCTGCGCGCAACGCGCTCGTAACGCCTGCATACCACGACATCGAAATAGTCTTCCAGCAGAGTCTCAGGGCTTGCGTCCCGATCAGCTGTACTCAGATCAATCCACAACAATTTTATTTTTGTTTGCATAACAAGCTCAGGCCGTTGCAGAAACTTTTTCTAGCGGCCTTTGATGACCCCAAACCATCACGGTGAAAACGATGTTGCTAAGTTAAGCCTGCATGACCTTTTCCTGTGTGACCTCCGTCACAGTTCCAAGGCAGAAAAATTGTTAAGTGGCTCACGTTTTACTCAATAAAGATCACTGGTATTGAACATAAGAATTCACTGCGTCATTCGAAGACTTTGTGCCGCACCGGTGAGAGAGATTTAGGGCAGCAGTATTCAACATAATTCCAAACCAACCGCATCCAACGAAATAATTCCAATGACTCGCAAGTTTCTTCTAACGGTAAACGGCCGCCCCTCCGTATAAATACAAGCACGCCGGGAGATAGCACTTGTTGTCCGTGGCGGTCTTGCTAACCGCTCTTGTAACCAGGGGTGCAAGACAAACGGAAACAGAAGTGGAACGGCGATTAGCTAAACGGCGGAAATGGTTCTGCCATACATTTAAATCAATATACCGAGGTATAAAAGAAATGAACGCAATTAAGAAGTTCCTCAAAGACGAAGAAGGTTTGACCACTGTTGAATACGCCATTGCCGGCGCTCTGATTGGCCTGGCCGTCGTAACGGCTTTCACCGATCTTGGCGATGCTGTTGGCACCACGATCAATGATCTGGAGTCTGCCGTAGAAAGCCGCTAGGCGTTGACCGACTGCGAGTGGCAGGGGGGCAACCCCCTGTTCACCTCGCAGCTTCAACTCCCGCTGAACAACAGCCAAATCAAATCAGACATTTAATGACTAATACTCTCGACATCAACGGACTCACCATTGTGGCACTTAGCGTGCTGCTGTATGCGGTCGTCCGTACCGATATAAAGATTCACCAGATTCCGAACATCATGGTGATCGCCATTATTTTCCTGGGTCTGGTCAGCCAGCTACTGCTCGACGGCGTAGCGGGCGTAATCGACTGGGCCGCCGGCATTGCGGTCGGCACCGTATTTCTACTTCCTTTTTATGTTGGCGGCGGCATGGCGGCCGGCGACGTCAAATTACTCGCCGCAATCGGCAGCATACTCGGCCCCTTGAGCACGCTGGTAGCCGGTGGCATCGCGCTGCTGGCAGGCCTCCCGCTTGCATTGATTGCCGTATTACACCATCGCCATGGGCATCACAAAAACATGAGGGTCTCTTTGGAAGGTACGCCGCACCTGGTGGCACGTGAAGAAACCGAAGTCCACTGGAGCAAGCTGCGCGTTCCTTACGCAATGGCGATCGCAGCCGGCGCCTACGGCGGCCTGTGGCACTCAGGTCAGTTGCAACAATTTATCGGAGCAATACTTGGATGAATACGCCGGTCATAAATAAGACTGAAGTCGCAGAAGACACGAATGTCGGCGGCAATGTCGCTGATCTCGCGCTGAATCGGGTGGAGAAATTGGCCAAACGGCCCAGCAGCGTTGCAGAAACAGGTTTGACAGAGTCCTTCCTGGGCGACCTGGTCGTCAAGCACCTGCTGGACGGCGGCATACTCACCCTCGGAGACCTGACGGAACGGGTTGCGCTTGCCGGGCCGATACTCGAATCGATACTGAACTTCCTGCGCGGCGAAGCACGCATAGAAATACGCGGGATGTCTTCAAATCACGCCGGCAAATCATTGCGTTACGCGTTGACCGAACGCGGCCGCGCGACGGCGCTCGACGCCATGCTGCGCAGCGGATACGTCGGGCCGGCGCCCGTGCCGCTCGACGATTACATCCGGGTCGCCCAGGCACAAACCGTACACGGCCGCAACGTCAATGCAGCGGATATGCAGAAAGCCTTCGCAGGCGTCGTGATTCGAGACCAGATTCGCGACCAGATCGGGCCGGCCCTGAACTCCGGGCGCGCCATTTTTATTTACGGCCATGCGGGTACCGGCAAGACTTATATCACCCAGCAATTGGTGCGATTGTTCCCGGATGAAACGCTGATCCCGTATGCGATCGCAATCAATGAAACGGTCGTCGAGGTCTTTGACCCGATCCTGCATCGCAAAGTCGACATGGGCATCGCCAACCCGAACATCATGCTGGGCCGCGGCCATGACCCACGCTACGCCTGCTGCAAACGGCCTGCGGTCGTCAGCGGCGGTGAACTCACGGCCGACATGCTCGACATACACTACGATCATTCCACCAAGCGCTACCAGGCGCCGATGCAACTCAAAGCCAACAACGGCGTATTTATCATCGACGACATGGGCCGCCAGCGGGTTTCACCGGAAGAGGTGTTCAACCGCTGGATCGTGCCGCTCGAGGAAAAGAAAGACTACCTGACCCTGGGCGCCGGCCGGCACTTTAGCGTGCCCTTCGACGTGGTACTGATCTTCTCCACCAACCTGCATCCGACCGATATCGCGGACGAGGCATTCCTGCGCCGCATCGGCTACAAAATCGAATTTCCCACGCTGTCGCCGGACGAATACCGGCGCATCTGGGACGATTTCTGTGCAAAAGCAGAAATCGAGGTTGAAGCAGACGTGTTCGACTACGTCGTGAATGGCCTGCACAAAGTTGACCGGGTCCCCCTGCTGCCGTGCCACCCGCGCGATTTGGTCAGCATGGCGGCCGACCGGTCAGCCTACGAAGGTCATGCCCGCCATGTCACTCGTGACGCCATGAAATGGGCATGGAAAAACTATTTTGTCTTATCCCGCAACACCACTGACGCCTGGCACTCACCAGCCCAGGGCGAAGGAATAAAATCATGATGAAGAAAAGAGGTCTTTTGCTGATCGCACTGTCCATGTTCATGGGCATTGGCGCCGCATGGGTAGCCAACAACTGGGTGCAAATTCAGAACGGTGAGATCGCAGAGAACAAGAACCAGGTAACCGTTGTTACGGCGGCGATAAATATTCCGTACGGCACGAAACTGACCGAACGGCATATCAGCACCATCACAATCCCGAAAGAAATTCGGCCCCAGGGATCCATATCTGATCCGGCTGAAGTCGAAGGCTATGTCGCGCTTTCGGAGATTATGGCAGGCGAAATGCTGATGAAGTCGCGCCTGAGCTCTCACGAAGGCGGCAGCACCCTGGCCGCACTGATCGGCGAGAACATGCGCGCCATCACGCTGAGGGTCGATGACGTCGTAGGCGTTGCCGGCTTCCTGTTGCCGGGCAACTACGTCGATGTGCTCGCTACCAAAATCGAGCGCCGCACGAAACAAGCCTCGACCGACACGGTGCTGACGAAAATCCGCGTGCTGGCTGTCGACCAGAAAGCGCGCACGGATGACAACGACCCGGTGGTCGTGCGGTCGGTAACGCTGGAGATGACTCCCAAAGAGTCTGAAATCCTCGCGAAAAGCCGTGCCGAGGGAACTATACAGCTGACGCTGCGTAACCCCAACGAAGAGGATGTCGTGATCGCAGAGGAGCCGAAGCCCGCGCCCAAGAAGAAGGTCGTGCGGCGCGTATATCAGCCACCGGCTCCGGAAGTCACGGTTATTCGCGGCACCCAGGTTAACAAACAGAAGACCAAAGGCTAATAGAAAGGCGATTGGTTTGGGCAAGGATGCCCAAGGCAACATCAACAAGGAAGAAACGCCATGAAACAGCTTGAAGCAAAAACAAAACGCGGCTTTCAGAAGAGCCTGATCATTACGATAACCCTCGTATTGCAGACCCTCGCTCTGACGGCCAGCGCACAGAACGTCGAGACTCGTCCGGCCCTGCGCCAGGGCGTCACCGAAAGCATGACTGTACCGCTCTACAAATCCGGCGTGATGCGCCTGGACGAGCCCGCAGCGCGCATCTCGGTGGGTAACCCCGACATTGCCGACATCCTGATCCTGCGTTCGACGCAGCTGTATGTGCTCGGCAAGGATCTGGGTAGCACCAACGTGATCCTCTGGGATCGTAACGATCAGCTGATCGGCACGGTCGAAGTCGAGGTGGCTCATGACCTGGACTCTCTTAAAGCCAAACTTCATGAACTGCTGCCGGCCGACGGCATCCAGGTTCACAGCTCGCAGCGCAACATCGTGCTGAGCGGCCAGGTCAGTAACGTGGCCAGCATGGAAGCCGCCATTCGCATCGCCGAAGGCTACCTGACCAAACCCGGTACATCAGTCGAAGAAGTGCAGTTTGAACAAGGCGCCGGCGGCGGCGGCGAAGCCGGTGATGAAGGTCAGGTCGTCAACCTGATGCAGATCGGCGGTGGCCAGCAGGTGATGCTGGAAGTCAAAGTGGCCGAGATTGCCCGCAGCGAACTGCGCAGCATCGAGTCGAAGATGGCCTTCCTGAGCGACAGCGGCCGCTGGAACTGGGGCGGTATTAGCGGAGCAAACAGTTTACAGGGGACGGATATTGGCTCCACGATCGGCGGCCTGCCAGGCATTGCGAACGCAGTCAACGACAAGGGCCTGTTCGCCAGTTACATGAGTGATGACTTCCTGTTCAACCTGGCGTTGAGTGCTGCCAAGACAGACGGGCTTGCCAAGATCCTGGCCGAACCGACCCTGACGACTCTTACCGGTCAGGAGGCTGAATTCCTGTCAGGTGGTGAGTTCCCGATTCCGGTGCCGCAGCAAAATGGCAACACCACGATTCAGTTCAAGGACTTCGGTGTCGGCCTGCGCTTCCTGCCGGTCGTGCTCGGTGACGGTGTTATCAACCTTAAGGTCAACATCAGCGTCAGCGAACTGGTCGACAGCAATGCAGTTACGCTGGGCACCGGACCCAGGTCTGACGGTCAGTTCTTTATTCCGGCGCTGACCAAGCGCAGCGCAGAAGCGACTTACGAGCTTCGCGACGGCCAGACCATCGGAGTTGCCGGCCTAATCAACGAGAATCTGCGTGAGGTCATCACCAAGTTCCCGGGGCTCGGCGACCTGCCGGTACTAGGCAACCTCTTCCGCAGCCAGAACTTCGTCAAGGGCGAATCGGAACTGATGATCCTGATCACCCCGCGCCTGGCCAAGCCGATCGACCCGAACAAGCTCACACTGCCGACCGATTCGTTTGTCGAGCCGAGTGATGCTGACTTCTACCTGCTGGGTCGGATGGAAAAGACACTCGAGCCGGACAGTGATCACGGTGGTGCCGACAGCGAATTCGGCCACCAGGTTCAGTAAACCGGACACCTAAATAAGGAATAGAACAATGAACACGAACAACACATACAAGATGTTTTTCCTGACCGGAGTCGTCCTGGCCGCCGCGTTGACCGCCGGCTGTGCCAGCGGCCCGACCCGGGTTGAAGCCGACTACGGCAACTCGGTGCGCGCGATGCGCCAGGCCCAGACGCTGGATCCGGTCGCAGCGGCAGCACCCGACACGACGCCGGTGATGACCACCGACGGACAACGCATGGAGAACGCTCTCAAGAGTTATCGCGAGAACGTCGGCCGTCCGGCCGCCGTGTCCGACACCATTGATTTCGAGGTCGGCAGATAGCAGCAGCTAACCCGGGCGGGAGCACCTGCCCGGGCTAGCCAAACGATTGTTGAGGCATAGCAATGAACAGGCAGTTGAAAGCAAGATTGGCACCACGGAACCGGCAGCAGGGCGCGATCATGGTCCTGTTCACGCTGGGTATCCTTGCGGTGCTTGCGATCGGTGGTCTGGCGCTGGATATGTCGCACGCGCTGCTGAACAAGTCCCGGTTGCAGAACACCGTCGACGCCGCCGCCCTTGCGGGGGCCAAGGTGCTCGACGACAGCAAGGATATCGTTGCCGCTCGGGCTGCTGCGCTAGCCATGTTTAATGGTAACGCCGCGACAGCCGGCAATGGCGAGATGGAAGCCGATGTCGACCCCGACACCGAGGTTTTTATTGAGTTCTCGGCAAATCTGGAACCCTTCATCGACACAACAGTGGACCCGCTGTTTGTGCGCGTTCGTGTCGAACAGTTCACCATGCCGGCTTTCTTGATCCAGGTATTGGGATTCGAAGACAAGACAGTTCGGGCCAGCGCAGTTGCAGGCCCCACGCCCACGCTGGGCAAGCGGGTCTGTGACCTCGCGCCGATGATCGTGTGCGGCGATCCGAATCAGCCGCCGGACCCGTTGAACCCGGAGAACTTCTGGGGTTACAACGAGGGCGAAATCAACGTGCTGAAAAAGTCGTCTGAAAACGGCAGCGCCGGCGGCGATATAGGTCCGGGCAACTTTGCCCTGGCTCGCCTCGGCGACAGCACGGGCGGCTCAGATATGCGCGTGAACGCCGCAGGCGGCTACGAAGGCTGCGCAATCGCCGGCGAAGACATGCCGACCGAACCCGGCAACAGCGTCGGACCCTTTGTACAGGGCATGAACACGCGGCTGAATTGTCCCGGTAACAGCTGTGGACCGTTCAAGAATCAGACCGATATTTATCCCCCGGACGTTATTGTCGAGGATCAGGGCAGCCTGCTACAAGCCGATGGCGATGAGAACATCACCCTCGACGGCAAAATCGTCCAGACAGCGGATGATATTCCATTCAACTTCGATGACTACGAAACACGCATCAACGAACCATCCTATGACATCAGTCCGGATTCCGGCGGCGAGTTCTACCGCCGCAACCTGACGATCACGGTTGCCGACTGCACGGGCAAGGACAACGGCGCGACCGAACTGCCGATACTCGGCTTCGGTTGCTATTTCCTGCTGCAGGAAATCACCCAGAGCGGCCTGGTGAACGAGGCTTTCGGCCAGTTCGTGAGCGAGTGTGAAGCCTCCGGAAGGTCGGGGCCCACGCCCGGTGGGGGTCCCGGACCGACCGAAATTCAGCTGTATAAAGACCCGGACAGCAGGGACTCATAACCATGTGGGCGTTTAAATCAAAACTCGGTAACCAGGGCAGGCAGCGCGGCGTAGCGGTCGTCGAATGCGTTATCGTTCTGCCGGTCGTGCTGTTCATCATGCTGGCGGTTGCCGAAGTGGCGAACGCCATCCTGACCTACAACAAGCTGACCCAGACGGTGCGAGACGCAAGCCGTTACATCGCAACCGAGGCCGGCGCAGGCTCGGGCATCGTGCAGCTAACCGACGAAAAAATTGCACGCACGGTCAACCTCGTGATCTACGGAAAAATCACGGCCGGCGGGGCTACCGTTCTGCCCAACCTAGACCCTAGTAAAGTGGCTGTGACGCTGGCGAACGACGATGACGTTTCTGTCGCGGTTACCTACGACTACCTGCCCCTGTTCGCGCCGGCAATCCCGGGAATCGGCGGCGCCCGCATGAATGGCAGTGGTTTTCAGATGAACACCGAAATCATCATGAGGGTCCTGTGATGAAAATGCGCCTGACCAACAAGCAGCGTGGCGTGACGACGGTGGAATTTGCGATCGTCGCACTCGTGGCACTGACAATTTTGTTCGGGGCCATTGAAGTAGGCCGGTTCATGTTTACCGCTAATACGCTGCAGGAAGCAACACGGCGCGGCGCCCGTATGGCTGCGGTCTGCACTTATAACAGCCCGGCCATCCTGCGCGCAGCGGTCTTCAATAGCACCGGCAGCGGAACGACCGGCCCCATCCTGAACGGATTGACGACGGCCAATATTCGTCTGCAGTACATAGACGATAACGGCAACCCGGTAACCGGCTATGTTCCAGGCGACCCGTCTACCGAAAGTTTTTACTACGAAATCGCCTATGTACAGGTGGATATCGTTAATTTTAATTTCCGATTTTTTATCCCGGGCCTGGATATTGTGCACACGTTCAATGGCTACCCGACGATCATGCCCCGCGAAAGTCTGGGCGTGCCTCCTGTGGGTCAGACGAGCACCTGCACATAAAGGCGGCGAGTAAAGACGAACTACGAAACGTAAACATACAGAAACCTCACAAACGGATTAATACAGTGCGCGAAAAAATAGACATCATGGTTGCGGGCCGATCCAAAACGGCCATTGGTGCTTTGGAAAAGAAATTACAAAGCCCTAAATACAGTGTCAGTCAGCGCTTTATCAGCAACGGGCATTCAAACCCGCTGTTTGGAGTCGGCGAATGGCCTGACATCCTGGTATTCCACCTGAGTACGCTCAGCGAGGATGAAATTAACAGCCTGCTGGAAAACCCGGCTGAGCTGCGCCCCGCCACGATCGTTATTGGCCCAGCCAACAACATGAAATGTGTGCGCATGGCGATGCAGGCAGGCGTGAGGGACTACCTCGAGGAACCGCTCAACGACCACGAGTTGCAAAACTCGCTGGACCGTATCTGCGCGGAGTTGCAGGCAAAGGACATTCAGGCAAATGAATCGGCGATGACCGCCGTGGTCAGCACCAAGGGTGGTTGCGGCGCTTCGTTCCTGGCTGCAAACCTGGCACACATCATCGCTTCCGAGAGCCTCGAGAGGGTCGCATTGCTCGAACTGGATCTGCAGTTCGGCTCCCTCGCGCAGTATCTCGACCTGCACCCGAAACACGGCCTGGTGACAGCACTCGACATGGCCGACCAGCTGGATGCGGTCGCACTGGACGCCTATATGGCGAAGCACCAAAGTGGTCTCGCGCTGATGAGCCCGCTGGACGAAGAGATACTGCTCACACGGGATATCGATGCAACCCGCTTCAGCCGGGTACTCGACCTGCTGAAAGAGAGCTACAGCCGCATCATCGTCGATCTGCCAAGGCAAATCGATGAATTGAGCGCCGACGTCTACGAGCGG
>Ga0209536_100014649_pt1 | contig 11241 bp, 6 predicted proteins | sample DeeMarSeWOR28_12_FD_187461 | JGI IMG/M metagenome (GOLD analysis project Ga0209536, IMG submission 187461) | Marine sediment microbial communities from White Oak River estuary, North Carolina - WOR-2-8_12 (SPAdes) (version 2) | ecosystem: Environmental > Aquatic > Marine > Intertidal zone >... | reverse complement strand
CGTGGGGACCAGGACCTTAAGCCACCAGGGCGAATTCACCACTTGTTCAAGGTAAGTAGTCCCCGAAGGCCACAGGTAGTGTTGGAAGATTTCGATGAGAGTACGAAAAAGGAGAGCTCCAACTGCTGCAAGGACTCCAATGCTCAGCGAGAAGAAGAGAAAATAGAGCTGCTTCACCTGCGGTCGCATCAAATTGTCCTTCTCCGCACGATACCCGGGATTACAGAGGTGTATAAGCTCCTGTTGAGGTACTTTCTTCGTGGATCCATAATTTATCCCGGCTAGACCTGCTCCCCAAGGAATATTTTCCACTCACAGCAGTAGTAAAAAATCTCATAGATGGCTTTCTAAAATTTGTAAACAACGTCCCCAATACGACGCCATCTTGCATATAAGATATTTATTTCCCATTGAGAACTTTGGCAAGAAAAAAAGCTCCCAGCGACTAGGGGCACCACCCTCGGTGGGGAACAATGGTACTATGCGAGAAAGGCTAGACAGGCGAGAAATGCGGGAAAAGCGGGAAAGGTAATTGCGTCTCCAGGCTGGATTTCCTTTCTCGCTCTTCTCGCCTGTCTAGCCTTTCTCACCGCTTACCGCTCACTGCTTACCGCTTACCTAATTGTTTGCTTGGCAAGACCACGGCTTCCCCGGCTTCTCTCAAAAAAGTTTTTCGCCTGCGCAAGTGGTGAGTATGCACTTATGACGTACCTTATTTCAATATTTGGTGCGCAAATTGCAGAATTATCTCGTGGCCAGACAGGGCTTCCGTTTTGGTCAAAAGGGTCGTCTTTTGATTCAACGAGGTCTCCCAATGTCCTCAAGCATGAAGAGAATGCCAATAGGTCCACTTTGGTCTCCCTCCAAAGTAGCCGCCTCACCTTACTTCCGCACCTGCCTCATCATAGCGGGATTCATGGTCCTGATCCTGTTCAGGAGAGCCACGGGTTCCTTCGGCATCTCCATCGGCTATCTCTACATCTTCTTGATCGTGATCGCGGGGTTGTGGTTTGGCGTCAAGGGCGGAGTGGGCACGGCACTTGTCGCCATTGCCATACATATCCTGGAAGTTGCTGCGTACAAGCATTTCCCCCACTGGGAACTGGCAAGTGGTGGTTTGCTTTTTAGGTTCTCCGCCTTTATTATTGCAGGTTTTTCTATAGGTTACTTTTCGCAACTGGAGGAGCGCCACAAGAAACAGTTAAGCTATCACGCCCGCTACGACGGCCTTACTGGGTGCACAAATTATCAATTCACCATGGAACTCGCAGAACGAGAACTGGCGAGGGCCAGGCGATATGAACGAGAGCTCACGGCGATTATCATTGATATCGATGGTTTTAAGGAAATAAACGACTGCTATGGCCATTTGATCGGCAATCAGGTTCTAAAAATTTTCGGAGAAACATTGAGAACCAGTCTCAGAGAGGTTGACGTCGTGGGTCGTTATGGGGGAGACGAGTTTCTCATCACCCTGCCGGACACAAATCCACAAAACGCTCAGATCATGCTGCAAAGAATCAAGGAAAAGCTTTCTCAGGTCAGGGTGAATTTACCTGACAGCGATGCGGCCCGGATGCTACCCATCTCTTTCAGCGCAGGTGTTGCCGCCTCAACGAGCCACGGGAAGAACATCAATGACCTTTTGAAGGTGGCGGACAAGGCCCTTTATCAAGCGAAAAAAGAGGGCAAAACCAGATTCTTCGTGGAACATTTACCGGGGACGGTCATGAAATTATAGGGGCAGTGGTCGGACAACGGTAGGTAATTAAAATTTATAAATAAAAGTACCATAAATAGTCGTTATCAGGGCTTAGAGTGCCATCTTTAACCCCAAAATCTTAGCCGTAAGAAACACCAGGCTCTTCCACTTAATAGCAAGCACCACTCCTAATGATATCCCTACCGCACTAGATATTCCCAGATGTGATTACCAGGAAGGTAATGCCGGTTTGCGCGCGCCATTTTTAGTGGCCTTACCTAGCACCAAATCTCAGGGTGTCAGGTGTCAGGTGTCAGGAAGAAGAAAACAAAGGCTGAAACCTGAAACCTCAATACTGGATTCTGTCTTCTGCCCTCTGACCTCTGATCTCTGACATATGGACTGGACGACTTCAACGAATTAAACGAATTTTCTCATTCTCTAATCAACCAATCAACAAAACCCTATGCCCTATGCCCTGGGCCTTGCGCCTATAATATCAGCTTGGCCCGACCACGGCTCATGCTGACCAGTCAGGCCAATAGTGGCTACCAGATGACATCATGAAAGTCAGGGGCAGCCAGACCTTCATGAGTTGTGGACTTTTTTTTATTCGAACCCTTTACATCCGGTGTCCTCAGCATGCTTTCTTGACGTTGGATACTTTCTACAATGCTTCGGCTTCACATCTTGAATGCGACAAAAGTACTCATTCTTATTAGGGAGCTTTCGCAACCAAGGACATCTTTCTACGTGTTCTCCTGTAATTGGGCTAATCCATGCATGATACTTATCATGGGGGTTATTCGTTGAAGTGACAACAACCCACGCCAGAATGTCATGCCTCCCTTCTTTCCTCCAAAGTTCGATATCATCGGGATGAAGAGAGGTGTAATAAGCTTCAAGGAGATTTAAACAACAATATCCGCATTGCTTACATTTAAAGTTTCTCGGTGGCATATTGGCCCTGAATTACCTTCAGAAAGGGATGGTTTTTTTAGATACGTGGTCGAACCACCTTATGTAATAATGCCGGCTTGCGCCCGCCATTTTTAGTGCCCCTACTTATTACAACAAATTACAGCGTAGCGTATTGACGCCGAAGGCACATGATGGCGCAGCCATATGACCCACATCGCCTTGCGCCCTGAGTCTTGTGCCGCATGGAGAAAATTATAATTTTATGGACGTCCCTTTTTCTTCACTGAATCCTTAAGAGTCAAACGTAGACTTGACCCCTTTGTCGGACAGCCCTGTCAGCTCAGCGCTTTTTTTCCATAGCCGGCTGGCCAGCCTCTGGTCATAGGATATCTTTGAGGATTCGACGGCTTTCTGTCTCACGAAATATTTTCCGCTTACACCTTCCACCTCAGGTGAGGTTGCCAGATAGATTGAAGTCTTGGCCCCTTTTTCAGGGCTGGACCCTATCACTTTGGTGGTTGACTTGAGTGCCCTCGGTATCCCAATGCCATCTGCAAGGAGCTTGGTAGCAACCACACCCGGATGAAGACAATTAGCAGTAATCTCTGTTCTCTGAAGTTTTCTGGCTAATTCGTAGGTGAATAGGACGTTGGCAAGTTTTGTTTGGGAATACACTCGAACCGGTCTATAGGACCCAACTGACTGTAAGTCATCGAAATCGATGGTCGCTCTCCTATGCATGTCGGAAGCCACGGTCACAATCCTTGCCGGAGCACTGGATTTAAGTATATCCAGCAACAGGTTAGTGAGCAGAAATGGAGCGAGATGGTTTACAGCGAACTGAGTCTCAAAACCGTCCACGGTCACCTGGCGTTTTCTGGGGATAATACCGGCATTGTTGATGAGGATATGGAGCGCGGAGTATTGTCTTTTGAAATCCTCCGCAAGCCTGCGAATCGCGGCTTGGGAGGCAAGGTCGGCCACCAGCAAGCGGATACGTTTGTTACTGCTTTTCTGTGTAATTTCAGCTAGGGCGACTTCACCGCGCTCCTGGCTACGGCACACCATAACAACAGTAGCTCCCATATTTGCCAATCCCAAGGTGGTGGCTTTGCCGATGCCGGAGTTAGCCCCCGTGACCATGCAGACTTTGCCAGCCATTGAATTCTGTACGCTACTCACAGACTCCTCACAGTCCCAATCCCAGGGTTAACGAGGTAAGCTTAGGCAAATCTTTGCAGTATTGCAACCACCACATTGGAAAGAAATGTAAGGCTGAATTCTGTCAGCAAAATGCTGGAGTGGGTCGTTTTTACTTGGCAGGTTGACAGTGGTCGGGCCAAATTATCAAGAATTCTTTCTTATGACAGAGATGTGTCGGATGTGATTACCTGGGAGGTAATGCAAGTTTGCGCACGCCATTTTTAGTGCCCATATCTATTACAACAAATGACAGCCGAGCTTAGTGACCAAAATCGCCTTGTTCCTTGCGCCTTTCCTCAATCCGCAATCCGCAATTCGAAATTCGAAATTCCAAATTACTCCATGCCCCATGCCCTATGCCAGTGACCTTGCGCCCTGCACCTTTCTTACCGCTTACCGCTCACTGCTCACCGCTTACTGAATCGTTCGCTTGGTCCGACCACCGCCCCATTTAACTTGCGAACTGCCCGATTTACTTAAAATGGTGGTTTTTCTTATTGACAAAATGGTTTGGTTCATGAAATGAAATAATCGTTTCTATTTAATCCCTCTCCATCCCTTGGCAGCTAGTTTTACTCGCCTTTATATTAGTTCACCGCCGTATTTTGCCTTGCACTGCTCTAGCAGGGCTGAACATGACTACTTTGTATCCAAATTCTCCCAATCAACGTCGAATTGAAGGAGGTACACCCATGCAGAAGTTACACACTAAGTCCATGATTCGATGTTTCTGTATGCTCTTAGCTCTTTTGCTGGTGCAGGGATTCCAGGTGTCAGTGGTGCACGCCGGTGCGATCTCTGAGATCGTTGTCTTTGGCGACAGTTTGTCGGATACTGGTAACGTATTCTTTGCCCAGCAGTACCAAATTCCTCCATCACCGCCTTATTACGAAGGGCGGTTTTCCAATGGTCGGGTATGGGTGGAGTGGTTGGCGACTAGACTGGGCGTTGACATACCCATGCCCTTTTATTCTCCGTCGCATGGGACCAACTATGCGTGGGGGGGAGCGGAGACTGGCTTTGATCTATCAGCTAGGGGGACTCCCAATATCGGCGAGCAAATTAAAACTTTTCTTTATCTGAATGGAAATACACCCACTGACAATCAGCTGTTTGTAATTTGGGGCGGCGCCAATGATTTGAATAACGCCTTGACCACTCTGCCAGACTCGGCTGACTCGATGGAAAACATAGTTGGTCAGATTGTGCAGAACATAGTTGGCCATATTAGTAAAATCGCCGGTAAAGCACCTAGTACGGAGTTAAAGTTCCTGGTGCCGAATCTTCCGCCGCTGGGGCGAACGCCGCTCGCTTCATGGCTGTCAGACTACTACGGCGATCCTGATATTCCTCTGAAGCTGAACACACTGTCCGAAGCCGTTAACAAAAACTTATCTGCTGCTTTGGAAGACCTGGCGGCAGAATGGGGAATTACCATCCTTCAACTCGACATATTCTCTCTTGCCGAAGAGATACGAATGAGTCCTGCAGCCTTCGGTTTCACCAATATTGAGGATACGGCAAGAATAGGGGACGATTCTGAAGGTGCGCCTCCGGACTACACTTCGCCGGGGATAAGAGTAGTACCAAACCCCGATGAATATGTCTTCTTCGATGATATTCATCCAACATGGGTATGGCACAAAATCGCTGGTGATCGAGCCTTTGAACTGGTTTCAGAACGATTTCCGGAACCCATTCCCATCGACATTAGGCCATTTAGTTACCTAAACCTTATAGTTCCATGGGAGTGGTCGTTCATCCCCGTTGCCATTTTGTCGGACGCCGGCTTCGATGCTGTGGATGAGGTGGTGAGCGCTTCGCTGACCTTCGGATTAACCGGCAACGAGGAGAGCCTGACCTTTTGTTTCCCCCGTGGCCATGATGTCAACTCAGACGGATTTAATGACCTGATATGCGTTTTTCGTACGCAAAAGGCTGGTTTCCAGTGTAATGATACCGAGGGAATCCTCAAGGGCCGGACAGTAGACGGCACCTTTGTGAAGGGGAGTGATTCTGTTCGTATGGTGTTTTGTCGCTGACAGCTAAAGTAGTATGTCCAATATTAGATTGAACGCAGGGGTATGTCGGCTCTACTTTTTTGTCGTTATTTTTTTGGCCCTGGGCTCAGGAAAAGAGGGACGTCCATAAAATTATAAGTTTTTGCATGAGGCACAAGGTTTAGGGCGCAAGGCTATTTGGGTCATTTATTCGCGCTCGCTGCACTCCGCTCAGTCCCGCAAGCGGGTTCCCAGTTTCGCTGCACTGTCGTTGGGCATGGGGCATAGAGTAAAAAACCGGTCTCGCATTGCGAAATCTCCCATCTCATATCCCATATCCCAGATCTCACATCCTACAATGCAAGGTACTCGGCCTCAAATTTTCCATTGAAATACCTGTATGTGATAAAACTACCATCGTTTAGTAACTCGCCGTCGGCTGTCGTTTGTTGGGGATATCCGATCATAAAAACTTCGTTTCTTTCCTTTGTTTCTGGTGTTTCTTTTAGAGTCCAGAGATAATAGCTCAACCCATATTCCTTCTTTCCCTCAAACATGTTTTCGATGGTTCCCGGGCTGACTAACTTTTTTTCATCGATGATTAATACTCGATATTCATCGTTTTCTGATATTACAGCGATAAGAAGAGCCCGTTCCTTATCATGTCCATCGAGGATAACGTCGGGTATCTTATCCTTGTTGGCGTCTACAATTAAAGCAAAGGGAAGTTTCCGTGGGTTATCTTCTTCATGATCTTCATTCAGAATAGTTGGTGTGTAATCTTCCAACTTCCACATTTCAAAGTCCGGATTAAAACCCTGAATGGCCTTTTTCATTTTCTGGGGAAGGACAATGATGCCTTGATCCTTCTTGATTACCGGGGATTGGCTGGACGCAGCAAAAGAAAAGGCAGTGAGACTTACAAAAAAGATTAAAAAAATAACCTTTCTTATTTTCATCTTCCTTTTCCTACAACAAGATTTGGCCCCACACCAACAACTAGCATATAGTATGCCAGGGATCGTTGAAACCGTAGAAGGCCTAGAAGTCGGCCAGTCCAGAGGCCAGAGATCGGAGGTCAGAGGTCAGCAAACACAAAAATGGGGGACGTCCGTGAAATATTTACTTTCTCAACTTTATCCTCAGGCGCAGGGCGCAAGGCTGATTGGGTCACTACGCTTCGCTGTCATTCGTTGTAATAGGAACAGCGCGGAGCGTATAAGATCGCGGCTAAAAGCCGCTCCCACAGTCCTGATTGCTAGGCACTAAGGACTATGCACTAGGCACTACAAAGAAGGAGCCAGGAGTCAGAATCCAGAATTTAGGTTTCAGGGTTCAGGTTTCAGGTATAAGTATTCAGGGTTCAAGTTTAGCCTTTGTGTTTTTTCTTCCTGACACCTGATCCGGCGGCGGAACACCTGACACCCTGCGAATTGTTGCTTGGGATGTCGTATTGAGAATTGGAGACAGGCTATACCGGCCAAAGGGACGAAAGCTACCTCGCGATTGGTATGATCATTGCTTGTTATGACCTCCAACGCTGGGCTGGATTAGCCGAGGAAAATTCATAGCCATACGGAGATGGCGAGCGGCCAATTGATTATTAAAAAATGATTTGAGCCTTTAGCAGAATGGAAGGAATTCATGAACGAGTGGGTCTTCCTACTAGTAGGTCTGCTTGTGGTGCTTCTTATCGGGGGACCGATTTGCAGCATCATAGCCCTGGTGAAAAATCGAAAGCTGCGACTGAGGCTGCAGGCTCTGGAGAATGAAGTAAAATCGCTCCGCACCCCTGCACCCAGAGAAGAAGAACGACCCGCAGCTCCCATGGAAGAAGAGATCCACGTCGAGCCTACACCTGCACCGGTTGAGATTGCGGCACCGCCGGCAGACCATCTATTCCCTCCCCTAGACAGTGAATCAGAAGACTGGGACACCTTGATTCCGCCACCAGAGGAGAAACGACCTTCCCTGGAGATGAAGCTCGGCACCAAGTGGTTGAATTGGGTCGGTATCGTCATGGTGGTGCTCGGCATAGCGTTTTTCCTCAAATATGCCTACGACAATGCCTGGATCGGTCCCAAGGGAAGATTGGCCCTGGGGGTCTTGTTCGGTGTGGCAGCCTTGGGAATTGGCGAGCGATTTCGCCGGAAAGATTGGCAGATCCTGTTTCAGGTTCTCACCGGTGGCGGTCTGGCGGCCTTTTATCTTTGCGTCTACTTTTCCTTTCAGGTTTACCATCTCTCTGATCAAACGATCTCCATGATATTGGCAATCCTGGTGACCGGTCTGGCCGTGGTGATGGCGGTGGCGCATGATGCTATGTCTATCGCCATTTTAGCTTTGGTCGGTGGCTTCTTGAGTCCGGTGCTCCTTTCCACTGGCACCAATCATCCGTACGCGCTTTTCACCTATATAGCTATCCTTGACTTGGTGGCTATGGGAGCATCCTATTTCCGCAGGTGGCGTGCTTTGGATGTCCTCTGCTTTATGGGGACCGGACTGATTTATCAGGGTTGGCACGATAAGTTTTATGCCCACGACCAGATGACACCGGCCCTGATCTATATTTCACTTTTTTACCTGATGTTCCTTTTGATTCCTACTCTCTACAGTCTGGTACGGCGGCTCCCCGAAACTATGGAGGGCCTGGGGATGATAGTGGCGAATGCGGTATTCTCCTTTTTCTGCTACTACCAGGTACTGTTCCGGGATTACCGATATGTCCTGGGTTTTGTAGTTCTTGGCCAGGCAGTTCTCGTACTGGCGTTGTTTCAGCTTTGGGCCAAACGTTTGGGCAAGGAGAACCACACCGCAGCCAGTCTTCTCATTATCTCCCTCGGCCTTGTTACCATTGCCATCCCAATTCAACTAAAACTCTATGGCATTCCAGTTGCCTGGGGCATGGAGGGGGCGGTTCTCGTCTGGATCGGCATTCGTTTCAGGCAGGTTATATGCAAGGTCTCGGGGGTTGTTGCGCTCATTCTGGCCGCTGGTGGGCTGATACACCGGCTACCGCTGCACAAGGCCATTTTCACTCCGGTCTTCAATGTGCCCTTTGGCTCCTGGGCCCTGGTTATCGCAATGGCTTCCATCGCTGCCTATTTGCTTTACAAAGACAAGGATGGCGGAGAGAGCTGGCAACCTGTCCTAACCACAATCTCCTTTCTATTGGGATTCGCTTTGACCTGCGGCTTGCTGACCCTGGAAGTATCTCAGTTCTGGACGATCAACCGCCGCATAACCCATTATCGCACCTACGAGTTCAGTTCGCTGTGTGTCTTGTGGTCATTAATTCCGGCAGTCACGACGTACATCCTTCAGAAGAAAGAACCGCGGAGATGGGAGTACCTGTCTTGGGTCTGCTTTGCCCTTGGAGCACTGGTGTTCATAGGCGGCCTGCGTCATTACAGACTTCCCTCTCACTGGCTGATGCTGAACTCCACCTTCGCACCAAAGTTGCTCTTCATTCTTGCTTTGTGGTGGGGTGCAAGGCTTTTCCGCGAAAATAAATTACCAGTCGCTGCTGATGTCGTAGAGATTGCGGGCCACGGTTTTTTGGCATTGCTTGTGGCCTTCGAGTTTGAGCGTTGGGGTCGCTACGGCGATTTAATTACGGTCAAGATGGGCAGAAGTTTAATTTCGGCGGGTTGGGCCTTACAGGCCTTTATCGTGATTTGGATCGGATTGGCAGCACGGAACCGCCTGCTGCGGTACGCGGGATTCGGGCTGTTCGCCTTAGCGATTGCTAAAACATTGTTGATTGACATGAGTGAAGTGGAGAAGGTGTATCGCATTGTGTCATTTCTCGCCAGCGGCTTGCTCCTGGTGGGCGCTGGATACTTCTATCAACGCTACAGTGCAGTGCTGCTGAGAGGAGAGGATGGAGAGGAACCAGAATGAAACGACTCCTGGTAATAATGTTCTTACTCGGAACAGCAACCGCAACGAGCGCTGCCTTTGACCATAAAGGATGGGGTTGGCAGCGTCCCATTCCGGTGGGGAGAAATTCGGGGTTTGTTCGACTGTCAATTCCCCCTGAGGTTTTCGACCAGAGCCAGCCAACCCTCGATGACCTGAGAGTGCTGGACTCCAGCAACGGGCTGGTTCCTCATGTGGTTCACTGGGGCCGCGATCGGGTAATCCGGCAAATGGAGTGGCTGCCGGCCCGATTGTTAAACGAGACCTTCCTGCCGGAAACATTTTCCAGGGTCACCATTGATTTCGCTGAGATGGTCGAAAAAAATCGGATCAAGGTAGACCTCTCCGGGGAAAACTACCGCCGCAGGGTTCTACTGGAGGGAAGCAACGACAGCAAAACATGGGAAGTGGTGGCAGAAGACCTGTGGCTTTTTCATGTGGGCATACAGGGTCAAAATTTCAGGGTGGACACCCTCAAGTTCCCTCAAAACAATTTTCGCTATATGCGCCTTACCGCCTACAACATGTCCGATGACCCCCGACGCATTACCATTCAATCGGTGAAGGGCGCCTTTTACAGAACCGAGAGTGAAAAAGAACTGGTGGTGGTGCCGGTTAAAAGTATTAACACCTCTTTTGACAAGAAAAGGAACCAGTCGATTTTTGAACTGGATTTGGGGTTTCGCAACCTGCCGGTAGTCATCATGGAATGTGAGATCAGCACACCATACTTCTACCGGGCTTATGAACTCCGCGGGCGCAATCAAGCCACGGAGAAAGTGCGCCGCAAGACGGAAAGCGGCTGGAAAACCGTGGAGCAAAAAGTTCCATGGAAAACGGTGCACAGTGGCGTTCTGTACCGAACTCGTTACCAGAAGAAAATCAGCGCATCCCTACAACTCGAAGGTCTCAATGCACCTTACCGTTACCTACAACTGCGAGTTTACAATGGAGACAATCCGCCTCTTCAGCTTAATAGGGTAGCCATATTCCGGCGAGATACAAGCCTGGTGTTTCAGGCCCATCCTGGACAGACCTATGTGTTGATCGGTGGAAATCCAAAGGCAAGACCTGCAGACTACGATCTGGCAAAAGCCGTTCGTGGAGTGGATGAATTTACCTTGCCTGTGGTGCATCCAGGAGAGTCAGCCATACTGGAACCCGCAGAGGAAATGATTCCCTGGAGCGAGCGCCACAGCGCCGTGATTTTGATTGTTTTGATACTCGCCGTAGGTGTGACGCTGGGGTTTATCCTGAAAAACCTGAGGGGCCTGCCTGCCAAAAAGCAAGAGTAGCTTCAGCAATAAACGCAGAATGGAGTTTTGTTGATTAGTTGATTAGAGAATTAGTTAATTCGTTAAAAGAGTTCAAGTCGTAAATGGTAAACGGTGAACGGTAAAAGGTTAATTACTTGACTATTTGACTAATTCTCTAATTTTCTAATTGACCAACCCGCCAGTTCCTTGCTACCTCCCGCCTGCTGCCCTATGTCCT
>Ga0209536_100014648_pt1 | contig 11242 bp, 8 predicted proteins | sample DeeMarSeWOR28_12_FD_187461 | JGI IMG/M metagenome (GOLD analysis project Ga0209536, IMG submission 187461) | Marine sediment microbial communities from White Oak River estuary, North Carolina - WOR-2-8_12 (SPAdes) (version 2) | ecosystem: Environmental > Aquatic > Marine > Intertidal zone >... | reverse complement strand
TGCTATGTCGGGTTAAATAATGATACCTACCACTGCTGTCGATGCCGGTTTGGTCAAAATTCGCTTCATGTGCTGAAATTTCAAATGCATTCATACACCCTCCTTTTTCTACTGCCGGTGCATTAGCTTATGCGATATCGTGCTTCACCATAGTCTATCAGAGTCACATGGATTTGTCAGTAATTTGTTTTTTTTTTATGTTTAACACTATTCTTGGTTTGGAGAACCAAGAATTTGGATGAAGGCAGATTCCAGCAGATTCAAACGGATTAGCGGCGGTAAAGGGATATTGACATTTCACAGTTTATTCCTTATAATACCGGGCAAATTCAATCGAGTGAGGTGGGATGGCGAGGAAGAGGAAGCAAAAAAAGAAGACCGCAAAGAGCCGCAAGCCGGTGAAGAGGCGGCTCATAACGGCCCGCAAGAAGCTTAGCAAACCCAAGCGAAGACCCGTCCGGAAGTCAGATACAAAGGTAACCCGTGCAAAACGGGGAAAGACCCCCAAATCGATAAAAAAGGAGCAGAAGCTTTCGCTCGGCGAACGGTTGTTTCACCTCCTAACCGAGACTTCGGTCGTCGTTTATGCGGCAAAGCCAAGCGGCGATTACGAAGCAACCTTTGTGAGTGATAATGTAAAGCGAATGACGGGTTACAGCTATCGGGCTTTTGTCCGGGATCCCGACTTCTGGCTGGAACACGTGCATCCTGATGACCGGGAGCGGGTGCTGAATGAGATCCCAAAGGTATTTTCAGATGGATATTACGAGTACGAATACCGTTTCAAGCACAAAAAGGGGCATTACATATGGGTGCATGATGAGATGCGATGTATTTGCGATAGCAAGGCTAAACCAATGGAGATCGTCGGCTATTGGACTGATGTTAGCAGGCGTAAGCAGATGGAAGAAGATATCCGTCAGCGGATGGAGAGAATACGTGATTTCATGGAATCGGCAACCGAAGGTTTCGTGCTAATGGATTCAAAGTTTAACGTTATCGATGTCAATCAGTATTTACTCGATCAGTTCGACTGGAAGATTGAAGATGCGCGGGGCATGAATGTACTTGACATTTCTACCGATCTATGGGAATCGGGAAGATACGAAAAATACATGGAGGTGTTGCATACCGGTAAACCCTGTGTCTTTGAGGATGTGATCGCACCTCCGCAATTTGGGAACAAACATTTGAACATGGTTGCCTTCCGGGTAGGCCGCGACATCGGCATGATCGTGCAGGATGTAACGGAGCAGAAGAGGCACGAGCAGAGATTGCATGAAACAGAGGAACGGCTCCGTTCACTCTATGATTCGATAGATGCCGGGATCGTCATTCATGACCTGGATGGCATCGTTGTCAGCGCGAATAACCGGGCGTGTGAAATTCTAGATCTTACTGAGGAAGAGATGATAGGTGCTGATCTGAAAGAGCTGTGCAAGAATATAGTGGATGAAAAGGGGAATAGGATCGACCCTCAAAACCATCCCCTGACAAAGACTCTGAATACTACGATTCCCGTGCGCAACCAGGTAGTCGGTACGAATGATGATCCGTTGAACCGAACGTGGTTACTGGTAAATACCGAACCAGTTTTTGACCCGGAGACGAAGAAAATCGACGAAGTAGTATGTATTTTCACGGATATCACCGAGCAGAAGAATATTGGTGATGCTTTGGAGGAAAGCGAGGAGCGCTACCGGCATATATTTGAGAATAGCCCGATCGGTATCGGTATTTCCGGGATGGATGGTAGGGTGATCACGGCGAACAAGGCGATGCTGGATCTCATGGGCTATACCCTCGATGAGGTCAGAGGTATTAATCTTGCAGATACGTATGTGGACGTTGAGGACCGCAGGCGGCTACTCCAAGCTCTGAATCAATACGGACGTATCACAGATTTCCGTGTCCGTTTGAAAAGAAAAGATGGCACATCGTATGATGCGATCCTGCACATTTCGCGCATCAATATCGGCGGTAAGGATTACTACCATACTATGTGCCAGCTGGCTACTGCGGGCAGCGACCAGTAGTTTTTGCAGTTTTCCCAGTATCTATTACCAGAGTAATTCAACAACTTCGTCTATTCACTTTCCGGAGGATTCAATGTAGTCGTTAACCAACTGCTCCAGTACGTCGAGCGGTACAGAGCCATGCCGCAGTATAACATCATGGAATTCCTTTATGTCAAATCTTTCGCCCAGCGATTCCTGAGCACGCCTGCGCAGTTCTAGTATTCTCAACTCACCGACCTTGTAGGCGCAAGCCTGTCCTGGCCATACGATATAACGATCGATCTGTGCGTAGTCACTCCAGCCAAGATTACGAAGCATATATGTATATGCCTTTTCGCGTGTCCATTTCTTGTGGTGAATACCGGTGTCGACGACGAGACGGAGAGCGCGTAACAGCTCTGAGCGCAAGTAACCAATAAGACTCTGTGTATCGCTGTAGAAGCCGTATTCACCCGCGAGTTTTTCTGCATACAAAGCCCATCCTTCTACATAGCCGGTAAAGAAGAACAATGTTTTGAAAATTCGTGCTTCTGTTTGTTCCTGCTCGAGCGCGATCTGCAGGTGGTGGCCTGGGATAGCTTCATGATAGGTTAGAGCTTTCATCCCTGGCTTCTGATGCTGGTAGGAAAGGTTCGCGTAGAAAATACCGCCTTCAGAGCCGTCAAGTTTAGGCGGCTGATAATAAGTACCGGCCACCTGTTCTTTGTATTCCGGCACGCGCGCAACGTGTACTTCAGTCCGGGGTATGCTTGAGAACATCAGAGGGAGTTGCGTGCGCATGCTGTCTATTATCGCCTGATAAGAAAGGATCGTTTGTATTTTGCCTTCAGCAGTTGGCGGGAAGAAATACTGTTCGTCTTGTCTATTTCCGGCGATCTCAATGTACTTCAGTAACAGCTCAGAGAACTTGTCGCTGCCGTTGATGCCGACCTTCTTGAATTGCTTTATGAGTTCCCTCTGTATGCGCTCAACCTCCCTGAGGCCCAGGTTGTGAATTTCATCGGGTGTCATCTTGCTCGTAGTATGCGAGCGCAGACAGTATCTATAGTATTCGTCACCTTCGGGTAACTTCCACACACCGGCGTCTGCGCCTGCTGTGTGTCTGATCCGACCGATGCGTTCAATAAATCTCGTATAAGCAGGATAGACTTTCTTTTCAAGAGCCTCGAGGCAATCTTTGAGTAATCTGCCCCGCGAGCCATTTGATATTGATGCCAAGTTACTTATCCGGTCTTTGAAAGATGTGTAGATCAGATTTTCATCGTAGGGTGTCTGCACGAAGCTACTGAGCATCTGCCAGTATGCCTCGACGATGTGAGCGGGCGGTATAATGCCATTCTGATCTTGAATTTCGAGCCGCTCAAGCAGTTGCGATACTTTTGTTTCAACACAGTTTAACCGGGCTATGTAAGCCTCAGCATCGGAAATATCAGAGATCCGGTGATGCTCGGTCATGAGGCTTACAAAAGTACCGTGGAATCCGTACATGGGATGTATGATATAAGTATGGTTGCGGAATCTCTCCCCCTGCAGTTCACCATCGAGAAACCATGCCAGAACGTCGGCCGCTATGTGCTGAGAGGGCGATAAGCTGGAACGATCGTATTCTGCGAGCCATTTGTAGTATTTCCGGTACAGCCCGTATATTTTATCGAGTCCCTCATTTGATTCATCATCCAGTTCACTGTTTTTTACGTTTATTCCCCAACTCGCAGGTATGCCAATGATAGTACCGGTTTCGGGCCTTAATGCTATGTACTCAGCGAAGAAATTTCTGAAGAGAATTTCGATGTCTCGAGGTCTTCCGCTCGGTTGCGCACAAACAGTTGAAACCAGGATATTAAGAAGGAATATAGTCTTAAGTAGCGCATATTCTGTCCGGATGAAGAAAAGACTGTTCATGGAAGGCCTCCTTTTTCGTTCACCTTTATGTAGCATATTGTAGCTGGTAAGCTTACAAATTGCTCACAAGTGAGCTCAAAACAGGAGATTTTGTCAGCCTGGTCCTAATAGGTCCTTATCGAATTAATTGGACCCTATGTTGATGACCTTGAAGACCTCACTGATATTCTGACCAGATACGCGCACAAATATGACACCCCGCGGGAAGTCAGCAGTGCGCAACCTTAGCGTCTTGGCGGTAGTACTTTCGCCGCTGAATATTTTTCTGATGAGCCGGCCGGCTATGTCATAGGCGCTTATATCGAGCGCATGCGCGTTCTGTGGTATTTGCATGCTGATCGTACCTTGCCAGACAGTAGGCACGTAAAATATATCCTGATCTGGTGAGTGCGTGATATCACCCTCATTGACACCGAGCTCGGCGAGAAACGCCTTGCTGAAGTAGAGGTCATTATCATCGCCGTTACGGCCGTCGGTCCAGATCGCATACAAGTATTCGCTGTCACTTACGCATACATGATACTCGCCCATGAAATCAGCATGGCTTACAAATGAAGTGTCTGAGACCCGAATACTCGGGTTGAACGTTGCCCCGCTGTCTGGTGAATACTGGTAACGCAGTTCAAAGAGGCAGGAGGGGCTGGTAGGCCAACTCGGCGTATGGTAGTATATGAAGTGCAGGCCGCCATATTCATCAAAGTGCGACCAGCCCTTACACTGTCCGCCAACCGTAATATCGTTGACCACGAAGGGTGCACTCCAGGTAGTGCCACCGTCAGTTGAGCGCACGCCCAAAACATCCCACCCGCCAGTAGCATTGTTCACCCAGGTCCCGAAGACCACATCACCGCGGGCCGTTATTGAGTTTATTGGCGCACGATCGCCGTAGCTGGGGTCGTAGTCCCAGTCGGCCAGGTATATTTCGGGAAGCCAGGTAGTCCCGTAGTCAGTCGATTTCCGGTAGTATACGCTACCATTGTTGGCAACAAGCATTAGGTGAAGGTTTTCGTTCTCGTCCATGCCTAGTGCGTTTATGTAACGGCGGTCCCAAATTTGATTTGCTGTGAAACTCTGACCGTAGTCCGTCGATCTGGCGAACCAAATTCCTGTCTGTCCTGCCGTCTGCTGCCAGGCTATGTAGATCTCATTTCTATTTACGATCATCCATGGTTTGTCGACGCCATTGTACGGGTTGACCTGGACCGTGTCGGCCCACGTCTGTCCGCCGTCCCTTGAAAGGTAGTGCTTCATTAGTGTTGCAGAGAATTGCATAAGCAAGTGCACGTGTCCGGAATCGTCCACACCGATGACCGGGTCAGTGTGCCAGATGATGCCCGAGGACATATCGATAAAGGGGATTTGCGTGAATGTCTGCCCGGCATCAAATGAGTATGCATACGGCGCATTGGGGACCGAGCCTCTTTCTGCTGTATTACATACCGAGAATATGGAATCACCGTAAACTGCAAAACACGACTCACCCTGGTTGAGTGTATCCCACGGCACGTCAGTACTGACCCTGATATTGGTCGACCAGGGCGCGTCCGCGTTTAGAAAAGTAAGGAGAACCAGCATTAAAATGATGTAATACTTCATTGTTCCCCCACGTGTTTATCGCGTCGCTCAATTGAGACACGGTCGAGTTCGACATCGAAATTGCCGGATACTGCATTCTCGATGAACAAGTAGAGAGCCGGCTTCTCTCCAGGGGTTAATGCTGCTGGAAATTCCATGCCGTAGAAAGGTTGCGCATGCCCAAATGGTATTTCCACATTTTGCCATTCTTCGCCGATAAAGACGATATTCTCACCGGCATAATACTCCGAGCACCTTTCTTTCCGGAAGAAGTATCTTAAACGGACGGCATTGCCATTATCCCTAATGTTAATTCTTAGAACATCATCATCACTGAAGGAAATATCATCACTGACGTACAGCCATGCTGACGCAAATCCTTCGAATTGTGGATTTGCGGTAAGTCTTACCGTTCCATTCTGGTGTATGATCTCGATACGGTAATCGTATAATTGGCGCAGCGCTGACGCATCCTCATTAAATTCCTCCTGCCAGAGGACAGACGCAGCCAAGAGCAGAAGTATAGAAGTCACTTTACCTCCTTTATGTATTATTCTACATATTTTATCTACTTAATCAAGGCGTCTTTGATTTCGAGATAGACCATTTGCCACGTGTCTTGCGGCTCATTTCGTACGATGCCCCTGCCAGCTTGGTTTTATCGGATAGACATTGGGCATTGACCAGGACTGGTCATAACCAGGTGAGTATGTAGATCTGGAATGGAAATGGCAACTGCGGCTGATCATGCGTTCGTTGAAGGTGGTTTCTATTCCCGTACGAAATCTGGTACGATCCGGATTGGCTATTCTTTCCAGATGTTCCACCAGCTGCAGCATTCTGATCACTGGCTATACGGTCGCTGCTGACCGCAATGTAATCGAGCAATAGCGAGACTGCTTGTGTTTGAGATAGCAACTGGCTGCCAGTGTCACGTTGTGTTGGTGCACCCATTTTTCGCCTCGTATCATGATAGAGAGGCATGTCACGTCGTGCTCACAAAAAAGCTCAAATTGGGAACTCATGCTAAGGTCCTATCCTGTCTGTTCATGGAGGAATATGCTTGACTAAAATTGAACTGCCATTATACTCATATCAAATTGCCGTTCATCCCGGGAGGTGTATGCCTAAGAAAGTGGCTCTGCAGCTTGTTCTCAAGGTTATTTCTACATTGCTTATTATCGGTGGGCTTGTGAGGCTAATAGCAACCAGGCAGACCTTTCAATCGTTCATGATCAATGAGCTATGGGTTCCTCAAGCCTATTTCATATACATTTATAGGGTTCTTGGTGCTTTTGTTGTGTTCGCCGGAATCACGCTGTTTGTGATAAGCCAGGATCCTTTCCGTTATTCCAGAGTACTGCAGGTATGGGGTGCGTGTTTTCTGTTCATAGGCGCCGTGATGTTCATTGCCGGGTATTCATTGCACATGTCTGTATTGCACTATGCCTTCGACGTCATTTTTTGTTTCATCATTGCCGCGGTGTGTTTTTTGTCGGGAAAACAGCGAGTCTGATATTAGTAGCATGGTTGTTCATTCAAAGAAAAAAGGTGGATGTTGAAGAAAGTACTCAACATTGCAGTGCGGGATTTGGTTGAATATACGCTGCGCACTGGTGATCTGAACCTAACTTTCTTCAGCGCTGACCGTCCAGTACAGGCCATACGCGCGCACCAGGCAATACAGGCTTCAAAGCCACGGGAATATGAGGCCGAGGTGTCCATTGAGCATAACATGGAGACTGACAAATATCTCGTGAATGTCAATGGACGCATTGACGGTGTCTATAAATATGCGAGGCGCGTGATAATCGATGAAATAAAGACAACACGCAGACCGCTCGAAGTTATGCGCCAAGAAGAAAACGGAGTTCACTGGGGACAGGCAAAATGCTATGCCTATATGTATGGAGTCAAGCATGATTTGCAGGAAATCAATGTTCAACTGACCTATTTTCAAATCGATGAGAACAAGACGGCGGAAATAACCCGCACTTTTACCCTTACCGAGTTGAAAGAATTCTTTGAAGCTCTGATCAGCAAATATCTTTCATGGGCTGATAGGGTCAACGAATGGGTTTCGCTGCGTGACCACTCCATCGGTGAATTGAAATTCCCCTTCAAGCACTTTCGCCCCGGCCAGGAGACGATGCTGGAGGCGACTGGCATGGCGATTGAAGAGCAGGTTGCATTGTTAATACAGGCTCCAACCGGTATCGGCAAGACGATGGCTGTAATTTTCCCGGCGGTACGGGCTCTGGCACGGGGCATGGGCGGCAAGGTATTCTACCTCACGGCACGTACCACGGGCCGGAATGCCGCAGAGCAATCTCTTGAGATACTGAGGCAAAATGGTTTACACATAAAGTACCTGAGCCTCACGGCGAAAGAGAAGGTATGCTTTAATGCTGAAAAATCATGTAACGGTGAGGAGTGTATCTACGCCCGTGGCTTCTATGATCGTATAAGCAATGCTCTGGAAGACGCTTTTAATCAGAATAGATTTCTGCGTGATACTATTCTCGAAATTGCCCGGGCACATAGGGTTTGCCCTTTTGAATTGTCACTGGAACTCTCGTTATGGGTTGATTGTATAATATGTGACTACAATTACGTTTTTGACCCCAGGGTATATTTGAGGCGGTTTTTCGAAGATGGAGATAGTGGACATGTATTACTGGTTGATGAAGCCCACAATCTTGTGGACCGTGCACGAGAAATGTATTCTGCAACTTTATGGAAACAGCAGATACTTGCTTTGAGGAGGCGTTTGAGGACAAAACTTCCAGGGGTGTACCGGAGTTTGGGCAAGGTGAATTCATGGCTGGTGCGCGCGAGAAAAGACATGTCTGAGACTGAGACGATGATCGCCCATGAGGACTATCCAGTTGACCTATGCCAGTACTTACGGAAGTTCGCCCTGGCTGCTGAGCAATGGCTGGCGACAGATCACAAATCGGCATTCAGAGAGGACCTACTTGATCTTTACTTTGAAGTACGCAGGTTTCTTAGCACAGCTGATCGGTATGATTCAAATTATGCAACATGTTACGTTGATGCAGGCAAGGATTTCAGCGTCAGGCTGTTCTGCGTCGACCCGTCACCCCACCTGAAAGCTGTGCTTCAACGTAGCAGTGCGGCGATTTTCTTTTCCGCGACACTGACTCCGCTGCAATATTTCACCAGACTTTTCGGCTGCGGGGACGGTGCGCGCAGCCTTTCGCTCCCATCACCCTTTCCGGCCGAGCATCTGTGTGTGTTGATCGCCGGCAGAATATCTGCGTTGTATCGACACCGTGAATTTACAAAGCACGAAGTTGCGCGCATGATCACTGCATTGATCGACCAGAAAAAAGGTAACTACTTGATATTCTTCCCGTCTTATGAATACATGAAAATGATACATGAAATATTTGAGAAGCGCAGGCCTCGCGCCAAGATCATTCTACAATCACGCAGCATGTCTGAGCAGGCGCGCGAACATTTTCTCAATCATTTTAGTGAACAGGCTGAGGGTTTCTTGACCGGGTTTGCCGTGATGGGCGGTTTCTTTGCTGAATCGATTGATCTCGTGGGCGAGCGGCTCACTGGTGCCGCAATAGTGGGGGTCGGTTTTCCGCAGATCTCACTCGAGCGAGAGATCATCAAGAATTACTTTGATAGTATGGATGGTTCGGGATTTGCTTTTGCCTATCAGGTGCCGGGTATGATAAAGGTACTGCAGGCCGCGGGCCGAGTGATACGGTCAGAAGAAGACAGGGGAGTAGTGCTGCTTATTGATACGAGGTACACGAAACCACCATATAGATCCATGTTACCCCGGGAGTGGCGGCCCGCTTTTGTCGGAAATGTCGAAAAAGTTAGTGAGATCCTTCAGGATTTCTGGTCTCGTTAGTTTTTTCATTCTGATATTATGAATGATATTGATCTGCGCAAACTATTAGTTCTCTTTCTGGATTGTCAGACCACGGGTGCCAGTCCAAGAAGGGGGCAGGTGATCGAGATTGCCTGGGCACGGTCAGATTTTCTTCACACCGCCGACCTGGCTTCAGCACACGTGAATTCCTATCTGCTCAGGCTACCACCAGAGACAGAAATACCGAATAGGGTACAGGTGATTACAGGCATTGGCCCGGCTGAAGTCGAGCGTGGACATGAACCGAGAGATGTTTGGCAGCGACTCAGGGTAGAGGCTGAAGAGATCGCAACTGTGAACAGATATGAGAAGTGCCCCACGGTCATTCATTTTGCGAAATTCGAGACGCCGTTCCTGTTCGACCTGCATGAGAAGCATGCAGACGGTAAGGTTTTTCCGTTCAAAATACTCTGCACGCATGTGATCGCCAAGCGCATCTTTCCCCAGTTGCCGAGAAGAAGCATAAGGGCAATGGCCGGTTACTTTGGTTATTCGCTTGGTCAGATCAGGAGAAGCCGGGACCATGTATTGGCCACTGCAATTGTGTGGCAGCAAATGGTCAGCGTGTTAAGGGAGCAATTCCGCATCATGACATTCGTCGAGCTCCAGCAATGGCTGGATCAGCCCGTGGTCATGGTCAGTCCAGAGAGAATCTATCCTATGGTCACAGAGTTAAAGCGCGCCATAAGTGACAAACCTGGAGTCTATCGCATGTACAGGTCCAATGCTGATATATTGTACATTGGGAAGGCCACGTCGCTGAGACAGCGTGTAAACAGCTACTTCAGGAAAAGCAGCCGGCACGGAGAACACATTCTTGAGATGCTTTCACAGGCAAAGCAAATTGATGTTACTGAGACAGAAACAGTTCTCGAAGCAGCTATTCTTGAATCCGACGAAATAAAGCGTCTTTCTCCACCTTATAACATTGCATTGCGCGGGAATGAACGTGACGTCTGGTTCTGTTCTGCTGATCTTTCTGAGTTCAGCACAAGACCGAATAGAAAATGCAGAATTGGACCATTTATCTCTCAGGAACCAATGCAGCGGTTGGCTGGGATCATGAGGATGATAACGATGCACAGTGAAACCGCGGATGAAGAATTACTGGACGCGATCGGTATTCCAGAGAATTACGCGCCTGATATGCCTTGCATCAGACAGGGTTGGGATATGTTTTTGTCTTGTCACGAGGAGTTACTGCATTCCAAGTCCGTTAATCAAGCCCTCAGGGTGCTTGGTCAGGAGTTATGGCTGCAAAGACAAGCGGAAAAGGATCTGCAAATCGAAGAGAGTGATGAGTTTGTTCTGGAGAGCATCAAAGTGCCAGTATGGTCACCTGAGTCAATCTGCCGCCTGCTTGAATCAAATGTAGTGCATGGTATCCACGCAATACGCAGGGCTCGTTGGTTGGTTCTTTTAAGTGAATCAACGCTTGGGTATGAGGAGGTGGTGGGGAAAAACCGAGGTAGATTTGTAATTGCATTCGATAGGGGACAGGTGCTGTTCCGCAGAAGGATCAAAAGTGATGATGTCCCGGTCCCTATGGGCCAAGCGCGTGCGTTTGAGGATAGGCAGCGCAGTTTTGATCTCATGACATTTGACCGGATGCGCGTGGTCACTATGGAGATGCGAAAGATAGCCGCGAGCAATGGTTGGATCAGATTACGCCTCAGCCCGGATAATATCCTGGATAGTGAAGCATTACTTAAGGTTTTCAAGTGGGTATGATAAGGATACTTTTCATTGCCGATACGCATCTCGGGTTTGATTACCCGTTCAGACCGCGCGTGCAGCGCCGCCGCCGCGGTCCGGATTTTTTCAGGAATTT
>Ga0209536_100014647_pt1 | contig 11242 bp, 7 predicted proteins | sample DeeMarSeWOR28_12_FD_187461 | JGI IMG/M metagenome (GOLD analysis project Ga0209536, IMG submission 187461) | Marine sediment microbial communities from White Oak River estuary, North Carolina - WOR-2-8_12 (SPAdes) (version 2) | ecosystem: Environmental > Aquatic > Marine > Intertidal zone >... | reverse complement strand
CAGCTTATACAATGGAAAACAAGCTTCCTTGTGAGGCTATTGTTGTGCACGCCAGAGTTAAGTCGTTGACAAGTTTTCTTAGGAAATTGGAGAAGCTGGATTGGCCTATGTTTGGCCATCCGACCGAAGTTATCACAGACCTGATTGGCGCTAGAGTAGTTTGTTGGTTTGTTGATGACTGTTACGGAATGCTCGATTACATCCAAGCTACTAACCAGTTCCTCATCAAACCGCGGTCTCTGGAGGATTTCATCAAAGATCCGAAGCCAACCGGATATAGAGCGATACACGTCCTGGCGGATATTTCTTATGATCGTGTGAAGACCTACCAGGATCGACGAACCATTGTAGAGGATCGGATGATTGGGGAAATCCAGATTCGGTCGAAACTTCAAGACGCCTGGTCAGATTTTACACATGCAATGTACGTAAAGGTCCCGACTGAGTTTCAGGAAAATTATAAAGCTACAATTGCCGACATTGCCAACAGGCTGTCTGCGGAAGACAATTCCGCCCTGGCGGTGCGAGACATCCTACAAAAGCAGGCAGACAAGAATGAAGAAGATGACTTTAGAAAAGACTGGGCTGTGTTTACATTTGGGAATATTTCTAGAAACGAGCAATAATGAGTGAACCGTTACTCCAGGTTGAGGGTTTATCACTGAAGCGTAATGGATGTGAAATCCTGCACCAGGTTAACCTGAGCATTCATCCTGGTCAAGTGCACGCCTTACTGGGTTTGAACGGCTCTGGTAAGTCATCGCTGGCTTACGCTATCATGGGTTGCGAGGGTTATACACCGGATTCTGGACGAGTTCTTTTCGACGGGCAGGAAATGATTGGATTATCGATCACTGAACGGGCTCGCTTGGGGATCACCCTGGCCTGGCAAGAACCAGCTCGTTTCGATGGTATTCCAGTCGGCAAGTACGTTGGCCTGGGGATGACTCAACCCGATCGTGAGAAAGTCACGGCTGCGCTAGAGGCCGTGGCTTTACCGGCAAAATACTACGGCTATCGCGCCGCCGACCGGACCCTCTCGGGAGGCGAACGCAAACGGGTTGAACTGGCTTCTGTGTATGCTATGCAGCCGCGACTAGCCATCCTGGACGAACCTGATTCGGGCATTGACATCCTGACCCTGGGCGATATAGCTATGCTTGTCCGCCGTATGGCGGTCGAAGGAACAGCCGTATTACTCATAACCCATCGCGACGAGATTGTGGATACAGCCGATGTAGCTTCGTTGATGTGCGCCGGATCGGTTCTGTTCACGGGCAGCCCTATCGAGGCGCGCCGTTATTTCACCACACGCTGTATCCCTCACGTTGAGTCCCTAGGCATTCAGCCCTGGGATAAAACTGACCCAGAGGTACAGGCAGCATTGGCCAGCAATGGAATCGAACGCATCGGTGATAGGGAGGGTTGAGCCTATGACACTGGTCGATGAACGTAAACATGCAAGTGGACAGCGCCCAGGTTGGGCGAATGAGATGGCTGCCATGCTGGATGCCTACCAGCAGGCAGGTGGTGATCCAGGGGCGCTACAACTGCCTGAGGTTGCCACGCTGGTAGTCAGCGCTAACGATGTCCTAGTCGCTCATGAGATCCCTGGTGTTCATTTTGAAGCAGAGCCACTGGAACATGGCGTGAAAGCGCGTATCTCCGTTGAGCCGGGGGTAAAAATCGAACGACCCGTGCACCTGTGCTTTGGAGTGATCCCGGCCGAAGGTGTGCAGGAGATCATCGCTGATTATGAGATCGGTGATGGTGCCGAAGTGCAGTTTCTGGCGCACTGCTCCTTCCCGAACGCCATCCATGTAAAGCACCACATGCAAGCGAGCATCCACGTGGGTAAAAATGCAAGCCTGACCTACACTGAGGAACATTATCATGGACAAACCGGTGGGGTGGAGGTTCTGCCCCGTGCGGAAGTGTCCGTTGAGGACGGTGGGCGCTTCCTGACCACCTTTAGCCTGACCCGCGGGCGGGTTGGGCGCCTGGCGCTAGACTATGTTGTGGACGCAAGTGCTGGTGCGCTGGTAGAGATGACCACCAAGGCCTACGGCACAGGAGACGATCAGATTAGCGTCACTGAAGTTGTGAGGCTGAATGGAGAAAACGCGCGAGGGCTGACCAAAACCCGCGTGGCGGTGCGGGATACTGCTATAAGCCAGGTTTACACTTCAATGGAGGGCAATTCACCCGGAGCACGCGGCCATATGGATTGCACGGAAATCGTTCGCGACGAAGCCGAGGCGCGTAACACCCCTATTGTCATTGTGCGTGATGACCAAGCCCAGGTCACGCACGAAGCCGCCATCGGCACAGTCAACCGCAAGGAGTTGGAGTCGCTCCTGGCGCGGGGATTAAGTGAGGATGAAGCGGTGGATTTGATTATCCGCGGTCTGATTCAGTAAATAGGATGCGAACCACGATGGAAAACTACCAGAACCAGGCAAATATCCTGTGAGCTTTAGCTTATCCGGTATGCTTGCAAATCCTGGAAGCATTGGATATGTAAACCAGCCAGTGTTAGCGAGTTAATGGTGCTGACCAGCCGCAGCCAAGCGAATATCTACCAACACCTGACTTTGTTACGCCAGAATGGCCTGGTATATCTCACCCTTGGCAAACCTGCCAAATCTCATTTTTCTCCAGGCTCTAAAGGAGGCCATTCAGCCACCCAAGCTTAGATGGAGAACTGCACACCTAAACTAGATGGCTCGCAATTATCAAAATAATGAACAGTAATTTTTGAGCACGTGTTTGCACTCTCGAGGTCCGAGTGCTAACCCGCCTCTGACAAAGCCAAATATATCTAACCCTATCAAGGAGGCATAAATGTCAAATTCCCTGAAACCCCTGGGAAGCCGCGTAGTGATCAAGCCTGTCGAGCAGGACGAGGTCACTGCTGGAGGTATCATTCTTCCGGAAATGGCTAAAGAGAAGCCGCAAAAAGGCAAAATCCTGTCGGTGGGCCCTGGTAACCGCGACGAAGGCGGCAAGCGCATCCCGATGGATGTTAAAGTGGGCGACACCGTCCTGTATGCTAAGTATGCCGGTACCGAGATCAAGGTAGAAGGCAAGAAATTGCTCATCTTGAAAGAGAGCGAAATTCTAGCTATCGCTGAATAAACTTTCTCAATTTGAAATCAAAGGAGTAAGAAATCTATGACAGCCAAACAATTGGTATTCTCAGAAGAAGCGCGTCGCCACTTGAGACAAGGTATGGATCTTTTGGCGACCGCAGTAGTAACCACCCTGGGCCCTAAAGGACGCAACGTGGCGGTGGATCGCAAGTACGGTTCTCCTACCATCACCCACGACGGTGTGACCGTCGCCAAAGAAATTGAGCTGGAAGACCCATTCGAGAATATGGGCGCCCAGCTTCTCAAAGAAGCCGCAACCAAAACCAACGATATCGCCGGCGATGGCACCACCACTTCGACCTTATTAGCCCACTCTATTGTTACCGAAGGCATGAAGAACCTGGCAGCTGGCTGCAATCCCATGCTGCTCAAACACGGCATCGAAGCCGCCACCAAGGCCGTTGCCGACAAGATCAAAGAGCAAGCTATCGAAATCACCACCAAGGATGAAATTGCCAACGTGGCATCCATCTCCGCTCAGGACCGCACCATCGGTGAGTTGATCGCAGAAGTCATGGACAAAGTCGGCAAAGACGGGGTCATCACCGTGGAAGAATCCAAGGGTCTCGAATTCGAGACCGACTATGTCGAAGGGATGCAGTTCGACCGCGGTTTCGTCTCCGCTTACTTCATCACCGACCCCGAGCATATGGAATCGTCCATCGAGGATGCTTACACCCTGATCTACGATAAGAAGATTTCCGTAGCCCAGGACATCGTACCGCTCCTGGAGAAGCTGGTGCAGATTGGCAAGCGCGAGCTGCTCATCATCGCTGAGGATGTGGATGGCGAAGCGCTGGCAACCCTGGTGCTGAACAAACTGCGCGGCATGCTCAACGTGGTGGCAATCAAAGCCCCCGGCTTTGGTGACCGCCGCAAGGCCATACTGCAGGACATCGCCGTACTCACTGGCGCTACCGTGATCTCCGAGGAGACCGGTCGCAAGCTGGAGACCACCATCATCGCTGACCTCGGCCGCGCTGAGAAAGTCACCGCCACCAAGGACGATTGCACTATCATAGGTGGCAAAGGAGATTCAGCCCAGATCAAAGGGCGCATAGAGCAGATCCGCGTCGAGATAGACAAGAGCACCAGCGATTACGACCGAGAAAAGCTGCAGGAGCGCCTGGCCAAGCTGTCCGGAGGCGTCGCCATAATCCGGGTTGGTGCAGCCACCGAGACCGAGCTAAAAGAGAAGAAGCACCGCGTGGAGGATGCTCTATCAGCCACCCGCGCTGCGGTTGAAGAAGGTATTGTTCCTGGCGGTGGCGTGGCTCTGATCAACGCCATGAGCGCTCTGGATAAGGTTGAGGTGGATTCCGATGACGCCAAGATCGGCGTGAATATTGTCCGCAAGGCGTTAGAATTCCCGATGAAAAAGATCGCCGAGAACGCTGGCAAAGACGGCGCTGTAGTGCTGGACAATGTACGCCGCGCTCAGAAAGAGAAGAAGAATACAAATATCGGCTTCAATGTCCTCTCTGAAGATTACGTCGACATGGTCAAGGATGGCGTGATTGACCCGGCCAAAGTGACGCGTGGCGCCCTGGAGAACGCAGCTTCCATCGCCGCCATGATCCTCACTACCGAAGCATTGATCGCCGATATGCCCGAGAAGCAAAGGCCCGCTCCGCCGCCCATGCCGGAGTATTAAACTAGGTTTCGCTGAAAGACCGGAGGCCGAAGTTGTCCCGGCCTTCATTGTATTTTCCATTAGCTTGATGCAGCCTGTGATCAGGCTATTCTGTGCAGCATCGTCACGAGCGAACTGCTCGTTGGGCTGGCTCAAACCGGCTACCAGATAGCCGAAGAACTCTATCAGAGTGCACGTAAAGTTTACCTCTTCGTAAGCAACGCTGGTCGGCTCCCTCACCGGTACCGCGGCAAAGACATTACCTGGTGGTTGGATGTTGTCGATTTCTTTGACAAGACAGTGGATCAACTTCCATAACCCAAAGCTAAGTTCGCAACCAGCACACATGGCACAGGAAAAGATGGCGGTCGCACGATTAACCTACATCAATTCGCCAGAGATGGCGTAGTGATACTGGGTCACATACAAAACGTGCAAGCGGACCGGATCGTTTTGGTCCCCGTCTTGAAGGAAAACCTGGCCAAAGTAGATAAGTTCGAAACCAATTTTGTAAGAGAAGTTGATAACTGCATCGAGAGAAATGGGCTGGATGCACTCAATGACCCACTCCCCGAATTGAGTAACGGCTATGAGGCAGAAGAGATTCTTGAATTTGATCTAAAGTCCGCTGGGGTCCGCCGATTATTTGAGCAATTCGTTCTTTTCAGGAGATATGGAATGAATTTCATCCCCAACCTTGCCGAACCGATCTCTTCGATCACCCAGATAGAGATTGCCGTCATCATTGGGTTATTGATCATAACCCTGGTGGCCATTCTGGTGCGCAGGATCAATATCCCCTATACCGTGGCGCTTGTCATGGCTGGCCTGGCATTGGCGCTGGCGCGGAGTTATCAAATTTTCGACTTCCAGATCCCCGATCAGGCCGAGGCGAGCGAGTTGATCCTGGCTTTGTTCGTACCGCTTTTGGTCTTCGAGGGTGCCCTGCACATCAACTGGCGCAGTTTCAAGCTCGATTTGATCCCTATCCTGCTGTTGGCCGTAGCCGGCGTGCTGGTCGCCATGTTCATCGTGGGCGGTGTGATCCTGGGCATAAATAGACTGTTGGAGCTGGCCGCCGAGGCATTCGAACTGGGCTTCCTGGGAGAGATCCAAGGTATCCCCTTTTTGGCAGCCCTGGCTTTTGGAGCCTTGATTGCCGCCACAGACCCGGTGGCGGTGATCGCCTTTTTCCGTAGCCTGGGTGTGGATAAGCGCTTATCGCAGCTGATGGAAGGGGAGAGCCTGTTCAACGACGGTACTTCGATCGTGATCTTCAAGCTAGCCTTGGCCATCGGGGGCGTGACTGCCGCTGCAAGCGGGGAGGCGCAGGCTGGATTTAGCCTTTCCGGCATTGTATGGAATTTCATCTCCGTAGCGGTAGGGGGGGTAGTGGTCGGCCTGCTGGTGGGCGTTTTGGCGGATGTTGCCATCTACCGGAATCTGGACGACATGCTGGTAGAGACCACGATCACGCTGCCGGTAGCCTTCGGATCGTATATCCTGGCCGAGCAGTTCCACCTGAGCGGCATCCTGGCCGTGGTGGCGGCCGGAATCTACCTGGGAAACCGCATCCCGGTTTACACCACCCCATCCACCAAGATCGCCCTGTACAATTTCTGGGAAGTGCTATCCTATGTAGCTACCTCCCTAATTTTCCTGGTGATCGGCTTTCAGATCGATATACGCCAGTTTTTCTCCGTGCAGACAATGTTTTTGGTCCTGTCCGCCGTGATCGCCATCCTGGTGGCGCGCGCGATGGTCATCTATGGGATGTCCGCCTTCAGTGGTCGTTTGGGTGCGGGAATCCAGAGGAAGTACCAGCATGTGATGTTCTGGGGCGGGCTGCGCGGCGCGATTAGCCTAGCCCTGGCCTTGAGCCTTGGGGTGAACGATTTCGGCCCGGGGATCGGCGAACAGCTCAGATTGATGACCTTCGGGGTCGTGCTGTTCACGCTTATCGTGCAGGGCACAACCATTAAACCCTTGATCAAGCGATTGGGGTTGGCCGAGAAATCCAGGCGGCAGAACGAGAGGGAACGCTACCTGGGGCGATTCTATACCAGCCGCGCGGCGCAAAAAGAGCTGGATCGCCTGAACGAGATGGGGGTTGTCTCCGGCAGCATCCTGGAAGCCATGCAGGAAGCGCAGCGTCTGGAGCTTGAAGAGCGCGACCAGGACGTGCGTGAGATGCTGCAGCGCCATCCCGGCTTGAGCGTCGACCTTACCTTGCAGGTGCGCAGGGCCATGCTGCAAGCAGAGCGCACGGCGTTGGGTGAAGCGGCGCGCAGCGATTTGATCTCGGCGGATACGTTTGAGCAAATGATGGAAGAATTGAACTGCCGGGTTGAGGCGCTGAACGCCATCGAGGATCAAACCACAAGTCCGGTTTTTAGATTTGTGGACAAGCAGGACGAGGGTGAAGAAGTATGAGCAAAAAGATTGTGTGCATGATCCGGGGAGACGAATCCGGACGGGCGGTGCAGGATTGCGCAATCAATCTGGTGAAAGGGATAGCTGGTGAACTGACCTTTCTGCACGTGATCGATGTCAGCATACTTTCCCTGGAAAACGAACAATTGGAGGCCCCTGCTAGAGAAGAACTGACCTGGTTGGGGAGAGTGACAATCAACCTGGCCACAGAGCGGGCCCAAGCCGCAGGGGTGCCTGCGAGGGGAGAGATCCGCTACGGCCCGCTGCGAGATGTAATCCGTACGTATGTTAACAACAACCCGACGGATCAACTGCTGCTGGGGGCTACCATCCCGACGATGCCGGATTACGATGAAAGATTGGCGGGTTTGAAAGCATTCGCCCACCAACTACAAACTGAGATCAGTATACTGGTGGATGTGATCGAGGTCTGCCCTGCAAAGGATGACGATTCATAAAACCAAAGAATCTTGACCACCCAACCCAGTACATTCAAAATCGATTAATACTTCCCACTACCCCCTATTAGCTATCTGTCCCTTAACAAACTAACCCCCTGTTCCCCTGCACCACCCACTATTTTTAATATCCAATATTTGTGCAGATTGGCGCAAATTCGCGGATTCCCTGCCCCATCTTCCGTCCTCAGTTTCCGGTCACCGACAAAAGCGACAAGCATAAGGTGGTCAAGTTCCGTAAGGCTTGCGACCATGAGTGGCACACCTAGAAATGACAAATCGTTGAAAGAGCAAAATGCGCATAGTAATCAGGAATAGTATCAAATCCAAACGCCTACATGCCGGTTGGAACGAAGAATACCTCCTTGGGGTTCTGTCTGGTGGTTAAGCTGTGATTGACCCTTGAACCAGATCTTCTAAAACAACTAAGTAGAGTATAATGATGTCAGTAGGCTAAACTGCTTATGGTTAGAAGACTCATTTCTGCCAGGTGCGTTACAAAACCCCGCTATCGAAACATTCCATAGCAATTTTTGTTTCACTCGCATACGCGAGATGACTCCCCAACCCAGTTACATCATCAATACCGGCTATAACTCAGTCGATTGAGTAATCCAATACTTAATTGGGCTAAATATGGCAGTATAAAAGAATTGAAGGAATGAACCATGTTCGATTCTATTCTTGTTCCCCTGGACGGTTCTCAACTGGCCGAATGTGTTCTACCTCATGCTGCTGCCTTTGCCTGTTCCTTCGATGCAGAAATTACGCTACTCCGCATACTGGAAAAGAATCAGACAGGCGTAACCGCACAATTGTTTGATTTGCTTAACTGGCAAATCCAAAAAACAAAAGCGTCTCTCTACCTTGAAGAGATCAAGGAGCGGTTTAAAGAATCAAATATTCTAGTACGGGCAGTAATACTAGAAGGATTAGTAGCCGAAGGAATTAATGAATATGCCCAAAACCAGGGCATTAAATTGATCATTTTGAGCAGCCACGGGCGTCATGGCCTGACTCAATGGGGTATCAGCAGCATTACCCAAAAAATTATCATGAGCGCGCCAACCTCGGTAATCGTCGTTCGGGCACATCAACAGAAAATCCTGACTGGCGAATTATCAACCATCCCACTTTACCAGCGCATCCTGGTGCCGTTGGATGGTTCCCAGCGGGCAGAACATGTTTTGCCAATTGTCATGCAATTGGCGCAGGTTCATAAACCAACGCTTCATCTGGTGCATGTGGTGCAAACCCCAGAAATGGCACGCCAGATGCCCCCGACCCACGAAGATATCGATCTAGCCAATCGCGTGGTGGAGCGAAATCGAGAAGAAGCCGGGCATTATCTTGAACAGGTAAAGTCGCGTTCGTATCTGCAAGGCATTGAAGTTCAAACCCATCTGATTGCCAGTGACCACACAGCTGTATCACTGCATCAAGTGGTGGAGCAGGAACAAATCAATATGGTTACACTGAGTGCGCATGGGTATTCAGGGGAACACCAATGGCCATATGGTAGTGTGGTCAGCAATTTCATCTTGTATGGCAAAGTATCTCTTTTGATCGTTCAGGATATGCCCGCCAAACAAGAACTAAAGCCACTTGAGTTGTCATCCAGAGAACGCGTAGAGCGTTAACGTATGCAGGTTACCCCACCAGCCATTCTTTCTAATTCACCCAACCCAGCCGCAGATAACCGGCTGAGAGAATTTGCGTACCATCTGGCGAAAATACACATAGTAGACATATCCCACCCCCAAAAAACTGACTTGCTGGATCACCTGAATGTCTGGGAACAGGCTTTGCGCAATGCCAATGCAATCTTCAAAACTGTTCCATCTAATGATCTGCCAGTTTCTCGAGCGGGGGAATGGATGCTGGATAATTTTTATGTCGTTAAACAGACCTTCCGCCAGATTGAAGAAGATTTGCCAGCCAGCTTTCTCAAGCAGTTACCAAAACTGGATGGGATGCCGTTGCACGGATATCCGCGCATTTTTGCGCTGATTTGGGAATGGCTTGGATACAGCCAGAGCCAGCTAGACCTGGCTCAAGCCGCCACTTTTGTGCAGGATTACCAGCAAATCACACCCCTGATGATTGGGGAACTATGGGCGCTGCCGATTATGCTGCGCATCGGAATTTTGGAGCGGCTGGTTTATGCTGCCGCGGAATTGACCGGGATAGATGTGCCGAAAGGCTTAAGCGAAATCCCGAGCCAGTTCGCTTCTCCGCCTCTGGCAAACGAGACTGTTGTAGCCAACTGTTTTCTAAGCCTGCGTCTACTCTCCACCACGGACTGGGAAGCCTTTTTTGAGCAGACCAGCCGGGTAGAACAAATTTTGCGCGACGACCCCGCGGCTATCTATGCTCGCATGGATTTTGACACTCGCAACAGTTATCGCAATGTTGTCGAGGAACTGGCGCGCTACTCGGCCTTCAGTGAAGAGGAAGTCGCGCTCGCCGCGGTGGAACTCGCTCGCAGCGCGGAGAGCAAGGCATCAGGGCGGCAAACGCATGTTGGCTTTTATCTGCGGGATGCGGGGCGTAAAACGCTTGAAGCCAGCATCCGCTACCAGCCAGGATTCAACCTACGCATCCACCGCACGCTTCTTGCAGTCCCCACCATCACATATCTGGGGAGCATCGCTATCCTTTCTGTGCTATTTGTTTTGGGGCTGCTCACCTACGCAATAATTTCAGGCGGCTCACTTGCCCAACTCTTCGTTGTCGGCCTGCTTGGGTTTGGATTGGCTTTGGAAGCCGCCATCATACTTGTAAACTGGAATGTGACCCACCGAGTCAGACCCCAAAGCTTGCCGCGCATGGATTTTTCGAAGGGCATCCCGCCGGGTAGCCGCACCATGGTGGTTGTCCCCAGTTTGCTTGAGAGCACCGATGAACTCAGCCATCTCTTGCAAGAGTTGGAACTTTATTACCTGTCCAACCCCGACACACGATTGACCTACGCTTTGCTGACCGATTTCTGTGATGCCCCAGCACAGAATATGCCGGAGGATGAGCAGCTAATTGTGATGGCCAGAGCTGGCATTGAAAATCTCAATAAAAAATACGTGGGCGCGGCGCCTTTTTATTTATTCCACCGGCAGCGCCAATGGAATCCATCGGAAGGGGTCTGGATGGGCTGGGAGCGCAAGCGCGGCAAACTGGCGGATTTTAATCGTTTGCTACTGAACCTGCGGGCTGATTCCCCCGTTGCTCTTCGGGAAACAGCTTACACGACCCAGGTTGGGGACATGAGCGTTTTGGCGGACGTCAAATATGTGATCACGCTGGATGCAGATACTTCCCTTCCGCAGGGCAGCGCCAATCGTCTAATTGCTACTTTAGCTCATCCACTTAACCAGGCCGAATTCGCCCCAGACGGGCGTTCGGTGGTTGCCGGTTATACCGTGCTGCAACCACGCGTGGCCATCAAGCCGACCAGCGCCAACCGTTCCCCTTTTTCGCAAATTTTTGCCATGAATACTGGTTTTGACCTGTACTCCTTCGCCGTTTCGGATGTGTACCAGGATTTGTTTGGCGAAGGCAGTTACGTTGGC
>Ga0209536_100014645_pt1 | contig 11244 bp, 10 predicted proteins | sample DeeMarSeWOR28_12_FD_187461 | JGI IMG/M metagenome (GOLD analysis project Ga0209536, IMG submission 187461) | Marine sediment microbial communities from White Oak River estuary, North Carolina - WOR-2-8_12 (SPAdes) (version 2) | ecosystem: Environmental > Aquatic > Marine > Intertidal zone >... | reverse complement strand
CCCGCCATGGCGGCGCCCTGGACGACGGAGAGGCCCACGCCCCCCATGCCGAAGACGGCGACGCTGGCACCCGGCTCGACCTTCGCCGTGTTCAGCACCGCGCCGATGCCGGTCGTCACGGCGCACCCGAACAGGCACACCTTGTCGAGGGGCGCGTCCGCGCGGATCCTGGCCAGGGCGATCTCGGGCAGGACGGTGTACTGGGCGAAGGTCGACGTCCCCATGTAATGGTGGACGCTCCTTCCCCGGTACGAGATGCGGCTCGTTCCGTCGGGCATGAGCCCCTGGCCCTGCTTCTCGCGCAACGTGATGCACAGGTTGGTCTTGCCGGACAGGCAGAAGCGGCACTGGCGGCACTCGGGCGTGTACAGGGGGATGACGTGGTCTCCGGGCTTCACGGACGTGACCCCGGCGCCCACCTCCTCCACCACGCCGGCGCCCTCGTGCCCGAGAACCGAAGGAAAGAGACCCTCCGGGTCCTTGCCGCTCAGGGTGTAGGCGTCCGTGTGGCACACGCCGGTGGCGGCCAGGCGCACCAGGACCTCGCCGCTCTTCGGGCCCTCGAGGTCGATCTCGTCCACCACGAGCGGCTTCGCGGCCTCGAGCGCGATCGCTGCCTGTACCTTCATGCCCGGCTCTCCTGTCGTCCCGGATCGGGAATCCGCCCGTGTTCGCCAGCCACGCCGCGACGGCGGCTATCCGTCCCGAGGAGCTGGCCCCGGAGTATAACCACGAGCGCCGCCCCGGTGTTATCGTCCCGACCTCGTGGAACTCGCTTCCGTCCAGGAGCTCGTGCGCCACCCGGCCGTCGTCCAGCTGCTCGGCCTGACGGGACTCCTGCTCGTCTGCGCCGTCGCGTTCGTCGTGACGAGGCGCTACCTGGTCGCCGGATTCGAGCGGCTGACGCTGCGCAGCAGCACGAGCTGGGACGACGTCCTCCACGAGCAGGAGGTCTTCCGACGGCTGTCCGGCCTCGTTCCCGCCGTGATCGCCTGGTACGGCGTGAAGCTCCTCCCCCAGGTGGGACCGACCGTCGAGCTGGTGGTGGGCCGGGTGGCCTTCGCCAGCATCGTGTTGGTCGTGGCGCGTTCCCTCATGGCCCTGCTCTCCTCGGCGAACGAGATCTACGCCCGCGTTCCGGAGAACGCGAATCGACCGATCAAGGGCTACGTCCAGGTCGTGAAGATCGTCGTCTCGATCGTCGCGGCGGTGCTCGTCCTCGCCACGCTCCTCGATCGATCGCCGCTCATCTTCCTGTCCGGACTCGGTGCGATGACCGCGGTCATCCTGCTCATATTCCGAGACACCATCCTCTCGCTGGTCGCGAGCGTCCAGATCACCGGCAACGACATGGTGCGCGTGGGGGACTGGATCGAGATGCCCCAGTTCGGTGCGGACGGCGACGTGATCGACGTCGCACTCCACACGGTGAAGGTCCAGAACTGGGACAAGACGATCACGACGATCCCCACCCACCGGCTCATCTCGGACTCGTTCAAGAACTGGCGCTTCATGTCGCTCTCGGGCGGGCGGCGGATCAAGCGGGCGCTCTTCGTCGACATCCGCACCGTGCGCTTCCTCCGGGACGAGGAGATCGAACGGTTCGGCGAGATGGCGCTGCTCCGCGACTACGTGCGCGAGAAGCTCCAACAGATACGCGAACACAACGCCGCCTCGGAGCCTCCCCCGGACCGCAACGCGGAAGCCCGTCGGCTCACGAACCTCGGCACGTTCCGGGCCTACATCGAACGCTACCTCCGGGCAGACCCGAGGATCCACGACGGCATGACGCTCATCGTGCGCCAGCTCCCACCCGGGCCCACGGGCGTTCCCATCGAGCTCTACTGCTTCACGAGGACCACGGTCTGGAACGAGTACGAGGGAGTCCAGTCGGATCTCTTCGACCACTTCCTCGCGATCGCGCCCGAGTTCGGGCTGCAGGTCTTCCAGAGCCCGTCCGGAACGGACGTCGCAAGACTCCGCGAGGGCGGTATGGGCTCGGAATCCTAGGAGCCCGATCGCGCCGCTGCGGACCGGCACCTGACGGCTTCCGGACTCTGGACCCGCGTCCCGGGCCCATGCCTACGGCAGTCGGATCGGCTCGAAGCGCCCCGTCGCCTCCTCCCACGCGCGGCGAATTGCGAAGTCGCGATCGAGCCGCATCACGAAGGGGATCGCCAGCACCTCGTAGCCGGTGTCCGCGTCGAGCGCGGCGGAGGCCCGGGTCTCGTCGAGCGAGGCCCCGCTCCGCGCCGCCTCGGCACCCACGGCAGCGAGCTGGCGGATGAAGCGTTGGAAGCCGCGCAGGCCCGCGCGGTCGCTGACCGGACCGTGTCCCGGGATCACCTGGTCGAAGTCGAGCTCGAGCACCCGGTCGATGCTCGCCGCCCACTCTGCGACGGAGCCGCCGGCCTCGAGATCGATGTTGGGATAGCGGCCGTTGAAGAACAGGTCCCCGGTGTGGACGACACGGTCCTCGACGAAGAGCGCGACCAGGTCACCGTTCGTGTGACCGCGTCCCGGGTGGACGAGCCGGACCGTCTTTCCGCCGATGCGCAGCTCGTGGCGCGCCTCGAACGTCTCGTTGGGCAGGGTCCCGGCGGCCGTCCCGGACCAGTAGTCCGCGTCCGTGGCGTGCAGGTACCGGAGCGTGCGCTCGGTGGCCACGACCCGCGTGCCCGACGCGAAGGCGGGATTCCCGTGCGTGTGGTCCGTGTGGTAGTGCGTGTTGATGACGACCTGGGTCGGGCCGCGCCCGAGCCGCTCGGCGAGGTCGCGGATTCGGCGACCCTGGAGTCGGAACGTCATGGTGTCCACCACGACGGCGCCGTCCTCCGTGGCGAGGACCCCCACGTTGCCTCCCAGGCCCTCGATCATGTGCACGTCGTCCGTCACGGCGACGGCATTCATCGTGCTGATGCGCTGATAGAGGTAGACGGCACCGACGCCCGCCACGACGGCGATCGCCGCCAGCAGCCGTCCGATCATCCGACCCATCGCTCCCCCCGGCTCGATTGGCCGCCATGATGCACGAGGCGCCACCCGAACGAAAGCGGCGCTGCGCGGGGACCGCGCGGCCATCCGATCCACCGAGCCGGAGCGCGGCACCCGCCCGACCCCCGCAATGCGCGGTGCCGAGCTGCCCACGGCCGGATCCGGAGGCTCCGGCCGCGCGCGGAAGGTGCACGGCGGAAGGCCGCGCCCTCCGACGCGAGCCGATTCCGGAGGAATCGGTCCTACGTGTCGGTTCGGAGAGGATGGGGCTTGCCGAACAGCCAGCCCTGCCCGAAGGGAATTCCCAGCCGCCCGAGGGTCTCGAGCTCCTCCAGGGTGTCGAGCCCCTCCCCGATGATGCGCGCACCGATGCCTTCGGCCACGAGCTGGAGCGCGCGCAGCACCTCCTGCCGGCCCGGGTCCTCGTCGATCCCCGCCACGAAGGCCCGGTCGACCTTGATGAACTCGGGCGCGAGCTCGACGACCGCCTCGAGGCTCGAGTAGCCGACACCCGTGTCGTCGAGGGCGATCTGGAAGCCGAGCTTCCGGTAGTAGTCGCGCACCTCGCGGAAGATCGCGAAGTTGTCGATCGATTCCTGCTCGGAGATCTCGAAGACGACGTCGCTCGGGCAGAGCTGGCAGTGCGCCAGCGTCTGCTCGAGCACGTCCGCTCGGAAGTTCGGATCGTGGATGGTGGTCGGGCGCACGTTCAGGAACAGCTTGGCATCGCCCGGCAGGTCCCGGGCCCCGTCGAGCCCGCTCTCCCGACACAGGCAGTCGAGCTGGAACAACAGGTCCTGCTCCGTCGCCATGGCGAACAGCCGCGCGGGAGAATGGAGCTCGGTTCCCTCCGGCCCCCGGGCCAGCGCCTCGTAGCCGAAGACCGTTCGCGTCTCCACGTCCACGATGGGCTCGTAGACGGAGCGGATACGGCCCTCGATGACGAGCTCGAACAGGCTCTTGCGCCTCTGCCGCGACTCGAGCCGGGCGGTGAGATCGACGTGCTCCCGGGCCTCTTCGATGGCGCAGCGAACCTGGGACGCCGGGCGCAGGGTGGGATTGCGGAGCGCGGCGCCGGTGCCGACGAGCATGGGCGACAGACTGCGCGCGTAGGGATAGGCGACCCGATGACCGCGCCTGGCCAGACCGGCGGTCAGGACGCGGGCGAGCAGCGGAAGCTCGTTCTTGTAGAAGTCCACCTCTCCCGGGTCGCGAAACAGAAGGACGAGGATCTCGTGGCGGCCCGACTCTCCGGAAACCACCAGGTCCTCGACCGTCAGGCGCTCGCCCAGGAGGTTGTTCACGAGGCCGCCGAGGGCCGTCAGCGCGCGCTCGTGCGCCTCGCCCCCGTAGCGCCGCTCGATGGCCTCGAGGGGCGACGCGTCGACGAGCACGATTCCGAGCGCTCCGCAATCCGCGAACTGCTCGGCGATGCGCTGGGTACACTCTCCGAAGGCGACGAGAGGCCGACCATCGGAGTGGATCTGGATCTCGCCGCAGTCCTGCATGCCGTCGCCATCGGCAGGGCGAGCGGCTTTGTTGAGCCCCCGGGCCGGACCGGGGCTCGCGAAGCCCGGGATCAGTGGACGCCGCGACTCGCCACCAGCGTTGCGGGCTCGATCCCCAGACTCCGCACCACGTGCACCCACATGTCCTCGGGTGTCACGTCGAACACCACCCTGCGGTCCGCCGGGGCGATGAGCCAGGCTCCCTGGGCCAGCTCCGACTCGAGCTGGCCGGGGCCCCATCCGGCGTAGCCGAGCAGCACGCGCAGGTGGTCGGGAGGATCGCTCGCCACCTGGCGGAGCACCTCCAGGGAGCCGGCGAAGCTCACGCCTTCGACCACCTGCTTCGCGTCCTCGAAGGCGTCGGGGGCGTACGAGTCGTCGAAGAGCACCCAACCGGTCTGTGGCTGCACCGGTCCGCCCCAGTGGATGTCCGCGTCCAGGTCCCCCGACCACTCGATGTCGATGCTGCTGCAGAGGTGCTCGGCGGTGATCTCGGTGGTGCGGTTCAGCACGACCCCGAAGGTCCCCTCGGCGTCGTGGTGCACGAGCAGGACCACGGCGCGCCGGAAATTGGGATCGAGAAGCTGCGGCATCGCCACGAGCAACGAGGGGGCCAGGGACCGACTCGGACTCGACACGGCGAGAGGGTAGCAGGTGAGGGATTCGGCACGCGGGAGTACCGTCCTGGCGCATGACCGTCGAACGACGCAGCGGGCTCGCCTTCGCGTTGATGGCACTGGCCGCGCTGGCGGCCGCCGGCGCGGGCGAGCTCGCGCGGCAGGCCGACCCGGCCGGCGCGGCGCGCCTCGCCTGGAGTGCCCTGGGTGTCGAGGTGATGCTGGGGGCCTTCGCCTGCGCGGCAGCGCTGCTCTCCCGGGGGCCCGCCACGAGGCGCCTGGGCCTCGCCGCCGGTCGACTCTCCTGGGGTCTGCTCACGCTGCTCGCGATCGGAATGCTCGCGCTGAGTCATGCACTCGACGGGGTGCTGGAGCTGTCCGGACTGCGGGAGCACAGCGCCCTGGCCGAGCTTCCCGGACGCCTCCAGGGCGCCCGCGGTGAGGCGCTGGCCCTCGCCCTGCTGGCGTTGGGCCTGGCACCCGGAATCGCCGAGGAGCTCGTGTGCCGAGGGCTCGTTCAGAGAGGCCTGCTGCTGCGACTGGGTCCCGCACCGGCGATCGCTGCCGGTGCGCTGCTGTTCGGCGCGCTGCACCTCGAGCCCGTCCACGCGGCGTTCGCCACGGTGCTCGGCGCGTACCTGGGCGTCGTCGCCTGGTGGGCGGACAGCACGCGGGCGGCCATCGGGTGCCACGTCGTCAACAATCTGGCATCCGTCGGCCTCGCAGCGACGCTCGGTCCGACTCCGTGGGCGCCGGAGCTCGCAGCCTCGGTGGGAGGTTGCGTCGCCCTGCTCTGCCTCTGTCTCGTGAACCGGGCGCGCCCGCGGCCGGAGGCCTCCGGCGGCGGGTTGGCTCGACCCTGCCCCCCCGGCGGAGTCCCCGACCCGTAGGGGCCGATTCCCGCCGAATCGGCTCCCGTGGGAGCGCGAAGCCGAGCCAGCGCTCTGCCGCAGCCATCCCCCGGGTGCGCAGCGGCGCTTCAGCCCGCAGCGGCGGCAGGCCGATAAGGGGGGCGAAGTTCCGTGCGAGGTGTGAGATGGGCGGTCCGGCGGTCCTGGTGCTCGACGATGGAGAGCTCGACGACATCCAGTCGATTCTCGAAGACCTTCGCGTGTCGTTCGGACGTGTGCGCGGGGGCGCCATCGTGGAGGGCACCCCGCCGCCCAACGATCTGCTGATCTCGACTCCGCGCCGGATCGAAGCGGTCGGCACGCGACCCGTCGAGGGCAGCGGTCCGCTTCGCATCGTCGTCGTCAGCGAGGACTCGAATGCGCTTCGCGCGCAGCTGCGGCGGATCGGCTTCGACTTCCTGGTGCGCCGCCCGGTCCATCCGGAGGCGCTCCGCCTGCTGCTCCTCCACTGCCTGTACAAGGGTGAGGAGAAGCGCAGGGACCGGCGCGTCCCGGTCGGCTTCGAGGTCTCGTTTCGGGCGGGCCTGCTGAACCGACGCGCGACCCTGGCCGATCTCTCGATGCGCGGCTGCCGACTGCTGTCGCGCACGCGGATCGACAGCGGCAAGCGCATTCGCATCCAGATCCCGGGCGCCCTCGATCCCAACGAGCTGCTGACGCTCACGGGCCGGGTCCTGCGCGAGACGCCGGAACCCGGCGCCGGATCGGAGCCGCTGCACGCCCTCGCGGTGCTGTTCGATCCGGTCGGGGGCCAGGCCCAGGCAGCCCTGGAGAAGATCATCGACGAGCGTGCCCAGGGTCCGGCGACGCTGCGTCCGGGTGCCAGGCAGCCGCGCCAAGACGGCGGCATCTCCCGGCCGGCGCCGACCGGCCCGGCGGAGGGCGAACCGCCGGGCGAGGGCGCGGCCGCGCGTGTGGACGTCGAGGTCGACGTGGGCCTCGAGGCACCCGGCTCGGCCCGATCGGACGCCGCCACCGAGGCGGAGCGGCGCAGGGGCCGCCGGGCGGCCTACGAGTTGACGGTTCCCGCCTTCGGCAATCGGGCCCTGCGCGTGCTGGTCGGCCGCGACCTCTCCGTGGGGGGCATGCGGATCGAGAGGCTGCCCGGAATCGAGATGGGCGACCGGCTCCATCTGGCGATCTACGGGGATCCCGGCGATCCGCCGTTCCTGGTCTGGGGCACCGTCTCGCGCGACGACGGGGAAGGAGGCATGGCCCTCCTGTTCGACCCGGTGGACCCTTCGATCGCGGGCCGTCTGGAGAGCCTCGTGGGCAGCCTGCCGGCCGTGGAGGATCTCCACGACACCGAGGTCGGCGCCATGGGGACGGTGATGTCGGAGATCCTCGACGCCTGAGAACTGCGGTCGCTCGGGCAGGGTCGCCTGCTTGCGGCACACCCCGACTCGGGTAGGCTCTCGCGGCCCGAGGGGAGGTCCGCGATGGCTCGCAGCAAGAACAAGCAGAAGATCAAGCGCCACCGCCACAAGCTGCGGCACAAGCGTCGCCTCAAGCGGAAGAAGGCCGCCGCGAAGGAGCGCTAGCTGCGGCGCTCCCCCGCCTGGGGACCGATCTCCTCGAAGAGCGCGACCACGGGGACGCCCTCCAGGCAGTCCATCAGGCCGGGCATCGCGTCCCGCAGGTGCTCGGAGTTCGAGTGGCTGGCGAGCGCGTCGTCGTCGCTGTAGCGCTCCAGCAGCTCGTAGAGCTGTGGATCGTGCATCGATCGCGTCAGCCGAAACCCGTGACAGCCCTCCTCGTTGGCGAGCGCGTTCTCGGCCAGGGTCAGCGCTGCGCGTTCGAACTCCGCCTCGCGGCCCTTCTTCACCCTCAGGCGTGACGTGACGGCGAGCAAGCGGGCTCCTGGTGGCTTTGGGCGGCGGCCTGCCGACGGGGTCTGATCCCGCGGGGAACTTAACTCAGCCCGGCCAGTCCTCGCCCGCCCGATGGGGTGGTGCGGGAGAGGAGACGGGGCCGGCGGCCGAAGCTGAAGCGAAAGCGCCACGAAGTATCCGGAAACGGCACTCACGGGAGGAGACCCATGCACCTGTAGCTGTTGAAGGAGTAGCGGATGAAGCGCGGGATCCCGGTTGCGGCGTTCGTCGTGGCGATGGTCGCGATGTTCTCTTTGGGGGCGCCGGTGATCGCGCGGATGCCCGAAGCTGGAGTCTTGGTGGCCTCCAACGCACCGGGGCCGGGGCATGCCGGGCTCCCGTCTCCCAGGGATCTCGATGTGCCCGCCCCCGAGGTCCAGGTCCTCCTCAGCAGCATCGAGATGACGGTGAGCCTGATCGACGCCTACGGTCGCTGCCGGGACGACGAGAAGACCCATGAGCGCTGCATGCGCATCATCCGCAACACGCTCGAGCACGCCCGGAGCATGATCGGGCACTGAGCCGTGCCGGCCGTTCACGGGCCAGGGCCGGGCCGGGCAGCGGCCACGGCCCGTCGGCCACACGGAGCCCCGACGCAGAAAGGCCCGAAGCCACTCGCGACTTCGGGCCTCCCTGGGAAGGGGATATTTTGTCTGTCTGCCCTCTATGTGGCGGGCGAGGGCAGCAAGGTGTCAAAAAAAGATCGGCGTTCGATGCAGATTCTCCGGCGAGCCGGTCTCCGACACCGGGCGGCTCCGCCCCGGCGGGGAGGGTCGGGTAGGCTCTAGAGGCTCGGATCGGAGGTTCAGGCATCTTGACCAGCGGGATCGCTCGGGGACGCCTCGCGCTGCGGATTCGCCGCCCGTCCCGACCGCGCCGCACGCCGGCGGCGCCCGAAGGCCACCGGGCCCCCTCGGCGCGGCTTCTGGCGGCCTTGGCGGCCGCGCTGATCTTGGGCGTCGCGTGCGCCGAGCCGCCCGCCGAGCGACCCAACGTCGTCATCGTCACCATCGATTCGCTGCGCGCGGACCACCTGGATCACCTCGGCTACGAGCGCCCCACCGCAACCGATCTCGACCCCCTCCGCGATCGGTCGACACTCTTCGCCCGGGCCCTCGCACCCACGCCCTCGACCGCACCCAGCACGGCATCGCTGCTCACCGGCCGCTTCCCGCTGCGGCACGGCGTCCTGACTCCCGACGGCGCGATCGCCGACGACGTCGCGACGCTCGCGGAGGTGCTGCGCGAGTCGGGCTGGAGCACGGCCGCCGTCTCCCACCATCCGGTGCTCACACGGCAGCGCGGCTTCGCCCGGGGCTTCGAGCGATTCGAGGGTGCGATCGGTCCCGCCACCCGGTACGCGGACGCGGACCAGATGGTCGCGTGGATGCGGGAGTGGCTGGCCGAGGCCCGGCGCCCGTTCTTCCTGTACCTGCACGTCATGAACGTCCACGGCCCGTACCGCGTTCCGACGCTGCGCCGGCAGGACCTGCTCGGGCACCTGCCGGGCACGCAGTTCAGCTACGGCGACGCACTCATGCGCGGCATCATGGAGGACGGCGCGGTCGGCCTGCGGGGCCTGGTGAAGGCGCGTTACCTCGGGAGCCTGGTCGATCAGTACGACACCGCGGTCCGCTATGCGACCGGTCGCGTCGCCAAGGTACTCGATCTGCTGCGAATCGACGGCAGCTTCGACGAGTCCATCGTCGTGCTGACGGCCGATCACGGAGAGGAGCTCTTCGACCATGGCGGCTTCGGCCATGGACACACGCTGTATCGGGAGGTCCTCCACGTTCCGCTGTACGTCAAGACTCCGGGACAGCAGACGGGGCGGACCGTCGATACCGCCGTCTCGCTCATGGACGTGTTCCCCACGATCCTGGAGCTGCTGTCGCTGCCGGCACCGGACGTCGACGGACGCTCGCTCGTTCCCGCCCTGCGCGGCGAGAGCGACGCGGGCGGCGCGCGCGTGTTCCACCACGTGACCGCGTGGGAGGAGGCGAGCCTCGCGCGCGGCGTGCTGGACGGGCGCTACAAGCTGATCGACGCGCTGCGAAGCTACGACGCTGCGGACCGACGGCGGCTGCTCTTCGACCTCGTCGTCGATCCCGGCGAGACCCGGGACCTCTCGGGCACCGGATCGGAGATCGTCGAGCGGCTTTCGGGCCAGCTGGATGACGCGTTCGGAGACGGTGGCATCCGGCCACGCGGCGCCGAAGACGCCGCATCGTGAAGCGGCCCGCCGCGCGGGGCCCATGTGCGCTCGGGCGATCCGCCACGGCTCGGGGATGGGCCACCCGGGCAACCGTGCCCGATGCGCGACCGAGCCCCTCAGCGCGCTTCCGGGTCCCGCACCCTCGCGAGCTCGGCCGTGGCAGGGGGGATGCGGATGTAGCGCGAGGCGCCTTCGGCGCTGCAGCGCCTCCCCTCGCAGAAGACGCCGCGAAGCACCTCGGCTGCGACCTGCGAGGAGTTGCGCCACCACAGGTCGCCCTGGACGAGCACCGTGGCGATGGCGACGCGCGGACTGTCGGCGGGTGCCACGCCGATGAACCACTCGTAGCGGCCGTCCGGGTCCTTGCCGGACAGGCTGCCGGTCTTGCCCGCGACCTGGACCGGCCCGAGCAGCGGCCGGCCACGAGCGTTGCGAAAGGCCCGGCGCGCGGTGCCGCTCTTCGTCGTCTCGACCAGCATCGAGCGGAGCTCCGCGGTGATGTCGCTCGAGAGCACGCGTCGCGGCGCCGCGGGCGGGGGGAGGCGCAGCTCACGACCCTCGGCGTCGGCGACCCGCTCGATCCAACGGGGCGCGACGAGCTCTCCGTGCACGAGCGACGCCGCGAGCTGGACGGCGTGGAGCGGGGTGATGCGGCAGCCGGAGAGCCCGCAGCCCAGACGGCCCACGTCGTAGCGGTCCTCGCCGGGCGAAGCGCTACCCGCCGCGTGGGCCGGGCCCGGAATCGCGAGCCAGCCGAAGCGGCCGATCGCCTCCATCAGCGGCGCTGCCCCCACCGCGTGCACGGCAAGCTGGGCGAAGCACTGGTTGTTCGACGTCGCGAGCGCGCGACGCAGCGAGACGGTATGGCCCCGGTCCGGCGGGTCGATGCGCGACGGCGTGAGCCGGTAGGGGCTGCCGCGGTAGCGGCACGGCAGCTTGGCGGTGCGCGGGGAGCGATCGAGCGCGGCCGCCGCGGTGATGATCTTCACCAGGGATGCCGCGGGGTAGTTCCGGGTGGGCGGGAAGCGGTCCACGTTCGTGGACGCGTAGGCGAGCACGCGCCCGCTTGTGGGCTCCATGAGGATCACGTTGCCGAGCTTGACGCGCGCCTTCCGCAGTACGCGGAAG
>Ga0209536_100014644_pt1 | contig 11244 bp, 7 predicted proteins | sample DeeMarSeWOR28_12_FD_187461 | JGI IMG/M metagenome (GOLD analysis project Ga0209536, IMG submission 187461) | Marine sediment microbial communities from White Oak River estuary, North Carolina - WOR-2-8_12 (SPAdes) (version 2) | ecosystem: Environmental > Aquatic > Marine > Intertidal zone >... | reverse complement strand
TCGATGAGATAAAATAGAGGCGTGTAATTTGCTCCAAAGTATTTAACCAGGGATTCAAAGGGATATCAGATCAAGATCCCTTAAAGTAGTGTAGAGCCTGCAGACAGGTAATCCGACAACATTAAAATAAGATCCGGAGATCTTATCTATTCCGATCAGGCCAATCCACTCCTGGATCCCGTAGGCCCCGGCTTTATCGAGAGGAGCATAATGCTGCACATAGTAATCGATTTCACTTTGTTGAAGATTTTTAAAAGTGACCTCTGTAGCTTCTACAAAAGTGGTGAGTTCTTTGTTTATGGCTATACAAACACCGGAATATACCATATGGGATTTAGCCGATAAATCCTGCAACATCCTTTGGGCTTCTTCCTGGGAACCAGGTTTACCTAGGATCCTGGGGCCGAGCGCTACGATCGTATCTGCTGAAATAATGATCTTATCTTTTGCCAGAGGCATCAGGGCTTCCGCTTTTTTCCTGGCAAGATAGACTGGTACCTGCGAAACCTCCAGGTCCTTGGGATAGCTTTCCTTAATCGGAATGGTCTGAATGGTAAACTCCATTCCAGCATCCCGTAACAACTGCTGTCTCCGTGGGGATTTACTGGCGAGGATAAGTGGATATTTTAATATGATCATGAAATTCGCTCGATTAGAAAATGAAAGTAAATAAATATTAGTTCATAGGGAAATCAACAAATTCTACTACGCTAAAGCTGCAGACAACAAAATCACTGCCGTTAGGCATCCCTGACGGAATTAATCACTACCGTTAGGCATCCCTGCTGGGACAAATCACTAAATCACTAAATAATTATGGCCGTAACCTCAATCTCTACCAGGAGGTCCGGATGTATCAAAGACTTCACTTCTACCATAGTCGCTGCAGGCTTCACATCACTAAAGAATTCAGCATGAGCCCTTCCTATTTCTTCCCAGTATTTGATATCTACCACATACATCCTTGTGCGGACAACCTGTTCCATACCAGATCCAAGTCCTTTCAATACATCCGAAATTATTTCCAGGATAAACCGTGTTTGAAGATAGGGATCATCCTTACCGACTACTTTCCCATTATGTGTTGCGGTTGTACCTGCAACCTCTATTACATTGTTAACCTTAACGGCTCTGGAGTATCCAACTTTTGTCTCCCAGGCGCTTCCGGAACTTATGTTAATTCGTTTCATTGGATCTATGGTTTGATATCCAATTCCTGGCATTTACAAAAGCTTCAATCCATGGGCTTACTTCATCTTTTTTTCGTGAAGCGGGATAATATCCCCACTGCCATGGAAAAATGGATCTTTCCAGGTGGGGCATTATAGCCAGATGACGCCCGTTAAGAGAGGATATACAGGCGGCATCGTAATCTGATCCATTGGGATTAGCAGGGTAGGTTGAATAGGAAAATTTGGCAGGGATCTGATAGTTTTTTTCCGGCAATTCAAGACTGAACCGACCTTCACCGTGGGCCACCCAGATGCCCAGCGAACTGCCAGCAAGGGATTTTAACATAATAGAGTTATTCGGTAATACATTAACCCTTAAAAATGAAGATTCAAATTTCCCTGACTTGTTAAGTAACATCTTTGGTTTTTTATCCATTTCCGGGTAGATGAGTCCCAGTTCAACCATCAGCTGGCATCCATTGCACACACCCAGGCTTAAGGTGTTATTGCGTTCATAAAAATTGTCCAGTGCAATTTTAGCCTTTGCATTGTACAGGAAGGCGCCTGCCCAGCCTTTGGCAGAGCCAAGGACATCGGAATTGCTGAAACCACCAACAAATACGATAAAATTGACTTCTTCCAGTGATTCCCTGCCTGCGATGAGGTCAGTCATATGTACATCCTTTACATCAAAGCCAGCCAGGTACATGGAGTATGCCATTTCCCGGTCACCATTAACACCTTTCTCCCTGATAATGGCTGCTTTTATCCCGCTGGGTTTTTTTCTGTTAATATCTAATCCCATGGAAGATAATTTCCCATCAAAATGTGCGGGAAAATTAAAATTCAATTCATGATTTTTATAGTTGCGGAACCGGCTTTCTGCCAGCCTGGGCTCTGTCTGATGCCGGTCAAGCAAGTAAGAGGTCCTGAACCAGAGATCTCTCAAGTTCGGCACATCCAGTTCAAGTTCCTGTTCTCTAAGATGTACGAGAGCTTTCTGTCCCCTGATGATTTTACCCAGTTTAGCACACTGTATCCCTTCCCTGTCAAGAAATGCCTTAACTTCATCATCCTGTTCGACCTGGATTACAAGTCCCGGTTGTTCACTGAAAAGAATTTTAACCGGATCGGTCACATTAAAAACGGATAAATCAATGTCGAAGGCTATTTCATTGTCTGTAAAAACCATTTCAAGCAGGGTAGTGATCAGTCCACCGGAGGATATATCATGACCAGCAAGAATCAATTCCATGTCGATAAGTTGCTGGATCCCGTTAAATACCTTCCGGAAATAAGCCGGATCAATTTGTCCGGGTATTTTTGACCCGATCCTGTTCAACAACTGGGCGAAACTACTCCCTCCGAGTTCGAAATGCTCATCACCGGTAAAGATATAATATAATGTTGTACCTGGTTTATCCGGCACTGCGGAAGAGACTATTTTTCTTATGTCCGTTATTTCTGCAGCAGCTGAAATAATTACGGTTCCGGGAGAATACACGACCCTCCCATCCGGATACTTTTGTGTCATGGAAAGTGAGTCTTTCCCTGTTGGTACATTAATACCCAGTTCAATAGAAAAATCACTGACTGCCTTCACCGCTTGATACAACCTGGCATCTTCACCTTTATTTTTACACGGCCACATCCAATTGGCACTAAGAGATACATTGGACAAACCACCTTTCAGAGGAGCCCAGATAATGTTGGTAAGCGCTTCGACTATGGATAGGACTGAGCCTTTCTGCGGGTCTTGTAACCCGCTTACCGGAGCATGCCCGATGGCGGTTGCTACTCCACTTCTGCCCTTATAATCCAGTGCAACAGCGCCCAGGTTGTTTAAGGGTAACTGTAACCTGCCACATGTCTGTTGATGGGCGATCTTACCGGTTACCGACCGGTCTACTTTATTGGTCAGCCAGTCTTTACAGGCAACGGCTTCCAATTGAAGTACCTGTTCGATGTATTTCTTTATCTTGACAGCCTGGTATTCTATTTCCTGGTATACGACGTCAGTGGTATCATCATAGATCAGTGTCCTGGGTGGATTCCCGAACATATGTTCAATTTTCCAGTTTATCGGCCTGGATTGGTCTTTCGATGACTCAAAAGTCAACTGATGATCACCGGTAGCCTCGCCGACATTAAACATAGGGGCCCGTTCCCTTTCAGCGATTTTCTGTAACAGTTCTATATCTTTATCTTTCAGGATCATGCCCATTCTCTCCTGTGACTCGTTACCTATAATTTCTTTTGAAGACAGGGTAGGGTCACCGACAGGCAGGTTATCAAGATGTATTGTCCCACCTGTCTCTTCAATCAACTCTGAAAAACAATTCAGATGTCCGCCAGCACCATGATCATGCAATGATACGATAGGATTATTGTCAAGCTCGGAGAGTGCGCGGATAGCATTATACACCCTTTTCTGCATTTCAGGGTTGGCCCGCTGCACGGCATTCAACTCTATTTGATTGCCATATTCTCCTGTAGCGACAGAAGAGACAGCACCGCCACCCATGCCGATACGGTAGTTATCACCGCCCATCATAATGATTTTATCATGCACCTCGGGGATATCTTTCAGGCTGTCTTTGCTCTTGCCATATCCGATGCCCCCGGCAAGCATGATCACCTTATCATACCCGAAGTCCTTTCCCTGCTCGCTGTGCTCGAAAGTGAGCAGGCTGCCACAGATCAGCGGCTGCCCGAACTTATTTCCAAAATCACTTGCGCCGTTTGATGCCTTAATAAGAATATCGATGGGTGTTTGATATAGCCAGGGCCGTTGCTGTAGGTTCTTTTCCCAGGTCCTTCCTGGCTCAAGCCTGGAATATGACGTCATATATACTGCTGTTCCTGCCATAGGTATGCTCCCCTTACCACCTGCCATTCGGTCCCTGATCTCGCCGCCTGTACCCGTACTGGCACCGTTGAAGGGTTCAACTGTAGTGGGAAAATTATGTGTTTCAGCTTTTAAAGATATGACACCGTCAATGTCCTTCGTTTCAAAAAAATCCGGTATATCCTGCCTGGCAGGGGCAAACTGTTCAATTCTCGGGCCTTTAATAAAGGCGACATTATCCTTATATGCTGAGACCAGGTTTTTCCCATTTTTTCTTGAAGTCTTTTTGATCAGTTCAAACAATGATTCGGACATTTCTTTTCCATCGATGATAAATTGCCCGTTGAAGATTTTGTGCCGGCAATGTTCTGAATTCACCTGTGAGAAACCAAAGACCTCACTGTCGGTCAGCTTTCGGCCCAGTTTATCGCTTACACCTTTTAGATATGCTATTTCCTCTTCACTCAGCGCCAGACCTTCTTCCAGGTTGTAAGCAGCAATATCTTCTATTTCAATGATCGGGTCCGGTGCATGATGGATTGTGTAAATGTCCTGGTTCAAGCCTTCATACAGGTGTTGAAGCATGGAATCGTATTTTAAGTTTCGATCTTCAATCCGTATGTAGGATTCAATTCGCGTTATCCCTTTTATACCCATATTCAGGGTAATTTCGACGGCATTTGTACTCCATGGGGTAACCATTTCTTTTCTCGGACCCAGATAATAGCTTTTCAATTCGTCTTTTTCCGGCAGGCAGGATCCGGCAAACAACCATTCTAATTTACCGGTTGTTTCCTGCGTGAGTTTTTGTTCTGAGTCTACAGCATAAATAATAGGGTCAGGGCCGCGAAAAAAGTTGATCATTATGTAGAAGTTTTAAATTCAGGAGTACGGCGCAAAAGTAATGAAAAGTACGCACAGATAACATTGCCATTTAAAAAATGAGTCGACCCCTGTCAGAAAAAATGGTTTTTATTGCGTCTAATATTTTTTAAATTTGTCTATACCGGTAGTTACACTTGTAGATTAAATGCCATGTTACAACATTTTTTAATTACTGCATTCCGGACCTTGAACAGAAACAAGTTCTTTTCCTTCATCAACATCCTGGGCTTATCGATTGGCATGGCCCTCTTCGTTATCATTCAACTATGGATCAGGTATGAAAAGAGTTTCGATACTTTTCATGAAAAAGCGGACAGGATATACCATCTGATGGTTGATATGACCTCCCCTCAGAAACCGGTTACGATATGGCAATCAACACCGGCACCAGTTGGCCCTGTCCTGGAAAGCAAGATCCCGGAAATGGAACATGTTGTACGTACATCCTATCCCTGGGATGTACGACTGGAAAAGGGTGAAATTAAGATCAACAAATCCGTCGTTTATGTTGATTCCGTCTTTTTCGAAAATTTCAATTTTCCATTATTGAAAGGAAATCCGGATAAGGTGCTTGACGACCGCGATGCAATTGTCATTTCGAATACACTCGCCGAAAGTCTTTTTAGAAATGAAGATCCGGTGGGGAAGATACTTACCATAAAGGAATCTTTCAGGGAGGAACTGCGGGATGTGATGATAACGGGTGTTTTTGAAGATATTAAAGTCAACTCTTCCCTGCAGTTCGATGTGGCTATGCCCTTTGAAACCTTTCTGGGATATGCTACATGGAACCGAAACTGGGGAAATTATAACAATTTATTGTTCGTAATACTACGACCGGATGTGGCGATGGAAACGGTAAATTCCAAGATTAAGGATTTTATTAAGGAAAACCGGCCGGATTTCCAGGAACATCATGCGGAATTATTTCTTCATCCATTGAAAAAAGAACACCTGTACAATGATTTTTCCAAAGGACGTGATCCGGGAGGAACAATTGTTTACATCCGCTTGTTTTCAGTTGTTTCTTATTTTGTCCTGATCATTGCCTTTATTAACTATGTAAATTTATCAACCGCGAATGCAAGTAAGCGGCATAAGGAAGTTGGGCTGAAAAAAACGATCGGTGCAACCCGAAAGATATTGATCAGACAGTTTCTTATTGAATCTTTTGTTCTGAATATCTTGTCAATAATAGTTGCTGTAATTTTGGTGTTAATATTTTTACCGATCTTTAATCAATCGTTTGAAAAAAATGTCGGCCTGCCCTGGAATACATACGAATTCTATTTGTTTTTCGGGACGTTTTTATTGATTAGTACTTTATTATCGGGAACATATCCGGCGTTCGTGCTTTCTTCCTTTAATCCGGTAAAGGCTTTGCGGGGGATTGGCCTGAGACATAAAAATATTTACCTTAGGGATGGCCTGGTTGTATTCCAGTTTATTTTATCGATTTCATTGATCATCGGTATTCTGGTAGTATATAAACAGGTAGAATATATCAGAAATAAAAACCTGGGATTTAAAAAGGAGAATGTGATCAGATTCAATGCCGGTGAGATCAGTAAGCATCAGGAGGTTTTTCGGAATGAGTTACTTCAAATGCCTGGTGTGCTTGCCGTGGGTTATTCAAATCAGAACCCGCTATATGTCGGGAATTCAACCTCCGATCCAAAGTGGGACAATAAACCGGAGGGTGATGAGACATTTTTCTTTGTATTACAAGCCGATCAGGGATTTATTGATGCCCTGAACATCGAGATACTCGAAGGCGAGGGCTTTCCCAAAGAAGCACATCCTTCTATAAATCATTACCTGATCAATGAAACGGCCGCAAAAGCGATGAATATGCAGGACCCGGTTGGACAGAATCTAACATTCTGGAATGATAATGAAGGGAAGATCCTGGGATTGGTAAAGGATTTTCATCATCAGTCATTATATACGGAGATCAAACCCCTGATCATCTATCATCAGCCGGAGAGTGCCTGGATGACCTTTGTCAGGATCACCGGGAATGATATCACTGAAGTAATTAGTAAGATCGAATCAGCCTATACAGAAATTGAAAAAGTAAATCCGTTTGGTTATCATTTTCTGGATGTTGATTATGCGAATATGTACAGTCGGGAAATGCTGATGCAGAAACTTACCCTGGGTTTAACCATCCTGGCCGTTTTTATTTCAAGCCTTGGTCTGTTTGGCCTGGCCTTGTTTACGGTCAATCGACAGACAAAAAGCATCGCCATCCGGAAGGTTAATGGGGCCAGGATCGACCAGATCGTATTGCTGTTGTCCCGGGCTTTTATTTTCTGGATCCTTATCGCATTCATCATCGCTTCGCCGTTATCATATTATTTCCTGAACGAATGGTTGCTGAATTTCGCGTACAGGACCACAATTGACTGGTATATCTTCGGCCTTGCCGGTGGGATCGCTTTAATAATTGCCCTCCTGACCATAGGCTATCAGACCATCAGGGCAGCCCTCGCCAATCCGGTCAGTGCCCTTAGGTATGAGTGATATTACAGGATGAAATTGGATCAGTCACTCCTTTATTAAATAAAACTTTTACAATTTTAGGACGGTTAGCAGGTCAGAATGTAATTTATTTGATGTTCCAGGGCTAACTTAGTACTAAAATCGAAATGTTTTGGATTGGTCGCTTGTCGTAACATATAAAGGAGAGGAAATTTTTACCAGCAGGGGTAAATGGCTGTATCCGCTTTTTGAACTGGAAGACCTTTTTAAGGATCACGACTATCCCCGTGATGAGCTGGATGTGGTTGAAAAAGTGGCCGGACAGGCTGCCGCATTCCTTATCGCACGGCTCGGTATCAAGAAATGTCACATTAAACTGATCAGCGACAAGGCCATTCCCGTCTTCAAGCGTTTTGGCGTTTCTTTCACTTATGATGAAAAAGTGCCCCTCATTCAATGCCGGACTGAACATATCCTGGACAAAGACATGTCTCTTGATGAAGCCTGGCAGATATTACGTCGAAGGGCCGGGCGGGTCCATGGTGCTGATGTAGTCATTGAGAAGCTGGAAGTGGACTTTCACCGTGAAATAATTATCAGCGGTCTTGACCTGGAGGTAAAACGTGGGGAGGGATTGATCATTTGCGGCGAAAACGGCGTCGGGAAGACCACCTTATTAAAAGCCATCCTCGGGCTTCACCCTATTAGTTCCGGTACAATTAAGATCGGTGATTTGCAGGTAGGTAGCCAGATATGGAACAGAAACCGGCATATCACAGGCTATGTGAACCAGGAGCGGGTAAAGGGCATTTTCCCGGTTTCCGCGGCCGAAGTGGTTGAGATTGGGTTATCAGGCCGTAAATTATCAAGGTCCGTGATCAAAGAGCGTGTGGAGGCAGCCATGCGGCGAACAGGAAGCCTCGCACTGGCCAACCGGTCATTTCATAAATTATCGGGTGGCGAAAAACAACGCGTTTCCCTGGCCAGGTGTCTTTGCCAGCAGGCCCGTGTTCTGCTATTTGATGAACCTACCACCTTCCTGGATCCAAAATCCAGGGAGGATCTTTATAAATTACTTATTGAATTATGGGAAAATGAAGCACCTACCATCATTGTGGTATCCCATGATGACAACTGGATCACTAAATTTAAATGGGAGGTTAAGGAACTGAAAGGAGGGAAGCTTTGTTAGAGGTGCTGACATATCCGCCTGTCGTGCGCGGTTTCCTGATCCTAATGATCGCGGGTATCACATTTCCCATCACCGGTGTTTATCTGTTAAGAATGAATCTGCTGCCCTTGCGTTTTATGCTCATGCATGGGGCCATCCTTGGCGGCGCCATCGCTTTGTCATTTCAATTGAATTCATTCTGGACAACGATCGGAGTAAACCTGGTATTGGTCTGGTTCATGTCACATAGCGCCCGCTCACTGAGTACAGATGCGGGTTATATCAGTACGTTTATCATGGTAGCCAGCATCGGGTTGGCTTTCGTGTTCATATATGCATATGATGTCCCATCGAAAGATGCCATGGGATTGCTTTGGGGCAGCCTGTATACTATTACAAATGTGGATCTATGGAGCGGGGTCGTCCTGGCCATCATTATTATCCTTTTACAGGTGATAAAACGTCGTCAATTAAAGGCTTTTTTCTTTGACCCATCCATCGCATTTACATCCGGCGTCAATGAATCTTCGATCTATTATACCGTGATCCTGCTGACAGCCTTTACCGTAGCCCTGGCCATGCGCCTGATAGGTGCATTGCTGGTTGATGCTATTATTATACTGCCTGCTTTAATATCGATCCTTCATGCAAAAAGTCATGGAAAAGTAATAATGTTGTCCTGTTTATGGGGTGGCATATTTTCCTTTCTGGGATTCTTTCTTGCCCTCTGGTTGAAAATACCCACCAGCTCAGCCATCGCCTTACTTGCGACACTGGTTTTCCTGTTTTTTTATATTATGTCTAAAATTAGAAAATGAACCGCTACCTGGCTTTGATATTTTTGTGTGTATTGTTGCTGAATCAAAATATATCGGCACAGGACAAAGTACGCGTTGTCGTGACGAGTTCATGGACGGCAGCCTATGCGCAACTCGCGGGGATCGATGATTATGAAATGCTGGCACCCTCTGATATGCAGCATCCTTCGGAATATGAAATTCAGATTGAAGACATTAGAAAACTAAAAAATGCGGATTTAATAATATGTGGCGGATATGAAACCATGATGGAAAAGATCAGGACCGGATTGCAGATCGAGCCTGAAAAAATACTCCAGATACAGACAGACTATAATTTAAAGCATATTAACAATTCCGTTCGCACAATAGCCAATAAGGTAAAAACATCAGAGCAGGCCGAAAAAAATTTAAGTCGTTTAAACAACCTGTTTGAAGAATCAAAAGCGAGAATAAAAGAATCGGGTATCTCTGAGGTCCCGGTAATTTCCCAGTTTTTTATGAAAGCCCTTTCTGACGAACTTGAGTTGAAGGTTTCCGGGATTTTCGGGCCACGGCAACTGGAAGCTTTTGATATTCAGGATATGATGAAACTGGATTTCGAGTTGATTCTCGATAACGCACATAATCCCTCCGCGCAGCCCCTGGTGGAAACCAGAAAGGATGCACGTATTGCTTATCTTATTAATTTTCCCGGCAAGGGTAGTACAGAGTCCCTTGAAGATGTGGTCAGGTATAACGTGGATATGATCATTGAAGCTTATACGGCTGGAAAGTGATTTTTACTGTCCTATTCCTCAGTTAATCAGTTTTCTACCATCAGATATCCTATATGACCATTCCTCCAAAACAGTTTTATGCCGTCAGACATCACATACGGGACAATTCTTCAATTGACCAATTTTTTATCGTCAGGCATCCCTTCCGGAACAGTTCCTCACATCAGTTTTATTACCTCAGACATTCTTTATGGGATAATGCTTCAATTAATCAATTTTATGCCGGCGGGTATCCCTTCCGGGACGATTCTTCAATTCCATTTTCAACAAAGCTTTCCTACCCATTACCCAAGAGTATCTTTTCTGTCTTGATAACATGGCCCTTCAGTTTCAATTTTATAAGGTAAACACCCTGCGGAAGTTGCAGATCATATACTTCCTGTCCTTTTTTCGGCTTATACTTTTTTAAGATCCTGCCAGTCATGTTCAGTACTTCGACAACATCATAATAGGATTTTCCTTGTGGAGATTCAATTTTCAGCAAACCTTCACTGGGATTCGGATAGATCCTGATCTGTTCAAAGTCATCATTATCCAGAGAAGAAACAGTTGCAGGGCGGGTATCTGCAATCACATACATACCGTTTCGCGGCACAAATATTTCTTTATAAGTGGAATTGCCTTCATCCTTGCCTACATAGATCTCCCTTACTTCATACCCATTCTGATCCAGCAGATAAGCAGATTCAATGAGCATATTGTTGATTACCACAGAGAGCTGGGAATTTTCGGCCTGCCAGGGCATCCGTCCGACATTCTGAATCAGAAAGCCATCAACAGTCTCTCCCCCCAGGTCAAATATGCTTTCTGTCTCTCTCCAGAGGGTAGGGCGGTAAATGGTCCCTATCTGGATAAGTATCTTTTCTGAGGAGCTGATTGGATTATCGTCCATGGACACCACATTCACCGTGATATAATCATTTTGAGTTTTAACCGTTACATCGGTAAGTTGAAACGTTTCATTATCTCCCGGGAATCCACAAAATCCCTGCGCTGAAGGTGCATCCAGCAGACATATCCCGTTCTTGTAGTCCCACACCAGTTCACCAGTGACACTGGTCACTTTTTTAGCTGTGAAATCCAGCAGGTCATCCAACTGGGAAGAAAC
>Ga0209536_100014643_pt1 | contig 11245 bp, 9 predicted proteins | sample DeeMarSeWOR28_12_FD_187461 | JGI IMG/M metagenome (GOLD analysis project Ga0209536, IMG submission 187461) | Marine sediment microbial communities from White Oak River estuary, North Carolina - WOR-2-8_12 (SPAdes) (version 2) | ecosystem: Environmental > Aquatic > Marine > Intertidal zone >... | reverse complement strand
TCAGGATTTCGCAACACACGCACTATATCGCGCACAGCCTGAGCGTCATCCTGGACGTGTTCGAGCACTTCGTGACTCAGGATCAGGTCGAGGGTTCCGGAAGGAAGCGGGAGAGATTCGCCTGCCGCGTTGAGGATGTTTGGTGAGCGAGTTCCGGCTTCGGCGGCGCGCTCAAAGTCATATTCTAAGCCGATAACCTGCCCACCATAAGGGGCCAGGTGTTCCACGTACATACCCACACCGCAGCCGTTCTCCAGCACCCGGCCTTTGATGCGCTTCCCAGCGGCATTTACAATCATCTCCAGGCGGCGCTCTTGTCCTGCCCGCCAGACATATGATGGTTCGCCCCGTAGGGCAGCTTTGTCCATATCCCGTTCGGTCATGGGCGGTATTATAGCCCCAAAACCTTGCACGTTTCCTTTGGATATGCTAAAATCTTAAACGCAAGAAGCACCGATACGGAACTCGTCGAAAAGTGGGCAACCCCCACTTTTCTGCTTGTAAAGAACATAAATGGAGCAAGAAGAGCATGACGAAGAGCGAATTTGCCCTGGCTTTCAACGAAGTACTGGAAGATAAACAACTGCCCAAAGAGATTATCTTGGAGGCAATTGAGTCTGCTATGGTTTCGGCCTACCGGCGGGCTGTCAGCGCATCCAGTGCCCAGCACGTGGAAGCCAGAGTGGACCTGGAAACAGGGCAGATGTTGATCTACGCTGAAAAGGAAGTCGTAGAAGAAGTGGTAGAAGAGCGCACTGAAGTGACATTGGAGGAAGCCAGGCGCTTCGATCCGGACGTTGAGCTTGGTGACATCGCCATCGTTGAATCCACTCCCGCAGATTTTGGCCGCGTTGCCGCGCAGACCGCGCGGCAGGTTATCCAGCAACGTATTCGTGAGGCCGAACGTGCGGCACAGATGGAATACTTTGACAGGCAATCGGGCGAGATTGTCAGCGGCGTGGTGCAGGCCAGCAATGCCCAGTCTACTACGATAGGGCTGGATATGAAAGCCGAGGGCATCATGCCTGCCAACCAGCGCATTCCCCGTGAACGCTTCCGCCTGCATGACCGCATCCGCGCGGTGGTGCTGGAAGTGAAAGACGGTTCGCGAGGTCCGCAGATCATCCTTTCGCGCTCACATCGCAACTTCCTGCGCCGCTTGCTGGAAAACGAAGTCCCTGAAATTTATCATGGCATTGTTGAGATCCGCGCTATTTCCCGAGAGCCGGGGCATCGCGCCAAGGTAGCCGTCATGGCTACCCAGCCCGGTGTTGACCCGGTGGGCGCCTGCGTTGGAATAAAGGGCGTACGTATTCAAGCCATCGTCAAAGAACTGCACGACGAGAAAATTGACATCATCCAGTGGGATCCCGATCCCGTAGTTTATATTTCCAAGGCCATCAGCCCGGCACGTGTCAACGGTGTATATCTTTCTGAAACGCCGGATACGGGCCGTACGGCTACCGTTGTTGTGCAGGAAGACCAGTTGAGTCTGGCAATTGGCCGCGATGGGCAAAATGCCCGCCTGGCTGCCAAGCTGACCGGTTGGCGTATTGACATAAAATCACTGGTTGAAGCGGCTGGCGATGCCTTGCAGAAACTGCAAACGGATAAAGAACTGGCTGAATTGCTCCCAACTGTAGTTGAGACCATCCCGACCATTGAAATCATCCTGACTAAGAAGGCCGAAGGCCGCCCAATCACGCCGGAAGAGTACACCCAACTCTCGCAGTTTGTGGACCGTGTCGAGCGTCGCACCATCCAGATCCAGGAAGAGGCAATTCGCGAGGAAGAAGAGCGCGTTACAGCTGCCCGTGCCGAGATCCCGGTTACAGCCTTCGACATGTCACTCTACGATACGGAAATAAAGGAACATATTCTCAATATCCTGACCGAGGCTGAGTTTGAGAGCGTTGGCGATTTGATGCTGACTTTGAAAGTAGATTCGGATAAGGTGTTAGGCCTGGCGGGAATTGGTCCAAAAGCGATGGAAAACATCGAAGAAGTGTTAGCAGGATTGACCTTCCCTGAACCAGAACCAGAGCCAGAACCTGAAGTTGAAGCAGTTGCGGAAGGTGCTCCGGAAGCTGAACAGGTGGTAGAACCAGAAGCGGTTGCTGAGTCGCCTGTGGCCGACGAGCAGGTTACAGAGCAGCCAGAAGCGGTTGCTGAAGAAGTAGCAGAAGCACCTGTTGAAGAAAAAGTCAAAGGAAAGAAGCCTCGCAGGATAGATGAAGAAGAAATTAGTGAAGATGATGATTTAGTGAAAGATGACGTTTCGCTGGATGAACTGTTCGCTTTGAAAGAAATGTTCCAGACTGGACGCGTTGAAGAAACTGAAGAACTCGTTCCTGGTGAAAAGAAAAAGAAGAGTAAGAAGAAAAAGAAGAGACACGTCGAAATTGAGTACGACGAGGAACTTGGCGAAGTTATCGCGCGTAAAAAGCATAAACGTGGTGATGATGACTTTGGTGAAGATTGGTAATTTCTAAGAAAGAGTAAGGTGGCTAAGAAACCTGCTCAACGCGCAAAACATATTCCGCAACGGACTTGCGTTGGCTGTCGTACGGTGATGCCGAAACACCAACTTATTCGTATTGTCCGCTCACCTGACGGGGTGCAGGTGGACTCAACGGGAAAACTGGCCGGGCGAGGTGCGTATTTGCACGACCGGCGTTCCTGTTGGGAGCGAGGCCTGAAAGGTGCATTGGCGCGTGCGTTGAAAACCGAATTAGCTACCGAAGAACGAGAGCGTTTGCAGGCATACTTGGAGACGCTACCTGAAGAGTCCGGTGAAGTGAACGCGGACGGAACGACAACAATCATGTGACCGATTGATTTTTCGCTCACATGGCGCGTTTCCCGCAAACCGGGCCTGGCTTCGTAGAATGGGGGGCGAAGCGATTATGTGTAATTTACCAGGAGGTGGCATATGAGCAAAAATGGAAGCAAGATTGAACTTCCTGCCAATATCGTGATTCGCGATCTGGCACAGATCATTGAGCAAAGCCCAATTGATATCATAAAGAAATTGATGAGCAATGGTGTGATGGCAAGCATCAACCAGTCGGTGGATTTTGATACTGCCGCAATTGTGGTTGCCGAGTATGGATTTGATGCTATCCCTGAAGTGTTCGAAGAAGAAGTCAAAGAAGAAGTTGGTGAGATTCCACTCTGGCGTCAATTGATCGCGGATGAGGAAGAATCCAAACTTACTGACCGGGCACCGGTGGTCACCATTCTCGGCCACGTTGATCATGGCAAGACATCCCTGCTGGATGCCGTCCGCGAGACAAATGTGGCAGATGGCGAAGCAGGCGGTATTACCCAACACATCAGCGCTTACCAGGTTGAGATGAAAGGACGCACGATCTCCTTCCTAGATACGCCCGGTCACGCAGCTTTTACAGCCATGCGTGCGCGCGGCGCCCAGGGTGCAGATATCGTCATTCTGGTGGTGGCCGCAGATGACGGTGTTATGCCGCAGACTAAGGAAGCCATATCGCATGCCAAAGCGGCGCGTGTGCCCATCGTTGTCGCGCTTAATAAGATGGATAAAGCCAACGCCAACCCGGAAAACGTCAAGCAGCAACTAGCAGAGCAGGAACTTGTTCCGGATGACTGGGGCGGTAGCACAATGGTCATTCCGGTATCAGCCAAGAAAAAAGAAGGCCTGGATGATTTGTTGGAGGCCATCTTACTAGTTGCTGACAGCACCGACATCCGTGCTAATCCCGAAGGAAGTGTCATTGGGACGGTTATCGAAGCAGAAGTTGATAAACAAAAAGGAACGGTAGCAACCTTGCTGGTCCAGAACGGAACGCTTCATTCGGGCGACATTGTGGTTGCTGGCACTGCTTATGGTCGTTTACGCGCCATGTTCGATTTCCGGGGCAAGTCTGTTGATGAAGTTGGTCCATCCACGCCAGTAGGTGTATTAGGGTTCAATGATGTTCCATCAGCAGGTGATTTGTTCAGAGTTGTAAGGTCAGATAAAGAAGCGCGTACGCTGGTTAATAAACGTATTGAAGAGCAAAAGGAACAGAGCCAGGTAAGTAAGAAGGCATCCTTGGAAGACTTGTTTGCTGCTTATCAAGCGGGTGAAGCCAAGGAACTCAGCCTGATCATCAAAGCCGACGTGCAGGGTTCGCTTGAGCCCATGATGTCGGAATTGGAAAAGTTGGGTAAAGGCGAGATCGGTGTCAACGTGCTGCATGCAGAAACTGGCAACATTGGTGAAAATGACGTCATGCTGGCTTCGGCTTCGAAGGCCATTGTCATCGGTTTTAACGTGCAAGCCGACGTAGCGGCGCGTCGCCTGGCTGATAAAGAAGGGATCTCGATCCGTCTGTATGACATTATTTATCGCATGACCGAAGATATTGAGAAAGCCCTAAAAGGCATGCTTGAGCCGGAAGTTACTGAAAAAGAGATCGGTCGTGCCGAGGTGCTGGCAGTCTTCCCGATCTCAAAGATTGGCAAAATCGCTGGTTGCCGGGTGCGCGAAGGTGAATTGCGCCGCAATGCCAAAGTGCGCTTGTATCGTGGTGAAGATCTGGTCTTCGAAGGGGACATGGCCTCGCTCAAGCACGAAAAGGAAAATGTGAACGAGATTCGCACCGGATTTGAATGTGGTGTTGGATTGAAGAACTTCCACGATATTGAAGTCGGCGACGAGCTTGTGTGCTACGTTTTGGAAACATCATCGTAAATATATTAGGCGGGGTTCCTCGCCTAATTATTCTTGAACTATGCCATCAGGAATCCGACTTCAGCGAATCGCGGACCGCGTCCGCCAGGAACTCTCGGAAATGCTCATCCGAGAGGTCAGTGACCCACGCCTGCAACAGATTTTCATTACAGACGTAAAGGTAGATAAGGAACTGGCTTATGCGGATATTTACATTTCCGCGGTCGAAGGATCAGAACGCTCCAGGGAAATTTTAGCTGGATTGAAAAGCGCCAGCAGTTACCTGCGGCGGACGTTGTCGCAGCGAGTCGAATTGCGGACATTTCCGCGTCTGCGCTTTCACTGGGATCCGACACCGGAGAATGCTGATCATATCGAAAGATTGCTGTCGGAATTGAAAGACAAGGAAAAACAAGGGAAAGAACCGAAGAAAGAATGACCGAGAATGTAGCTTTAGCAGTCAAAGAGCGCTTGGGAGCAGCTCAAAATATTTTAATTGCCTCACATATCCGGCCGGATGGCGATGCGATCGGTTCCCTGATCGGGCTAGGATTGGCGCTGCAGAATGCTGGCAAAACTGTCCAAATGGTGCTAGCTGACGGGGTGCCTACCACCTTCCGATACCTGGAGGGCAGTGACCGGGTCCTGAAAGAACCGAACGGAGATTTTGACACTTTTATCACCGTTGATGCTGCGGACTTCAAACGTGTCGGCAAAGTGTTTGAGGCCTATGATGCCCCGGATATCAACATCGACCACCATATCACCAACGAGCGCTTTGGTAAATTAAATTTGATAGAAGGACAAGAAGTTGCCACTGCAGCAATGCTGACCAAATATTTGCCAGCCTGGGGCTATGAGATTACCCAGCCGATTGCAGCCGCCTTGTTGACCGGCATCATTACCGATACACTTGGATTCCGCACATCGAATATCACAGCGGATGCCTTACGCCGCGCTGCGACTTTGATGGATACCGGTGTGAACATGTCCGAACTCTACATGCGCGGACTGGTGCGCCGTTCGCTTCCGGCAGCCCGTTATTGGGGCGCGGGGCTTTCCAACCTCGAATCTTCGGATGGTATTGTGTGGAGCAAATTGTCGCTCGAAGACCGTGAATCATGTGGCTACAGTGGGAACGATGATGCCGACCTGATCAACATGGTTTCCGCGATTGAGGATCACAGGATAGGTATGATTTTTGTTGAACAACACGACAATTATGTAAAGGTTTCATGGCGCGCTCTGGCACAGGGTGTGGATGTTTCGCCTGTTGCAAAATACTTTGGCGGCGGTGGACATGCAGCTGCAGCCGGGGCTACCATTTCGGGCGACCTAGATGATATTCAATCGATGGTACTTAAGACTACAAAAGAACTTTTGAGTCTTTAACCCAAAATCAGATAAATGTGTCATAATAAGACAAGAAAGGGATGATTTAGGAGGAATTGGATGAACAGTCAAGATATAAAAAACGCTATATCTGGCGTTTTGGTTGTAGATAAACCTGTGGGCATGACCTCGCACGATGTAGTGCAGGCTGTCCGGAATGGGACAGGTATTCGCCGTGCCGGACACACGGGCACGCTCGATCCGCGTGCTTCTGGCGTGCTGGTTATTTTGGTAGGCCCGGCTGTACGCCTGAGTGAGTTTGTGTCTGCCTCGGATAAACGCTATCAGGCCATCATCCGCATGGGTAGTTCTACCGATACCTATGATGCGGAGGGCAAGTTCACAAGCCAAGAGATGCCTGTTGATGTGACGGAAGAGGAATTTGAGACAGTTCTCAAGGGCTTCGAAGGCGAGATCGAGCAGACCCCGCCGCAATATTCCGCTGTCAAGGTTAAGGGGCGCAAAGCTTATGAAATGGCCCGCAAAGGTGAAGAAGTAGAGCTGGAGCCGCGTATCATTCAAGTGATGCATCTGGAAGTGCTCGAATGGGCGCCTCCTGAAGTTGTTGTGGATGTACATTGTTCGTCTGGTACCTATGTACGCTCGCTGGCCAATGACCTGGGTGAAACGCTCGGCACGGGCGCATACCTGGTTGGGTTGCGCCGCACCAAGAGTGGACGCTTTACCTTGCGCGATGCGGTGCCCCTACGTAAGTTGCAGGAAGCCTTCCAGACCGGAAACTGGTACCAGTACCTCATCCCGGCGGCAGAAGCGTTGGGTGATTGGGAAACTCGAGAGCTTGATCCTGACGAAGTAGAAGAAGTCCGTCATGGGCACCGTGTCCCGGCTGACCCTGATACCAAGTTAGATAGCTGGGTGCGCGGCGTTAGCACACAGGGTGAACTGGTCGCATTGCTCACATGCATGGAAGGTGAAGAAGAAGGCTCCCGCGAATGGCAGCCAAAGAAGGTATTCTTCCAGTCTGGCTAAACCCTTAGAGCGGCCTTCTACCATGCAGCATTACCGCTCTTTGGACGACATCTCACTAAATAATTCCTGGCTCACGATCGGCGTCTTCGATGGTGTGCATCGCGGGCATCAGGAAATTCTGTCGAAATTGACGGCAGGTGCTCATCAAAACAGCGCGCCTGCCGTTGTGCTTACCTTCTGGCCGCATCCTGGGATTGTATTGGGGAAACGTGCACACCTGAAGTGCCTGACCACACCTGATGAACGCGCCGAACTTCTTGGGGAACTGGGCGTGGATGTGGTGGTCACCCAGCCGTTTACGCCTGAATTTGGGAATCTATCCGCTTTGGAATTTATGACCCGCGTCTCTCGAAGCCTGAACCTGCGCTCGTTATGGATCGGCTATGACTTTGCCCTGGGCCACAACCGCGAAGGGAACTTCGCCCGACTGACCGAGCTTGGGAAAGAGTTGAGGTACAGCGTGCAGGCCATTGACGCAGTAGTGAACGGCGCAGATGTGCTATCTTCCAGCTTGATCCGTCAGCGCATCCGAGAGGGGGATGTGTCTCATGCGGCCGAAAACCTGGGACGCTTCTACTCCCTTTCCGGCCCGGTCGTCCACGGCGACGGGCGAGGGCGCAAGATCAACATCCCTACGGCCAACATCGACTATCCCAAAGGTAAGGTCATCCCGGCCTTTGGGGTGTATGCTTGCTGGGCCTGGATCGGGGAGGAGAAGCACCCTGCTGCGGTCAACATCGGCATCAACCCGACCTTTACTCCCGATAAAGAGACGCCCAACGTGGAGGCTCACATCCTGGATTTCGACCGAGACCTGTATGGCCAGGTTTTAAAACTGGAATTCTTAGGGCGCCTGCGGGATGAGATGAAATTTGATGGTGTGGAGACACTGCTCAAGCAAATCCACGCGGATATTGCACAAACAAGAGATATTCTGAAATGAAGTAACAGTCACTTTGCTGGCTTCTGTCACTTTTTTGTACGCGGATATTGGGGAAACGAGAGAGAATTATTCTTATACAAACATCACTATGGCTTCTCATTTTTATGATGAGCCAGATGTGCATTCAGTTATTATTTTTACTTTAATAAATGGAATATTGCTTTGCATTTGTACAACACCTCTTGCTTGAACACAGTCGCCTATTTTGAGTTCCGGGTATACGTTATCTAAATCTATTAGGAAAAAGGTGTTTGGTTCATCGCTAAATTTAATTCTGGTTGCAGCTTCTTTTGTATTATAGATTTTCACAATATCCCCATAAATACAAATTTCCTTCTCATCATAAGATTTTGAAACTTTATGCCAAGGCAGGCAACTTGCTTCTTGAGTCGCTAATATTGAGTCTGCACTTAGTGTTGGCGTAATTGGAATAGATGTGGGATTTGATGTGCGAGTGGCTTTGGCAGTTTTTGAAATTACTTCTGATGAAGGGGTGCTCTTATTATTGCTAGAAAATACGGCTAGAATCACGAGAAAAATAATAAGCAGCCCAGGCCAAATATAATAATTTTGTTTTTTCGATTTTTTATGAGAATAAATATCCTTTTTTATCGCTTGTTTATAACTACGCTTAACTAAATTGGGATGCGGTTTTGAAGTTTTATCCGCTTCAACCGAATTTTGGTTTGGAACGTTGGATTGATTCAACAAAAAATCATCAAATCCTAAATCATCATAATCTCCCTTGTTATCTGATTGCTTTTTCAAATCTGAGTACTGCTGTCTTCTTGCTACTGGTTTTTTGCAATCATGAACTGTATCATATCCTTCAAATGCAACCCATTGTCCACCAGGCATTTTCCGCAGTTGAATTGTCCTTCCGCAGTGTTTGCACTTTCTAGAATATGACGACGTCATATCAGTTTTGCCTCTATCAAAAATCTACTTGGTTTCACCTTATTGTTACATACATTTTTTACATATGAAATGAGTAAATTTGAAGAAGCTCTAGTTAGTGCTACATAAAAAAGTCGCCTTTCATCCTCTATTGGTGATTTTGTGTGTGGAATTAAACCGTCATTGCATGTTGTGAGTATTACAGTATGCCATTGCAGTCCTTTGGCCCGAAAATAGGTTCGCAAGGAAACTCCTGTTTCCTCGTCATTTCCAGCATTGTTTTCTTTTGCTATTGCAAGAGCTTGATTAATTGAGAAAATAAAATCACGAATGTTTCCCTTAAATTTGACAGCTAAATCAAATATTTCCCCCAATGGAACTTTCTGATCTAATACATCTTCCAGACTCCCGACCATTCCACTTAGCCCTTTGAACCTTTTTGAGAGAACATCCAAAGCATCCATTAGATTTTCAGATTGCGAAAGTTCATTTATGGCTGTATGCAGCTTACTTTTTTCCGCTTTAGGCAGTACATCTGAGTAAAATATTCTAGATTTTATAGCTCTATAAAAATCAGTGTTTTTTGAGAAATATTGATTCAGCTTATCTTCCTCTGTGTGGTTAATGAACTTAAAATATGATTTTATTGTAGCTACTGCATCATTGGTGCTTGGATGTTTCCCACTTTCTAAATCTAATTTCAGTTGCAAGACCGAGATAATTCTATCCAATATTTCGTTACTAAGAATATTATCTTCTTTTCTTACATGATATGGAATGCCTTCTAAAATGAATTCGATTTGCAGTGGGAGGCTTTGGGCGTTTGTTCTGTATAGTACAGCAAAATCTTTATAAGAAAAATTTGATTTCCGCCTATTCTGTTTTCTGATGTTTTGAATGGAAGACCTAATAATTCTTGCTTCAATGCTGGAAGAAAGTGAAGATGTAATCTTAATCGTTGCGTTTTTTGTAATAGTCGGGACCGGATTTTTAGGTACTCTATTTAGATTATTTCTTATTAACGTATCTGCGTGGTGAACGATATTTGCTGGGCATCTATAGTTTTTACTTAATTCATAAGTAGCCACTTTGCGCTCGATATGCTTATCCAAATTAATTATATATTCTGGAGTACATCCTCTAAATCCATAAATTGCCTGGTCATCATCACCAACAACTACAAAGTTGGATTTTTCTGAAAGAACTTTTAGTAGTTCGAAATCTAATTTATTAATATCTTGAAATTCATCAACAATAATTTCATCGAATTTATTTTGTATCAAATTTTTTAGAGAAGGGCTTTTAATAATTTCCTTATAGGCTCTTAACTTTTGGTCGTCAAAATCTATTAGTCCCTCTCTCTTCATAGCTAAATCATAAGCTTTATATAACCAAATTATTGACTGGATAAGATAATAAACACTATCTTTTTCTACAAGATTTTCAAAGAAAGGCTCACTTTCAACTTTACCTAACATAAAATCTGCAACTTCTTGAGCGCTCAACTCTCTTGGATCAAGCAATTCATTTTTCATTAAACTAAAATACTCAAGAAAATAATTGTCCTTAATTTTGTTTGGCAGTGATCGATATCTATCACTGCTTTTTTCTTGTAAAGCATCCTTTACTTCCTTGAACAACCTAAAGCGCCTATAGTTTTCAATAACAGATTTACATTCATCTGGAACATATTCCCTCAACATTTGGTAACCAAATGCATTTAGTGTTTTTACTATTGGCTGATTACTTGAATTCAATTCAAGCGCCTCTGTCTGCTCATCTAATTTTTCTGAAATTGATTTTGCTGCTGAATTATCAAAGGTTAATAAGAGCAATCTTTCGGGTTTTGTTCCTCCCCTTATTTTTGCTAAAGAGCGATTTATTACCGTTTGAGTTTTTCCGGAGCCCGCGGGTGCTATCACCCTAATAGTATTTTCTGGTGCATCAATAACTTGAATTTGGAATTCGTCAGCCTGTGGTATGTAATCTTCTAGAGCATCCCTAATATCTATTGGGGCTTCAGTAATGGTTTTTATAAAATCATCCAATTTTTTGTCATTTACTTTAAATCCTGATTCAAATTCTAGTTCGTTGAAAATTTGTAGTTCTTCCATTTTGACTTTCCTTTTTATAATCAAAGCCTTAGCCTAGTATATAATAATTTTATGTATAGGGATCAAAATTGCTTGGTTCCTTTATCCCATTCCAATCTCGTTTGTTATAATGCGTCCAATTTGTTTTAGGAGTTCCCATGCCCGCACCCAAACGAGAAATTTACCTGCTTTCTTCCAAGGATTTATCCCCTGAAACCATCGCGGTGGCCTTTGCCAAGA
>Ga0209536_100014642_pt1 | contig 11245 bp, 18 predicted proteins | sample DeeMarSeWOR28_12_FD_187461 | JGI IMG/M metagenome (GOLD analysis project Ga0209536, IMG submission 187461) | Marine sediment microbial communities from White Oak River estuary, North Carolina - WOR-2-8_12 (SPAdes) (version 2) | ecosystem: Environmental > Aquatic > Marine > Intertidal zone >... | reverse complement strand
CCGCCGTGGCCACCTTGTTAACGTTCTGCCCGCCGTGGCCTCCCGCATGGAAGATGTCGATTCGGAGTTCATCTGGATTGACCTTGACTTCGACTAAATTTCCCGGCAGCACCTAGACTGAATTGGACCATCCCCTAAGACCGAATCCTTCTGACGATGTGATCACGTTCGAAGACATTTCCTCTAGTCTGAATTCTCAATTTTGTAATTGAAATTGGGCGAGTCCGATTTCTCGAGACCTCAACATCGACATTGTGGTTGCTCGTATCATGGCTAGCGAGAAGGGTCAGGAAGGCCCATCATATCGGAGGGGTCCCCAGTTTAAGAAAGTACGACTGCTTTAGGGGGTTCAGACACGAGTATCTTTGGACCTGGTTTTCCTGATCATCCACCCACTCGGAACAAAAAAACATTTTCAAATCAACTATCTTTTCGTCTAAACCTTCTGCATCTTCGAACTTCCTTTATTTTATACAGAAAATTTTCTTCCTAAAATATTGACGAAGAAAATTCATTCCTGATTTTCCTGGTCCGAATTTTTTGCGCGACCCTCCTTCCTGAGAAAAGTTTCGTCGTGAATCGTTCATGGATTAAAAGACTTTTCAAATTTTTACTTGTTGGCATCATGCCTTTGAAACGATAGTACTCTCAAGGGTCTGCGAAAAAAAATGAGCGGGGAGGAACGAGGTATTATTATTCAATGAACATGAGACAAGAGGTAGTCATTATTCATTCAGGCAGGCAGGACGATTGTATTTTGAGATGGCTTCCGATCTCAGTGGCTTAACCGGAAGGAAAGCCATGCAGCTTTAACGGAAAGAGCATGGCTATTTGAAATTGGCCATAACGTTCCTAGAGCATTCCAAAATTTTGTTGAAGTATTGTAAGGAGTGTCAATCGAAGTCACTTTTCAGTATGACTTGCTCCCTCTTGCCGTCCCGCTCAATGGTCAGGGTTGCTGGAAGTGATACCCGAGTGGTCCAGTCTACCAGGGGGCGGCCGTCAATCATCAATATTCGATCACCCTTTTTGAGGTCGGCCTGATCGGCAGGTCCGCCATTCAAGACACCTTCCACCATCACGCCTTCTCCCGGGGTTGCCAGACTAGGGACTAACCCTAGGGGATTGTCCCCAAAGGCAGTGACCAAGGCAGCGAGCACATAGGACGTGGCCTTTTTGACAGCTTTTCGATGCGCCAAATGAACCAGATCCTTTGGCCATGTCATGCCTTCTTTGGGGCTCGCGATTTTCACCGTTGCCACTCCCGATTGACGAAAGGTTGTGAGACCGGACTCCACGTGGAGAAGTCGCATCTCGACTTCTCCCGATATGTCCCCGCCATGTTTTGCGCGAATCTCAAGGGTTTCCTCGGGGAATGGTTCAAGCCGGTAAGTCAGCAGAGTGTCTGCACCCACCAGTCTTCCCATTCGAACGGTACTTTCCTCATCAAAACGTCCGCTGTACTGAGTTGAGGCTTCATTGGTAATAAATTGACTGGCATCTCGCTCCATAATAACCATGGCAGGATGACGTTTACGCAGGAAATTCAGGGCAACATCAAGCCAAGCGAGAAAAGGGTGACCGGAGGTCGTGGACTCGGCGACAACGGCTAATCGCTCGGGGAAAGGCGATACGGGGACCGGCATGACGACCGGGATGATTGATATTTCACCAGACCAAGACGGAGGCTCTTGATCTCTTTCGCTCTTCTTCACAGAGGGGGTGCCGCTAAAGAGAGTCTCAGCAGACTCCGGTTTTAGATCAACGTGGAAGGTATTCTCTAAAAAAACCCAGAACCCACCTGTATTAATATCATAAATCAGCGGGACGGGAAGAAGGTAAACCCATGCGACATCCAACAAGTTCCACCACGAAGGGCGACGCCTAATCTCTACAACCACAGATTCGAAGCCGGGTTTTTCAATGGCCGCAATATAAGAAGTTTTCTTGCTCAACGTTACTGTGGCGGGGGTTTTAAGCTCTTTTTCGTCTATTTTGACGATAGCTCCAGACGGGTTCGATGTGATAACAACCTGCTGTGTTCTGCCAGTCATCATGGTCGCACAGCCTGAAAAAATAAGACTCAGGCATATAGCCAGGCTCACAAGGTAAAATGCTGGTTGCCGCATTAGAGCTCCTCCCAACGGTGCTGAAAACCGCCTTTCCCGTATGGTGTTGTTGCGCCTCAATGCTTAGTGGTCCTTTAGTCCTTTTTTACTTGCCAATCGCAAAGAAAATTATGTGCATCCTTATCGATGACTTATCATGAATTCAGCTAAAAACAATTCTTCGATTGTACTTACTATCTACTAAGAAAGCAGCGGTGAGTTTACCACAGCAGCCATAAAAAACAGTGTTGATAAATGAAAAAATTTTACTTCATTGTGAATACAACAAGTGGTTGCGGGCATACAGCTCAATTCAGAGATTTACAGAAACTTTTCCGTAACTATCAATCTCAGAGCTTAGAAGTGTTGGCTTTCCCTTCTAACGATTTTGACGGTCAGGAACTCGAGACGAATGAAGAGATTGCTCTCTTTGCCGCGACACAATTTGGAGTGGACTTTCCTCTATTTGCCTATTGAACGACTCAAGGCCCTTCTCACAGAGAAGTCCGGTACAATTTCGAAAAGTTCTTCATTGATCGCGCCGGTTAGTGATTGATCGGTGTTCTTCTGATGTCCTACCCCTTTCAGATGAAATTCGGACTGATATAGAACGCGCTTTGGCCTTTCCTGGGTAAAATGACTCGATCAGACTCATCGACCGAATCCCGTCTTTTCTATTCTCATGCCTTTGGTTTTCGTCAGTTACATGTCACACAGGGACCTCCCTCATTGCTGCTGCGAGGTGAACGGTCAGGTTAAACTGATCCAGTGTTTTGTCACTGAACCCGATTTTTTTTGCAAGGCTCCTATGCAAGATTTGATTTTCCTGGAACGGTCTTATTGGCAAGGGTTTTTGAGGCTTCTGCTTCTGTGCCCCTTGCTGATTTCCTGTAGCGCGTTCCATCTAACGTATTCGACGGCTGATTGGATTCTGCTGTGGAAACTGGATGGGTATTTCGATCTTTCTGCATCTCAAGAAGAATATTTGAATCACCAGATTGAGAAATTTCATGTTTGGCATCGCCGCCAAGGACTTCCCCAATATGCGCAATTTCCGGCTTAAATAGATCAATTTTGTGAAAATAGGCTAAGTCAAGCCGAACAAGAGAACATCTTCGGTTCAGTAGAAAACTTTCGCGTTCATCTCGCTGCACACGCTTCTCCGCCTGGCACAATATTTTTATCCACTGTCGCGCCTGCCCAAATACGTCACCTTCAAGATGTGTTGGAGCAAGAGCATCGACGACTCGTATCCGATACCGGAAAGGAATCCGAGGTGCAGTTACAAAGATGTACCGCATTAATATTGGAAACCCTTACTTCTTGGCTGGGGGAGTTGTCGGTGGACCAAGAAACTTATATTCTGAAAAGGATCGAGGAAGTTCCAGATACCACAGATATGTGGCTTACCCATCGGAAGAGCCGGCAGGCCCGCTTACTTGAACTTCTTTGTTCTTCTCACGAATCGGGTACTCTGGAACAGGGGCTCTATCATTGGCTGCCCGACTCTAAGACTGGTGCCATGGCCGAATATCTCGTAGACTTAAATGAATGGCCTGAAGGAGTTGAAAAGGCGGTATTGAAAATTGATCGTGTTCTTACCCGCGATCAGCTGGTGCATTTCTCCAGGAAACTTCAGCGATTAATTTAGGATATAGAGAGTTTAGCCGGAGAGGACAAGAAGAAATACATTGGAGTGTGATCGAAAGACCGGTATGCAATCAATTATTGATTTTCCCCGAAACTGAAGTGGAGAAGTGGCCGCTTGCGCCAGTCCTAATACTGAGGGTCTCTGACTCACCCTACGGCTCCTATGTGGTACAAATTCTTTCTCACCATTCTTGGTTGTTTTTTCCTGGGGGAACTGGTGATTATCCTATGGGCGTCTTGGGCCATTCTGACCATTGAATAATGTGCGTATGTAGACCAGGTCTTTGGCACCTTCCCCAAACACCCTGAGAATCCCATGATTCAGAATTTACCTAATTGGATACGAGTGGCTCGGTCCAAATGGCAATACCGTGGACCGGAACGACCAGCATTTGCGCAAGAGCCAGAGGAGGGGCAAGAATCTGTTTGGGATTATCCGAGACCTCCCTGGCTGGTGTCTGACCATTGCCGGGTGATAGTCCGCATACAGGGTAAAACGTTGGCCGATTCCTGCTCAACATTTCGGGTTTTGGAGACTGCTAGTCCCCCAACTGTTTATCTCCCTCCCGGGGATGTGAATGTCTCCACTCTGGTTTTCACTGGCGCTTCTTCTATCTGTGAATGGAAAGGGACCCCTCAGTATTGGGCACTGGTGGGACTGGAGAAGGAAGTTGCCCCGGTGGCCTGGGTCTATCCTCATCCTTTTCCGGGATTTGAATCTATCACCGGATATTTTTTCTTCTATCCCGCCCGCGTGAAATGCTACGTGAACAATGAGCGTGTGTTGTCCCAACCTGGCGGCTTTTATGAGAGGTAGGCCACTCAAGAGAGTGCCGGTCCTTTTAAAGGCCCAATTGGAACAGTGGGGTGGTAGGTAAGGCACGTGCTCCTAACGAATTCCTGGGTGAGGGTTGCCCAAAAAGTTAGAAGAGTTTGAATTGTTGGAGCTGATTGGGTTACCGGTCTAGATCGAATGTACTAGGAAGCGTGAACATGACTCTACCGACACGCGTTTTGGGAAAAACCGGAATATCCCTACCCATTCTTGGTTTTGGCACTGCGCCAGCAGGGAGCCGGCTGCCTCATCGCGAGGCCATAAGCTTATTCGAGGCAGCCCTCAATGCGGGCGTGAAATATTTTGATACCGCCCCTGAATTTGCCGGGTACGGGAAAGCCCAGGAACAGTTGGGCCATTTGCTGAAGAGGCGGCGGCAAGAGATCTTTTTAGTCACGAAATGTTATGACCCCACCTATGATGGCACACTGAAATTGTTAGAACGTAATCTCAAAGAACTTCAAACCGACTACGCCGATCTGGTCTTTGTACATAGCCTGGGTGCTGACAAAATGGATCCCGCTGTGGTGTTTAATCGCAAGGGGACTTATGCCGCCTTGGTCAAAGCCAAATCATTGGGATTGACCAAGTTCATCGGATTGTCCGGCCATAATCGGCCGGGAAGGTTTTTCAATGCCATTCAACGCTTTGAGGTTGATGTTCTGCTCAATGTCGTGAACTTTGTCGATCGACATACCTACAATTTTGAAGAGCGAGTGTGGAAGATAGCTAATCGCTTGAATTTGGGCCTGATTGCTATGAAAGTTTTTGGAGGGAAACAGAAGACAGGGGGGACCGGCCTAAGCCATTGCTTGATGCCCACCTCCCAGTTAGATATGGCTTTTCGCTATGCCTTGAGTGTGCCTCACGTCACGTGTGGGGTCATTGGAATGGCGACACCAAGGGAATTGCAGGAAAATCTTCACCGAGCCCGTATCTTCTCACCTTTGAATACCCGGGAAGGGGCAGATCTTATGCAGACGGGGCGCGCACTTGCTTCTCAATGGGGAACACATTTCGGGGCGTTGATTTAGCCATCCGAAAATTATTTTGGAGCCCCTAAGGGATTATTATTGTGTTAAGGAGGATGTCAGGATTGGCCGACAGCACGACCTCTCTAAAGCCTACGGGCCTCGGCCTACCACTGGTTTCTGTGAGAAGAGTCCTGAAGTGTCAGGCCTTGGAGCAGATCTTTCCTGGGTCATCACGGCATGTCTGTCGGCTATTCCGGATCTGCTTGAACTGGCTATGGGTGATCCTTAGGAAGAAGGGAGGACGCTGGAAGAATCTTTTTCAGCCAGAGGAGGTTTGTGGAATTTTCGGCCGCGATTTTTTTATAGACGAGACCCACACGTTTCACGGAGTAAAAAAGGAAATTCCGACATTGAAAAGGCAGCCATTCAAACCAATGTTTCGATTGCCAATCCCTGCATTTGAAATATGATGAAAACGAATACCAAAGGTCACCGCCATGTTCTCCGTCACAAAATAGGACACGCCAGGACCCGTTTGGAGGACAAAATTAAATTGGGTGCTTTGTTCGGGAATCCGGGGAGCCAGATCCGTCCACAGCATGCCTGCCCCGGCATCCCAAAATGGCATCCATCGTCCAAAGTCGAGAAAATTATATTTCACCACCAGCGAGCCTCCAAATGCAGAGGCGCTGAAAGGTTGATAATAGTGAGCGGCCAACGGCTCAATTAAGATTTCAACATTGCCCGATGCCCATCCGGAACCGATTTGATCGGTCAACACCTGACCCAATTGGGGTAGAAAATATACAGCGCTGCGATTGGCCGATGGTTCGTTATTAAAGGCATTATTGCCTTGCCAATACCCCGTGAGAAATCCAAACTCAAGGGTACCCTTGGTTACACGATTTCGAACATCAAGCTCCGCCCCCAAAGCCGTCCCCATCATTAGGAGGAAAAGCACCACACTAGTCACACCCATCCAACAATGTTCCCTTTTTAATCCCTCAAGCATCAGATTCCTTTTGTCTACACAGAATTTCTGTACATGAATAAGGCGGATAATTGGCAAATTCTCATCAGTCAGATTCACGTTTCGCGATCTTCCCTTGATTGGACCATGAGAAATGCCAACAACGAGCAGAAATTTCCCATAAATTGAATCAACAATTCAATGAACATTTCATGCTAAATGGGTACAATTAATTTAGAACGTTGAGGACACAATGATAAAATCTTCCCTGACACCTCTGAACATCGCATCCAAGAAAGTCGAAAAAGACCCTTTTAAGCGACTGTCTTTGGCGGTTCGGGAATTGGATAAACTCATCAACCGTGCCAACCAACTGGCTCATTTATCAGATCAACCTTTCCCCCCGTACCAGCCAACTCAACCTGACCAGACAATACCTCCTCTACAGTCTCGACAGGAAATTTCCACCTCCTCAAAAATTCTTACTCTCCCCTCTACCAAAAACATTCCCAGAAAGTAAGTAAGCCCCCCGCAAGGTTAGGGCATCTCAGAGCTATGTCATTAATCACATTTCGGCATTCCTCCCCTCACCAAGCTGAGAGGATTCCTGTGCTGCTTTTATGAAATTCCAGAAGCTGTATTTGGAATAGGAGGTTAAAATGTCGAAACGCTCGAAAAATTAAAGTCTTGAATCCGCAGCGCTGGCACAAGTAATTTCCCACTCTCGACTGATGTAGCCTCTTGTGTTTCGGTAGAGCCGTTGATGTTTTGAAAGGCCCGCATGGGACTGTGATGAAAACGGAAATTTCGCAAGGGAGCCATCACCTTCCCGTTTTCGATAAGAAATGTTCCATCGCAAGTCTTCCCTGTCAAGGTTAAATCCATTTGGTTGATCGAGCGAATCTACAAAAAATTGGTGACAAAAATTCCTTGTTTCTTCCCTTGTATGAGCTGCTCTAACGTACACTGGTCCCGTGGCTCTCCCTCCAGACAAGGAAATTCCAGCGTCGGTATCAGCGCGATTCCCTTTTGGTAGGCTGTATATCGTTCATAGGCCAACTGTTGCAGGAGACCATTCTCAATCCATGTCATCCGGGTGACTGGAAGTCCCTCACTCGTGAATCCGCAACCCAACATACCCGGATGGTCGGGACGATGGTGAAGACTGAATCAGTGATCAATAATCGCCTGATGTAATTTCCCGCTGAAAAGACTGGTCCGTGCTTCATTGGATTTGGCATCTAATGAATCAAGCATCCCGTGAAGCAACCCTGCAACCGCTGGCGGTTGTAACGCCACGGTATACTTGCCTGCTGGTATTTCCCTCGGCCCTTTCCCTCTTTTGCAGTTCCCAATAGCCAGTAGACTTCGGTTCACCACATCTAACTTTTCAATAGACCGATGAACCGCGACGGCCAAACCCGCCGCATCATTCGCTTGATTCGTGAGACTAAGTCAAGCTTTGGTTCGAGATTCATAGGTGAATGAATCAGTATTGGCTGCCACGCCAACACCGGTCACCGCAGAAGTCAGGATTCACGCAGCTTGGAACTTTTCTGTTTGGCACTGTTCTATGGCTTCTCGGGCTAGATGTAATCGGCCGGACACACCCGCTTCTAAGATTTCAGGCCGGAATGTTGGCCATAATCCATAGTGCTGTGGGGCAGGAGGCGGAAGACACTCCGGATCTTCCGGAGCCATTCGCGCGAGAGATTCTGCATACTGGAGCGTTCCTCGAACTGCCCCGGCGGTAAGATCCGTCGTACTGGCCGATGCATGTTTTCTCCCACATCCGATCGTCACCAGGAACCTTATTTTGTGAGTATCGACATGTTGAATGATCTGATTATTCGCAAAACGGACTGCCCCTGGGAGGTGATCCTGGAGAAGGACAGAGGCATGGTCCCCTGTTGAGTTTCTCAACGCGAGATGGGTGGGGAATTCAAATTCTTCTCGACTGGTCAAAAACTTCCAGCTTTGGAGGATTTTTAAACTCCCGGCCTTGCTTATCCCTGAAAGACTTGAATATTCCCAAGCCTGGCATGAGAGGCCGGATGGGTCATCCACCCGGCTTGACCAGATTGCCCCATTCCGCAGGTAATAAATCCAAAACGGTCTCGGTGATTGCCATCAGGAACTCCGTCACATCGATTCCAAAAATCAGGGGTGATGCCAAGATAGATCACATCTCTTAGCATGCGGGTTCGCTTTTCGTTCTCAATAAGCCAAAAGGCATCGCCGCCGAATTGAAAGTTATACCGGCGCTAATGAATGCTGTATGACCCATGTCCTTCAATATAGATGCCCCGTTTGATCTCTCTCAAAAGTTGGTCTGTCGCCTCTCCCGGCGTTTATCCGATATTGGCAATACGAATCAACTGAACGCTCGCCCAACTCTCCCCACGATTTGAGCCTCACGAACGAGTATCCCCGATTGTGGTAGCCACCTCCCGGTTGGTGCAATGCCCCACAAAAAGGCCTTCCCGTAGGATCTCCCACGGTTGGCAAGGCACCCCGTCATTGTCAATTCCCTTAGCAGCCAAGGTTTCGGGCTCGATGTTATCAACAATGAGGTTCACCTGTGAAGAACCATATCGAAAATGTCCAAGCTTTTCCGGAGTCAAAAAACTTGTGCCGGCATAATTGGCTTCATATCCTAATGCCCGATCAAGTTCGCTCGGATGCCTCCAAGATTCATGAATAGTCAGAGCAAGATGTTCCGGATCCGAGGACCAGATCATAGGCCCTAGCATCAACAGCTGGAGCGTTGGCTTTTTCCAAAGCTTGGGTTGCCACCCGTGACGCTTCCTTTAGAAAGTTAGCCGATGCCAGCAGTTCATAGCCGGTCCGGAGATGGGGCGTATTGAAATCACGGGAGGCGAACCGGCCATTGGATAAAGCCATGGCTTGGAACCCTCCTTGAACAGCCAGTAAATCAAAAGAGAGGTGGGGCCCTTCCAAGGACACCAGAAGTTTCCGGTCCCGACAGGCCCACATGGTGGCCTGACTTCGAGCGATACCAGGATTTTGGTGGAGCAATCCCATCGTGGATACTAACAACGCCGTTTTCTCTTCCAGCGGCACATCGAAAGGATTCCATTTCCATGGTGTCTTGACGGTGCCTTAATAAATGGGCTCAGGCGTTAACTGAAACCGGCTTTGGTTTATCGAAGCCGAACTCTTGGCAATTTTGAATGGCTAATTCCGCTACACGAGGAATTTCTTCAATGGAAAGAATTGAACTTGCCGCAAAACCCCATGCCCCGTCCTATAACACTCGAACTCCAAACCCCGTGTCCCGGACATCTTGAATGTTGGCTATGCGCCGGTTTTCTCCTCTGATAATTCGCGTGTCGATGTGTTGAATACGGATATCTCAGTACTCGGCTCCAGCATGACGAACATGATTCAGAGCGAGCTCAGCCAACTCATCCCAGCATGACCCTTTCAACAGTGTCATCTAGTTGCTCAACATTGTTAAGTGGTGAAAGGCAGGAACACCATCTTTCCTTTCCTCCACAATTTGCGTAGTCTTTGGGATCATGTCTGATACTTCTGGTCGTACAACGCGCCAACGAATGTTTGAGCTACTGGTAGGGCAAGAACTTTCAGCACGTGGTCTTGCAGAGCAATTAAGCATTCCCGTTCGGGAAGTTGAGGATCATTTGAGCCATTTGGTCAAAACTGTGGGGCGTCATTCGAATAAACAATTCCACCTGATTCCATCACAATGCCAAAACTGCGGATTTGTGTTTAAACAGAGAAGGCGCCTCACTCCCCCAAGTCGATGCCCTCAGTGCCGTAGCGAATTCATTTCCCCGCCTCACTATCGAATTCTTGAAAAGGCCTCACCGTAGCTAGGCATCCATCTCTCCCAAACCATTATGAGGGATGACAGGACCACCACGATTGAAAGAACCTGCACCTAATCAAGAATTCTTACCTAAAAAATGTGGCAATACAAGGTAGAGAGCGTCTGCTTGTGGAAAGTTGAGTTTGTGCAGACTAGACGTAACAGGAGAATGATGATGAGGTATTTATTCAATAATTGTGTCAACGATTATGACACACCAACCAATTACCAGAGATCCGCATTGAAGCCTATCCGGATCCGAAAGCAGGCTCTGCGCTAAGCCATGCGATAGTTCGCAGAAAGGAGGCAATTACCATAATCTTCGTGGCAGACTCATCGGGCATCAATATAATCCCAAACCGAATGGCTCTTTGTTCGACGCTCTTGCGTGAGCGTTCCGCCTCTTTTAAAGCTGGGAATCGTCCTATTCAGTATTTCCGGAAACCCTCTACTCATGGGGAACTAATGGTAGGATGTGAATTTCCTTGACCTCAGTCAAGACAAATATTGACGGTCTACCCATAAGAGGGTAGATAGCGGGGGGACATTTGGTTCGACGTTAGGGGTTCAGGGTCAGAAGCATTTCTTGTTTCATATGCTCCGGAACCGGCTGAATCTTCATCGGAGGATAGGCGGTAGGAGGAATGATTTCCATCACGCGGGCCCTGTTTGCGGGAGTTACCCGCATGACCTTCTGGTTGGCGGGTAGGATCGGCATGGAAGTCCCAGGGCCAGGAGCGCGAAGAGGATGTACGTCCGGTCGCCGTAGCCGGCGAATTCAACACCGGCGTAGCCGATCTCGGCAACCTGGCGCAACGTCCCCTCGAAATCCTTTTCCATCTCGTCGCGGACCGT
>Ga0209536_100014641_pt1 | contig 11246 bp, 7 predicted proteins | sample DeeMarSeWOR28_12_FD_187461 | JGI IMG/M metagenome (GOLD analysis project Ga0209536, IMG submission 187461) | Marine sediment microbial communities from White Oak River estuary, North Carolina - WOR-2-8_12 (SPAdes) (version 2) | ecosystem: Environmental > Aquatic > Marine > Intertidal zone >... | reverse complement strand
CTGGCGGGGGCCATCTTAAGCGAGGCCCAAGGCGCGGATGCGGTGGTCACGGTCTGCCCGATGTGTCAAATGAACCTGGAGGCTCATCAGAAAAAGATTTCAAAACGGTATAAAAAGGACCTTCAGGTCAGCATCCTCTATCTTCCTCAAATTTTGGGACTGGCCATCGGCCTGTCGGAAAAGGAGGTGCGGCTGGACCTTAACCTTTCGGTGACCAAGGCTTTTCGCGAAAAATTGGCCGAGATTGAACCGCAACCTGCGGATCAAATTCGGGTGTAGGAAATGAAACTTAAACATACCATAAAAAATCTGGCGCGCAGTTTGAGCTTCAAGCTGGTACTCATTGTCGGTTTTACCCTGCTGCTGTCGATCGCGATTTGGGCCTATTTTAATGTCAAGTATCAAAAGGAAAAGGTGCTGGCGCACATTGTGGCGGACGCCGACCGCTTGAGCAACACCATAAAGCTCGGCACCCATTATGCCATGATGCTGAACGCCAAAAGTGATATCCGCCAGATCATTCAAAATATCAGCCGGCAGGATGAAGTGAAAAATATTCGCATCTTCAACAAGAAGGGTGAGATCACTTATTCCAACAGCCATGCTGAAACCGGCGCCACCGCAGATATTCAATCCCGACGCTGTTCGATCTGCCATTTGAAAAAGCTGCTGCCCATCGAAATTAAATTGTCTGAACGGTCATGGATTTCCACCTCGCCTGAAGGCTATCGACGGATCGAGGTCATCAGCCCGATCCTCAACGAACCGGGATGTTCCACCAGCGGCTGCCACGTTCATCCGGGCGGAACCGAGGTCCTGGGCATTCTGAATGTCGTCGTTTCCATGGCGGAATACGACCGGGCCATATTTCGCTTTGAAAAAGGGATTGTTGCTTTGGCCGCATTTAATTTTTTCGTTCCATCGGTCATCATATTCATTTTTATAATGAAATTTGTGACGCTGCCCATTAAAAAGCTCATCATCGGCACCCACCGGATCGCGAGGGGAAATTATTCAGCCGCAGTTGAAATTGAAAAGGCCGACGAAATCGGGCAGCTGGCCGGGGCCATCAATCAGATGGGCAAGGAGATCGGTGAAAAGCAGGCTGAATTGAACCGCCAGCGCAATGAATATCAAAACCTTTTTGAGCAGGTTCCCTGTTTGATCACCGTTCAGGACAAAAATTACCGCCTGATCGGGTTCAACCGCGAATTTTCGGAAAAATTCGGCCCGAAGCTGGGGGATTACTGTTATCAGGCCTATAAAGGGCGCGACAAAAAATGTGAAACCTGTCCGGTTGAAAAAACGTTTAAAGACGGCCAATCTCATTTTTGCGAAGAAACCGGCACCAGCAAAGACGGGACCGTGACGAACTGGATTGTCAGGACTTCAGCGATTCGAAACGTCGACAACGAAATCGTTGCGGCCATGGAAATGAGCTTGGATATCACCCACCGCCGGCAGCTGGAAGAAAAACTGCAAAAGTCCGAAAAAAAATACCAGGAAATTTTCAACAATATCCCCAACCCGGCTTTTGTGCTGTCCAAAGCGACCCTTGAGATACTCGACTGCAACCTGAGTGTCAAACCGGTCTACGGCTATGTCAAGAGGGATATTGTTCACAAATCCTTCCTTACGCTATTCAACGAAGATGAAAAAGAAGCCCTGGCTTCGCAGATAAGAACCAAAACGGTGATCCACCGGGTCCGGCATCTGACCAAAGATCAGCGCAGAATTTATGTCGATATCTGGGTTTCACCGTCCGACTACAACGGTCAAAGTGTTCTTCTGGTGACCACCAGCGATATCACCCAACGCCTGGAAGCCGAGCAGCAGCTCATTCAGACCGGTAAGATGGCCACTTTAGGGGAAATGGCCACCGGCGTCGCCCACGAGCTGAACCAGCCGCTATCGGTCATCAAAACCGCCAGCAGTTTTTGTATGAAAAAGGCCAACAGAAAGGAGAAAATCCAAGACACAACCCTGTTTACCATGCTGAGCAAAATTGACAGCAATGTGGACCGGGCTACCCGCATCATTACCCACATGAGACAATTTGCCCGCAAGGATGATTTGAAGCTGGTAAAAATTCAGCTCAATAATGTCCTGGAGCGCGCTTTTGAAATTTTCAGCCAGCAGCTAAAGCTAAGGGGGATTGAAGTGGTCTGGGACATCGACCCTGGCCTGCCTCAAATCAAGGGCGATGCCGACCGCCTGGAGCAGGTATTGATCAACCTGCTGGTCAATGCCCGGGACGCGATTGAAGAAAAGGGAGGTCCCGGCGGACGCCATGAAGGCGATAAGAAAATTACGATCAAAACCGGAATAATCGACCACAACACTTTTGTCGAGGTGTGCGACACCGGGCCGGGGATTCCGGATGCCGTCCGGGACAAAATATTCGAACCTTTTTTTACGACCAAGGCGGTTGGAAAAGGCACCGGCCTGGGCCTGTCCATCAGTTATGGGATTGTCAAGGACTGCGGCGGGAGCATTCAGGTTAAATCGACCTCGCCTGAGGGAACCTGTTTTATCCTCAAGTTTCCTCTGGAGGAAAAGGAATAATGGAAAAACCGACTGCCACCGGGCCCATCTTGCTGGTGGATGATGAAAAAGACATCCGCGACGTTCTGGAGATATCCCTGGCGGACTGCGGTTATGATGTGTGCATGGCGGAAAACGGAGATGCGGGACTGCGTGTGTTCAAGGAAATGCAACCGTCCATCGTCCTGGCCGATATCAAGATGCCGGTCATGGACGGAATCGAACTTTTAAGAAAGATAAAGCATGAAAACCCGGAAACGGAAGTCATCATGATCACCGGTCATGGCGATATGGACCTGGCCATTGAAAGTTTAAAAAATGAGGCGACCGATTTTATTACCAAGCCGATTAATGTGGATGCCCTGGAGATTTCTCTGAGAAGAGCCCATGAGAAAATTATGGTCCGGAAAAAATTGCGGGAGTATACGGAAAATCTTGAGCGGCTGATTCGCGAGAAGACGGAATTGCAGGACCATCTGTCATCACTGGGATTGATGATCGGGACCATTTCGCACGGCATCAAAGGTCTGTTGACCGGGTTGGACGGCGGCATGTATCTTCTCGACACCGGTTTTTCCAAACAGGACCAAAAGCAGGTCAAAGAAGGCTGGGATATCATCAAACGGATGGTTGAGAAGATCAGAAAGATGGTTTTAGATATTCTTTTCTATGCCAAAAAAAGGGATTTAAAATGGGATCAGGTCGATGTGTTGAAATTTGCCGATGAAGTGGCGGCGGTGGTTGAGCCCAAAATGCACAAGCATGGCGTTGAATTTGTCCGAGAATTTGATCCCGCTGTCGGCCGGCTTGAAATCGATGCCGGCGTTGTTCATTCGGCCTTGATTAATATCCTGGAAAACGCGGCGGATGCCTGTGCCAAAGATAAATCTAAAAAAGAACACCGGGTGGAATTCGGGATCAAGGAAGAAAAAAAAGCGATTGCCTTTACTGTTTCCGATAACGGCATCGGCATGGATTCTGAAACCCTATCGAAAATCTTTACGCTTTTTTTCTCCTCAAAGGGCGAAGAGGGAACCGGGCTGGGGCTGTTTATCTCCCACAAAATCATCGAGCAGCACGGCGGCACCATTTCAGTCAATTCCAAGCCGGGACGGGGTTCGGAATTTATCGTCCGAATCCCAAAAGTAATTCCGGAAAACATAAAATACCCCTCCAAAAACAAACAATGAAACGTGGATCACGCCGGTTGAGAGTTTGCCTGTGGGGGAGTAATTTTTTTGTACTGGTTGATTACCTGCCGGAGGTCAAGGCGTATGAATGGAAGGCGACCAACCGATATCAAAACACCCGAAAAACTCTTCCTTAATCTCGCCATTGTAGGGGGCGGCAGAACCTGCAAGTTTTTTCTTGATCTTTTCGACTCCGAAGTTTTTCCTTACCTGGATATAAACATCGTCGGCGTTTGCGACATCGATCCCGAGGCCGAAGGGCTGCGCATGGCCCGAAACAAGGGTATCTATACGACCGACAACTTTCGGAATTTATTTTCAATCAAAAACCTTGATTATATCATTGAGCTAACCAACAATAAGCAGGTTCTTTTTGATCTCATTCGCATGCGACCGGAACGGGTCGGTATTGTAGAGCACAACATCAGTCACCTGTTTCGAGACCTTGTCACCGTCGGTAATCAATTAAAGTCCGCCGAATATCAGTTGACCCTCGAGAAGATGTCTTCCGACTTTCTCATTCAGCAAAGCGATGCCGCCATTGTTGTCATCAACACGGACTTTACCATCGTGGATGCCAACGAGGCCTATTTGAAAAGTGTCGATCGATCCCGCAAGGAGGTGATGGGCGCTCATTGTTACGAGATTCTCCATGGGTTGAATGCGCCTTGTGCGGTGGCTAATCCTATTTTAAAATGTCCGATGATCGAAACCCTAAAGACCGGAAAATCGGCGCATGTCATTCATGAATTAAACGGAACCCGCGACCTGAAAAGCTATGGCAACATCGTAACGTATCCTTTGAAGAATCAGGATGGGGAGATTTCCAGGGTTATTGAGATCTGGCGGGACATTACCGAGGAAATCTCTTCACGGTGGCAAAGGCGGGTGGCGGAATTAAAAGCGGACCTCAATAAAATTGTACAGGAAGACCGCCTGATATCGTTGGGGAAACTTGCCGCCAGCTGCGTGCACCAGATCAACAACCCGCTGCAGGGACTGTTGATTTTTACGGGGCTGATGCAAAATATTGTCGCCGAAGGAACACCGAGCCCGGAAGATCTGCAGGATTTTCGAAAACATCTCGCGCTGATGTCTTGTGAGCTGGAACGGTGCGGAAAGATTGTTTCCGGCCTGCTTTCCTTTTCACGGGCATCGACGGTTGAATTTACAGACCTTGATTTAAATGAAATCTTAAAAGACATCATCACACCGACCAAACACAAGATGGATCTCCAGAACATTCGACTCAAGACCGATTTTTCAGCCCGTCCTTTAAGGGTTCAAGGAAATGCCAATCAGCTGCAGCAGTGCTTTCTCAATCTGATTTTCAACGCGATCGAGGCCATGCCCCAGGGCGGCCGGCTGGAGATTGTCTCGAAATTAAACAACAAACGCAAAATATGCCGGATCGAGATCAATGACACCGGAGCCGGCATTCCGGATGAATATGTGCAACACATCTTTGATCCTTTTTTTACCACCAAGGAACAGGGACAAGGGACCGGCTTAGGCTTATCCATCGCATACGGCATAATAAAAAACCATCGCGGAAATATTAAGGTTAACAGCCGGGCCGGGAAGGGGTGTTCATTTATCGTAAATTTCCCAATTTTATGACCCCTGCAAAAGTTAGGAAAGAACAGGATGAATAAAAAAATTTCTATCATGATCGTGGACGATGAGATGATTGTCCGGGAGTCCTTTTTACATTGGTTTAAAAAATTGGGACACAAGGTGGAGGCGGCAGCATCAGGATTTGATGCCCTGAAAAAACTGGAAAACGTTTCTTTCGACCTTTTGTTCGTGGACATCAAGATGCCCGGCATGAACGGTATCGAACTTTTGGGAAAAGTGAAAGAAGGATATCCGGACACGATTGTGATCATCATTACCGCATATGGGTCCATCGATACGGCGGTCGAGGCCATGAAGATGGGAGCGGCCGATTACCTGCTCAAGCCCTTCAAGCCGGAGCAGCTTTCGCTGGTAATGGAAAAGGTGGCCCACCAGAAAAAGCTCCTTGATGAGGTTCAATACATGAAGGGGCGGCTGGAACGGATCTCTCGCTTTGAGAATATAATCGGCCAGTCCGACCCCATGCAAAGGATCTTTGACCTGATTCCGGAGGTGGCCCAAAGCGATACGTCAATTCTCATCGTGGGGGAAACCGGCACCGGAAAAGAACTCATCGCCAAAGCCATTCACGCCAAGAGCCCTCGCGCCCAAAGGCCTTTTGTGGCAATTAACAGCGGGGCCATGCCGGATTCACTGCTGGAAAGTGAGCTTTTCGGATATCAGAAGGGCGCGTTTACCGGCGCAACCCACCCCCAAAAAGGATTTTTGGAAGTCGTTGCCGGGGGAACGCTTTTTCTTGACGAGATTGGAGAGGTCAGTCCCAAAATGCAGGTCGATCTGCTCCGTGTATTGGAAGAAAAAAAAATTACCCGGCTGGGGGACAGAAGTCCGATTGCGGTAGACTTTCGGCTGCTTTGCGCCACCCGTAAAGATTTAGAAAAGGAGATCGCAGAAGGCAGATTCCGGGAGGATTTTTACTATCGAATCAACGTCATCAAAATCCAGGTGCCTGCTTTAAGAGAAAGAAAAGGCGATGTGCCTTTATTGGCCCGTCATTTTATTGAAAAATATAGTCATGAAACCACAAAAAAAGTAAACCATGTGAGCCGGGAGGCGATGCAGCTGCTGCAGACCTATAACTGGCCCGGAAATGTCAGGGAGCTGGAAAACGCTATCGAGCGGGCCGTCGTCCTATCAAAATCCAGAACGTTGAAAAAAGAGGATTTTCATTTCCTGCATCCGTCACCGGTTCGGCCAGAAAAACCCCGGTCGCTGCGAGAAATGGAAAAGGAATATATTGAATTCGTTTTAGACGATTGTCGCTGGAATGTAACCCGGGCCGCCAAAATTCTGGACGTTAACCGGGTCTCTTTGCATAAAATGATCAAACGCTACGGCCTTAAACGTCCTTGACGGAGGCGTTGAATATTCTTATCTATGAACGCAACCCTGAAGCCTATCGGCGTGGTTCCTCTTGGCGAGGTTCCTGAAATTGTTTTAAAATCGATTGCGGCCGGCATTCTCGGATATCTAAAACTCAATACAGAACTCCTTGAGCCGCAAAGAATTCCCGAAAATGCCTATGATCTGGTCCGGCAGCAATATGATGCCGGACTTTTACTGAACGCGTTTGAGTCGCTTGCGCTTGAAAAGCATGAAAAAGTAATCGGTGTCTTGGCGGTCGACCTGTTTGTACCCATCCTTACCTATGTTTTCGGGGAAGCGAGGCAGGGCGGCCGCCTGTCCTTGGTTTCCCTGCATCGGTTAAGAAAAAATTCGGACGGGTCCCCCGCACCCCTGCCCCTGTTTTTGGAGCGCGCGACCAAAGTCGCGCTGCACGAATTGGGTCATCTCTTCAATTTAATCCACTGCGAGGATTCGCACTGTCTGATGCATTTTTCAGGCGGATTAAGGGACTTAGACAAGGCCCCACCCTATTATTGCAGCTATTGTTCACTTTATCTCCGAGATGCAATCCCCAGCAATGCAAAAAACCCTTGGATCTGACTTCCGGAAAACCGCTTTAAATCCCGCTTGCCGTTATCTTTTTTCAGTGTGCAGAAATGTTTGAACCAGAATATCCCATTCGAGTCCCGGTATGTTTCCGAACAGATCGCTGACGATCTCACCACCCGTGGCCGCCAGATGTTCATACTGCGGCCCGATTAAACCCATCAGTTTCCTTGTTTCCGCTTCAATCCATTGAAAACTTTCCTTATCAATAAAAAGCCGCCTTAAATTTTTCTTGGGTAAATCAGGTTCCAGCATGAAAAGCCACCCCGCCTGGTAAGGATCTTGGTTGGTGATCTCCGGATGTTCCAGTGCCCTGTAGTTGGTGGTGAGCAACGTACCTGTCACCGGGGATAGGGCCGCCGCTTTATTCCCGTCTCGTCCAAAAGTCCATCCCACCTCATTCTGCCTCAAGGCGGCCCCTGGCGGCGGCAAATTCAACTCCTGGATAGCGCCGAATACTTTTACCATAAAATCATCGAATCCGACCCTGACCAGACCGCCATGCTCGAAGCGGACCCAACTGTGGCCCATGTGATAATAGTACCCCTCGGCTATTTTAAATCCGGATACGGTCTTATACGCCGGCATTCCGCTGAGTTGCGCGAAGTCTTGTTCATCCAGCAACTGGTCATACGCGCAATGGTAGCATTCATAGTTTGAAACACATATCTTGGGCGCATCCACGCGGCCGGTTAAGGTGTGGCGACAGGGCCGCGAAGATCCGGTATATTTTTTCCGGAGATACTGAACCCAGCCGGGTGCCTGCTTTGTTGTTTCCGGGGGCGATTCGAGTTTCATGGCCTTTCTCATCCCTAAATCAAAGGGACAGCTGTTGCAATCATAGGCATTGTCACACAGTCGAAAATTGACAACACCGGCTTTCATCCAGATGCATTTGTCTTCGACGACCTGAAATCCCTGGATTCTTTTTTTACTCGGTTCCTTTTTGAGTTTTGTTTTTGCTTTCATCACATGCTTCTCCTCTAAGTTTTGCAGTGAAATATATCCTTGTTCCAATTTGTTTCAGGCCGCCTTGACGTGCAAAGGTTTTTCCGCCTCTGTTTCATCAAGCCATTGGTCGAAAGCGCACTTTCCGCATTCATAATTGTGGATACAGGTTTTAGGAATCATCGTCCGCCCGTTTAACAGATGGAGGCAAAAAAGTTTCGACCTCACATCTTCGCGATTATTTGTCTTGGTATTCAATTCAAACACCTCCTCTCCATTAAAAGAGTAAAACTCCCGCCCATCTTTTAAGATGCGCAACTTTTCAAGACTCTTTAGAGCAACGAAGATGCCAACATAAAAGATATAGAAAATTATAGTCCTATCTGACCGGAATTGCAGAAGATTAACTTGTAGACGGCCGGAGGGGCCTTTGATTTATATTTTCAAAGAGAGAAAAAAATTGAAGGCAATGGTTACAATAAGGTCGCGCCGGCAGGATAAATTAGAAGATATATAAATGATATTAGAGGGTTTGCTCGATGTTGCCGATGGCTACAACGGCTGTAAAAAATATTTACAATGATGAACCGTGTCATCCGGAAGGCAGTATGGCAGTCTAATCGAAACGGCAGGGAAAAATAGACCCGGATAGACACGGACGGCTTATTCAGGGATAAATCCACCCATGCAAGCGAGGCGACCGGGCATAGTAACCGATTCCCTTGATTCCAAAAGGAAACCTGAACATCGAGCGTTTGCGGCCAAACAAGACTAACACCGTTTTAGGGCGATTTCGAATTGGCTTTATGCTCTTTAGCCTCTTCGGCCGCAAACTGTTTGAGGCCTTCAGCCAGTGTGCGGAGCTGGCGATCGACCAAATAGTTGATGGTTCCTTCAGGATAAGTGCCGTCCGGACCTTTTCGCCCGGCAGGTTTGCCGGTCAGGATTTCAATGCCCTGATCGACGTTTTGAACGGCGTAAACATGGAACTGATCGTTTTTCACAGCTTCGACGACATCCTTGCGAAGCATCAGGTCTTTGAGGTTGGCTTCCGGTATCATGACGCCCTGGTTTCCGGTCAGGCCCTTGCGGAGGCAGCAGTCGAAAAAGCCTTCGATTTTCTGGTTGACGCCCCCGATGGCCTGCACTTCTCCCTTTTGATTGACGGACCCGGTGACGGCGATGTCCTGCCGGATCGGGACTTCCGTCAGGCTCGACAGCAGGGCATAAATCTCGGTCGAGGAGGCGCTGTCCCCGTCCACGCCGCTGTAAGACTGCTCGAAGGCGACGCTGGCACTCATGGTCAGGGGCTTGTCCTGGGCGTATTTTTTTCTCAGATAGCCGCTTAGGATCAACACGCCCTTGTTGTGGGTATTGCCCGACATGTCGGCCTCCCGTTCAATGTTGATGACCCCGGAGCGGCCCATGGATGTAGAAGCGGTGATCCGGGACGGCTTGCCGAACATGTAGTCCCCCAGCGAATAAACCGCCAGGCCATTGACCTGTCCCACCACAGCGCCGTCCACATCGATCATCAGGGTGCCGCGGTCGATCATTTCCTGCAGATGGTCTTCGACCATATTGGAACGATGGATTTTGGAGGCCACGGCTTGGTCCACATGGGCTTCCATGACCACGGGCTGATCCTCCCGCCCGGCCCAGAAATCGGCTTCGCGGATCAGGTCGCGGATGGCCGGAAAGCTGGTCGAGATTTTCTCCTGCCTGCCGGTCAAGCGGACGGCTTGCTCCACCAGGGCGGCCACGGCCGTGGGGTCAAAAGGCCTGAGCTTCTCTTCTTCGGTGGCCATTTTGATGAACTGGGCGTACTGCTGAAGGCTCTGGTCGGTGCGGTCCATGGCCGTGTCGAAATCGGCCCGGACCTTGAATATTTTGCGGATGTCCGGGTCGTGGTGCAGCAGCAGCTGATAAAGATAGCCGTCGGCGATCAGCACGACTTTTACATTCAGCTCGATCGGCGCAGGCTTTAAGCCGGTCGCCGTGAAAAAATAAAAGGGGTCGTAGGTCTGAATTTCCAACCGCTTGCTTTTCAAGGCCCGCTTGAGCGCGGGCCACACGCCGGGCTCGACGATGGCGTCCATCAAATTGAAAACCAGAAAGCCGCCATTGGCTTTCAGCAGCGACCCGCTGCGGATGCGGCTGAAATCGGTGCGCCACACGCCGCTGCGGTCCACGATCCGTTCGATGCTGCCGAAAATGTTCCGGTAGGTGGGATATTCTTCGATGATGACCGGCGGCGTTTTCTGGTCGCTGTTGTCCACCAGCAGGTTGACTTCATAGGGCTGAAAGCGGTCGCCCTCCGGCGTCAGCATCGGAATCCGGGCCTGGATGTTGAAGGTCTCCGGCGGCCGTTCCAGGCTCTGGCGCTGATAGCGGAGGCGGCGGCCGTGAATCACACTCTCCACATCCTGCCAGTCCGCGAGGCCTGCTTCGAGCGCCTTCGCTTCAGGAAACTCGAGGAAGAAGATGTCGTCTTCGCACTTCAGGCGACCGTCCTGAATCAGGCGCTGCTCCATGGCCTTCAGCTTCAGCCGCACCGGTGCTTCGGCGGCCTGGAAGGGTTGCCGGGGTATCGAGTCGGCAACGGTGGTCTCGATCCGGGGGTGCTCCCTATCGCCCAGCAGCAACGCGTAATTCCACGCGCTGGCCGGCCTGATCTCATACGTGTGGAATTGGCCGTCGAGGAAGGACTGCGTGCTCTTCCGTTCCTCCTCGATTGAGAGCGAGAAGACCAGCGGACCACGGGTGACGGCCACGGAATCGTTGATCTGCCGAGAAACCTTGACGTTCATAGGCAAACGGAGTTCGATCCGGTCGCCGGCCTTCCACGTCTTCGCGATGCGATGGAACGTCCCCGGCTTGACGTTCTCTTGCAGGTCGCCGTTCACGCGTACTGTTGGGTCGCTGCACCAACCGGGAATTCGCAAGTCCAACGGGAAGCGGACCGGCTGAGCT
>Ga0209536_100014640_pt1 | contig 11246 bp, 10 predicted proteins | sample DeeMarSeWOR28_12_FD_187461 | JGI IMG/M metagenome (GOLD analysis project Ga0209536, IMG submission 187461) | Marine sediment microbial communities from White Oak River estuary, North Carolina - WOR-2-8_12 (SPAdes) (version 2) | ecosystem: Environmental > Aquatic > Marine > Intertidal zone >... | reverse complement strand
TGGTACCGGCGGACGCTGCAGTGCTGGCCGCGACCGAAGCGGATGCTGCCGCCGGCGCGGTCGCTGGCTTGACCGATTGCGGCGTTGGTGTTCGCGCAGCAATGCTGGAAAACGATTCCGGTTTTTTGGATTTACTTTCGACAACTTCTATATCGCGGCCCTCAAATTGATTGCGAGGTCGCGTGCTGGTGGACGATGAGCTACTAGCCGCTGCGGCTATTGCTGCGGTACCGGCCGCGGCGGCCGCTCCGCGAGGTTCCGGCGCGCTGGGGACAGCGGCTTCGGCAGACGGGGAAGTCACTTTTTGCGGATCAAAATCCAAGCTGGAGACCAACGGGCTTTCATGATTTGGACTCGTGTCAACCACATCGTTCGCTGATCTGCCTTCACTTCTGGCAAGCAGTTCTCTGCGCATGGCCTCAATTTCATCAATCGCCGGAGCGGATTGCTGGTCTAACGATTGGGTGGATTCTGCTTCAGCATTGATTGCTTTGGTCAGATCGGTCACGTTTTGCGATCCTGCAGTATTAGCTGAGCCATCATCGAACGATAAGCCACGTTGCCTTTCTGAAGCCGTCGCACCTTGGGCAACGCTATCTTTAGCACTCACGTCACCTCGTGTGGAATCACTCTCAGCCAAGGCCGCTGGTTTTTGGCTGGGAGCACTGCTGGGTTCAAGTTGAACAATGTATAAACCTAAAATTATGACCAAAGCACCGAATCCTAAGACTGCCAGTTGGCTCGCGTAACGGACAGTCTTACGTGACACTTTGCCAGCCGCTGGCGGACTGAATTTTTCATTTGGTTTTGCCACGAAAGTTGATGGCGCCGGTTTGGGGGGATTTTTATCCACCTCATCGAAGTCGATAATCAAATCTGAATTGTCGCCCTCTCCACTGTCGCTGACGGGTGCTTCTTCGAAAACCGGTGTGTTATCTTTTTCGCTGGGTTTGCTGGTTGCACTGGGGCTGGATTCACCACGACTCAGAGCCTCGTACGCTTGCCCTACTCGTTCCACCGAGTCGGCTGAGCCGCGCTGTTTGTCTTGGCGCAACAAGCGCATTAACAAATCGTAATGTTTTTCGATCAGTGCCTGCGAAGCACCAGGATGCAAGCCCAGGGTACGATAATGGTCACCCTCTGGCGTAAACAGCGCGCGCCGAACAAAAAAGCGCACCGCCGCTCTTAACATCACCGGCGATATGCCCATCACCGCCGCCGGGCTCACTTGATTGAGCACTTGGTCATCGGAAATCGCTAACTCTAATAATTCGGTGATGCCTTCCGGCAACGGCTGTGCCGGTGTATCCAAACCCGGAAAGCGTGAAGGTGATCGATGAAAGGCCAGTACCAGGCGTAAAATCCGCCGTAAGCGTACATCGCTGGAGCTGGGTTCGGATTTGGCACTAGCCGCGATGGATGGCTTGTCGGTTTCGCCCAGACCGGGGATTTTGCTGAACGACTTGCCGCCAGGAATAACTCTGAACAAATCCCGCTCGGAAATTTCCGAGTGTTTTGCGGCTTCTTGGGAATCGGATTTTACCGTTTCGGGTTTGGTCTTCTGTACCGTATTACCCATAACATGTTTGTCACCGGAAGAAGACGCCGATTCGGGTGGGATTTTCTTGGATGGTACACCCTGTTCCTTGTGAAGGTATTTTTCTTCCATTTCACTGATTTTGTCATCCAGTTTATCGCTGGAATTCTTTTTGCCCACTTCTTTTTTCTTCGAGGCTTTCTCCGCGGCGATGTCCGGCACGGGAGTTTCGTTCTGCTCGACCTGCACGTTTTTGTCTTCAAACAGGGCGTAATCTATATCCAGTTCTTCAAAATCTTCGTTCGTGCCTGCGTCATCGAATGCTGAGGCTGCGTGGCTTAGTCCTGAGTTATCCATTGCCTTCGCAGCAGCTTTTTCTGGTTTAGCCGCTTCTTTAGTTTCTGGTTTTATTGGCTTGCTTTCCGCCTGTTTCATGACCTCTTGCGGGAGGTTATCTTGTTTCGAAACTTCTTGTCTGCGCGACTGCTGTGCTGACGGGGCCGGTGCGTTGGGTTTAACCTGTATAGGTTGTTCCGTTGGGCCATTGAATACGGACTCGCCGGGTTCTACGGATTTTCCGGAAATCTCTTCGTCCATTTCAGTTTTCACCAGATTGACCACTTCTCCGGTAATCTCGTGTGTTTCCTCCATGCATCCAAACAACAAGATGCGGTCACACAGCATATTGATACGGCGTGGTATACCGTCGGTGAACTGGTGAATTAACTCATGGGCGATTTCGGCAAAATGCGGATCATTGTTCCAGCCCACATGATGTAAGCGGCTTTCCACATAGCGCTGACATTCATCTGCGCCCAAAGGCGTTAAATGGTAGTTGGCAATGACGCGCTGGCGAAGCTGCTCCAGCATGGGATCATCCAGCATGTTGCGGAATTGCTCTTGTCCCAGCAAGAATATTTGCAGTAAGGCTTTGTCCCCTACCTGCAAATTGGAGAGCATGCGCAACTCCTCCAGGGAGCGTGAGGGAAGATTTTGCGCTTCGTCTATGACCAGTAGTGCGCGTTTGCGTTCACGCGAGCGGGCCAGTAGGAAATGCTCTAAAGATTTTAGTAATCCGGCTTTGTCCAAGCCTTCGTAACGCAACCCAAAGGAGGCGGCGACCATACGTAACATGTCGTCAGCTTCCAATTGTGTGGTGGTTAAATGAGCGACTACTACGTTGGCGTCCATTTCTTGAAGTAGGATTTTTGCGAGGGTGGTTTTGCCAGTACCGGGAGCGCCGGTAATGACCACGAAACCTTCGTCTTGATTTAATCCATAACGTAGATACGCCAACGCCCGCTTATGACCCCGGCTAGGGAAGAAAAAGGCCGGATCGGGACTTAATCGAAACGGTTTACCGGTTAGGTTGTAATACGACTGGTACACAGGAATCTCTCTCTTTCGTACTTTGGTTTTTTGGCTGTTTTTCGCATTAGCGAGTTGTTTTTGATTTGACCCGCGGAATCCATTAAGTTTAATTTGAGTCTTAAGCCCTGGATTCTTAGTTTTTGCGCGACATAAACTTTTACAAAACAAAAAGTTGTATCATTTTTGTATGCCATCACATCAATGATGACGAAGTTTTGGTAATAGAGTTAAAAATTACAAACGCTGTATTTTTATTATTGGGAAAAATTTACCACGTAGATAATAACACAACCTACTTAGTACAAGACAAATATTATCCACAATCTAAAGCTACAAATCTATTACGTATTTCTTTATTTCTTAATGAATTATATTCAAATCACCGATTCGAAATTGACCATCAATTGGTGAGTCCGTACACTTACGCCCTCCACAAATGATCTTATTAAAATTAACTAAAAAAAGATTCCTTCTATGTCTTCCAAATCAAGCATCTTAGTCACCGGCGGTGCCGGTTATATTGGCAGCCACGTGGTACGTCAATTGGGCGAGCGTGGCGAACAAGTAGTTGTATTAGACAACCTGTCCACGGGATTTTCCGATGCGGTGTTAGACGGAGAATTGGTTATCGGCGACACCGGCGACAAGGAATTGGTAAGCCGGATCCTGAAAGATCACAATGTCGAATCCGTAATGCATTTTGCCGCCCACACCATCGTGCCGGAATCGGTGAGCGATCCGTTGAAGTATTACGGCAATAATACCTGCTCTTCGCGCAATCTATTGCAGTGTTGCAGCGAAGCCGGTGTCAAACATTTTATTTTTTCCTCCACAGCGGCGACCTACGGTATCCCCAATGAGATGCCGGCCACAGAAGAAACTCCAACTAGCCCTATTAATCCCTACGGGCTATCCAAATTAATGACCGAATGGATGCTGCGGGATTTATCGGCGGCCAGCGATTTGCGCCATATCGCCTTGCGTTACTTTAATGTGGCGGGTTCCGATCCCGAAGGCCGCATTGGCCAATCCACCAAAAAAGCCACTCTGCTGATCAAAGTAGCCTGCGAACATGCCGTGGGCAAACGCGAAAAGGTGTGCATCTTTGGCACCGACTACCCCACCCCAGACGGCACCGGTATCCGCGATTATATTCACGTGGAAGATTTGGCCAGCGCCCATTTAAGCGCCTTGCAATACTTGCGAGCTGGTGGCGAGTCTCAGACGTTAAACTGCGGTTACGGCCATGGTTACAGCGTGCGCGAAGTGCTTGAATCCGTCGCCCGCGTGGCAGGTCACCCTTTGAACATCATCGAAGAGCCACGCCGCGCCGGTGATCCGCCCAGCCTGGTGGCTGGTGTAAAAAAAATCCATCAAGTGCTGGATTGGAAACCTCAATACGATGATTTGGATTTTATTGTGCGCAGTTCATTGAATTGGGAGAAGAAGCTGTTGGAAAAATAAAAATAAACTGAAAATCGATCCACTCTACGCACTAATTGCTCAATTATTGAACGCATTGTGCACTTCCAATTTTAGAGCTGTCTAATATTTGTGTATAATACCGCGTTTGTAAAATCATTAGGTTAGGTGACAATGCATACAACGATGTTGAAAGCGAAACTTCATAGAGCTTGTGTAACCCATTCGGAATTGCACTATGAAGGCTCCTGCGCCATCGACGGCAAATTGTTGGATACTGCGGGCATCCGCGAATACGAACAAATTCAGATTTACAATGTAAACAACGGCGAGCGATTCACGACCTACGCTATTCGCGCTGAAGACGGATCAGGTATTATTTCCATTAATGGCGCCGCCGCTCACAAAGCCGACCCCGGTGACCGCATTATCATCTGCGCCTATGCCATGTTAAACCAACAAGAGCTGCTCAACTTCAAACCCACCTTGGTTTACCTCGACGAGAAAAATAATATCACCCGAATGAGCGATTCTATCCCTGTGCAAGTGGCTTAATCTGGTTTATGAAAGCGGCACAACATTGCGGCCGATTTCTTGAAGTGACTTTTTTAGATCTTCTGGCGTATCAATGTCTGTAAGAATGCCCGGATCCAGACATTGAACTTCCTCGACGTCAGACGAATAACGCCTTAACAGATCCTTGCCTCCCGTATCTCCCTTAAGTTGAATTAATTCTTCACACAACTTCTTGGAAAATCCTACCGGGTGTCCTCTAGTTCCGCGAAAAACCGGCACTGCAATCAACGCCCCTTTTCTTAAAGCCTCGACGATTGCCTCAATGGTTTGCGTTTTTATAAATGGCATATCAGCCAGCGCAACCACCCAACCAGTTGCACCTATAGTATCCGACACCCCGCAGGCTATGCTGTGTCCGATCCCATATCGACTTTGCGGGCAGATAGTTAAGGACAGGTTTTCTTTAGCGAACAAATCAATAACACGCTGATTGTCTGAATTTACTACAACAGTGACACGATCCACACAACTACGTAGCTGCGTTGCACTAACCTGGGCGATGGTTTGTGAACCGGGCAACTTGGTTAGTAACTTTTGACTACCAAATCGCGTGCTGTTGCCAGCCGCAAGTAATAAACCGTGAATCACTGATTCAAACTTAGTTATTCACGGCCTGGTTATTTACTAAGCTGCAAACTTACGCCATGCAGTTTCGCCAAGCAGGCCGCCACCATGATTGAAATACCACCAATAAAAAGCGTGATGGTTTCAAATCCCATTAGATAGTGACTGCCAACCACTCGAGACACTCCCGCTAACAAACAAATTAAAAGTCCCAAAGCACCCAAAGCATTTCCAATAATATCTATCGTTTTTTCCATGACTATCACCTTCGTTTGGTAAGTAAAATCGAGTATACAACAGTTACTCGATGTTAATGCTTGTCTTTTTTAACCGCTTTACGTATCAAATGGGGTATCAATAGATATAACGGCATACGTAAAAAATGCGACCGGACATATAATAACCAACGCGCCAGTCCATTCAACGGCTTTCTGCAGGTAGGGTGATCCGGCTGTAAACCATGTTCAAATAGAAAGTCCATGAACCGCAAGCCTACTCCGCCAGGCCGCAGTGCTTGGCATTGCGCCATGGTTTCGCCTGGAACCGGCGTGCCCAATAACCGGTTCGTGTATCTAAGCGCGTAAAACAAGGGTTTCGACAGTTCCATTTCCCGCGCCCGGTTCAAGAGTCGCCGCCAAAAACTTTCATCTGTGCCAAAATCACGTAACAGCAAATCCAAGTCGGTTAAGTCCCTAAAACCATTGTGGAGCTCCCCATCGCTAAACAAATGCGCCGCGCTATGTAAGACGATATCCAGTTTGGAAAGAACATAGAGCGGTTTGTTGTCATCAATCAATACCGCTTTGGCGAACAATTTTTTGGGGTTTGGATGTAACCGGGCGGTTTCGGGCAAAATATTATGATGCACATCTAACGAAGACTGCCGTTGTACGTGACGCATAGGTGGGAGTTCATGCATCCATTGGCGGTAATAACGCTGATCATAGGAATCGGTATGCGTGGTAACCCAGCCATGCAGCATTAGTTTACGTTCAACGGTGTCCAACTCTTCCTTGGGAACCAGGATATCCACATCTTCAAACTGGCGTCCCAGCCCTGCTGGTAAATTCCCCACCGTGTATGCCGCCCCTTTTAGCAACACAATAGGAATATCGGTATCCACCAATGCCTTGCAAATACAATGAACTTCCCAGCGAATGCTACGCTTCAACGCTTCGGCTGCTATTTTAGCGGATGTGAAATGACGTTTTATTTGTTGAGGAATTTTATCGAGTAACTGCTCATCTTCGAATCTCGCGCATAGACGAGCCAGCATATTAGCAGCCCTGGCTTGGCGAACGAGTAAGTCCCACTGGCTTTGTGAAAAGTTAAGGGCATCTTCTGCATTACAATAAATACTTGCAACCAGATTTTTTGACACATTCATTTATTAACTATTTGGGCTGTTCGGCAAAGCGGTCAAATGTTTTGATTGCGTCTTCCAAATCACTATAAGTAAATTCGTAACAACGGCATTTTTTTACTATATCAGCTAAAGTATGAAATGCCACTTCTCCAAGCACACTATAGTTAAATGCATTTTTCACCAAGTGCATGAACAACTCTCCGCTGTTTATTTCTTCTAATTTACTCGGGGCGTCGGGAGTGTAATTGGGTTTCACAATCCAGGCGGGAATAGCGGATTCAGTGCTTTTAAGCACGCTATCGCGCGGCGGCTTTACATGTGTCACAGTACCTTTGCTGGTATCATGCGCCACTGGGCCCATAATCACATTGGGTGCGAACGAACGAATCACCTCAATAGACTCATTCTTTAAGCTGATCGGCCGGGGTATGGGAATTAACTGCTGCGAATCTATATCTATCATCGCCATCTCATCTGACAACAGCCGCCAGCCGCGTAACACCAAGGCAGCACATAGCGTGCTTTTTCCAGCGCCCGGCTCACCCGGGAAAATAATTGCATGACCGTTTTTTTCCACGACTGCGGCGTGCAATATAACATAGTCGTTGGAATGCGCAGCGAAGCACCAATTCAATCCCCATTCGAAAAAGGGATACGCTTGGCTAAGGGGTAATGGTTTAAATGGAACTCGATCATCGAATTTGAACAAGACTTGCGGGTGAATCCAGCGGCGCAAGTTATTGGGTTTGGACAAGCAAACATGAAAATCGCTAAATGCTTCATTCTCCAATATTGGATAGTCTGCATATAAAACTTTTATTCCCTCCAATACTTGAGGAATAGTGCTTTTTACGCGTACGCTAAACGGGCCAACTTTTAATTGCAACCCAGCGGATTTTAGTTTGTTGGAAATGCTGGTGGATTGTAGCTGGGATAGATTCACGAATGGAGCTGTTCTATGATTGACAGTTTTTCAAATTCAGCTAGCAACGAGATTAAATATTCATTCAATTGATCTGAGGATTCGTACTCATCGGTTAATTTTTTAAGTAATTCCTCAAAGGAACGAGCCCCGCTATTCAATTGTTCTAATACCGAAAAGTCAGCGTCCCCGATCAAATGCGTATCACCAGATCCGCAGTGGTAAATGGCCGTATTATCGCCAAAACGCCGATTAACTAGTTCATAGCCTTCTGAGATTTTCCACTTGGATTCGTTTAAATCGTACATTAACTTAGATTAGAGGAATTTGGGATTTTTCAGGCCGCAATAAAAAACTCGTTTAGGAAATCCTAAACGAGTCTGGGAAATGATTAAATGTTGTATGGCAATGGACAGTATTGATTATTGTATCTTTGGAATGCCAATATCGTGTCTTGCATATGCATTAGAGTGCCCGCGTCAAACGATTTTTGGAATGATAAAATGACAGTATCCAAATCTAAATCGTATTTAACGGGACTCGCCGAGTTTTGCAGCGCCGCTACGGCTTGTGCGCCCAACTCTAAAAGCGTTTTTCTGCACTCGCTATCCGGTGTACAACCGAATTTAGTTGCAATGGCATTGTTTGCAACATTTCTTCGTATCACTTGTAAAAGTGAACTCCCCGAAAAGGCATTTCTTCCAAATGCCATCGAGAAAGGTAAATCGGGAGGAAATTTAGGGTGATACAAATTGAGGTTAATGCTTTGAGCCCAGAAATCTGTTGAGCACCCCTGACCGGAACAAGGAATGCCATCGTGGTCTGACAAATTTCCCGACAGTTGGCCAGACAACGAGCAATTCCGCGCCCACACCGGCTTACTCGCAACCGACAAAATGATTGGCGTTGCTGCTGCTGCACCTTTGATGAACTTACGACGACTTTGATTTTGATCGTTTGTGCTTGGTTCGTCGGGTCCTTTTTTGGCTTCTACATCTATTTCATGCTTTTCAGACATGAGTTATTACCACCTTTTTTTCTGATGTACATCAAATACAACTTGGATATCCTAACATCATTCGATGCAATATTTAATCCATTTGTTTTTTGTTTTTTATATCAATTAGTTATCAGTCAGTTAATTTACGTTTCATCAAAGCTGTAAAAGTTTTCGACAATGGCTTCTAACTATTTAAAATTATACTCTTATTCGATTACGAAGTTGTTAATCTATCTCAGTTTGGTTTAATAGAATTTTTATGTATTTTGACGGTATCGCATAAGAAATACCACTTGGATTAGACAACACAGTTTCTTTTGATTCCTTAACAAACACCATATTTATGATTCCAACCACTGTTCCACTGCCCATTTGGTACAGAGGACTTCCACTGTTTCCTGGATAAGCGGTTGCATCGAGTTGAAATATATAAAATGGTGAACGCAATCTATTGATTATTTGGGAATTTAATTGACTTGATTGACTTGCTGGTATGACGATTGGGGTTATAGACGAAATCATTGCTCCATGAGTTGCAGGGTATAATCCAAGGACGGCGCCAATCGGAAAACCGGTAAACGCATAACGTTCACCTTCCCTGACACTATCTGAATCCCCTAACTTCAATGCCGGTAAAGGCTTCCCTTTGATCTGTAACAATGCCAAATCATGAACGGAATCGGATTTAACTAGTTCGGCAGTTCTAATTTCAGGCGATGAACCTTGCCCCACAAAAACCACCCATTGCTCATAGTGCTCTGTATCAAGAATTTTTGACAGTACGTGCGCATTGGTGATTACCTGTAAACCGTCGCCGACCACAAATCCCGTTCCCAGTAATTGGGCGGGTGGTGTACGGGTTTTTTGGACGGTGCCAACGCCAACAATACTTTCTTTGACTTTCTGTATGGTATCAGGAAACTCTACCGCCACTGCCTCAAAGCAGAATTGAAACATAAGCAGTATTAAAGCAAGTTGATAACTTAGTGGCATAATTTTCTTAATTTTGTCAGTGAGAATAACATTGAGCTATCATTTTTGCCTGTTCAGGTGATTATAAACGGTCCAGCATCCCAAGTGGCTCATTTTACCAGAGCTTTGATTTCGCCTAGCAAATGTTTTGTAAAGGGTATAGCACAAGTAAAAGCGGGCGAAACTGCATTGAGTACATGAAATGAGTCTTTGTCACCCTCGTATATAAAATCCATTTCCAATTTGGATTTTTTTATATTAACTAATTGCGCTCGTATACCTGGTTTACCCCATTTTCTGTAGTTGTTCGGGTCAACACCTTCCACTAGATCTGCCGCTAACTTAATTAAATAGGGTTTGTAATATTTGCTGATTTCGTTCAGGGCCAAACGACGAAATCCAAAATTATTGCGCGCAAATAAACCTAATTCCCTCGCGAGTATTTCAGTCAATTCGGATAATTTAAATCCTTTGAAGCCATTGTATTGCTCCCGCCAAAACGCCGGAATTGCAGTTGGACCGATTTTTATTTTACCATCGACAGTTTGCGTGAAATGTACACCCAAAAACGGATTGTTAAGGTCAGGAACAGGATAGATATTTGTTTTTAGCGAGCCTTGTGGTTCATCACCGTATAAATAAAGACCTTTGAACGGTAAAATTCTATAGTCCGCAGAAAACCCATAATCCAATGCTATTTTGTCCGCATATAGACCTGCAGTATTGACGACAAAACCCGCAGTTATACATCCCTGATTTGTCACAACGGATTTATCGTCTCTGTGTAGATAGGCCGTATCGAACAGCACTTCCACACCTGCGTTATTTACTTCATCATACAATGCTCGCATAACTTCGTAGGGATCCACCGAGGACGTAGTAGGCGAAAATAGAGCTTGCTCAAATGTTTTTACCCTTGGCTCTATTTGCTTAGCTTGTGCCTCAGTAATAAGCTCTAATTCTACTTTGTTGTGATCACCTCGCTTTTTCAATTCGTGCAACAAGGCTAATTCTTGTTCATTTTTTGCGACAACAATTTTCCCACAGCGGTTAATTCGCAGTTTGTTGCGAATACAGTATTCTGTTAATTGTTTATTGCCTTCTCGCGTAAACCTCGCTTTTAAACTGTCTGCAGTATAATAAAATCCTGCATGTAAAACGCCGCTGTTTCGCCCACTAGCGTGCAATGCACATTGTTTTTCTTTTTCTACTAATACAACGCTGGCGTCTATGTAGTACTTTTTTAACAACAATGCTAAATTAAGGCCGATCACACCTCCGCCAATCACAAGAAAATCAGATGTTTTACTCAACATACAATTATCAGCTTTATTTGAGGTGGCAGCGGCTCATTACTTTTGTATGAGTACTTATAGTGCAAGTCAATTTTTGGCCAGAACTTTGGCATATTTTCAGACAAAACGCATTAGTTCTAATGCTGAAAATTAAAATTCTTTTCCGGTTTTTTCCTAGAAAGGGTATTTGATAGCAGAACATAAAACATCTTTTTGCGTGT
>Ga0209536_100014637_pt1 | contig 11246 bp, 9 predicted proteins | sample DeeMarSeWOR28_12_FD_187461 | JGI IMG/M metagenome (GOLD analysis project Ga0209536, IMG submission 187461) | Marine sediment microbial communities from White Oak River estuary, North Carolina - WOR-2-8_12 (SPAdes) (version 2) | ecosystem: Environmental > Aquatic > Marine > Intertidal zone >... | reverse complement strand
TTCATTGACCGGGCCTATGACATCAACATAAAGGGCTTTATTATCCCGGACCTGCCGCCGGAAGAGGGTAAAGAATACCTTGAGAAGATAAAAAGCGTCAGTATGGCGCCGATCCAGATCTTTGCACCCACCTCAACAAAAGAACGCATGCAACTGCTGGCCCAGCATGGCGCCGGCTTTATCTATTGTGTCGCCCGCCGTGGAGTGACGGGCAAAAAGACAGACTTTGACCAGGATTTCAACGAGTATATCGGCCGCTGCCGCAGTGCAACAAGCCTGCCTCTGGCAGTTGGATTCGGCATACGCGCAAAGGAGGATGTGGATTTCCTGACAGGCAAGGCCGATATTGCCGTCATAGGAACTGAGACCATCCGTCTGGTGGATGATAAAGGCCCCTCGGCAGTAGGTCCATTTATTGCTGGTCTGCGCTAGGATTTACTGGAAAAAGTCGGGTTGGAAAGCCTGTTTCTGAGTATTTTAATTCTTTTATACGGGTTCCCGGTTTATTACGGGGTGACCAAAAACCATACATCGCCGATACCATGTCCGAAGGTATCACCGGGGTACTTGTCATTCTTGAAATAATAAAGAGGCATGCCTTTGTAAGTTGTCTGGTCTCTGCCATCAGTCCTTGTTATCGTAACAAAGTCGCTTGATTCGCAACCTTGTATTACTGCTGCCGGATCAGCGTAAAAAGGGGGCCAGTTGACAGCGCAGCCCTCGTTGCAGTTGCTGATGTTCTTTTCATCCCGAGTGGATGAGTAAAGGGTTATACCGTTGCCGTCGGCCAAATAGCTTCCCACCAATTCTTTTTCCATGATTTTGACACCGACATTTTCATCGGCCCTTGCAAGGCTTTGACCAGCTAATAAAATGCCGGCAGTTAAAAAGTTTAAAATGAATAAAACCCAAAATCTAGAAAAATTAGATTGCATGCTGTTTGTCTCCAGGAAATATTTCGAGGACGGCTCTTTGAAATTTGAACAAAATAAAATAACTATCCGGCATTTTGTCAATCAAAGGTGGAAATGACGATAAGATCATAATAATTAATAGTAATTAAGCAAAGGTAGAGAGTGCCATTATGCCTTGACCTGGCAACAAATTAGGGTATTATTTTTGCCATTTCTGGAAAAGCAGGATGAATGTTAATTGTAATGATGCCGGGGTAATGTTTAAAATTGTCGAGAAGTTACCACAGGTGACAGGTTCGGCTGGAATATACTTATGGAGACCAGAATGACAGCAAACATCAATGAAGAACTTGAAACTACTGCAGTGATATGGAACCTTGCTGATCTTTACAGCGGTTATGACGACCCGCAGATTGAAAAGGATATCAGCTTCTCTGAAAATGAGGCCGCTGCTATTAACAGTGAATACGCTGACAAGGTTGCAAAGCTCGGTGCAGATGAATTACAGGCACTGGTTGTCCGGCTTGAAAGACTTGAGACACAGCTGGGAAAGCTGTTCACCTTTGCCTTTCTTAATTTTGCGACCAATACCGGCGATCAACAGGTAAGCGGATTTCTGCAGCGTATGCGTGAAATCGGCAGCCGCATCGGCAAGGATACAGTTTTTTTTGAGCTTGAGTGGAATAAGGTTGACCAGAAGAATGCAGATGCTCTTCTTGGGTCAGAAGCGCTGGTCCATTATAAGCATTATCTCGAAAATATGCGCAAGTATGCCCCGCACCAATTGTCTCAGGTTGAAGAAAAACTTCTCCTTGAACTGTCCCCGGTTGGACGTGGAAGCTGGAATACCCTGTTTGAGAAAGTCATGGGGCACATGAAGTTCGGAGAAAAGAAGCGGACAGAAGAAGAGGTGCTCTCGGATCTTTACAATCCTGAGCTTGAAGTGCGAAAACAGGCAGCCCAGGAAATGACCGAGGGTCTGAAAGACCAACTACATATTCTCACCCATGTTTTCAATACGCTGTTGGCAGATAAGATGATAACAGACCGTTTGCGTAAATATCCGGGTTGGATCAGGTCCATGAACCTTGGCAATGAACTGGAGGATAGGACCGTCGAAGTACTGATCAATTCAGTAACAGCTCGCTACGACATCCCGCAGCGCTATTACAGGATCAAACAGAAAATGCTCGGATTGGATGAACTGCTCGATTATGACCGTTATGCGCCAGTGCCCCACTTGCCGGGCCGAAAGATCCCATGGACTGCGGGTAAAACAATGGTGCTTGATGCCTTTGCCAAGTTCTCAGGCCGTATGGCTGAAATTGCAGAATATTTCTTTGATAAGAAGTGGATCCATGCCCCGGTGCAAGAAAGCAAAAGGGGAGGGGCCTTTGCTCATCCCTGCGTGCCGGAGGTGCATCCCTATGTCCTGGTTAACTATACCGGCAATCTGCGTGATGTATCCACCGTGGCCCATGAACTGGGGCACGGTGTGCACCAGTACCTTGCCGCCGAGCAGGGATACTACAACAGCAATACAACCCTGGTCCTCTCTGAGACTGCCTCTGTATTTGCTGAACTTCTGGTATTTAATTCCCAGCTTGAACTGCTTGATAAAAAGGAGGAAAGGAACGCCTTTATCTGCCAGAAACTTGAATCAATTTTTGCCACGGTATTCCGGCAGATATCAATGAACCGATTTGAAGAGAAGGTGCATAATGCCAGAAGAGAACAGGGTGAACTTAAAACCGAAGAGGTCACCGAAATGTGGCTGCAAACCCAGCGGGCGATGTTTGGTGATTCGGTTACATTGTCTGAAAATTACGGCATCTGGTGGTCGTATATTCCCCACTTCCTGCATACGCCAGGCTATGTCTACTCCTATGCCTTTGGCGAACTCCTGGTGCTGGCCCTTTATGCACTGTACAAAAAAGAGGGCGATTCTTTTGTGCCCAAATATATTGATCTGCTTGCTGCAGGCGGAACGCAAACGCCTTACACACTACTGGAGCCTTTTGGGGTAGATCTAGATGATCCTGCATTCTGGAATGACGGCCTTAAAATAATTGATGAAATGCTGCAACTGGTAGAATAGGGAAGCAAAGCTCAATTTCTGCATATATACTTGGCGTGAATCATGCCTTGAAGTTTTATATATCCACAGGACACCTGTATTCTTGATGAATCATTCATGAGTATCAACGTATAGCAGCATCGTAAGTCGGCAGTTAGCAATATGGTATGTATGTTTAACTTTTTGGACGAGCTGGAAAATTTAAGATAAGTTGCCGATGTATTGTATTTTTTTAAGTAAAAATTCCTGTAAACCCGAAAAATAAATCTATCCCAGTTTTTCTGTGACAAAATATTTATCAATCATCAGTAGGTTGTTGATTTATGAAATGAACCAACGTCAGATACTTTATCGGATAAATATCAAGCCTGACCCATATTTTCACAGTATATTCGGGGACAGTCGCTATAACGCAACCGTTCTGTTTCTTCCTTTGTTTTTTGCGCGATAAAGAGCGGCATCAGCTTTATTGAGCAAAACGTACGGTGACTCCATATCTTTAGTCATTTCGGCGACTCCAAGACTAATGTTGACTCTTATTATTTTCTTTTCAAAATGATTTTCCATTTCCATAATCGCTATTCTAAAACGTTCTGCTATAGTCAAAGCTGATTCAAGGTTTGTTTCCGGCAGAAGACAGCAGAACTCTTCCCCACCATAGCGGAAAAGAGAATCTATGACTCTTGTTATAGATGAAATCTTCGAACTGACCTCTTTCAGGATATAGTCACCACATAGATGGCCATGCTGATCATTAACCTTTTTGAAGTAATCTATATCGATCATAATAATACTGAAAGGCCTGCCATATCTTTTATGTCTCCTGAATTCTTCTTGGATTTTGGACTGCAGATATCTGCGGTTGTAAACACCGGTCAGGCTGTCCATGATATTCATTTCAACCAATTTTGTTTCGTAAATTGCAACTGCCGTTACGTCTTGAACATAAATAAATAGATGTTTAATCTCATTCTTTTCATCCCTGAGAGGTCCCATGGTACAAGCCTGCTGCATATATTCAAATCTGGAATCAATAAAACCGGACAACTTGAAAGGAAAGAGATAGCCGTGCTGTTTCTGGAAAAAAAAAGAAAAGCTTCCAAAAGTAAATACAGTATCGCAGCTTCTGATAAACTTCTCGGTATTCAGATTGGGGAAAAATTCAAAAATATTTTTGCCAACAATTTCTTCATTAGAGATTCCGCTGTTCATCTCCATCCAGCGGTTCCACTTATACACCTTCATCTTCCTGTCAAGAACAACAAGGCCTATGTTGATATTTTCAAAGATTTGAGCAAATATCATTCATATTGCTCCATAAATTTTTGCAGGGCGTTCTTCAACCATTGAATTGACTCCTGTCTTGTCAACAAGAACAGTAAGCCACTAACATCCCCTTTTTGAAAACCGAAAACGGTCTTTAATAAAATAGCAGAATTAGTGTAGCTCAGATGATTTTCAGTCATTGCTTTAGACGGTTGGTTGAACAGAATAATCTGCGGAGGAGAATAGGTCACATTGTCTTTAAGCAACTCTGAGATCTTGCCGATACATGCTCCGATCAAGATATTGCCGACTTCCATCAAGATTTCTCTCTCAAGTGTCGCGATAGGATCAGACTCCAGTGAGCTGTCTTTATCAAGCCCGAACATACCTATAAGCTCTTTAGCTGCATATGAGGGAAAAACCATGAGCGCATTCCCTTTGAACTTGCCGAGAAATGTCTGCTCAAGAATAGTTATATTAATTAAATCCTTGATTTCATCTTTAATATAAACAGGAAGCTCGGATGCCTTTATTATTTTGATATAAGGAACACTCAGAGCAACATGAATATCGATAACTTCGGCAAGATCGGAAGCGGCTTTTCCAAAAGCAATATTCATTATCTCCTCAAGTATTTCTACTTCTTCGTCAGTTATCATTTTTTCTTTCAAATTATCAAATGTTATAAAATTTCTGTATCATACCTTATGCCTTAATCAATACATTATCAAAATAACTGTGGAGAAGATTTTGATCCTACTTTTTTCATACTTGCCAAAACTGTAACTTTTTCATAGCTAGTTTCAGAGTCACTATAACAGACGGACATAGTGACTGGAATGCAAAAAGCCAGAAAGGGTTTTCCATTCCCGACTCCGGCTTTATTTTTTTCAGGTATATATTGGAAATAATAATAGGCTGGTCAATCCATATTTTCATCCTGCATAGCAGAAGTTGAAATTTCTTAAAAGCCAACTTTCATTCTTTTTGGGATCCTGTAAAATTTCATTACAAAGCAATATCATGTGTTAAGCTCAAGCTGTTCTGTCATAGTAAATCTCTTTGTAATGTTATGTAAATGGCTAGTGAATCTAAGTATATCGTCACCATTCTGCACCAAGTAATTTGTAGATTCGAGCAAATCACTGAATGCCTGACTAATACTACCCATGGACACATCAATATTATGATATGCCTCCACCTGTTGCCTAGTAGCTTCAGAAACCTGTTCAATCATCTTTGATACCTTTTCGATACTCTGGATTATTTCATTAACATTTTTTGTTGAACTTCCCAGCATTTCATCAAGCATGATATTCAGTTCAGCATTTACCTTGACACCCTTGATAATCTGATCCACATTCACTTGAAAGGTAGACAACATACTTTCAATCTCCTGAGTCGCCTTCGAGGTTCGAGTAGCAAGTTCCTTTACCTCACCGGCAACTACCGCAAATCCCTTTCCATGCTTACCTGCCCTGGCTGCTTCAACCGTGGCATTAAGTGACAGCAGGTTTGTCTGTTGAGCTATCTCACCGATTATCGACAGTATGGATGAAATCTTCTTGGATTGGTTACTAAGGTCCTCCATAAGCTCAACAGTTTTATTCACACTGTCAGAAGATTTGCCCATGGTCTGCATTGAGTGGTAAATCTGGTCCTCAGTCTGGCTGGCACTATTATTTATTTTCCTGGAGAAATTTACGGTCATTGACAGATTTTCACTAATTTCGTTTATCGTTGATGATGTTTCATTTGTAGCAGCGCTGATGTTTGAGACATGCCCTCGCTGCTCCCCAATGGTCTCAATGAGTTCATGGTTGAAAGATGATAAATTACCGGCAACTGACCCCAAATCTTTGACCCCGCTTTTTATTTCAACAAACATTTCCTGCAAAGTACTTATCATCATGTTGAAACCAGTTACTATTTCCCCTACTTCATCAGGACTGTTCAGGTCAATGTTCACATCCAGACGGCCAGAAGTTACTTCCCTGCAGGCCCATGCGAGTTTACGTAGATGTCCTAGGAGAATGATTTTTACCAGCATATAAGAAAATCCACCCACCATTATACCGGCAATAATGCATCCTATGTTAAACCAGATCTGCATCCCAGGTTTAAAATTAACAAACAGTATCGCATATAGAGGGAAAATGGCTCCCATGGCAATACCGAAAATCATCATCCCATACCGCAAGCGTTTTAATATCCCTAATTGCATAATACTCTCACTCCGTGTTGGTAAAAATCTTGCAAGCCGAAATTTGCTAACCATTAATTTAATGCAAAAAGTATACCTAGCAGCTGCAAAAAACCAATATTCGTCTAATTCAGTAATAATGAATCTTTAAGATAATTTAATACCGAGAAGGATACGCTGAATAAAATGAAATTAAAGATAATTTAGGACGATATTTGTCATTGCCACAATAGAAACTATTTTCAGACGAAATGAAAGTTGAGATGTCTGGTGGCAATGTTATATCTGCAACTATTCATAAAGTGCAGATGTGAATAGGACGCACTAACTTACTATGCCTTGAAAGGCCCATAGTCAGTATACCCTTTTAGTCCTGGTGTGTACCATAACGACATGTCTTCAACTGGATTCAGAGGCCAACTATTTTTGAACCTTTCAGGTAGATCAGGATTTGTTATGTAAGGGCGGCCAAAAGCGATCAGGTCAGCGTTGCCTTCAGCGATTCTCTCTTCCGCTGCCTCTTTTGTATAACCGCAGTTGCCAATAATGGCCCCATTAAAAACCGGCCTGAATTCAGCCAGGGTCATCGGTTCACCTCTTTCGTGAAAACCGAATGCCAGGCCATCCATGATATGCAGATAACCAAGATTAAATTTATTTATCTCTGCCGCCACGTACAAAAACAGTTCCCTGAAATCATCACAGCCCATATCATTGAACACACCGTTTGGCGAGATGCGGGCTCCGACCTGTTCCGCAGGCCACACCTCTAGAACTGCTTCTAGTACCTCTTTTAAGAAGCGGAACCTGTTTTCCAGGTTACCACCATACTGATCCTCGCGTAAATTTGTCGTCCCATCCAGAAACTGATTGATAAGGTAGCCGTTTGCCCCGTGCACTTCAATTCCTGAAAATCCTGCTGCTTTAGCGTTTTCCGCTGCTTTTCTGTAGTCGACAATGATGGCTTGGATTTCATCAACATCCAATGCTCTTGGCGTCTCGTAAGGTTTGTTGCCGAAAGGGGTTTGGATATGATCGCCTTTCAGTTTTACAGCAGAGGCGGATACAGGGAGGGCGCCATTATGAAAATCACTGTGCGATGCCCTACCGCAATGCCACAACTGTAGAAATATGGGTGTACCTGTTTGTTTAAGTTTCTCGGTCACCTTCCTCCACCCTTCAACCATCGCATTGCTATAAATTCCGGGAGAGTCAATCCAGCCAATTCCCTGTTTAGAAATCACCGTCGCTTCGGTAATAAGCATGCCTGCCGAGGAGCGCTGATAGTAGTATTCAGCCATTAACTCATTTGCTATGCGCTCAGCGCCTGCACGTCCACGGGTCATTGGCGCCATGACAATACGGTTTTTTAATTCATAAGGCCCCAAGGTCATCGGCTCAAAAAGGTTTTGCTTTTTCACTCTATTTTCTCCTAGTGCGGGATCATCAAGCAAGATGAAAAATTCCGGTGTAAAAAATCATTTGATTATCCGAGACTCCTGTTTAATAACTACTTCAGAGAACTTGCCAGCATCTTAACTTTTTCAGTCAAAATCTCGATTTAAGATTTTTACTGGGTAATGTTGCCCTTGCAATCAAATCAATCTTTATCGTCTTGGAAGCCTATTTGCCAGTGAGTGCCGTCGCAAAAAGGTTTATTTTTGGAACTGCCGCAACGACAAAGGGTACAATGCTCTTCCGATACCTCCTTTGCACGATTCGCATGCCCGACAATTTCAATGCCCCCTGTAACAAAATAAGGTCCATTTTTTGATACTGTAACCATCGGTTCCCGGTCTTGATCTCTGAATTCTTCTCCATTAACAGAGTAACTCAAGGCCCCTGAAGGGCATTTTTTGATAGTCTCTATGATTTCTTCCTTTGAGGCTCCATTTGGGTCAATCCATGGTTCTTGCCCCAGCTTGAAAACAGAGGGGAGATAATCTGTACAAAAACCCACATGAGAACATATCCCTCTGTTATCATGTATGGTAATTTCTTTACCAACATAACTATCACGCTTGTCAAAATGCCCGTCAGTTTCCTTTCTGTCGCTAAAGCCGATTTGCCCATGAGCTCCTACACAAAAAGGTTTATTGTCCGATGCGCCACAGCGACAAAGCGCAGCACCTTTAAGATTAAAGAGTTTCTCATCTTTTGAATTAACAATTCCATCTACTTCTTTAGGTGTGAAATCTGTGAAATAATAATAGGGGCCATTAGGGAGAGGAATGATCTGCGGCCTGGGGTCCTTTTTGTTCTCATTTGACATTTTAATGCCTCCTCAATTAACTTATTTCAAATAAAGGTTTATGTTCCCCAATAATATCGCAACCTTTTCAAAAGTCCAACTATCTTGCCATCAGTCTGCTACGAATGCACCAAATGGTTTTAAACTGCTTAGCAAGATCCTCACATTTTACTTTTGGAGATTCCAGATCGGTAATTAAAAAGTCAAAAAAAGTTGATTCTTTTGAGGCAATTTCTAGAGCTTCTTCATAGCTGTTCACCCGGGTTTGATTGCCTCTCAGCGTGGATCCATTACCCTCAACAATACTAGATAACTCAGGATTATTTGCAACAATAAGGAGTTTTTTGGATTTCTTTTTGCCCATATCAAAAGTTCCGTCACGTTGTTTTTTATTAAGATTATAAGGGCGATTTTAACAAAACAGAGGATGGCAAATCAAGTGCCACAATGTGTTAGGAAAAGAGCTATAAAGTAAACTGCATCTATCTTTGGGAGTCACTATAACTGAAGGCACACCTTAAAATGAAATGCAAAAAGCCAGAGAGGGGATTTATGGCCCAGACTCTGGCTTTATTTGTTGCAGTTTATAGCTGGATATGGGCCAAATGTAGGACCCAACTGTTTATAAGAATCAGCCAACTATAACGGAAATATTGCCTGTCGGAGATTCTCTATCGGAAAGGCTTGACAAAGGAACCAACATAGAAGCAGAAACCTTAAATTGCTTATTCCCTGAATAGGAATGAAAAATCGCCAATAAAACATCGGTATTCTTTTCATTTACGTTACAGATTATTCCTTCAGCACCTCGACAAGCGGTAAGCCTGACGACCCCGAAGGAGGGGTGATACCAAGGTAAGCCGACAGGGTCGGGGCAATATCGTAGGGGGACACTAGCCGGCTTATCCGCGTTCCACTCACACCGTGTCCGGCGAATATTATTGGAACGTAGGAATCGTAGTACCAAGGCGAGCCATGTGTTGCAGCGACAATCAGGCCGTCGAAATCATTGATGAAGGTGTGTGGCGCGAAAACGATATAGATGTCGCCCGAACGGGCTGGGGCATGGTTACGCAGCACGGCACGCATCTGCCAGGTATCCGGCACATCGCCCCTCAACAATGCTTCGCTGGAAACAGCCAGGGACAATCCCGGAAACTTCACCAATTCAGCAGCAACAGCTCGTTCGACCTCAGCCTGGTTAAGACCTTTCTGTTGGATAAGTTCACGGTTCAGGTAGAGGTAGGGATGGAAGTACTTCTCAATTAATTCCTCACCGATGCCGAAACGTTTCTTCAGGGCTGCGATTGCTGGCTGGCGATCGAGCGTCTTGGTGTCGAAGTAACCAGCTTCAATACCAAGCGCATTCAGATAACCGGGCACTTCGGGGCTGCCATGGTCTGCAGCCAGCACGATCAGAGTCTTGTTTAGTCCGACTTTTGCGTCTATGAAGCTGAACAGTTCCGCCAGGGTGCGGTCAAGCCGACGCTGGTTTTCCTCCGCCTCGAGGCTCGAAGGCCCGAACAGGTGGTTGATATAATCGGTTGATGAGAAACTGATGGCCAAATAATCCGTGATATCGTCCTGGCCGATTCCTTCGTTTATTACCAGTTCTTTGGCAAAGTCGAGGGTCAGTTCATCGCCGGCCGGACTCAGAGTCAAAAAAGTCGTGTAATACTTATTGTCAGCAGGGCCGTATGGGTGGGGAAAGGTTCGCCCCCAGCTGGGGAAATCGGTCTCCCAGGGCTGGTCGTCAGCATTGCCGAATAGATATTCCTCCTCCTTTCCCGTTAACGACCATTCTTTGCCAGCATAACGCTGTGGAGCTTTTTTTGCGTTCCACTGCACAACCCACTCAGGATAGCGGTCATAGTAGTAGTCACTGGTAACGAATTCGCCGGTCGCCTTTGAGAACCAGAATGCCTTGCCGGCATGGCCGGCCATGGATACCGCGCCGCGGTCCTTCACTGAAACACCGAACACTTTTGCACGGCCACCGGTATAACCGGCCAACTCATCGCCAAAGGTTGAGACCCTGATGGCCCTGGGTGAGCGGCCGTCACTCCGCGCCGTACGCTGGGTCGGGTCAATTTCCCTGCTCTTGTCAACGCCGGCCCCGGCAGTCAACAGGCGATGTTTGGGGTCCTCAATATTATAGTGCAGCACAACATCCTGACGGTCAAGCCAGACATTAGCAACCATGCCGTGATCGGCGGGATAGGCGCCGGTGGCGAGCGAGGCATGGCCGACAATGGTTTCAGTGTTGGCATGCCGGTAATGGACATTTATGTAATGGGTGCCCTGATTGAGCAGGTAGCGCCATCCCCCTTTACCGTAGTGGCGGGCGTAGCGCATAGGCAAATCACCACGCAGAGCATCAACGGTAATCTGCAGGATCAATTTTGGGTGTTTATCTTCAGCCGGTCTTCTATATTTTTACAATTTACATAGCGGTTGATTTTGATACGCACTTTGAACAAATGTATAAAGTTTTTTCTTTAACCTTATGAGCAGATAAATGACTGTTGCAGGTTG
>Ga0209536_100014636_pt1 | contig 11247 bp, 6 predicted proteins | sample DeeMarSeWOR28_12_FD_187461 | JGI IMG/M metagenome (GOLD analysis project Ga0209536, IMG submission 187461) | Marine sediment microbial communities from White Oak River estuary, North Carolina - WOR-2-8_12 (SPAdes) (version 2) | ecosystem: Environmental > Aquatic > Marine > Intertidal zone >... | reverse complement strand
CATTAAAAATATACTCACAATAAACAGTATATATCTCTTTTTCATTGAGTATTCCTTTAAAGAATCTCTAACATTGTGTATGCGGATCCGTATAAAAACCTTGTAGATTACCTTAAAGCCCATCGATGGGGTTCCTTACACTGACTGCTCCGCGGTTAAGGAGCCGACCGATTCTTGTTCGACTTCGTCAAGGAGCTTTCATTCTTGTCAAAGTATAGACTACCCTAACGAGTCTTTACCCGATCTCCTAGCGTCGCTGGGCTTTTTACACTCTATTTCTAAAAGCAATACTACGTATCGTAGTCTATACTTTTGGAAAACCGGATTTTGTTAGGACCACTGTATGTATTATTAACATATCTCAGGTACTGATAGCCATTCAATATTTCAGACACGTTGGAGGTATTAAAGGTTCATCCCAGATCCGATGACCCAATATCTTGTATGACCATCGTTCCGTGCGTGTTAACGCTGGCGTTGAGCTGCGGGCGGCGCCCCAAGGAGAGACATGGCGCCGATAGTCAGCTCCAACGTCTTGTTAGGCGGCTTTGCGATACCATTTTAATGCTTCTGCATAATCCTGCTGGACACTGTCACTACCGAAATATATCTGCCCAAGAGTGTACCGTGCCTTTGTATCACCTTGCTCTGCTTCTTTAATCAAAGTATCTGTAGATTTTTCGCATGAAATAAATAGAGCAATACATGCTGCCAACATTAGAAAACAGATCAGATTCTTCATGATTCCTCCATCGAGGGCGTGAATCCCTCCCGGAAAAACTTGCTCTCGTACTATCTGAAAAAACCTGATTGATCTTATAGTAATTATATGCGGATAAAGGTTATGTCAGAAGTGAAAAAGGGTGACTCTTACTTTGTGTCATTCTGCCCTGAATCCCAGGCTTAAAACTGAAAATCTACGAAATCTTGATTTTCGTCCGATTTTGTAAATACCTTATAATATTAAACCTTTTCTAAGTCCTGGATTGTGGGAAAAAACCGGCCAATAAAGCCGTTCCCTTTTTCTTCATCTAAGGTTGTGATGTTCTTTCTTTCGGTTTTCCGTCAGCATAAATGTAAAAAACGTAAATAGATAGGAAATATGTTATTGTCTCGGTTTTTTCGGGTTATAATATGTGAAACACAGCATACTAAAACGGGCAGAGATTAGCCGGTTAAGTGGGCTTACCGGACAAGTGGAATTCTATGAGGTTGACTAAATCTACGGTGATTTTCAAATGGAAGTGTACGCTGTGATACAGGACTTTGAAATATCCGCTCCTCCAGAAACCGCCAGGAATCCGAGCAATCACTCCATAGGCACCTTTCCCTTCAGTTCTTTAAACTACTCAGGACGATTTTGAGTTTGCTAGGATTTTTCCGCCGAGGATTCACTATTGTTCATATTTATGCGTTACGGAAAAGAGATCTATGCCTGCCAACATTTTCCGCAGGAGGGCTTTGTGACGGGGTTGAGCGTGGATTGGATCGTAAACGGGGAATCCTAAGTTCGGAGGTGTGTGGCATATTGGACATTACCGAAAACCGGAAATTCCATGTTTGAGCTAAAACGCGTGTCCGGACCTCCGCAGCGTTTGGGAACGCTATGAAGGCCCGGAGAGGAAAACAGGGCATGAAATACACTGTCAAGCTATGGCATGCAACATCACGTTATTGCGCCGGAACGCTGCCCGGGGCTGGTTGAGGCGCCGGGTTTTGTTTGGCGGACATGGCCTGGGCGGCGATTGCCATCACCATTTTGTTCAGCGCGACAGGGTCCAGGCGCGTCTCGCTTTCCATTTTGCCGTTGCTGAAAGTGAACTGAGCTTCGATTTTACCGAGGTCTAGAGGAAAGGGCGGCTGGGGGACACTTGGCGGCATCAAAGACATCAAGCCGCTGAAAAATGCCGGAGTGTCTATGACGACCAGGCCTGTGGGGCCGCTGGCCGGGGAAGGAACGAGATTGCGTGTGCCGTTAATCAGTTCCGCTAACGAAGCGTCATTGGAAGCCATGAACATAAGGTCCTTAACCGCAGCAATACGGAAGTTCAGTTTCAGGTTCAGGGGGAACTTGGCATCGGATTTGGCCAGGGAACTGAAATCGATGCTGTAACCGATAACCCTGGCGCCTGCCACGGTGCTGTCATCAGTGCGTACGAAGAACGGTGTGACAGGAGTGTCCGTTTTCGGAGCGGTGATATTGGAGAACGCCTGGCTGTATCGTTCCAGAAATGGGACGTACTCGTTAATGAGGTAAGATTCACCGTCCGCTCCCGGTTTCAGGACGGAGACTACTTTCATGTCGATACCTTCCGGGGTGATATTGAAGCCGCCTGCACTTTCTCCCGTGGAGATTTTAATCATTGCGTCGATATCCTGGAAATCTATACCCAGTTGCGAGTACAGCGATTGATATATATTTCCATACAGATCCATGATGCCGGGAATGTTATAGGGCCTGGTATGCGCTTGGATGGGCATATCGATAGGGAAATTTGCCAGGCGGGTGCTCCCGCCGACGTCAACCATGGCGTTTGCAAGTTCGGTTCCGGGCATAGCTTCAATATCCATATTCAGCGTCAGGAAGTCCTGGGAAAAATCCAGACCTAATCTGAAAATGTCCGCCTGTTTCCCGAGATTCAGTAATTCCTTCACCATGGCTTTAATATCTTCCAGAGGCATAGGGGGATTTGCGGGTTGGTTGGCCTGCGTTGCCGCCGCTTTATCCAGGGAAGCCAGGATTGCAGGCTCTGCATCAGTCAGAGCTTTGCCGGCTGCAATTTCCACGACCAGATCGCCGCGCGTCGTCGGGGTCCTGGAGGCATTCACCAGGCTTTGTTCAAAAGCCGGAGAGACGGTAAGGCCCTGTTGCGGAGGCAGCGTCATAAGATAATAGTCGCCGCCGGGTATAGGGTGATAGGCGTTTTCAAAGCTGCTGTTGGGCGCGTTGAAGGGGATCAGGGCTATCATGGAAGATTTTGCGCCCTCCTTGCGCAGTCCCGCAACCATGGAACGATTCGTGTCTATCCAGTCGGTTCCATACAGCATCATGCCGAATGCTTGAATCGATCCAGCCGAATTTGCCCCCGCGGTCGCCGGTGTCATGGCCTGAAGCAGCTTATTAATGTCCGGAATTTTAATCACCAGGAGAGGTTCCTGGTCGACAGCTCCCTGGGCGCTCGCCAGTATAGGAGCGCAAAGAAGTGCAATCACCGCGAACAGACAGATGGCAATCGGATTTACGGTTCTTATCTTCATAGCATTTATCTCCGAGAAACTAAGTTATTCATAAAGTGCTACTCTCTATTACAGTAAACAGACGACGGTGAGAAATATTCAAAATAATGTAACAGCGCCATTGACTTACAAACCGGGGGTCACAAGTTCAAATCTTGTACCGCCCACCATCCAACCCTCAAAAAATCAATAATTTACTAATTTCAGTTTTTTGAATTTCCTCGGATTTTGGCTGTCTTTGCCCGTGTCTTTGTCCATTTTTGTTTTTGAACGGGATTCAGTAGGCATATTTTCAGGCAAAAGTTCGAAGGGAAGGGCGCACCGTTAACAGCCAATACAATACCCCGTGCTTTGGCAGCAGAATCTCTCATGCCCCCCGTACTCCGGCCAAGTATGGGACCCGTAGCCCCATCAAAGGAAAATTATGGAGTGGGTTTTTCAGGGAAATTTCTCAGTTTCCGGTTAGGCTGTTTTACGTTTACTTGAAATTGATGTTTCTTAATCATTGTCAGGATCGATAAATGGGTGAAATAGGCTGCAATTGTTAACGCCTATGTCGTATTATTAATTTGTGAGTCCTACGGTATTCAGATGGAAAGGCTATCGTTTTTACTTTTTTTCACGCGAAGAGCTGCGGATTCACATCCATGTTCGTGATGCCAATGGACAGGCCAAATTTTGGATTGAACCGGAAATTGCGCTCGAAAATAATTACGGAATAAAAGAAAGCGAATTGACCGACATTCTGAGCATCATAAAGCAGCGGAAACAGGAGATATTGGATGCCTGGCACAAGCATTTCACAGATTGAAGTCACAAACGTCGATAGTCAGGGAATTTGGCTCTTTGTAGAAGGAAGGGAGTATTTTCTTCCTTATAGAGAATTTCCGTGGTTCAAGGAGTCAAAGCTTGCAGATGTTTTGAACGTTGAACTCTACTCAGGAGGACATATCTACTGGCCTGCCCTCGATGTTGATCTTTCTACTACAATTCTAGAGAATCCAGAACGTTTCCCCCTCAAATCGAAAAAGTCAAACTAGAACCTGGTTGGCGTTGTGAAAAAGTATGTGAGCGCCGGATTTGCTGACTTCTTCAGCAGTCACATGGAAGTGTACGGTGTAATTCGGGCATTAGAAAACAACACTCCTCCAAAAACAGCCAGGAATCCGGGAAATCAATCCACCAGCTCTCGGTTCTTCAGCTCTTCAAACCAGTTTGTAACGATGTAACTTTTCTTGGAGCAACTCTACATGTTCCGGCTAAAGCTTGATTGCTCATCAGAAACCATTGCGTATGTGTAAGCCTTTGCAAATTTCTGTCTTTTTCTTCGATATCGCTGTAAAATTTCAACATTGAAATTCCAAGGAAAATTTAAATCATGGGACGAACGGTTCGTGGTTTACATAAAGCCCCGATCATACGCAGGTTGAGACGTAGCCCAAGTTCATTGCAATCCTGGGAGCTATATTTTAGGAACTTCCATCGAATGTAACTAATTGTCACTCCTGCAACTGTAAGCGAACACTCCTGCGTAAGCTTAAAAGAGGAGGAATAATGACTGGGCAAAGAGAATTCAAGCATTGTGGGGCTGTGATTCGTGTCCTCGTCAGACTGGTCTACCTGTCCTGTCTCACTTTTTTCTTATGCTTCTCTTCATGCAATGCCAGGAGGACAGGTATCGAGTATATGAATCCCCGCGTTTACAACGTGGATTTCACATTTGAACTGCACCCCGACCACGATATCATCGACCGAGAGAACGATCTCAGATTGTGGCTCCCCGTACCGGGGGAGTGGGATTCTCAGAGAGCAGTTAAGATTATCTCTGTCGAGCCACCCCCTCATGCCGAGTATACGGATCCAGAATTCGGCAATCGTATGTTCTTCTGGAATTTCGCAAAGGAACCCCAAAAAACAGTCTATGTGGTCAACCTCAAGTATCGGTTGGAAAGTTTCGAGTTACAGGCCGATATTGATCCGAACCATGTGGGCGCATACAACAAAGCGGACGAGCTATACACTCTTTATACACGAAGTACCAATCACATAGAGATCCTTCCTGAGATAGAAGCTCTAGCCCATGAGGCAGTGGGAGATGAAGAGAATCCATATTTGCGGGCTAAGCGGATTCATGATTTTGTTGTTGAGAAAGTGAGATACAAATGGATTCGCCCCCCCAAACGCGTCGGAACGAGAGCTATTCTGAATTCCGCCTCCGTAGATGAGGTGACTGGAGAACGGTATTACGAAGGTGCATGTGTCCTGATGTCGGAGTTCTTTGTTGCTTTGTGCCGCGCAGCTGGAATTCCAGCAAGAACAGTCGTAGGGATGACAGGGTGGGATCCCTGGATGAAGAAGGAAGATCTGAAGCTCAGAAACCAGGAGCACACACAGCTCTCCGATGATGGCTTAGCCGCAGCCAGGCTCTTCGGACCTTTCGGAGGACACAAATGGGCAGAGTTCTACCTGCCGAACTATGGATGGATTCCTGCAGATCCTACTAGGGACCAATTTGCTACGATTGGAAATTATCGGATGATCTTCAGCAAGGGAACCGATGTTCTCATTGGTCCCGATGCGCCACAGGCTGACGGTGAAGGATATGGGGACCAGTGGATCCCTCTTCAAGACGGCCGGGCCAAAGGCATCGGATGGGGAGTCTGGAATCTCGCTCGGGTTCGCGTCGCGAATGCAAAAGTCGTGCACCGTCGAGATCCCTTTCCGGCTGACGCGTTGGCTCGCTATCCCCACTGGGAATCGGGTGAAGCTTCTTTGACAGCGCCTACTTTCACCGGCCGGGGACACCTCCGTGTGATTGACAAGATTACCCGAAATGAATCCAACAAGCAGCGAGCTTTGATGGAGGCCTATAACCAGGAGCCACGGCTTCGGAGGAACCGTGAGCGGTTCGTCATCCACATGTTCCGCAGGGTCGTAGGAGATGAGGCATTCATTGATATCTGTAAAACCTACATGGATTTGAGACTCAGTTCCAGAGCACCGGTATCGACGCTGCGTTTCCAGGAAATCGCCGAAGGGATCTACGGTGAATCACTGGATTGGTATTTCAGCCAGTGGTTTGAAGATGGGGCTGTGCCGCAGTTGAGATTGGCGAATGTTGAAACCGCGAATCGTGGAGATGAGTGGATGATCCAAGGAAACCTATGCCAATTAAGTGACCGAGTATTTCAATTTCCAGTAGAACTTGAAGTCACGACGGATGGTAATAAGAGAATTGAGCATCTCTGGGTGAATACAAAAGAGGCACCTTTCGAATTCAAAACTCAGGATCGACCGATTCGAATCACTGTCGATCCAGGATTTGATCTCCTGAAGATTCAGAGAATGCCGCCAATCCTTTATCAACTTTGGGACGGCTACCCAAAAGAGTTGCTAGTTGTGTATGGAACTCTGTCTGAAAGTCAGGCTAACCAGAGAGCCGCTGAAGAATTCAATAGAGAATTTCTTGGGTTAAGCGATCAGGTCATTAAGCCGGATATCGACGTAAGTGAAGAGGATCTGCAAACTCAAATTATTGTTCTTTTCGGGAGACCTGAGGCCAATCTTATTAGCCAGCGTTTTGTAGAGAATTTTCCAATAAGATTTAATGGCAGCAAGTTTACTTACGAAGACGTAACCTATGACAAGCCGACACAGGGGGTCGCTCAGGTCATTGAAAAACCATGGGACCACCAAGGATTGATTGTCATGTATGCAGGTCTGAGTGGTGAAGCCACACAAAGAGTTTGCGATAAGTCAGAGTGGCGAAAGGAGCTAGAGGAGCAGCTTTTAATTGACGTGGATGCTTCTTTCGTCATCTTTGACCAGCATGAAAGACTAGTTTCCGGCGAATGGAAGGATTTCGACGAAAACCTGGTGTGGGTATTTAATGATCCTTAAAAGGATCCCGAGCTTTAGCCATAAAATACGAAAAATTGTGATTTTTAGTGGATTTTATAAATCCTTTTTATCCAGCAACTTATTATAATGCCCGATTCTGGTCTAACCTCCCATTGGGAATTCTATGGGTTTGGCTCAGTTTGCGGCAATTTTCTAATGGACGGTAACGGTGTTACCCAGGACCTAGAAGCCAATATCGCGCCAATTGCTGCTATAGATACTAACAATCAACCAGCCACTCATTACTTCAATTCATCTCGTTGCTCATGCCTCCCAGAATTTTCCATCCATCTGCTTCTCTTAGCCATGTGTGTGTAATTCTCACTGCTTGCTTTACCTCATCGCCTTCTTCGTCTAGAGTCGTAATGTGCACTGTGTATTGGGTAATCGCAATATTCTCTTTCAGCTGAATTTCGCCCCGCTCAAATTCGATTATGTTGTCAGTGGGCTCAGGGAAGTTCTGTTGCAGAGATTCGGGCATATCACCTTTTCTCATTGGGTGTGGCGCCGTTTGTGGCCAGCCAAGAAAATCTTCATGATACACAGAGAGTATTGCCGCATGATTCGCATCGCCATGGTTCGCTATATAATTTTCTTCCAGCTCCCAAATTTCCTCTTCAGAGGATTGGTTTGATTGCCGCGTTGAGCAACCAGTGGCACCTAATATCAGTAGAGCTACTGTAAAACCAACTATAAGTATCCTTTTCGCAAGCATCATTCGCTCCTTTGTTGGTGTAAAACAATAGTGCTTGAATCATAAAATTGCTACTGATAGTAAAAGCATAGCAGGGCTAATGGAAGTATATGCTGTGATACGGGCATTGGAAATTAATATAACTCGAAATGCGTCAGGAATCCCGATAGTCAATCCATCGGCGCCGTTTCCTTCAACTCTTCAAACCAGTTTATGACGATGATCAATTTGGGACTGGGCTTTGCTACATCCGCATTAGACTGGGAGTTCAAAAGGAAGAGATGCAGAAATAACGATAGCCGATCCCGGCTATTGACCGCTGGCGGCCAGACGGCGACGGAGCTCCGTAGTCCAGTTGAGAACCACAGTCACACTCGTGACCTCGTCGACTATTTCATCGTCTCCCTGCATTATATACAACCAACGACCGTCGGGCAGCTGGCTAGCTCGGATCAAGTCTAGCAACACCTGCTCGCTGATTATCTCTTGATTCACAATATGGAAGTCGGGATCCGCGGTGATTGTAACCCGATATGACTGGTCATTGCAGATGTGAAAGAGATCGTGGAGGCCGTCGTCGCGCGCTGGCAGCCGCCAGAACATATTCCCGCCGTCGGTTGTGAGTTGGAATGCATGGTCGAGTTTGTGGTCGCTACTTATGGTACAAACATACCACTCCCACCTGCCCGAAGCTTCAGATCTGTGTAGGAGCAAGCTGCCATCGGGAGAAACGTATCCAGTCCTCGCATCAGGTAACAGGAGACGAGTAGTGTGGGATCCATCCACACCTGCCTCCAAAGGCAGAAGCACTAGGTCGGGGCCTCCGCCGCTGTATCCGTGAGTCAAGATCAGGTGCTCGTCGTCGGGGGTGAAGTAATTCACACCGAAGGACTCCGTTATGGAGCTTTCCTTAAGGAGTAATTCCCGCTCGCCCGTTCCGTCGATTCTTTGCCGGTACAGCTGCCAGGTTGGTTCAGCCTTGAGGCTATAGATTAGCTCCTGTGAGTCGGGCGTGAAGGCTATAGGAGTACAGTCGCGCCCTGGCTCGTGAATGAAACGCCGCAGGCTAGGTTGATCGACGTCCGACAACCAGCATTCGAAGATCCCACCACTGTCGGGTATCTGGACAGCCAGATGGGAACCATCCCGAGAGACGCACAACCCACCCTCGAACGGCCGCAGATCGTCTGACCACGGCTCCGTCGGTTGGAGTGTATCCTTGTCCGCCCACATTAGCTTCCGAGATTGGCCGACAAGTCCCCCGGGTAAATGCATCAGATGGCCATTTTGTGTAAGACTGTAACCACCGTGGGCCCAAGCTCGGTTTATATACAAGCCATCGGTAATTGGTACCTCCCCTCCTGTAGTGGCAAGCTCTATCGGATCGAATGGAATGGCATGGATAGTCTCACCCCTGCTGAACAGCAGATGTCCAGTAGGCGACCATTTTGGATTCCCTGCATTCTTATGAACAAGCTTCGCTTCACCGCTCCCGATGTCTAGAACAACAACATCTACGCGAAATCCCTGCTCGCTATAATTTTGCACCCCGCCAAGGACGTGCTGGCCGTCGGGAAGGATCGCCCCCACTCCGGTCACGATTCCCACGAGACCGGTGAAACCGTCCGGACGTATCGGGATCGGATCTCGCGGTGGACTACCATCGGTCGGGATGCGCACGATTTCCTGGTCGTCCGTGATGACGATCAGGTCATCATCCGGCAACCAAAGTAACGGTGCATTCCAATTGTCAGCCCAACTCACCAAGTTAAATGGCGGTGTACTACCATTAAGAGGAACCTTACAGAGTCGAAAGTCGCCCGAATCAGGGGATATGGGGACGCCCATGGCCAGATAGCGGCTGTCCGGTGAGAACGCGGCTATACTTCCACCGTTCTCCGATCCGCGAACCAGTTTCCATTCGGATGAGTCAAGCTGCCGTGTGTATAGCCGATAGATGTTGTCCTCAGGATTCTCCGGATGACGCAGGCGGCCCCTGATCACTATTGTCTGTCCATCGGGCGTCAGATTACTGATAACATTCCTCAGATAGTGCGGGTAGGTCACACTGAGGAATTTAACTTCATCGCCGCGTGTGGTCAAGAGAATCCACCCTGCGATGATTATTAGAATTACGGTTACCACTACCCACGGGAGTATTGTTCGCAACTTATTCCGAGGTTCTCCAATAGTTACTTGCTGTACAAAAACACCGCTGGGATCAGCCAGAACCTTCTGAATATCTACCCTGGCATCACTAATACCGCTATACCGGTTTTTGAGGTCTTTTTCCAGGCAACGCTCCAACATTTCAATGATCTTAGGATGTAGATTTACCGGTAGTGTTGAAAAGTCCGGTTCCCTCTCTAATACCCTCGCCAGCGTTGAAGAGACATCTTCTCCTGAGAAGAGAGGTTTTCCTGTTAGCATTTCAAACAGTACAACTCCAAACGCCCAGATATCCGCCCGTTTATCAACTTCTTTCCCTCTCGCTTGTTCAGGGGACATATATGCAGCCGTACCAAGGATTACGCCTTGTTGTGTGGCTGCAACACTCAGAGTAGGAGAGTTTGAAAGGTTCAGGTCCGCCTGTTCACCGGCAAATGCCTTCGCAAGTCCAAAGTCCAGCACCTTCACCTTGCCGTCAGGAGTCACTTTAATGTTGGCTGGCTTCAGATCCCTGTGGATCACACCTTTTTCATGGGCAGCTTCAAGGGCCTCTGCGATCTGTAGGGCAAGTTTCAGAGCTTCTTCTACAGGAATAGGGCCACTCTTTATCCGTTCTGCAAGGTTGTCGCCTTCAATCAATTCCATGACCAGGAAATGGGTACCGTCGGATTCTTCCAATCCGTGAATCGCAGCAATATTCGGATGATTCAGCGAGGCCAGTAGTTTTGCTTCTCGCTGGAAGCGTGCTACACGTTCAGTATCCTTAGCGAACTCCTCAGGTAGGACTTTTATTGCAACATCCCGTCCGAGCTTCGTGTCTGTTGCTCGGTAAACTTCTCCCATGCCGCCCTTGCCGATTTGAGCAGTAATGGAATAATGCGCAAGTGACTTCCCAATCATGGACATGACACATCCCCCCAGGAAAATCCTGCTTTCGTGCGGTTTGATTAATCTCGATGGAGCTTTTAGTAATTATAAGCAGATATGGCGGGCAGAGAAAGGAGAAAAGATGATTCTTACTTAGCGGAGGCTTGCTATGAATCAAAGGCTTGAATCGGGAAATATGAGAAATAGTGATTTTCAGTCGATTTTGTAAATGCCCTTCAATCGCGTACCTTCAATAATGAACTTTTTCACTTGGACGTATTGTGGGAAAAAACCGGCCAATAAAGCCTTTTCCTTTTTCTTCATCTGAGGTTGTGATTTTCTTTCTGTGGCTTTTTCCGTCAGCATAAATGCAAAAGGCG
>Ga0209536_100014635_pt1 | contig 11247 bp, 5 predicted proteins | sample DeeMarSeWOR28_12_FD_187461 | JGI IMG/M metagenome (GOLD analysis project Ga0209536, IMG submission 187461) | Marine sediment microbial communities from White Oak River estuary, North Carolina - WOR-2-8_12 (SPAdes) (version 2) | ecosystem: Environmental > Aquatic > Marine > Intertidal zone >... | reverse complement strand
TCAACGCTGCGGTCACGCATTTTTTTACCGTTGATAAAGACGGTCGGCACGCCCCGTATACCCAGGCTGATACCCTCCTCGTAATCCTTTCGTATTTGCGTGGCGAATTCCGGATTATTCTGAAGTTGTTTAAACTCGGTTTCATTTAATTGCAGCTGTTTGGCGATCTCATCGTTGCTTAATCCCTGGGAAATAAGCAGCAACACTTCTCGTTCCCGTTCGCTCAAATCCCCTCCCGGTACTGTGGAGTCAAATTTTTGGTTTAGCAGGGCTTCCATCGCTTCTGGAGCCAGGATACGCTGGCCGGAATATACAGTGCGAATCGCGTTTGCCAGGTCGTCGATCGGAGCATTCTTGAGCAAAAATCCCTTCGCGCCTGCTTCCAATGCTTCCTGGACATTATCATCCTCTTTGAAGCTGGTCAGCATGATGATCTTCACCTGAGGATATCGCTCAAGAATAGCGCGAGTGGCTTGAATGCCGTTCATCTTTGGCATGCGGATATCCATCAGGATCACGTCGGGTATTTCCCGGTAGCAGAATGCAAGCGCCTCCTCACCATTAATGGCATCACCGATCACCGCTAGGTCGTCAAAAGCCACGAGCGTGTTACGCAGGCCTTTACTCACGACTGGATGATCATCCACGACGAGTACCTTGATTACCCTTGGATCACCCATTGGATGTCCTTTCTCCTGATCCTCCCGGCCAGCGTAAGATGATATCCGTCCCCCGGCCCGGTTCGCTGAGTATGCTCAAATCACCCCCGATCTCAGCCGTGCGTTCATGCATGATCTTGATTCCCAGGTGACCCTTATGAATTATCTGCGGATCAAATCCGTGGCCATTATCCTGAATTTGCAGCTCGATTTGCTGATTCGGTTTATGAAGGGTAATTTTTACCTGGCTTGCCCCTGAGTGAACAATGATGTTGTTCAATGCTTCACGAGTAATACGGTAAATAGCCAAGGTCATTTTATCTTCCAGCCCAGGTACCTCCTGGATTGAAACATTAAATTCTATCGGAGAACGTCCTTGTGCAGCTTCAACCAGGGATGTTATGAGCTGTTCCAGGGTCTGTCCGTGTAAATCACCGCTGCGCAATTCGACCAGCAATGATCGCATCTCGGCCAGCGCCCCGCGCAGCATCAGATTGAGATCAGACAAATTCTGCAGGGCGAGCTCCTGATCCTTATCCCAGATGCGTGGGGTAGCCTCGGCGAGAACACTGGCGGTAAACAGGGTCTGGGTCACCGAATCGTGCAGTTCGTTCGCCAGTCGATTGCGTTCCTCCTCAGATACTGATTCGAGAAACTGCTGGTAAAGCCGGTTGTTCTCAAGAACAATCGCCACCTGGTTGGCAAAAGTCTCAATTACGTTGGTCTGGTCCCTGAGTTGATCTACCTCTTCGCACCCGAGAATCATGACACCGATAATGAACCCCTTCTCCATCAAGGGTAATCCTAACCAGCAGTGGATATCAGTGGTTGAATGCATCGATAATTTGCCAATCAGTCTCCCAAAACCATTGATATTCGGTATACCGGATCTGGGAGTATCTACCAGGATCATTTTTTCTGCCTCGAGTTCCTTGATCACTCCCTGAATTTCTGAGAGCGATAGGTCAATATCAGACTGCTGAGCAGGATTTGAAGACCAGTCCTGGGCGATGATCTCCCATTTATCCTTCTGCTCTGAGAGGATTACCAGCGCATGATAATCCACGACGGAATTCAACTTTTCCAATATTCGGCTAAGTATGCCATCTAAATCCTGTGTCGCGGAGATATCACGCGAAATTTCCAGCAGGGTAGCTAATTCTCTTGTGCGTTCATTTACCCTCTGCTCCAGGTCGCGTTCAGCCTGGACACGTTCGGTAATATCTGTAATCACTGCATATGATCCCATATACCCCCCGTTATCTTCAATGAGTGGCATGGGGGATACGATTGTGGCAGTCTCTGCACCGTCTTTATTTTGCCAGGAAAGCTCATATGGGGCGCTTTCTCCAGTTTTTCTTCTTTCTATCTGGCTGTGGAATATCTGTTGATTGTCTTCATCCATCAACTCGGTCACGAAATGCCCGGTGATTTCTTCCTCTGGATACCCGAGCATTTCGGCAAATCGGTGATTGACATAGGTTATGCGGTTGTCCCAGTTGATCATCGCGAAGCCATCGTTCATCGTTTCAAGCAGCATGCGGTGGCGTGTTTCGCTGGCCTGTAATTCAAGGTTGGCCTGCTCCTTTTCCGTCTTCAGCAGGTTGAAGCGATCAGCCAGGGCGATCGACCAGCAAACCGTCATCCACACAAGACCCAGGCGGAATGCATTCTCACTGAATATTGTGCTGGGAAGTACTCCAAACCTTACCAGTATTACCATGGAAAGAGTTACCAGAAGGCCTAACCAGGCGATCAAGAAAAAGCGAGCAGCCTTGAAACCTTTCTGTAAAGAAATCACTCCAGCAATAAGGACTGCTGCCATGGAGAGCAGCGCCCATGGCGCCATGAGCAAGGTCATGACGTGATAGCTGGTCAACGGTATCAGTACAATTAGCAATCCCCATACTCCTAGAATCACAAAATTGGCCCGGTAAATTCTTTGAAAATTGGATTTTATTTTGAGAAAATCATTGGCAAACAAAACCGTTGAGATGAATATCAGCGCCCACGATAGGGGTATATAATCCTGGGCTAGTGAAAACCGATTGAAGTAAAAGTAAATCTGCATGTACCCATCATAGCTGGCAAGGAAAAAAATAAATGAAGCAAGAAAAGTGACATAATACAGGCTGCTTGCCTCCCGAAAGGAAAATAATAGTAAAAATAGATTATAGAATAACAAACCGATCAGGATCCCGTAAAATAATCCGTGAATTATTTGTTCGGTTTGAGAATTGACCAGGAAAACGTCCTTCATCCAAAGGGTAAGTGACAGGGTCATGGCAGCCCCATTCTGGAAGCGAAGGTAGAAAGTGTCCTGGCTTTCGGGAGGAATCGTCAGGTTGAAAACAATGCGTGGGTAGGTAATGTCACGAGTCGATGGTGGTCGGAAAACCCCGGTTTGCTTGACTGAAAAACCTTCGTCGTTCGGCAGGGGGGTGTATAAATCAATGAACTGAGTATTGGCGAAGCCTTGTTCCAGCAGCCATTCGTTAGTCTGGCGAGTTTGATTTTCCAGCCTGAACCGAACCCAATAAACACTATCGGTGAAGCCATAGTTGGAGACTGTCACCTGGCTGGGTACAAATTGCGAGTCGAATTCCGGGGAAGAGACGTCTTCGATGGTCAGCTCACCGCTGGGATCTTCGAGGATATCCAGGTATAGTCCGAGTGGGTATTCCTGCTTATCGTCACTGAGGATGAGTGGTTGCGGTGCAGGAGGCTCATCAGTTTGTGCCAGAGCTGGTCCGCACAAGACGAATGTCAGGATCAACGCGAGTGGAAGTACCTTGGTTTTCAGCTTGAACACTCCCGCAAGTAATTCGACTGTACCGGTAAGATCTCAACCCGAAAGATTTGGATTTTTTTGATCAAATGTTAGATTTCTGCTAGGTAGATTATATATGACAATTTGATTGCAGCATACACCAGGAAGCAGGAGAGAGCCCCTATCAAAAAAGTGATCAACCCGGACAGGCGACGGAAAGCGGTTCAACGAGTCCAGACAGAACCGATTGTTTCTGAAAGCCGAGCATGCCGGATGATTGGTCAACCCAATTACACGCTGCGCTATTGCCGAGGAGTGGCAGGGAACGAAGCCAGGCTCACGAAATGGATCGTAAAATTTGTCGGTGAACCAAATTTTTTCGTATAAGAGGCGCAAGGATTGATTACACAGTGGCGAGTCGTTTACAAAAATCAGCCCCCACAGTGCATTGGACCATCAACCCCCAGCACCAGCTGCTATTGTCCTGGAGATCCCTCAAAACCAAGTTGGGAGTTAAATTATGATTGTGGTAAAAATATCAGTGGCAGATCACTATCTTTAGCACCTCCATCTGATATTTTTGAAATATCATTCCATTGGGGTATTCTCTAATTCTGGCAGTTTGTGTTGCAGTTAAAAACCGCCCGGTCTCTAAATTGAAGGAGAAATTTTATTAACAAGCATCCAGCGCCATTTCCACCACTGCCATCTCCCAGGCACCGACCTTTGTTAAGGGCACGTTTGCTATTCAATTTTTTCTCTCTACAAAATTATCAAATCTCCCCGAGAGGAACTGTATGAACGAATTTCCAATCCTCCAAACTGAGCATTTATCCCTGCGTGAAATTCAATCCACTGATATACAGGCTGTCTTTGACTCGTTCTCTCAAGAGAAGGTGACAAAATATATTAACCGCGGCCCAATGCAATCCATCCAAGAGGCTGAAGAACTGGTTGAAGTCCGGACAAGCCTGTTCAAACGTGGAATAGGTATTCGCTGGGCAATTACAACAATTAATAATCCAGAAAAATTTATCGGGTCTTGCGGATGTTATAAATTCGATCAGTCCAATCGTTCGATGGAAATCGGTTATGACCTACTTCCTGATTACTGGCGGCAGGGCATCATGACGGAAGCTGTGAGGGCAATGATAAATTTTGCTTACAGTGAAGCTTTTTTCTTCCACCTTAACCGTATTGAGGCACTAACTTATGTAGATCATTCGGCATCAATTGGTTTATTGAAAAAATTAGGATTCAAGGAAGAAGGGATCCGCAGAGAGGCTGGTTTCTGGGAAAATCAGTATCACGATTTGCAGAGTTTCTCATTGCTTCGTCATGAGTGGATGAGTTCACCCCATTCCAACACCAATTTTGAATGAGGGTAAGGGTTGACTATGAGCCCGTTCCCACCTGCGATATCACTGTTCTGAAAACCCTGCAACACCCGGATTTAGAAGAAGAATACCGCCATCCCGAAATCCGCAAATGACCTTGTCCATTCTTCAAAGTTGGTAATAAATTCACTGTTAATTACCTGGCTGAAAAGTACTGAGAATTCAAATACGATTGGGTCTGGCACGATATCAATAAAATGCTCATGATCTTGATGACCAAAGGTGGTTTTGTCACCTGGATGGAAAGCGACAGAAAATTTCATCACCGGCTGCACTGATGGGGTAAATCCGGTGGTTTTCAAGACAGAGCGACTGGAGATGAGGGAAAGCCTGCCCTGAATATTAGATTAATTAAAATTCGTAATTACAAAGAAATCGATAGTTTGTCCGGGTAGATCACCATCACCAGGGAATTTGGGGCAAGCTTGTTGAACGTGTCGAAGCCGAGATGTGTGCTAAAGATGTCAACGTGATTCGGGTTGCGGTAACTTTGCATACGAACCCCTTCTACAGTTCCATGGGCGACAATAAATCGACCAGGATTATAAAAGTTGGGTTTGAGGGGAATGGACTCCCGGTTCAACCGATGAAGAAAGCCTTGTAAATAAATGCCTAAACCATAGGTTTTATTTAATAATCAAGCGAAACATCAAACCGGACTCGAACCTTTATTAAGGTTAAATTTCCCACTTATTCCATTGATTCCAGTACTTCCTCTCTATAGTCAAGCTGCATCATAGACAAAAACCGCAGAAATTTATCGAGCGGTTCGTGTTGTGGCTCCGGTAGGACAAGTCAATCCTGAGCGAAGGTGCATCCCGGGTAAATCCCGGGATGAAGGAGACCTACTACCTTGTCCCGACTGGTAAAACCACGTCGGGGTGCATCCCGTATACTCATTGCTGGGTAACGATCATGAGTCCCTGAAGTTAGCGTCTATACCTTGTACTTGTGTCTACAAATTCTATAATGTCTGCTGTTTCTCTGATGACGATAATTTCCATGCTGGTTGGACCAGGGTTGCAGCGGAGGTAAAAAATGGAAAGGGGACTCTCGATCCACAAAGGTTGGGTTTGATTGTTCCGTGTGATTAAAATAACGCTCAAGTTGTAACAGTTACCGAATGGATTCAGGATCGATTTCTCGGTGTTTTGGATGTAAATACATGCCAGTTGCGTTGCGTATTAAGGTTCTTCTTTGGGAGAAATGCGGGATTTAAACACTCCCGGTTAATCTAGATCTTGCTCCAGCGCGAATATCACTGCCTCATCCAAACTCATCAATTTCCCCTTTTCTAGTAATCGATCCAGTTCATTCGCTCCAATTTCCACTTTCAACTGTCTCATCGCCTGTTCTTTCTCGGTTTTTTCTTGTTGCTCTGTGCTAGGTGAATTTGTTCGTTCCCGCACAATTTGAGCTGCACCTAATAGTTGGGCAGCGTATTCAAATCTTTCCCTCATAATGGCAATGTAAGCAAAACACTCCAACTGGTGAGCTACTGCCGCTTGATGTCCCTGTTCCTGCCAGGAAAGGATAGTCAGGCGGTAAATAGACGTTGCTTCATCCAGCCGCCCTTCCTGGCGGTAAAGGTGGGCCAGCTCACTTCGTCCGGTAGTTGCCAGCCTTTGATTCCCCAATTCCTCATTTCCTTCTATAGCAAGTACATAATACCTCTCAGCTTCGGATACATCCTGGGTCAACCGGGCTTTAATCGCCTGTACATAATAAACCCATGCTTTAAGTATGAGGACATCATGTTTCTCAACTAGTTCGATGACCTCTGAAATCGCTATTTGCCCCTTTTCAATATCACCTTTGACGAGATAGGCTTGACCAACCGAAAACAATGCCAGGATTAATTCCACCTCAAATCCTTCCTGGCGGCAAAGTTCAATGATTTCCTCCAATTGTTCGATGATTTCCCAAGCCACATTGGAACCCACGGCCTGTGCCTTCATACCGAGAGCAAAAGCCAATAAACGGGATTCTCCATTTTTACGGGCAAGATGGATACTCTCATCAAAGATCGAAAGACCGTTGATCATATCTCCATGTGTGACGAGCAACCAGCCCAATGACACCAAGGCGCGGATGAAATCCGTTATGCATATGTCCGCCGAGTTCTCTTCTAATCGGGTTCTGGTCTTTTCAATTGCTGGTTCCAGCCAGGAGCGAGCTTCGCGATAGTTTATCCAACTCACTTCAAATTGCAGTAATTTCCCGGTGAAGTGCAGGGTTAAACTGGGCTGGTCTTCGGCGATCCACTCGATGACAGTTCGCAGGTTATCTACTTCCACAGCAAATCGGTTCATCCAATTGTAGAATTCAGGACCAAGGGCTTGTTGGTCATACAAATCCACGAGGGCGACGAAGTAATCTGCATGCCGGTTGCGCAGAGTTTCACCTTCCCCGGCATCGAAGAGCTTATTTTGTGTATATTGGCGGATGCTTTCTAACATTCCATAACGAGTCTCCCCTTCTGGAAGATGTTTTACCGTGACCAAAGATTTATTGATAAGCTGCTCCATCACATCGAAAACGTCGAACTCGTCCAAAGGATCGAATCCGGAAACAGCCTGAGCTGCCTCGAGCATCCAGCCTCCAGAGAAGACAGATAACCGGCGAAAGAGGACGCGCTCCTGTTCATCTAACAAATTCCAGCTCCAATCAATCAGTGCTTGCAGGGTTTGTTGGCGTGGGAGCGCAGTTCGGCGTCCGCCAGTTAGCAAGCGGAACCGGTCATTGAGTCGCACAGCGATTTGTTCAACAGTTAACATCCTTAGGCGGGCAGCAGCCAGTTCCAGCGCCAATGGAATACCATCCAGGCGGAGGACGATCTCGGCAATCGAGGCAGCATTTTGGGGGGTAAGGGTAAAATCAGGCTGAACGGCATGTGCCCTCTCCAAAAATAGCTGCACCCCTTCGGATGTACGAAGCTTCTCAGGGGTTACCTTCCCCTCTATATCCGGTAGTGAGAGGGAAGGAATCTGAAGCGTTGCCTCTCCTCCAATGAAGAGGGCTTCTCTGCCAGTCACGAGAATTTTCAGTTTGGGGCAGTCCTTCAACAGATTCTCGGCAAACCCCGCACATTCGGAAACAAGATGTTCGACGTTGTCCAGCAGGAGCAATAATTCCTTACGACGCAGATATTCAACGAGCGTATCGAGTATACGGGTACCGGGTTGTTCCTGGACATTGAGAGCCGCTGCGACGCGTGCGGGAATCAATGTTGGATCTGTTAGTGGGGCTAATTCGACCAACCAGACCCCGTCCGGATAATCTTCGATAATTTCTTCAGCCGCTTGCAGCATCAACCTGGTTTTCCCCGTTCCTCCAGGACCGAGGAGGGTTAGCAGGGAGGTTTCTTTGATCAAGCGGTTTATTTTTAACAGCTGTTCCTTGCGTCCAACAAAAGATGAAAGCTGCCTTGGCAAATTATGTTTGAATGTAGCCAGCGATTTAAGTGGGGGAAAATCAGCGATAAGATTCGGATGGCATAGTTGGAATATGCGTTCAACAGGCGCGATGCCTTTGAGCCGGTGTTCTCCGAGATCGCTCACTGTACATCCCGGCGGAAGGGTATTCTCGACCAATTTTGTTGTAACTTCCGAGAGCAGGATCTGCCCTCCGTAGCCCAGCCCCATGATGCGGGCGGCCAAATTGACTTGTAAGCCGTAGTAATCACCTTCCCGTGCCTGGCTTAAACCGGTATGCAGACCCATGCGGACTTTAAGGGGATTGACTGCTGTGGGCCAGAGTTCCTCAGCGAGACTCAGCTGCCCATCCAGCGCAGCAGCGACCCCATCTGAAGGCGATTCAAAAACGGCGTGGAATCCATCGCCAGTCGTTTTTACTACTCTCCCCCTATTTTGTTCAATGACACCACGCATCAACGCATCATGCCGGGCAGAAGCCTGCTGCATATCGTCCGGATATTTCTCCCACAACGGGGTGCTGTTTTCCAGGTCAGTGAAGAGGAAAGTGAGGGGTTTGGAGATCATGTTATCTTTTCCGAGGTAACATTATAAGGTTTTTCACCCCAATTTACCTGCGAGGTTATTTTCTTTGGTGATATTTCTGGATTTCAGCCTTAGTGAGGACAATCACTCCACCGGGTACAGGCTGGTACACCACCTTACCAGGAGAGGTTGAATTGTAGAGTTATGGATCCAAATCGAAACTGTCAGAGATAACACTCAACTGTTTCGATCTTCGTGGAACTGAAATCGAGACTACGACAACATCCAGGAACGTACTTGCGGGACTAAAATATAAGAGCTCTGCATCTGCTTTTCGATGATATTTCTGTTCCGTAAAACTTAAACAAAAACCCTCCCGAGGATTGTTTAGTGATCCCGAGAGGACTCGAGTTGAATCCCCAAGTTGATAACAAGGGTGCCTGCAACCCTATCCCAACTGGCAAAGTTATGTTGGGCTCCATCGCGCATTACTCTTGTGTGGCTAAGGATTAAGAGTTCTTTAGAGGGACATCCACCCACTGATTCTATGTCTATAGTATCCATCATGTCTACATATGGGGGTAATAAGCGTCCACTTTTTCCATATTTTCTATTATTTCTATTCCGGTTGCACCAGACATAAAGAAGGAGATGAGACAGCAACCTTGTTTATATAAATAAATATATATTCTTAATTCACTCAATTTCCCTGCAAAAAATTTCACCAAGTGACGGAATTAAATACGTATCAATTCCCTGAGGTGGTTTCTCACCAATTTCAAGGACTCGACAGATAGGAGCACCGGAGAGTGATAGTTCAGAACTCTAGACTGCTTGTTGCATTTCCATATCGATTTGACCTTCTAATTCAATCAAGGCGGCGGAGATCCAACGATTCAATTCTATGCTAACATCATATGGAAATGTATTTTCTATCACATAAGAAAACAAATGCCTGATGATTTGTCCGCATTCTTGTCCGATAAAATCAGACCCAATCTTCTACATAAGCCTGTTTAATACAGGCATCTCTTCTTATCATCACCGAGAGCAGGTTTTTTCCTATACGGATGTACCATTGGAAAGTTGGATTTATTAAAGGACAAAAATGCTCAATAGCAATCAACAGCCACTTTCAAACGAAGGCCAATGGCATACTATAGTAAAGTTTTCATTACCCGGTGAGGTAGATTGTGAGCGCCAGGTAGCGGAACTGATTGCAGAACTGCTGGTGGGGGTTCCTATCCGCGATGGAATTATTGAGGAAGCAAAGCAGGCAGTTTCCAAGGTAATGGAAAAGGAAATGTTCTACATGGTAGCTGATCAAATTCAACGAATTTTCACAATACAGATCCAATTATCTCAATCTGTTGAGGCGCTTATAGAAGAGGCTGACAACATGAAATCGCATTCACGTTTGATAGGTAGTGGTTTCTTTCTTACTGAAAAGAGGACATCGGATACTGAATTGGGGAGTGGAACTAATAATATTGTTATTAACGTTCATTTCTATCACGAGGGTCTTTTAGTGTAGTGAGATCGAAGTGAGAACCGCGTCCTGTGGCCAGTAATGATTTTCTTAAAGATGAGTTGAATGGGTGCTTCCGTTGTACTTCTAGAATACAACTGGTTGCCCTGTTTAGTATGCATAGTCGCTGGCTATCCACGAATCTGGGAGAAGGGTGAAAGATACAATCGGCAAGTATGGTTCTAACTACTTTGTAGGCGCTGGTCTGTATTTCCAACCTTACGCTACCAGGTTTGGCAACCTTTTATTGCCTGGTTGTTCATTTGCGAAAAAGTCTGGCAATCCACACCAAACTTAACTGCATGCAGCAAAGTTGAATAATCTCTGTGCCGTCTTATTCCACCGGCCTCCCTGCGCCTCGACTCTAATAGGAATCGTAGCAAGATGCTAGATCACGGATCAATTCACTATCCGTTTCTATGCTTAGCGAGGTAACCACGGCATCCAATAGGGATAAATCAGGCATGAATTCTGTCGGGGGAAGTTGATCCAAACCGGAAGTCGTCTCCGACAGGTAGGTGTCATAATTGGCGTGGAAAGCCTCCCAGTCTTCTCCCTCAATCGTGTCTGGTAAAAAAGCCGTGGTCAACGGGAAGAATGCAGCCACATAATGAGCTCCATCAGCAGTGAAGCCCTGGAAAGTGTAAAAGAGCTCCTGGCTTAATATGATAGGAGCTGGATCCTGAGAGTGTTGGCTGATGAAACGCAATCCCTGGATTTGGTTGAAATCAAGATACTGAGCCTGAGCGCTGAACACCTGTATGGAGTTGGTAAGTGGTAACAACGGCAATTCACCAGAGGGAACTGTTACTCTTTGTGCCAACAGTTTTTGCAACGATTCAATTTGTACCTGTACCATCGGGTTGATATTGACCAATTCCACCAGTGGGAAGACAAGAATCTGACCCTCGGCTGGAAGATTAAAACCCATCCG
>Ga0209536_100014634_pt1 | contig 11247 bp, 8 predicted proteins | sample DeeMarSeWOR28_12_FD_187461 | JGI IMG/M metagenome (GOLD analysis project Ga0209536, IMG submission 187461) | Marine sediment microbial communities from White Oak River estuary, North Carolina - WOR-2-8_12 (SPAdes) (version 2) | ecosystem: Environmental > Aquatic > Marine > Intertidal zone >... | reverse complement strand
GCTGGTAAATCCTTTAGATAGTAAAAAAAATCCTGCCACGATGGTAAAAGAAGGAGAATTAAATAGCAATATCTACAAATCTCCAGAAAATGTTTCAACGTATGAGCTTTACAAAAGTTATTTAGGATTATTTACCGGTGCGGATTTTGATATTTTGTTAGACTGTAAAGTTCCGGATTGCAACGTGAAAAATATAACTAATGGCACATATGGATATCCAAATTATGTATTTATAAATAGAACATATGAAGGTGAAATTAGTTCATCGGAAAAAGGCTACCTGACCGGTTGGACCGAATACTACCTTTCTGTTAAGAAGACAACAGCCGATGGTACCTACTATATTATGATATTGATTAGTTCGCAACGAAATCTGTATTCCATTGATGTGCTTAAAGTGGATGAGATGGATGAAGAATCAGTCAACTTGTCTCCAGAACTGCTCAAAGAAAAAATTAAGAGCGAGGGCAAAGCAGTATTGGAAGGAATTTTTTTTGAAACCGGCAAGGCTATTATTATGGAAGAATCCAATCCTGCTCTTGCCCAGATAGCGATTTACCTTAACGAAAATCCGGAATTCTATTACTACGTGGTTGGACATACGGATGATACTGGAAATTTTGAGGAGAATCTGTCACTTTCCGAAAAAAGGGCAAACGCTGTCATTGAAGCTTTAAAAGCCATCGGAGTGAATGTCTCCAGGCTTAATGGCCATGGCGTTGGGCCTTTATCTCCTTCAGCAACAAATCAAACTGAGATTGGTAAATCAAAGAATAGACGGGTAGAGTTAGTCCTGAAATTAGAATAAACTACTTTAAACAAAGGTTGAAAAGAAAAGGCAAAAAGTGCCATATACACCGGCAAACGAGCAAGTGTTCTCTATGTTCAAAAAAAACTGAGAAATAGGAATTCGATTTTCCAGAGAGGTTCAGAAAAAGTATATTGAAGAATGGAGAGTGTTCAACGAACTGTGTCAAGCAAATAATTGGATAAAAATTAATAACTTGACATGAAATGAAAAAGAGAAAAAAACTACCGGAAGACTTCGACTTTGAAGCCTTCAGCCAGGAAGCCATAGAGCGGTTAAAACAGGGAGAGGAATTAACCGGCAAAGAAGGCATATTAACTCCCCTGATCAAGAAAATACTAGAACAGGCCCTGGAGACAGAACTGGCTCAGCATTTTGAGGATGCTGAGCCAGCTGCCCCCAACCGCAGGAATGGCCACAATCGAAAGAGGGTAAAAAGTTCCCAGGGATCCTTCGAACTGGATACCCCCCGGGACCGTAACAGCACCTTTGATCCGGAGATTGTCAAAAAACGACAGACGGTATTAGGCAGCTCCCTGGATAATAAAATTCTATCCTTATATGCTTTAGGAATGAGTTATAAGGATATCCGGGATCATATTGAGGAGATGTATGGGGTGGAACTCTCCCAGGGGATGTTAAACCAGGTTACAGACAGGATCATACCGGAGATCAGGGAATGGCAGTCCAGACCCTTAGAAGAGTTGTATCCCTTTGTATGGATGGATGCCATTCATTTCAAGGTCCGGGAAGATGGCCATGTTCAACCCAAAGCCATTTATACCATCATTGGTTTGGATATTCAAGGTAAGAAGGATCTGCTTGGTATTTATGTCTCGGAAAGCGAAGGGGCTAAATTCTGGTTACAGGTACTTACCGATCTAACTAACCGGGGAGTGAAGGATATACTGATCGCTTCCATCGATAACTTGAAGGGATTTTCAGATGCCATAAAATCTACTTTCCCCGAAACGGAAGTTCAGTTGTGTGTCATACACCAGATACGCAATTCTCTAAAGTATCTTCCTTTTAAGGATCAGAAGGCATTTATGAAAGATTTGAAGAAAGTATACCAGGCCTTAACCAAAGAGCAGGCCGAGGATCATTTACATAGGCTGGAAGAACAATGGGGTAAAAAATATCCGGTTATCCTGGATTCCTGGAGAAACAACTGGCCGGAACTGTCCAATTACTTCAAATATCCAGGGGAAATTCGGAGAATCATTTACACGACCAACATTATTGAGGGATATCATCGCCAGATCCGGAAAGTAACCAAAACCAAGGGTGCTTTTGCCTCGGAAAATGCTTTGCTGAAACTGGTTTATCTGGCATCATTAAGGGTAATGGAAAAATGGTCTACACCCGTTTGGAACTGGAATATCACTTTACAGAAATTGGCAATAATTTTTGGAGATAGAATTAAACTCGATCTGAACTAAATGACACAGTTTAATGAACATATCCTTTTTAGTTGAAGGATAGAAATGGCTTCTAGCTTCCTTGATTTATTGATCAATATCCATTCAGAAATATTTATCCCTTCATGGCATAACTCATCAAGGTGGATATTTTTGGCCGCTTACCCTGCAGGAGAATACAGATTCTGAATAATCTACCACTTAGCCATACTGATAAAATCGTAAATAAAAGCACTCCTATCAATCCTAATATAGGTTGCCATAATGGGATAGTTACAGTGGTACTCTGGCGCATCACCATCAGCATAGGGGTCCAGATCGGAACCAATGAAATCGAGGTAGAAAATGCACTCAATGGTTCTTTTAGGATAGGCATCATCACAAAAAGTGGAAACAATATAGGCAGCATCGCCGGGAATTGCATATTCTGAGCATCTTTAATATCATTTGCTGCCGATCCCAGTGCGGCCATAAAAGCACCTATCATAATCACATTGAGAATCATATATATAAAAAACCAGGGTAGTACGTCCATTGGAACTAGATGTTCATAACCTAAATACGATAATGTAAAAACACCCCCAACGATATACACCATTCCGACCGTTAATGATACCCCAACACTTCCAATAATTTTTCCTGCCATGAACTGGAAAGGAGAGGCTGATCCAAGAATAACCTCTGCAATTCGTTCAACTTTTTCTTCACTGACCGCACTTAATAAGGGTACCGCGGTCATCATGGTCATTAAAAACATGAGCAGCACAAGCACATAGGGAATAAGAAAAGCATCAACAATACTGGATTGTTTGGCATCCTCAACTATGCCGGTTCTTTCGTCGACCTTGATCAGGCCCAATCCTTCCACATTATGCCAGAGAAACAATTCCTGAATGGAGTCATTTTCCAGGTTCAATTCTTCAATCCTTATTTTACGGATCTGCTCATTAACCGGAAGAGTAAACCAGCCTCTTATTTCATCCATTAGTGAATTCTCAGAATAATACTTTAACCTGGACATATCAGGATTTTCCCCGGGATGAATAATATCCGGTCCAATTTCCATAAATGCATGTATGTGCTTATTCCTCACCTGATTTGACAGTTCCATTTTTTGCTGGACCGGATTCTCAGCGTTTGGTTCAAGAATCTGAATATGATAAGCCGGTTTGATTTGTTTTCCACTTACCGTATCCCAGATCTCATTTTTATTCCTGAATTCTGCGGCGCTTAAAAGGCTCTCCGCGACTTTTCCCGTGTGATCAATTACTACCAGGTTTTTATCTGAAACCTCTACCTTATCTTTAAATAAGGCAAAAACTATTAAACTTCCTCCCATAAAAATCGGAGCGATAAGGAGTGCGATAATAAAACTTTTTGTACGTACTGCTGCAATGTATTCTCTTTTGGTGAGGATTAGTATTTTACGCATTTTCTTTTTCAATTTCAGTTGGACGGGCTATTCTAATAAATATATCATGTAATGAAGGCCTGGTAATTTCAAATTTTTTGATTTTTGTCCTTTTCATAAGTTCAGCCAATATTTTCTGAGTATCAGTATCTTTACTGTATCGTATTTCCTGCATTTGTCCGTAATCGTTGATGGTTTCAATCCCCTGAATATCTTTAATTGATTCCATTCCTAATTCCGATTGAATCCTTATGGTATCACTTCCATATTTATCCTGAATGGATTCTAGCGTTCCATCAAGTACTTTTTCCCCTTGATAAATCATGAAAATATAATCGCACATCAACTCTGCCATATGCATATCGTGTGTACTGAAAATTACCGTAGAACCCTGGGATCGTAATTCGAGGATAGATGATTTAATTACTTCTGCATTTACGGGATCCAGACCACTGAAAGGTTCATCCAGAATAATAATTTCCGGATGGTCAATAATGGTTGTTATAAACTGGAGCTTCTGCGTCATACCCTTACTGAGTGTCTCCACTCTTTGATTTGCCCATTTTTCAAGAGCAAGTCTTTCCAACCAATAGTTAATTTCTTTGGAGATATTATTCCCATTCTTCAATTCAGCGTGAAATTTTAAAAGGTCTTTCACCTTCATTTTTTTATAAAGTCCACGCTCCTCAGGCAAATAACCTACTCTATCCAGACAACTTCCGGTTCTTTTTTTTCCAAACAATCTGATCTCTCCATGATCTGGATATAAAATATTCATTATCATGCGAATAGTAGTTGTCTTTCCTGATCCATTAGGCCCGATAAATCCATAAATACTTTTTTCCGGAACTTTTAAGGATAAGTTTTTTACAGCTATATGACCATTGAAGGATTTTGTTACAGCTTTTAGTTCTATTGAGTACATACACGTGATTATCTGCTAAAAAATATAATTCTTCTCCCACCACTGGCAAATGTTCCTATGCAATTGGTTATATATGGAAATAGTATTTCAGGCAAGAAAGTTCCTACTAAAAAGCAGTTCTGTGATTAAATTACATAAGGCACAAATAATCAGTGATCAATGGTTGAATATGTACATAATAGTCATTATGTTTTCAAGTATCCATTTTGATATCCAGATTGCCTAGTGAGATAAACTAAAATGTACCTAAATTAAAACTGCTTCGTAACAATTTGTTAATGATAATATTATCCATAGATAATTTAAGGATTTTTTCACTTCCCAAATTGTGGTTACTTTTAAAATTCCTGCTGATTCTGTTCTTTTAGAATTAAGTTACAACAAAGTTGAGTTGTATAATATGTAATAGTTGATTCACGTACTTACTTTACATCAAAAGAGATTCAAATAAAAGTAATTGATACAAGGAAAAAATCCTCTAAATGAAAAAAGTTAAAATTATTGATTTTGAAGAACTTCCAGATAGAAAACCTGTCCACCAGCTGGTAAACGGGCTGGACCTTGTGCTGATAAAATATGACCGGAATGTGTCCGTACTTTATGGCAGATGTTTGCACCGCGGCGCCTTATTATCGGATGGATACATAGAAGGGGATAATTTAATCTGTGGACTTCACGGATGGGATTACAGATATGATACGGGAGTAAGCGAATATAACAATAGTGAAATTCTTTATAAATTCCACTCGGAAATAGAGGAAGGTCAGGTATGGATCGATGAAGATGAGATTAATCGGTACCTTACAGAGCACCCTCAGCCTTTTAAAAGAGATCAATACCTTGGACAATATGCCGATACACATCCTGAAAATACTGAACCATTTAACCACTATATACAGGATCTGGCCAGAAATGGATTGAAAAAATATGGACATCACGGTCCATCAGCATCTATGGGGGTTGACAGGAATTTGTTGCCAAAATGGGAAAACATACAATTCCTTCCTGCCCAATTATCCAGACGCCCGCTATTTGATGAAGAAGATGTGGACACATCCGTTATTATTGGACCTGCTGCCAGAAAGCCGCTTCATCTGAAAATACCGGTTTTTGTTTCGGATATGAGTTTTGGGGCTCTTTCGGGTGAGGCAAAAATTGCCCTTTCCAAAGGTGCCGAAATGATTGGTACAGGCATCTGTAGCGGAGAAGGAGGAATGCTGCCGGAGGAGGAGGAGAATAATTCACGTTATTTTTATGAATTGGCATCAGGTAAGTTCGGCTTTTCATGGGATAAGGTCAAAAAAGCTCAGGCTTTTCATTTAAAGGCAGGACAGGGAGCCAAAACCGGGACTGGCGGTCATCTTCCCGGTCATAAAGTCACCCGGGAAATCGCAGCTGTGAGAGGTTTGAAGGAAGGAGAAACAGCTATCTCCCCGGCAACCTTTCCCGATTTATCAGGAGTTGAAGATTTTAAAAACTTTTCTGAAGAGGTCAGAGAGAAAACCCAGGGTATTCCTGTCGGATTTAAAATAGCTGCCAGTCATATTGAGGAGGATTTACGTTTTGCTGTCAGTGCCGGAGCGGATTATATCATATTGGACGGAAGAGGCGGTGGGACCGGATCAGCTCCAACGATCCTGCGTGATCACATTAATATTCCGACAATTCCTGCTCTTGCACGCGCAAGGAAACACCTTGATAAGCTGGGGGCGAATCATGTTACGCTAATAGTTACAGGAGGTTTACGGGTTCCGGAGGATTTTGCCAAAGCATTAATGTTGGGCGCCGATGCGATAGCTGTATCCAATGCAGCCATACAGGCTATCGGTTGTCTTGGTATGCGGGCCTGCGGCACCAATAATTGCCCGGTAGGAATTGCCACACAGAAAGAAGACCTGAGAAAACGGCTTGTAATCGAAACATCAGCAAAACAACTGTATAATTATTTTCATGCAGCAAATGAACTCATCAAGGTAATAGCCCGCGCTTGCGGATACAGTTCGATTACCGAATTTAACAGTAATGACCTGTCAACCATTGACTACGACATGCACAGATTAACAGGAATAAAATTCGCTGGTACTCAATTTTAATATTGAATGGAATCCATTGTCATTATTATCATCAATATACTGGTTATTTACGTTATTGCAGGACTACTTTTTTCTTTTCTGTTTATCTGGAAAGGATTAGATAAAGTCGATCCTGCTACAGAAGGTACCAGTATATGGTTCAGAATGATCATTATCCCTGGATTATGTGCTTTCTGGCCACTATTCCTTAGTAAATGGATTAAAAGATAATATTATGATCATCAAACAAAGAAAACGTCATTTATATACCTGGATAATATCAGCTATTCTGGTACTCATTGTCATCACTTTATCCTTTTTATAATAGTAATGGGAGTTAATTATTTACCGGTAATCTGGAATAAACACAAAAAACAGTATGACAAGATCCTTTTTCTGGGAATCGGGTTACTGGTTTTCTCATTTATCGTGCTGATTTATCTGATCAAACCGGATATTACACCGGAAACACTGATTATCAGGACCAGTTCCCTGGTTGCAGTTTTTCTATTACATTTTATACTGATTATCGGACCTATGTGTCGTTTGAAAAAAGCTTATCTTCCATTGTTATATAACCGGCGCCACCTGGGAATAACCCTGTTTATTTTCGCGGCTATTCATGGCATATTCAGTATAATCCAGTTTCATAGTCTGGGTAATATAAATCCTCTGGCCAGTGTCTTTCTGTCGAACACAAAGTATCTTTCAATTAGCCAGTTTCCCTTCCAGGTACTTGGTTTTTTCGCCTTGATCATTTTTTTCCTGATGGCTGCTACGAGTCATGACTTCTGGTTAAAAAACCTTAATCCCAGGATATGGAAATCACTTCATATGATGGTTTATGTAGCTTATGTACTTGTCATATTACATGTGGCCCTGGGAATACTGCAATACGAAAATAAACCTTTCTACTGGTCAGGGTTACTTTTGGGATTCATTCTTATTACTTCTCTTCACCTGACTGCAGGTTTTAAGGAATATCGATGGATCATATCGCAGAAAAGATATCTTAAAGAAAACGGATATTATGATGTGGGTCCGGTAGACGAAATTCCCGATAAAGGTGGCAAGTCTGTTTATTTAGTAGATCAGAATATTGCCATTTTTAAGTATGATAATAAAATATCGGCCGTAAATAATGTCTGCCGTCATCAGATGGGCCCACTCGCGGAAGGAAAAATAATTGACGGGTGCATTACCTGCCCCTGGCATGGATATCAGTATATGCCGGAAAACGGTCAGTCACCTCCCCCATTTACGGAAAAACTTGAAACTTATGATCTGAAAGTTGTAAATAACAGAATCTGGATCAACCCGGAACCTAATCCGGAAGGAACTCATGTGGAACCTGTAACAATTTAACAATGAATAAAGAAGATCTTTATATTGGATGGTCAGAGGATACACCGGAAAAAAACAGAAAAGCATTAAAAACACTTCTGATTCCAGTTTTTCTTTTTATACCCATCATTTGCCTGATCATAGTAGTCTTTATGAAACCCTTTAATAACCATACTTTTGAGCTGGGCAAAATAAAGGAGTTTACCGGGATTTATTACGAGGAGCCTTTTCCTGTGTTAATACTCGACAATGGTGAGAGTCCATCAAACTCAGATAATCATGCAATGCTGGTAGGTTATGGAAAAAACGGAGCCAAAGGTTTTTTTAAAGTAATCCAGAGCAGGAATGGAGATATGTCCGGGAAAAAAATTAAGATCAGAGGCACCCTTATTTATGGTGATGGAAAAACCCTGATCGAACTAACCCAAAAAGAAAATTCGTTTGTTGAGATAGTTGATAATGATGTTCACGAATACTATCCGAACGAGCATAATACAATTGAATTAAAAGGAGAAATCCTGGATCCGAAATGCTGGTTCGGTGTAATGAAACCGGGAGAAGGAAAAGTCCATAAAAGTTGTGCAATAAGGTGTATCAGCGGAGGTATTCCACCCGTACTACGATCAAATGAGAATGGCAAAAATTCATATTATATTCTTAGAGGAATTCACGCGCAGGATGTTAATAAGGATATTCTTCAATTCGTTGCTGAACCAATACAACTGAAAGCGAATGTAACCAGCATAAATGGCTGGTTCATTCTTCAAATCGATCCGGATAATATAAAACTTACAAATATAGATACGGACCAATCGTTTGATCTCGAATATCAATATAATATCCCGGTTTGCAAAAACGTTTCCCGAACCCTAACAAGTCAATAGACAAGCTATTCGGGAGAATTCGAGGGATTCCAAATAAAATAACAATACATATTATGAGTGAAAAAATCATCTGGCACAAAGTACTTGATAACAAAAATGAGTTGGCAGAAAACAGGGTTACGACCGTAGAAGCGGGTCATACTCAGCTATGTCTGACACATTTTGAGGGGGAATATCATGTTCTCACGAATAAATGTCCACACCAGGGAGGTCCTTTAGGTGAAGGATCGATTGAGAATGGCCTTCTTCGTTGTCCTTGGCATGGATGGGATTTTAATCCCAAAGGTGGAAGTTCGGATGGTTTTGATGACGGACTGGAATCATATCCTATCAAAATCGAGGGAAATGCTATTTATGTAGGCCTGAAAGAAGAACCTCCCCACGAAACGACAGTTACAGATATTATGGCCGAAACAATGGTCAATTGGGGTGTAAATAGAGTATTCGGAATGGTAGGACATTCCAATCTTGGTCTTGCCGATGCGTTTCGCCGGCTGGAGGGAAAGGGAAAACTTAAATATATCGGCATCCGTCATGAAGGCGCTGCCTCTTTTGCCGCTTCAGCCTATGGGAAACTTACGGGTAAACCTGCAGCCTGTTTTGCCATAGCAGGGCCCGGAAGCACCAATATGTTCACCGGGCTGTGGGATGCCAAGGTAGACAGGGCTCCCATTCTGGCGCTAACCGGACAGGTGGCCACACAAGTGGTAGGTACGGGCAATTTCCAGGAAGTAGATCTGATACGTGCTTTTCAGACAGTGGCTGAATTCAATCAGCGTGTTGACCATCAGAGTCGACATACTGAATTAATGAGTCTTGCCATAAAACACGCAATAATAAACCGGGATGTATCGCATCTTACCTTTCCTGATCAGGTGCAGACTCTGCCGGCAGAAGGAAAATCAGCACAGGACCCAAAAGGAAGAATCACAACTTTCGAGATTGCGCCTCCGGAAGACAGTCTGAAGTCTGCAGTAGAAATGCTTAAATCATCAAAACGTCCGGCCATTATCGTGGGACACGGTGCCCACTTTCATATGGATCCAATCATAAAACTTGCAGAAAAATTAAAATGCCCGGTGATGACAACCTTTAAGGGTAAGGGCCAGATTTCTGACCTTCATCCTCTTGGTTGCGGTGTGCTGGGAAGGAGTGGAACACCTATTGCATCCTATTTTATGAATGAAGCCGATCTTTTGATGGTAATTGGAGCATCCTTTTCCAATCATACGGGAATTACACCCAAAAAACCAACGATTCAGATCGATTTTGATCCGCTTGCACTAAGTAAGTTTCATAAGATTGATGTTGCGGTTTACGGTGAGATCTCCAGAACAATAAAATTAATTTTAAACAGTAATCAGTTATCAACTGAAAATAAAAAAGATCAGTCGGAAGATATTGCAGAGAGATGGAAAATCTGGAGAGTAGAAAAGCAGAAAAGGCTTTTGGAGAACAGAGGAAAAGGGATCAGTTCAATGGCGGTTTTTGATGCGCTCACAAGGATAGCCCCGGATAATGCAGTAATGTGTGTGGATGTGGGGAATAATGCATACTCCTTCGGCCGATATTTCGAAACCAGGAAACATAACTTCTTAATGTCCGGTTATCTTGGTTCGATAGGTTTTGCTTTACCTGCCTCCATGGGAGCCTGGGCAGCAGTAGGTGATTCAAGACCTGTCGTTGCGGTTGCGGGAGATGGAGGTATATGTCAATACCTGGCAGAGTTTACAACCCTGGTGAAATATGAAATGCCTGTTAAGGTCATCGTTTTGAACAATAATGAATTGGGTAAGATCACAAAGGAACAAAGAGCAGGGGGATGGGAAAAATGGGCTACCGATCTGGTTAATCCGGATTTTGCCGCTTACGCCAACAGTTGCGGCGGAATGGGAATACGTGTCTCTGAGAAAGAAGCTCTGGATGAAGCATTTACCGCACTTTTCGATCACAAAGGACCAGCTCTTTTAGAAATCCGGTCGGATGTAAAACTGATTTGAATCCTTCTAAATCATAGTCTCTAAACTAAAATAACCATGCAACCATACACAAAAACCGACCAGCAACTTCATTGGCTTAGCCAGGTAATCGCTAAAGCCAACCGGACATTTGTCCCAAAGGAAGAAGATGATAGTCATACCAATCTTTATTATGACTCTTTAGGAAATCGAATAACCGGTAGATGGATTGCGTCTGATCATAAATCAGTGCTCTTCACTTTAAATCTATTCAACCAGCATTTTGAAGTATTAGATTCTGCATTGAAGGTATCATTCTCAATCCAGACTATTGATCGAAAACTGTCAGAGGTAGAAGAAGAAATAGAGAAACTGCTGCCCTCGATAGGCCTTTCATCAGAAGGATTTTTAGTGGAAATGCACT
>Ga0209536_100014633_pt1 | contig 11250 bp, 12 predicted proteins | sample DeeMarSeWOR28_12_FD_187461 | JGI IMG/M metagenome (GOLD analysis project Ga0209536, IMG submission 187461) | Marine sediment microbial communities from White Oak River estuary, North Carolina - WOR-2-8_12 (SPAdes) (version 2) | ecosystem: Environmental > Aquatic > Marine > Intertidal zone >... | reverse complement strand
CTTCCTTGATGGAACCCGGCCGGTCTTCCATCTGGCAGGCGAATTGAATTCCCCCGTTGCCGACCCCGGTAAGCGAAATGAGAACTCTGAATATATCGGCCTGGGTTATCGCCCCGACCAGCTGCCCGTCGGCATCAACCACGGGCGCACCGGAAATTCTATTTCTCAGCAGGACCTGGGCCGTTTCTTCCACCGTAAAATCCGGCGGCACCGTGACCACATCTTTGGTCATGATATCTTTGACTTTGATCTTCGTCAAAAGATACAACAGTTCATGAACTTCCAAAGTCGTGGCATCCGAGGCCGAGGCCTTCTTAAGATCGCGATCCGTTAAGATTCCCACAAGTTTGCCTTTTTTCATCACCGGCAGCATCCGGATGCCATGCTTTTTTAACAGTTTCGTGGCATCATGCATTGAACCGTTTGCATCGACCGTAACCACATTTTTACTCATCCAATTTTTTACTAACATGCTTTAGCCCTCCGTTTTATGCGGCGTTCCAAAAAAAATTCTTGTTTTTTTACTAGCTAAAAGCACAAGGCGTGCCAATTCGCCGGGATTTAGCTTTTCCTATTAATTCAATAATTTTGTAGGGTTAAAAATAGATTAGCCGGAATGGCAAGAGCGAATTTAGCAAAATTTAGACTGCATATTTCGTAATTTTGCGAAATTGGAGCGAGGGAAAGAGCTATACCGGCAAATTGTAAACATCACTTGAACTCAGCCGGTTAGGCCCTGTTTTCCAGTATACGGGCCAGGGACGTTTCAACATCTTCGGATGTAAAGGGCTTTGGAATAAACACATCAACCCCCAGCATTTTCGCTTTATCAAAAATCTCACAACTGGCGTAGCCCGTGATAAGTATCTCAAATATAGCCGGCTGCTTTTCTTTAACCCTTCTGAGAAACTCCAAACCATCCATTCCCGGCAATTTGTAGTCGGCGATCACGATATCGCAGCCTTGCTGTTGGACGGCTTCCATCGCTTCCTCAGCGGTTTCAAATGCCAGCAGATTACAGCCCTCGGACTCGAAAAACAAGCTCAGCGAATCTCTGATCCACTCATCATCGTCGACAAGCAGGATTTTCATATTCTTTATTCGGTTAAAAACATCCATGGTATTTTCCAGGCGGGCACTTATTCGGATTCAGGGTTTCGCTGGGCGCCTCAATCAGTCCGGCCAAGCCGGCCTGCATGATACGATGGTCTTCAGCAACCTAACCCGCCCCGCACACTATCGAAAAGCATAATGCATGCCAAAAGCGAGTCAGCGTGGAAAACCCTTCATTTCAGCGATTTACCGTCTGGTTCGTTTTTCAAGCTTTTATTGATAACAGCTAATATGGAAAAATTTAGATGTCTCTTGTTGAAATTTTTCTACATCTGCGCCGTGGAGATCATTTCTAAGTGATGCGCCACTTGAATCTTTATATTTCGCAAAATTTCGAAATCTTGTTGGGCAACATTTCGCTGTCAATTGGATGAAGCCGGCAATCTATGTCGGTAGACAATCCGGCGCGCCGTTGCATTCTGATAGAATATTAACAGGATAGGGTTTGGAACCGAATGAGAAATCAAGCAAAGGCAACCTATCGCATGAAATGGTATGCATATTGCATTTTAGGGGTTCAGGCTCCGGCCAAACCAATGCGAGCGGATCGCAATGGCCCGGGTAGCCTTGCATGCGGCAAAAGCGTCTAGTCATTTTGACTTTCTGCCGGCAGTCGGAGGAACCACACGCATGGCCAGGTATCCTTTAAAGATTAATGATGAGGCGGTCCTTGAGCCGCAAGGTTTCCAGCAACTTTTAGCCGCCCTGAAAAAATATGGCTATCAGACCGTCGGCCCCAGCATTCGTGACCGTGCAATTGTTCTGGACGAACTGGACTCGATTAATGATTTGCCGGTTGGGTGGAAGGATACCCAGGATGCCGGGACCTATCGACTGGAAAAAAGCGGCGCGCCGACTTTCTTTGGATATGCTTTGGGGCCGCACTCCTGGAAGAAGTATCTGCACCCCGCTGAAAGTTCGCTCTGGCGGGCCCAACGTACGAATAGCGGCTTCGAGATCATCCGCGAAAAACACAAAACCCCTAAATATGCCTTTCTCGGCGTTAGGCCCTGTGAGTTGAATGCCATAGCCATATTCGACAAGGTCTTTGCGACAGGGGATTTTTATGACCCGCTTTACCGGTCGCGACGAAGAAAGGTTTTTATCGTTGCGGTCAACTGCACCCGGCCCGGCGGAACCTGTTTTTGCGCTTCGATGAATACCGGCCCCCAGGCGAAATCCGGCTTCGATATCGCGTTGACTGAAGTGCAAGACCGGCGGAAGCACTATTTCATTGCCCAGGCAGGCAGTAAAAACGGGATAAAAATCTTCAGCCAACTCACCTATCGCAAGGCTGAAAAAAAGGAGATCGATCTCGCCCGGGGTGCTGTCGCAGACGCGGCCGCCCATATGGGGCGGTCTTTGGATACATCGAACCTGCCGTCGATTTTTGATGAAAATTTTGAACATCATCACTGGGAAGAAGTGGCCGAAGCGTGTTTGACATGCGGCAACTGCACGATGGTCTGTCCGACTTGCTTTTGCTACACCGTCGAAGATTCAAATTCCATCGACGGTGAACACGCCGAACGCCGGCGCAAGTGGGACTCTTGTTTCACGCGGGAATTCTCCTACATCCACGGCGGCGCCCTGCGCCCCTCGGCCAAGTCGCGGTACCGGCAGTGGCTCTGCCATAAACTTTCAACGGGATTGGATCAGTTCGGCACCTGGGGCTGTGTCGGTTGCGGCCGCTGCATCACCTGGTGTCCGGTCGGCATCGACATCACCGCGGCGGCCTCAACGATCCTGGCTGGAACCGGCAGCGCCGGCCGGCGCAATCATAATTCGGCAACCGGTTTAATTAAGGAGTCGCCCCATGCAAAAGACTGAAAAAATATTGGCCGAACACCCCTTTTTTGAAGGTCTGGCTGCGAGCCTGCTCAAGACAATTGCCGCATGTGCGACACCGGTTAGTTATCCGGCCGGGCAGGTGATATATCGTGAAGGCGATCCGGCTGACCAGTTTCTTGTCATCCTGGGTGGAAAAGTCGCCATTGAAATATTTTCGGCCGAACGCGGCTCTCTGGTCATAAAAACCGTCGCTGCCGGCGAAGTCCTGGGGTGGTCGTGGCTTTTTGCGCCATACCTCAGAAGGTTCGACGCCCGGGCGCTCAAGCAGACAAGCGCCCTTGCCCTTGATGGCAGGGTATTAAGAGAAAAGGCCGAAGCAGACCACCGTCTGGGCTATGAACTGTTAAAAAGATTTTCAAGCGTTGTGGTGGATCGCCTCAAAGCAACATCTCTCCAGCTATTGGATATTTATGGCAAACATGCTTGAAAGGAAGCGGGTTATGAAGGCAGCGGCCAAAGATGCGACCCTGACCATGCCACACCGTGTTCAGCGGGTCACCAAAGAGACCCGCGACACCTTCACCCTTGAGCTGGCGCCGCCGGACGGGAATGCTGAATTCAGTTTCAAGGCCGGCCAATTCAACATGCTTTATCTGTACGGTGTTGGTGAAGTGCCGATTTCCATTAGCGGCGATCCTGATGATGGGAGTAAAATCGTTCACACGGTCAGGGCCTATGGGGCCGTGACCAGCAGGATGATGGCGCTCAGGAAAGAAGATTGGATCGGCATCCGGGGCCCGTTCGGCAATCACTGGCCCATCGAAAACTGGGCCGGGCATGATATTTTTCTGGCAGCCGGCGGCATTGGCGTGGCCCCGTTGAGACCGGTGCTCTACTACATCCTGTCGCAGCGGGAAAAATATGGTCGGGTCACTTTGCTCTATGGCGAGCGAACGCCCGTCGACCTGATATACCGGAGCCAAATCGAGAAATGGCGCGGCAGGTTTGATCTGGAAATTTTCGTCACGGTGGACAGCGCACGGGAGCGATGGCGCGGCGATGTCGGGGTCGTCACCACCTTGATCCCCAAAACCCGCATCGATCCTGCGCATACGGTTGCCCTGTTGTGCGGGCCGGAAATCATGATGTATTACACCATTCAGGAACTAGCCAAGCAAGGCCTAGCGGATGATCGCATGTACATTTCCATGGAACGGAATATGAAATGCGGCTGCGGCTTTTGCGGGCACTGCCAGGTCGGGCCGAAATTCGTCTGCCAAGACGGGCCGGTGTTCTTGTTCAAGGAAGTCAAACGTCTGTTCTGGAAACGGGAGATGTAGCATGCCGGCAAAACGAAAACCAAAGATCGCCGTATGGAAATTCGCTTCCTGTGACGGCTGCCAACTGAGTCTGCTAAACTGCGAAAATGAACTGCTGACCTTGTCGCGGCAAGTGCAGTTTGCCTATTTTCCGGAAGGTTTCCGGCATGTCAGCAAAGGCCCTTACGATATCTCCCTGGTCGAAGGCTCCATCACCACCGCCCATGATGAAAAACGGGTTCAGCGGGTGCGCCGGGTATCCAAAACCGTTGTTGCCATCGGGGCTTGTGCCGCCGCCGGCGGTATCCAGGCCCTGCGCAACTTCAAGGACGTGCAGGAATTTATGCGGCTCGTTTATGCAACCCCTGAATATATTGATGCGCTCGGTAAATCGACACCGATATCCGACCATATCCGGGTTGAATACGAGCTGCGCGGCTGCCCGATCAACAAATATCAGTTGATTGAATTGATCTGCGCCGTGCTCAATGGACGGAATCCGGTCATTCCGTCCTACAGCCTGTGTATGGAGTGTAAACGAAAGGGAACCGTCTGCGTGACCGTTGCCCGGGCCATCCCGTGCCTGGGGCCGGTGACTCAAGCCGGCTGCGGCGCCCTCTGCCCGTCCTATCAGCGGGGCTGTTATGCCTGTTTCGGCCCCAAAGAGACGCCCAACACAAGGGCCTTGAGCCACTGGTGGCGCGACAGGTTGGCGGTCAGTCCGGTCGCTATCATGCGCGCCTACCGGGGAGTCAACCCTTATGCCGAACCCTTTCGCAAGGAGAGTGAAGCCCATGAAGTCTAGCAAGACCATCAAGGTTGACTATCTGTCCCGGGTGGAGGGTGAAGGGGGCTTGCTGATCAAGTTCAAAAATGGCGAGGCGGTTGATGCTAAATTCAAAATTTTTGAGCCGCCGCGGTTTTTCGAAGCCATGCTGCGCGGTCGAAGCTACACGGAGGCGCCCGATATCACCGCCCGCATCTGCGGGATATGCCCGGTTGCCTATATGATGAGTTCCAGCCAGGCCATGGAAACCGCCCTGGGCGTCAAAGTCGACGGGCAGCTTGGAAGCCTGCGCCGGCTTATTTACTTCGGTGAATGGATCCAGAGCCATGCATTGCATATCTATATGCTGCATGCGCCGGATTTTCTGGGATACCAGGATGCCATCCAGCTTGCCGGAGATTATCCGGAAATCGTCCAACGGGGTCTTGAGATGAAAAAGGCCGGCAACGAGATCGTGGCCCTGGTCGGCGGCCGTGAAGTGCACCCGGTAAATCTTAAAGTGGGCGGTTTTTATAAAGTACCCGCCAAACAGGATCTTGATTCGCTGATCGAGCGAATCAAGAAGATCCGCGACGCGGCTTATGAAACCGTGCGCTGGACGTCGACCCTGCCCTTCCCTGACTTTGAACAGGACTACGAGTTTGTTGCCCTTTCCCATCCCCGGGAATATGCCATCCTTGAGGGGAATCTGGTCTCCAACAAGGGGCTGAATATACCTGTCAGCCAATTTGAGGACCATTTCCAGGAGGAACATGTCGCGCATTCAACCTCGCTGCAGGCCGCGATCAAGCAGCGCGGCGCTTATGCCGTGGGCCCGCTGGCAAGGTTTAACCTCAACTTCGAAAAATTGTCTCCGGTCGCCCGGCAGGCAGCCCGGGAAGTCGGCCTGCAACCCGGCTGCCGCAATCCGTTTAAAAGCATCATTGCCAGAAGCATCGAAACCCTGCATGCCTGTGAAGAATCCATCAATATCATCAATGATTATGAAGTGCCTGAAAAACCGGCCATGGACCTCGAGCCCCGTGCAGCCACTTGCTATGGAAGTACCGAGGCGCCGCGCGGAATCTGCTGGCATCGATACGATCTCGCTGAAAACGGCACGATCTCGGCGGCCGGCATCGTTACGCCGACCTCTCAAAACCAGAAGGTTATCGAAAAAGACCTGCTTGAATTGGTTCGCAAAAACGGGCATCTCGCCGACGATAAGCTGACCTGGATGTGCGAGCAGGCCGTCAGGAACTACGACCCCTGCATCTCATGTTCATGCCATTTTCTCAAATTGAAGATTGAGCGCGAATAGGTGGGGGAAAACGCAGCGATGAGGCCTACAGCAAAAACGCCGGGTTTGCCCTCGCCGGCGCTCAAGCGAGACGTCGTTGTTATCGGCGTGGGCAATCCATGCCGCAGCGACGACGGCGTCGGCATTTTTATTGCCCGCCAACTGAAGGCCAAAAACCTGCCGCAAACCCGGATAGAGTTAAACCGCGGCGAAGCCGCATCCTTGATGGATTCCTGGAATGGGTCGGATGCGGCATTTCTGGTGGATGCCGTAAGATCCGGTGCCGCCCCCGGTAAAATCTATCGATTCAACGGCCAAATCCCGTTCAGCCCAAAGGGCTTCTTCAATTCGTCGACCCACAATTTCGGCCCTGCAACGGCAGTTGAACTGGCCAGGATGTTAAACCGGCTGCCCCGCGCGCTCATCATCTATGGCATCGAGGGAAAATGCTTCGAGCCCGGCCGGGGCTTTACGCCTGAGGTCGAGCAGGCTGCCGGAACCGTTATTAAAATGCTGTTGGCCGATATCTTCAAAGCGACAGTCACGGTATCAAATAACACAGGGGGCAGTTGGAAACGGCCCGCAGCGTAAAGACGGCCCCAGCGGCCCGGCCCGGGACTTCCAGGGGATCGGTGCCATAGGCTCACAAAGAAGCCGATTTTGAAATCCGGTAAACATCTTCGTCTTCATTGATTATTTTGTACTGGATTCTGTTTTTGCCTTTTTTTTTGGCACGGTACATTTGGCGATCTGCGGCATTGATCATTTCATCGACGCTGCCGGGAAGAATCTCGAATGTGACCGCACCGACGCTTAACGTGACCGGCCAGCCTTTATCCTGGATAAGCGCTTGCAGTTTTTGCTTGAGTTTCCGTGCCACCAGGGCCGCTGATTCAGCCCCGGTCCCGGCCAGCAGAATGCCGAATTCATCGCCGCCAAATCGGGCAACGACATCGACGGCACGAATATTTTTCTTGATCGCTTCAGCGACTGCACGCAAAAGCGCGTCGCCGATATGATGTCCGAAATGATCGTTGATTTGCTTAAAATCGTCGATGTCCAGGTATAATACGGAAATAGGCGTTTGGTAGCGGCGCGCTTTGTTTAACTCCATATTCGCTAAATCATGGAAAGCGCGTCGATTGGCGACCGCGGTCAGCGGATCGGTTCCGGCAAGCTCCCGGTGCTTTTCCAGGGCCGTTTTTAATCCAAAAATAATATGGGTAATGATTAAAAATACAATCAGCCGGAACGTTTCGTTCAAATAGGGAATCAGGGCATGGGAAAATGAACTCAGCATCAGTAAATCGGCCGCCAGCCACGACAGGGTGCTCGCAAGCGACATCAGTATGCCGGCCCAGCGTCCCGCATGCCAGGTCGCCCAAGCGATGGGAAACAGATAGAAAAGCGATAAGGCCAGCTCCGGCCCGCTTAGATACCGAAACACGCCAATGACCAATACGAGCAAAAGACCTAAAATGATATAAACTGATTTTGAGTGATTTTTAGGGTTCATGGCTCACCTGAACCTGGCGTTTGCGCCTGAACAGGCCGAAGCGGCGCGCACCCGCTATGAGTCATTTTAAGCCGGCTTGGGCCCGAATTATTTGACTTTTCTGGCAAGAAAATATCCTTCCGGGTCACATGCTTCTCTAAGCAGCCTGAGGTCTTTTTCGCCGGGCGCCTTCATTTCCCTTAAATCCGCGGAAACCTGCAAAGCGAAGCTCACTTTTTCCTGTATCTGTTCCGGCCTTTTGCCCGGCGCGACTTCCAGCAGGGTCATTCGCCTGTTTTTCTCATCGAACCCGAAAAGTGCTTCATGGGTGATGACGCGATACGGGCCGGAGCCCAAAACACCGGCTTTTTCGCGATAGTCCGGTGAACCGTCACCAAATCCGATGCTGGTCAGAAAATCCAATTTGTCGACGAACCTTCTTTTTTCCAGGACCATAATGATGATGGTCTTTTCACAGTTGGCGGCCATAGCGCCCGCGCCGCCGCTTCCGGGAAATCTGGTTCGGGGCTCAGCGTAGTTCCCGCCTTCAAAAGTAGAGTTTACGTTGCCGTACATATCGATTTGAGCACCCCCAATGAAGGCGTAATCCGCATGTCCTCTCTGGGTCAATTCAAAGACGGCACCCAGTCCTTTCAAATAACATGACTTCTGGCAGGCCCGCGTGTCACCGACAGACAGGGGCATGCCGCCATCGAGCCGGGGAGAAAGCGCACCCGCTTCAAATATCATACCCAGCGCCGGGGCATGGGTGAGTTGGGCGTGCATGGCGGCAATCATTGGCAGGCCCGTTCCGACAAATACAGTTTTATTGTCTTTTAAAACTCTCGAACCCGTATAGGCGATCATTTCAACTGCTGAATATTGCACCATAGCATGCACCTCGCGAACCCTTTCGCCTGCCGCGCAATATATTGATTTCCCGCCTTTCAGGCGGGGAGCCCGGCCGTTTGGCAGCTGACGGTTAGTTGACGATGACAGGCTGATTGCCGTCCAATTGTTTGATCTTCGCCAAGGTATCGGGCGGTATTTTGTTCAAAAAATCGTCAGCCGTTTCACAGCCGAAGATGAATTCTTCATAATACTTCTTTAACGGATCGGGGTTCCCGGACTTGCGCAACTCGTCAGCTGCGCGCCGGAACAGCTGGATATGCGCCATATCGAACCAATAGTACCCGTAACAAATACCGGGATACGCACCCAGCGGTTGTTCAATGACTGCGTCAACTGCGGTATACGGAATTTCGGTCAAATTCGGAAAGGTCCTGATGCACGCATTCGATATGATTTGTTCCGCAGTAACGATGCTATGGGTTGCCGCCATGGCAATTTCAGGACAGGTGCAATGGGGACCGAAGATTCGGCAATTGCCGTACTTATCCGCTGCCGTGACATGCAGGATTCCAACATGCGGATAACAGGCTGGAACCAAATAGGTGTTCTTGCCGGTGAACGGACTTGCCATCATTTTCCCGCGGTTAACCTGTTCCATATCAGAGCCGCCATGGTCCCGGACGGGCAGAAACTCAAGACCCATGGCGGCGGCTTTGAACCGGGCCGCCATGCCGTAGTTGGTATAATCGTCAAATTGAATCGTGCCGCTGGATGCCAATTGCCGCAACAGCGGCGCGATACCGATCACTTCATAGCCCCACCAGGCCAGCTCAACGCGCTTGATGGACAGGTGCTCGGGATAGAGCAGCATCGCTCCGGCCAACAGTTCGGCACAAATCGAGTTGGATTGGAAGCAAAGGGAAATATCCTGCGCCCCCTTGCGGATGATTTCATGAACAATCGCAACCGGGACCCGGGTATTCACAAAACCTCCGATACCGATGGTAACACCATCTGCAATGTATTTGTTTACCGCCGCCCTCAGGTTGGCCCGTTTGTCTTTTAACGCCTTCGATTTGTTAACCATGATGCTTCTGGCCGCTTCAGGAGACGGTCCCCACCATTCGAATGCCCGCCCGCTGGCTTTGTCAATCTCATTGCCTTTCAGCTTTGAAACCCCGTTTATTTTTGAACGAACTTTCGCTTCCACTGAATGCCTCCGTTGCTCAAAAACTTCCAACCGGAAATTTTTCCTGAAAAGCCCGGGCCACAATTTCAGCCGCCCCTGGCGGACTGGCAATAAAGTCGCAGTTAATGAAAATATCAAATTCGTATGGGGAAGCCTCTTTTTGGCCGAATGCCTTCTTAAAAAATTCATCCTGTTCCCGATCGACCTGGTTCAATACTTCTTGAACATCTTTTGCTTCCAAATTTAAGATTTTGGCCAAGCGGCTTACCCGGGTATGGTTGGAAGCAATAATTCGCACCGCCAGCACCCGGTCTCTGGGTAGAAACAGGTGAATGCCGCGCCCCACGAATACGGTCGATCCCATGTCTGCGAAGGTGAACACCGCGCTGACGAAATTTTGAATGTAATCGCTCATGATAAAAGACCGCTCACCGAAGAGCCGGGAGGCCAATTCCGACCTTTTCCCGGGGTAGCGTTCATCAAAGAAGGCGAGGGTGTCTTTGCTGATTTCCGCATCCTTTGCCATGTAGTCTAAAAGCTCCCGGTCCGCTACCCGATACTGAAGTTTTTCGGCCAGGATATCTGCGATCTCCAGGGCGCCGGAGCCGATCTTGCGCGAAAAGCAGATCGCCGGCGGAATTTTGACCGGCTCAAATTTAGCCGGTTTTGTTTGAAGCTGTTTTTTTACCCAATCCTTGATATATTTATCGGCGATTTGTGCGGCATCCGGCCTTTTTCGGGCATAGGCGCCCGGCACATAGATTAATCGATTCGTATTTGCCGTCATCTTTCACCCTCCTTTTTAATACCCCGCTTGATTTCTTTTCATGGGACAATTTCCCAGTTGGCATCAAAGGTAGTGTCATGCAGCGTATAAGCATACCCTAAGGTTCGGCCGCTTCCCGGCTTACCCGTGCTGATCTGCCCGTAGGTCAGATGAATGGCCGGTAAAAGCCGCGGCTCGCCCGTCTCCGGATCATCTGTGGTGCTTTGCCAGACTTCCTTTTTCGCCGTGACGCGCCACAGCGTGCCATACTTTTTGCTGCGAACAGTCTGGCCCACTCTGGGCAGATTCTTCTGTCTGATAACGTCATCATGTGTTTCTTCCATTGTGTTTGCTCCTTTCTCTAAAAATTCCCCCGACGTTTTTGAGATGTCTTTGATTCAAATAACCGAGGGGTCGGGGAGTTTTTCAGACTCGACCCGCTGCGTGAATAATCCCTGCCGCAATCGCATGAACTCGACCACAAGGGTTCGTAATGAATGAACAGAAAACAATAAAATATCAAGCTGTTAGGCTCAAACCGCAAAATATGGCTAAAACAAATTCGGATAACAATGCTGTTCATTCATAACGACCCCTAATGGTCTCAGGCAGCATCCGATTCCGGCAGCGATCATTCACTCCGCTCCAGCTAAGGATTT
>Ga0209536_100014632_pt1 | contig 11250 bp, 13 predicted proteins | sample DeeMarSeWOR28_12_FD_187461 | JGI IMG/M metagenome (GOLD analysis project Ga0209536, IMG submission 187461) | Marine sediment microbial communities from White Oak River estuary, North Carolina - WOR-2-8_12 (SPAdes) (version 2) | ecosystem: Environmental > Aquatic > Marine > Intertidal zone >... | reverse complement strand
CCTTTGGGAAAAAGTTTTTTATCGAACATAGCAATAAAAGTTTACACGAGGGGTAAATCAAAGTAAAGAAAAAACCTTTCATGAGAAAGCGATCAATCTGATATAATGACCGGAAACCAACACGGAGGAAAACATGGATAAGATCAAGAAATTTGCCAAGGAATTCAGGCTGGAAATCACCTTTTTCCTTGTCGTTTTTATTATGCTGTTCATAGGCGCCGGGAGCTTCCCCTTTTTGGATCCGGATTCCTATCAATGGCTAGAAAAATCATTCGAAATTGTCCGGAAGGGTAACTGGCTGACCCACTCTCAGTGGTTCGGCAAGCCTCCGCTCATAATCTGGCTTACCGCCCTTTCCGCAAAAATCTTCGGGATAAGCCTTTTCTCCCTAAAAGTGATGAACCTGCTGATATCTTGGTTCTCCGTGCTGTTCGTTTATCTGCTTGCGAAGGAAGTTTTCGGGGGGAAAACAGCTCTCTGGTCGGCAATAATTTACGCGGTCTCGCCTTCCTTTGCGTTCCTTAAATTCTCCCATAAAATGGACGTTCCGGTGGTGCTTTTCATGACTGCCGCACTTTATTTCTTTTACGTATACAAGAGAACGGGAAAGCCCTCAAATATTTATTTTTTTTGGACAAGTTGTTTCGCGGGATTCATGGTGAAGTCAGCTTATTCTTTTTATCCCGTATTTTTGATCCCGACAGCCGCGGTTCTCTCAAAAGACCAGGAAATTCTTAAGACAATAAAACAGCACACACTTCACCACGTATTAGCCATAATGACAATGCTCCTTATCATAGCCCCCTGGTACATTGGGCAGTTCCTGACCCATGGAACGAAGTTTGTGAAGTTCCAGTACGTGGAGCATCTGGGAAGGTTTTTCTTTAAGAGTGGCGCGCTCGGCGCAAGGGACAACAACGTGCACGCTTACCCGATCAACACAATCCTTGTCATGCTTCCCTGGTCAGTCTTCATCGGCCCCGCGCTCACAACCGCATGGAAAAAGATAAAGGGGAGCTTTGACTTTCAGCTGCTTTTTTGGTGGTTCCTGCCCCCCCTGATCGCGTTTTCTCTCTCCGGAGAACTAAAGGTTGTTCGGTATCTTATGTTCATCTTTCCCGCGCTCTCCATGCTTATAGCAAGTTATTTTGAAAACATGGAAGAGACGAAAAAACTGAAGCTTTGGCTCGCCTCAGCCTCAGCTGTATTGCTGGGCCTGGCCGTAACGGCAATCGTCCTAACATCACGCTCCGCCGACGCGTTCACAAGAGAACTGGTCCCATTTGTCGGGCCGTTCCTCATGATCTTCTTTCTGGGCATGGTCGCTTTTTCGGCTTTCTTCTATCTGAAAGGAAAGAAGGCCCTGTCGTTTCTGGTCCTTACTACTTCCACAGCTCTCATTGTTCTGGTAACCATGGCGTTTTCGTATCTGCCGATCTTCTATCCGAGGATGATCGCCGGAAAGGAGCTCGCCAAAAGGATAACCATGAACAAACCGGTTTTTGTGATGGATATGGAGTTTAAAGACTATATCTATATAAAGAACAGGTTGGTTTTAATTGAAGACATCGGAATAGATAACGTCAAGCCGGGCGATTACGTGGCGAGTTCGTCGGAATATAGTGTGGTGTCGGAAAAACTCGGAAAGAAAGTAAGCCTCATCTTCGCAAAAGACGTTAAGTACAAGAGCGGAAGAGCCACTCTTCCATACAGGCTATTCAGGGTGAAGTAGCTGTCAGGGCCTGGGCTTGTCGAAAAACTCCCTGTCAATTACTACGCCATGCTTTGTGTTATAACAAAAAATCGCGTTGGAAGAAATATACTCTTCATCGGCGTACCACGGGACATTAAGGCCTTTCCCCGTGAGAAAACTCCAAAGGGATCCAAAGACCACGTCCTGCATCTCATCGTTAAGATTTATGAAAGGCTTTTCAAGGATGCGCGGCTTCTTAACAACTAGGAATGTTTCCCCTGGCAGCTCCAGCGCCTTGCTTACATCACGAGGAATATAGATAACGCTGAAAAATGCCAGAAAAAGCAGGATCAATGATGTCAACACAGCAAAGATTATTAATATTTTAAATCGTTTTTTCATACTAGTTGGTGGAGCTGGCGGGAGTCGAACCCGCGTCCGAAAAGTTAGAAGCAATGGTTACTACGAGCGTAGCCAACTATTAATTTTTCGCCTCGAGGTTGACCCGTGGCGGAGTCCTCTCAAGACTATCCCGCATTTTGTTTCCCCGTCCGGCCTGCGAGAAGAACCGGGCGGGTATCCGACTTAATGACGCTTGACCCCGAACCAATCGGAGAATTCGGGCAAGCGTAGCCGCGCTATATTAGGCAGCTAGTGCGAATGCCGGTGTGGCTTGTTTCATCCACACGACATCAGCCAGTGCAGTTTTAACGTCTGCGTTTGTTTTTTTGCTGGTTTTTACAAGGTGCCAGCACCTTGGCCCGCAACCAATGCCCCATACCTCCCCGTCAATACCCTTACAGCCCCTTGATGGAATCGCCAAGCATGCCGAGGAATTCGTGGATCTGATCCTGGCTCAGTTTGCTTTCCAAAATCTGGGCGAACGCCTCCCACGCCTCCGCCTCTTCCATTAGCTCTTTATTTTGCTTGATCTCATCAAGCGTTGTTTCGATTTCTTCCTGAAGCTTCTTGTTGGCCTCTTCCATTGCCTCTTCAGGATTCGTCATGCCGGTTTCGGCAATTACCTTTTGAAGTATTTCTTCAAAGGCAAGCTCTTTCTCTTTTGCTTCCTTCGCGGCCGCGGCAATAGCTATCGCGATCGCGTGAGTGTCCATGTCGAACGGGCCGCGTCCTATGCTCGGCCTGCCTTCAGGACCCCTCGCCACTTTCCCGGTTTTACCTTCCTCCCCTCCGCCTTTTTTCGGCGGAACGGGAGGTATCTGCGGCGGAACCTTTGGACCATCAGGAGGAATTTTTACCAATTGGGCTCACCAGCCTTCAAGTAATAATTTTGCCGAGTTCCTCTATTGTTTTCTTCGAAGATAGCATCTTCGCAAGCTCATCAGATTTTTCAGTTTCCTCCTGCGACAGGGGTTTGCCCTTCAAATTCCTGAACTCCTCCCTGAACATCTTGGCAACTTCCTGTCGAAGGTCTTTATACGAAAACACTTTTTTTCCGCCAGTTCTCCCTACACGTGACATTATGTTATTTATTCCTCTCCCTGAGTCTCTTTTCTATCTCGCGCTTTGTCTCTCTGTCCTTTATCGCAGCGCGCTTGTCATGTTTCTTTCTTGCCTTCGCAAGCGCTAAATCCACCTTTGCCCAGTCCCTGTCAAAATAAATCTTTAACGGAATGAGCACCAATCCCTTCTGGCTGACCTTCCCGATGAGCTTTTTGAGCTCTCCGGACTTGAGCAGAAGCTTCCTGGGTCTGGTGGGATCCGATTCTTTCGCCCTGCTCTTCTCGTAAGGGCTTATGTGCACTCCCCACAACCACAACTCCTCACCTTCGACCCTTGCGAAACTTTCCCTCAGGTTAACCTTGCCAAGCCTTACGGACTTAACCTCAGACCCCTTAAGGACTACGCCCGCTTTATAAACCTCGATGATCTCATATTCGTGCCGCGCGCGCCTGTTTTCTGCTATCTGTTTATAATATTTGCCGGGCATTCCGCCCACACCTCACGCTTGGGTGAGGCTAGGATATCACACCGAATTTTCATTTTCAAGGCGGGCAAAAGCAATAAAAAAAGAGGTAATAAAAATTACCCCTTGTGATTCTCTGTTAATGAAATTCGAGGGACTAGGAAAGTATCTCCCTGACCAGGCCTTCTGCCAGCCTGTTTATAGCGTTTGTCTCCTTGTCCGAAAAGTTCGAGTTGCCCTTTAATCCGGCAAAAACCGAAGTTAACTCGCTCTTCGCCACCTGAACCAGGGCATCCGCGGTGTATGTAACATGGGTCCTTGTAATGCTGGTTATCTGAGAAGCCTTGTTGGCGGCAAAATTAGCCGCTTTCTTGGCTTCCTGCTTGAGAGCGTCTTTAAGCTCAGGCGCAAACTTATTAATAATTCCGTCAATTCTACCGACCATTTTAACTCCCTTTTTCCAGCTTGATCTTCAATTGTAAGTGAGCCAACAGGCAGGCTCACTTAGAATTGAGGGGAGATCAATTCGAAACTTTCAAATTCTTATTGTTTTCCCCTCTCATATATATATCGACAATTTTAAGGTAAAATTTCATTATTTCGAAATTTTCCGCCATGGGCGGATCCGCCCCTGGCGGACACTTTTTAAAGGAAAAATCCCCGAACAGGCGCGGGGACTTTTCTGGGTCAATTCGAAACTTTCATAGAGAGGTTTTTCCTCTCATATATATATCGTCAATTTTAGTCGGAAATTTCACTTTTTCCCAAAATCATGTTGCCAGATATTAGTTGCCAAAAAACGCGAAAAACAATAGAATTGCTAAACCAAGGAGTTGACTTTGAATTCAAACTTTATCGCCGGCTTGTTAAGCTTTGCGCTGATCTCCTGGCTACTGATAGCGGTGCTTCTTTTTGCATCATATCTGGCAACGCCATTCCTGAAGAAAAGCAAGGGAAAGAAACCGCAAAGCACCCCGCTGATATCCGTAATAATTCCTGCAAAGGACGAGGAAGAAAATATCGAGGCGTGCATCAGATCAATCCTGGCTCAAGATTACACCAACCTGGAAATCCTTGTCGTTGATGACAGGTCAAACGACAGGACACTTGAAATCGCCAGTAAATTTGAAAATTCAGAAAGCAAAGTCAGGGTTATCCAGGTAAAAGAGCTGCCAAAGGGGTGGACCGGAAAGAATCACGCTATACATGAAGGTGTAAAGCCTGCCGGTGGAGAACTGCTTCTCTTTGTTGACGCCGACACCGAACATGATCCAAGAACAATAACCTCAAGCGTAGTTCAAATGGAGCAGCACAGTCTGGACGCATTATCAATTGAACCATATTTCGTATGGACACGATTCATCCAAAAGCTTACCTTCTCGATTCTTACCACCGTGGTAGCATGCCTTTTCCCGATTTTCCTTGTTAACCACAAAGGCTCCCATCGCACGCTGAGCAACGGACAGTACATTCTTATCAAAAAGAAGGTCTACGATACCATAGGAGGACACGAAGCAATAAAAAACCGCATACTGGAAGACCTTGCATTAATTGAAAACACTAAGAAGAATGGTTTCAACTACAACCTCGCTGTTGGAACAGATTTCATCAAGGTTAAAATGTACAGGGATCTCGCGACTTTCTGGAAGGGCTGGGGAAGAATCCTCTTTCCGGCGCTCAAGCGGAACCTTCTCCTGGCGACCTTCCTTTACTTTCTGGCTATCGTGATATCAATAATCCCTTTCATCATCGTCTTTCACGCATTCCTGGCTTGGATGGCTGGACTGCCTCCGCTCAATACAATTTCTATCCTCGCAATTTGCGTGATCTGCACAATATATATAACGAACGGATTTATAAATTATTTCTTCAGAATAAACCCGTTTTACACGCTGCTTCATCCTTTCGCGGTTTTATCCGGAATGGCAATACTGGGGAATTCCGTCTGGATATCTCTTAAGAAAAAGCAGATCGAATGGAAGGGAACAATCTACAATATCGCTTCCAACCCGTAGGTTAAGCCCTTAAGTTTTTTTATCTTCCTTATCGACATGACGACCCCGGGCATAAAAGATTCTCTCGAGATCGAATCATGCCTTATTGAAAGCGTTTGTCCAACGCCTCCGAAGATCACTTCCTGATGAGCCACAAAACCGGGCAGGCGGACGCTGTGGATGTGAATTCCGTCCATGTTCCCTCCCCGCGCGCCGTCAATCTTTTCAATCTCCTTGATCTTTGAAGCCGCCGCCTCCCGCCTGCTCTCTTCCTCAAGGATCATTTCCGCCGTTTTTATGGCGGTGCCGGAAGGAGCATCGGCCTTTTTGTCATGATGGAGCTCAATGATCTCGACATTTCTGAGATGCTTTGAAGCCTCGCGCGCAAAGCGCATCATGAGCACGGCGCCAACAGCAAAATTCGGGACCACCATACAGTTAGCCTTATTGCTCTCGCACAGCTTTTTAATTTCCTTAAGGTCCTTATCTCCGATACCGGTCGTGCCGACAACAGCATGTACCCCGCTGCCCAGTATCACCCTGACATTATCCATGACAACGTTCGGATGAGTAAAATCAACAACAACATCGGGTTTTGCAGACTTGACCGTCTTGGCAAGATCCCCGGAGATCTCAACCCTGGAAGGCTTCAACCCCACAAGAACTCCCGCGTCGATTCCGATTTCAATTTTGTCGACCGCTCCAACAAGCTCGATGTCCGATTCCTTGCTCACGGCCTTAACAACCTCTCTTCCCATTTTTCCGGCCGCGCCGTTTATCAGTACTTTTATTTTCGCCATTTCATCCTCCCCAGGCTAAACACCTGTATGGCCAAAGCCTCCTTCATTCCTGTGTGTCTCGTCAAGTTCAACCACTTCCTCGAATTCCGCTCTTACGACTTCCTTTATCACCATTTGCGCGACCCTGTCGCCGCGTTTCACAACAAAAGGCGCACTGTCATGATTTACCAGTATCACCCCAACCTCTCCGCGATAATCAGCATCAATCGTCCCCGGGGTATTAAGAACGGAAACTCCGCTCTTCACTGCAAGGCCGCTCCTGGGCCTTACCTGAGCCTCATATCCCTCGGGCAGGGCAATTGAGATGCCAGTAGGAATAAGCGCCCTTTCGCCGCTGGCAATAGTAATGGGATCATCAACGGCGGCAAAGAGGTCCATTCCGGCCGCATGCTTGCTCATGTACTTCGGAAGAGGAATGTCCTCTCCGTGGGGCAATTTCTTTACCTGGATCTTTATCATCACGGCAGCCTCAATTCCCTTATCGGCTTCTTGCCCTTGAAATCCCCGATCATGGCCAGGGACATTTGATCATCCCTGAGAAACTCGTTTGCGACTTTTATTATATCATCGCGAGTTATCTTATCAACTTTCGAGAAAACTTCGTCAATGGTTATTGACCTGTCGTAGTAGAATTCCGAGCGCGAGATCCAGCTCATCCTGCTTGACGTCGATTCAAGCCCCAGGACGAGAGACCCTTTCACATATTCCCTGGCACGCTCAAGTTCCTCCTTCGTGACGCCTTCTTTTTTTAATTTTGAGATCTCACGCAGTATGACATCGATCCCCTCTTTGTATGTCTTCATGCTTGTTCCGAGACAAACGTTCCACAGGCCGAACCTAGTGAACGGAGTCGCGTACGAATAAATTGAATAAGCAAGCCCCCTCTTCTCTCTGATCTCCTGAAAGAGCCTGGAGCTCATGCTTCCGCCCAGGATGTTGTCCATCGCAAGAAAGGCGTATCTCTTGTTGTCCAGCTGAGAAACGGCTTTTGTCCCCATGCAGATGTGCACCTGTTCTGTCTTCTTGCTCATAATATTGATCTTACTGTTTACCTTCGGGAGCTTAAGCTCAATCTTCTTTTTGCCGTTCTTAAGCCACCCAAAGAACGGAGAAAGCTTCATAACAACCTCATCATGCTCAACGTTCCCGGCAACAGCCACAATTATGTTCTCAGGAACATAAAGCCGGCGCTTGTAATCCAGCATGTCCTCCCTTGAAAAGGATCTGACCGTTTTCGCTAACCCGATCGTCGGTCTTCCCATGGGATGCCCGCCGAGTATCGTCTCGGAAAAAAGATCATGAACCAGCTCTTCCGGCGTATCATCATACATCTTAATTTCTTCAAGAATAACTCCTCTTTCTACCTCTATCTCCTTCTTGTCTAACAGCGAATTAAGGAAAATATCGGTAAGAACGGAGACGGCAATGTCCATGTGCTCATCAAGTATAACGGAATAGTAGATGGTGCTTTCCTTTCCTGTCGCCGCGTTAATCTTGCCCCCCACCGCGTCAAGCTCCTGGGCGATCTGGAAGGCATTCCTTGAGGGCGTGCCCTTGAACATCATATGCTCAATAAAGTGCGATATCCCGCCTTCCTTTTCGGTTTCATTCCCGGAGCCGGCCCTCACCAGAATCCCAAGCGAAACGGACCTCATTTCCCTCACCTGGTCCGTGAGAATCCTCACTCCGTTGGGCAGCGTCGTTTTTTTGCACTTCGGTATGTTGGGATGCTTTTTCATTTGTTTCCCCTTACTTATACAGTTTCTTATCCTTGATATACTCAATCACTTTTTTCGGAATGAACTTGTCCAGAACCTGGTCCGCTTTCAGGTTCCTGCGGATATCCGTTGATGAAATATTCAGGCTCACCTCTATCAAATTGATCTTTTTGATATTCTCCTTTATCGGCGGAAACTTCATGAGCCTGTTAAATGTCCTCACGCGGCTCCCCGGCCTCGTGGCAACAATGAACTTGCACAGCCGAAAGAGCTCCAGAGGTTTTCTCCACGACAAAATATCGTTTATCGAGTCCATCCCCATTATGTAATAAAGCTCGGCTTCCTCGCCGAACTCCCGCCGCAGCTCGTTGAATGTATCAACAGCATAAGAAAAACCCGAACGATCAATCTCGGTCCTCGACACCGAGAACTTTGGATTCCCCTCAACCGCAAGCTCAACCATCCGCAGGCGGTCTTCTTTGGGGGCCAGGTCTTCCGTCGACTTGTGAGGAGGAAGCCCCGATGGCACAAAGATTACCCTGTCCAGGTTAAACTCATTCGCCGACTGCTCGGCAATATGCAAATGACCGTTATGGACCGGATTGAAGGTCCCGCCCAGAATTCCAATTTTCGACATGACCGTTACTTTAGCTCTCTTACTTGACCGTTGCCGTGAATTACATACTTGTAAGACGTAAGCTCAGAGAGCCCCATCGGCCCCCTGGCATGGAGTTTTTGAGTAGAAATTCCGATCTCGGCGCCAAAACCAAACTCAAAACCATCGGTAAATCGCGTCGACGCGTTAACGTAAACCGCCGCCGCATCCACCTCCGACGTGAATTTTTCGGCAGCTTTCTTGTCCTTTGTAACAATCGTCTCAGAATGCTTGGTATGATATTTCGCTATGTGCTCTATCGCCTCATCAACTCCAGAAACAACCTTAACGGCAAGAATCAGCGACAGAAATTCAGTCGACCAGTCTTCTTCTGAGGCTTTCTTGACCTTTGGATCGATCTCCATCGTTTTATCACAGCCTCTGATTTCAACTCCGGCTTCACGCAACCGCTTGAAGATCTTTGGCAGAAACTCCGAAGCGACATCCTCATCAACAAGCAACGTTTCTATCGCGTTGCAGACCGACGGACGGGAAACCTTCGCATTAAAAACGATGTCTGACGCTATCTTGAGATCCGCGGATTTTTCAACATAAGCATGGCAGTTGCCTTCGCCGGTTTCGATCACAGGAACCTGAGAATTCTGAACAACACTCTGGATCAAGCCTCTGCCCCCCCTGGGTATAAGAACATCAACATTCTCCCTGGCCTTCATCAGCTCCTGCGCCGTTTCCCTCTTTGTATCCTCAATCAGTTGGATCGATCCCTGAGGAATGCCGGCCGTATACGCCGCTTCGGAAATGATCTTAGCGATGGCCACGTTAGAGTTGATGGCATCAGACCCACCCCGGAGAACCACGGCATTTCCTGCCTTAAGACAGAGAGCTGCAGAATCCACAGTGACATTTGGCCTTGCCTCATAGATTATCCCAATCACCCCGAGAGGGACTCTAACTTTTTTGATTTTGAGGCCGTTGGGTCTCGACCATTCGGAAATAATTTCGCCGACAGGGTCAGGAAGCTTTGCGACGACCTTAAGTCCCTCTACCATGGACTTGATCCTTTTGCCGTCAAGAGTGAGGCGGTCAATTAGATGTTTTGAGAGATTTTTCTTTTCGGCGGACTGAATATCAAGTGTATTGGCGTCAAGGATGATTTTGGCGGACGCTTCGAGGGCCCTGCCCATCTCATCTAGGGCCTTGTTCTTGATATTTGCCGATACCGTGGCAAGCTTTCTTGAAGCAATGGCCGCGGATCCTGTTTTTTCCTGGATTTCAGAAGCCATGAGCGGAATGCCTCCCGGACTAAAGTGCTCACCATTATAGGTTAATGAAATTTTGGGGTCAAGTTTTCTATATTTATGAAATTCACGCCAAATTTTAACGATAATTATTTGATATGAACACGCGTGTTCCCAGAACTTCATTGCTTTCCAGGTCCGGACCACTCCGGTCCCTGCAATGTCTCAGAAAACACTCGCCGCTTAACAACTCAGCCAGAAAGCCATTCACAGCACAAGACCTTCTCTCAAGAGCCAGCGGGCTGGAGACCATGGGAAAACAAAGGGCCGCGCTCAGGGACTACTTGAGCGTTGTAGATCTCGAACCATTGAACACTACTGCTCTTCACAAATCCGCGGACATTTCCTTCAACCTTCCCGATCATCCGCGTCTTCCCCTGGTTCTCAAAAATCTGACACACGCTTCAAAACTGCTGCCCGAAAATTTAAAGATCAAGAACGATTTGGGTTATGCATATTATCTTCAGGGACATTACGATTTGGCAAGAGGAGTATTTCTGGCTCTTTCCGAGGTGGATGCGACAAAAGAGGACCCGGTATTTCACTCCGCGGTTTTAAGCAACTTAGCTTATTCTTTGGCCGAAACCGGACACGTCGGGAAAGCAGTTGAAATGCTTAGAGAATCAATCAAGCTAGACCCGAAAATTTTCCAGGCCAGGATAAAACTTGCAAAGATCCTCGGCTCTAAAAGATTCGGTCAAACAGAGGAAGCCATGAAAATTCTTGAAGCCCTTGTTTCAGAAGGATACAACGACGCAAGTATACATTCCGCATTAGGAAGGATAGCTTTTGAAAGCGAAAACCTAAACGAGGCGGCATCATGGTTCGTGAAAAGCATCAGCAGCGAACAATCCAACCCGAAACACCACGCCAGTCTCGCGAACACCTATACTCAAATGGACAGGAACTTTAAAGCCGCCAGTCACTACTTTAGGGCATTCTGGCTCTCAAGGGGCGCGGAAAACAGGGTTTATCATCTGCTAAGCATGCTAGTCGCGCTTGCTGTCGGCATGAGGATTGTAAAGCAAGATAAATAAGTCTTAGAAAGCGATTTCTTAAGCAAGTCCCTCTGTTTGCAGGATTGCCTTAATTTCATCGAACGTTTCGCCGCTGAGGTTTCGGCCATTGCTTCTGAAAATATCCAAAAGCTCCATTGCTTTTTTCCTTCTCTCCGCGCGTTTCTGCTCCGGAGGGATCTTCACTC
>Ga0209536_100014631_pt1 | contig 11250 bp, 10 predicted proteins | sample DeeMarSeWOR28_12_FD_187461 | JGI IMG/M metagenome (GOLD analysis project Ga0209536, IMG submission 187461) | Marine sediment microbial communities from White Oak River estuary, North Carolina - WOR-2-8_12 (SPAdes) (version 2) | ecosystem: Environmental > Aquatic > Marine > Intertidal zone >... | reverse complement strand
TTTTCGCCCAGACCGATCGGGATATCAACCTGCAGCGTGTGCTCAACGCTCTCCGGTACGGGCAGAAAACAGGATCGCATGACTGGATCCCGGACCGGGCGATCGGCCCCACAGACGATCAGCTATACAGGGTGGAGGAAGAATTCAACGACAGCGACCTGGCGGCACGTCTTGATAAAAATCCCGAGGAACTGGCTGCAATGCCGGTCCGCGAAAAGCGCCAATTATTGATGACTCACCGGAAAGAACAACTGCGCCGGCTCATCGATATCTACTATCAGGAGCGAGGCTGGAATTCTCTCGGAATCCCGATGCCGGAAACGCTCAAAGAATTGGGTCTCTGGGGGTTCCTGGATGAAAAAACCCGATCCACCATTATCGAACTCACAAGTGAAGAAAAAAAGAATACCGCAGAGATTCGCAGAGACAATGAAGGAGATGTAGGGGCGAACCTTCAGGTTTCGCCCATAGCCGAATCAAAGATTCGGCCGGGCTATGGCGGACAAGTCGGCGGACAAGTTGTGTTCGCCCTCATTCCACTTTATCCAATATACCTTTCAACCGCTCGACTTCATCCCGGAGCTTTTTTTCGCGGGAATGGATGGAAAAAAGATACAGGGCCAAAAGGATCCAGATGGCCATATAGGCAGCAAAAAGGTAGTTCATGGTATTCATTGCAGAATTCCCTTCATCCTATTTGTCTCCGTGCGCCGATAGATCCACTCAATCCTGTTCCGCATCTGCTCGAGATAAAAACGTCGACGAACAAGAAACAGGAAAAGAACCAGGAAAGCAGCCATGCAGGTATAAAACGCCGGGCGCATCGACGGGTCCAGGTTTCCGGTTTCCAGCATCGGGGACGGGTGAATATCGCGCCACCAGCGAATGGAGAACCATACCAGCGGGGCATCCGCAAAAGCGACAATGCCGAAAACCGCCGCAACCATGGCTTTCCGGTCCGGATCTTCGAAACTCTTCCTGATTAGCAGGTAGACTGCATACAACAGGCATAAAACAAGCGAGGATGTAAGCCGCGGCGACCAGGTCCACCAGACGAACCAGACCGGCTTCGCCCAGATCGGACCCGTAATCAGCAGCATACAAAAGAACAATATTCCTATTTCCGCGGATGAAAGCGCCAGGGAGTCCCACCAGCGGTTTTTCCGGAAGACATACATCAGCGAAGCGACAAAATTAAGGGCGAAGGCGGTCAATCCCGTGATCGCCGCCGGCACATGAAAATAGAAAATACGCTGGATATCACCCATAGTCTTTTCGGTGGGAGCACCGATAAGCGCCATATACAGAGCGAAGGACATACCGGCAAAAAGAAGAATAAAAAGCAGAATGTCCACACGATGTTGCAGCAGAACCTTCATCGTTACTCCTCCAGAACACGTTCGAAAAGCAGATAGGATATGGTACCGAATATGACTGTGAATGAGGACATAATTGTCAGGGGAAGCTTCAATCCCTCGGGCAGGCTTGATGTCCCGGGCAGATTTGTTGCCCCGTAATCGGACGCATTCAGTATGATGTCGGTCGCCTCAACCGCGTTGATCAGAATCGGCAGAATGACGGGAAAAAGTATCAGCGGCAGCAGAACTTCCCTTAGCTTGGTATTTACGGAAATCGCAGACAACAGTGTTCCGACCGCCGTGAACCCGAGCGTGCCGATAACAAATACCAGCACAAGGTAAGGAATTTCAGCCCACACGGTTAAATTAAACAAAACCAGGCCGATAATAAAAATGACCGCCTCAGCAATCAGCATGAAAAAGAATGAAGCCAGCATTTTCCCCAGGTAGATTGCTCCTCTATCGGCGGGAATCATCAACAGCCCCTGGAGGCAGCCGTTTTCCTTTTCAGCCGCAAACAACCGATTGAGACCCAGCGTCCCGGAAAATGCGAAGGCAACCCAAAGGATTCCCGGAACTGCCGGGCGGATGGTATCGTGCAGGGATCCCAAAGAGAAATTAAAGATCACCAGAACGACAATTCCGAAAAACAGCATCGAGGTCAGAGAATCTTTTGTCCTGAACTCGATGAGTAAATCTTTCCGGAATATGGACCAGATTTTATGCATAAAATATTGCCTTCGATTATCCCGACAGGCGCTGGAGTTTTTCCCTGAATTGTTCGTAACTCAAGTATGACTTCGGGACATCCAGGGCGACAGTCCCGTTTTCTATCACCACAAGCCTGTTGGCTATTTCGTATCCCAGATACGTATCATGAATGGTCATGATACAGGTCTTGCCTGCAGCATGAAGGCCGGCAAGAAAGTTTTTGAAGAAATCAGCCCCCGATGGATCCAGGCCCGTAAACGGCTCATCCAACAGAAGGATCTCAGGATCGTGAAGGAACGCCCTGGCGATCGCCAGCCTTTGCTGCATTCCCCTTGAAAAATTACGGACCGGTTCACGTTCCCTTCCAGCCAGGCCTACCTGCTCCATTCTCTGCTTGAGATCCGATTCCTCCGCAGAGGCATCCATCATATGCGCGAAAAAACGCAGGTTTTCCAACGCAGTCAGATCCATGTAAAGAGAGGTTTCGTGCGAAAGATATCCGATGCTGCCCCGTACAAATCCAGGCGATCTCGATTGCAGTGGCTGGACATTCAATTTGCCGGCGGATGGACTGGATAATCCGGCTATGATTCGCAGAAGCGTTGTTTTTCCAGCACCGTTTCTCCCAAACAGCGATACGAATTCTCCGGCAGACACAGACAGGTCCAGGTTGCGAAGTGCTGAGAATCTTCCGAAGTGTTTAGACAGCGCCCGAACTTGTATCATCAGAGTTAAGAGTAACCGATTAATAAGTTGATAGTTAACAGTTCATAGTTAACAGTTTGAAGTTCTGAGTTCTGAGTTCTGGGTTTAGAACTTAGAACTCAGAACTTAGAACTCAGAACTTCAATTAACAATCAGATAAAGAACTCAAATTCCCTGTATCTTGAGACAGTAAATTACCGTTTCTTGAGAAGAAGGTAAATGCGGCGAAGCGTGCGTTTCCCATCTTCCCGCTGCCGCAGATATTCTCTTTGCCCGATCGACCCTGTTTCAATCAGGCTGTCCAAATCCGCAAGGCGGTTCAGCAGAACTTCCCTGCGCTCCTTAAGCCGACGTTTGGAGCTACCCGCGGATCCGGGAGAGTCGCTGCCGGTACGGTTGAACGCATACCAGAGGACCAGAATAAATCCCATCAACATGAGGGAACCGATAACTCCGGCGTTTCTTCCAATGTCATTCGGTATGGATTGAATACTCGATCGCGCTGTCGCACTCGAAGATTCCGGTTCGGCGACCGGCGTCCCCCCGGAGAAAATCCATTCAACTTCGGTCCCGGCTTCAACAGGAGCACTTTGATAGATTGCAATATTGTTTTCAGGATCGGTTCGGATCTTGGACAGGCCTGTGCCCGACAGTTCCATGTCCATAGGAATCACCGTGATCTGGAGCGAGGAAGCCGGATTAAAAAATTTTTTTGTGTAGGTGTATCTCCTGTTCTCATAGGGCAACAGCTGAAAAACCTCCACAGTGGTCCTCCCTGGGCGCAGCGGATAAAGGCTGTAGTACATCTGACCGTCAGGGCTTTCCAATGCGGATTGAGCAATGGGCATGGATGAACCGGGAGCCGTTATTCGTATCTGGGGAAACTCTTCTATCGCCGGCGCTTTGGAAAACCGGAAATTCCCCTCAGGATTCATAAAGGTTCTGGGCGGGTCGGTTTCATTGTTGAATACCAGTGTATCGAAGGACTGCAGATGATTCCCCGTCGCCTGGAAAACAATCCGAAATTCCTCCACCCGGATATTCTTCATGGATGTGGTGGCTTCAAAGACATCCAGTTCAACAGACGCATGCCCGGAATCATCAAAGCTGAACTGCTTATTGTAGTTCGTCTCTTGATAAACAGCGCGCAGCATCAACATTGAATCAAGGGGAAGTTCCTCAATATGGAATTTGCCGGCTGCGTCGGTCACCGCCGTCCGGATGATACTCATTCCTCCGCTCAGGGCTAGGATTTCCAGCGGTACGCCGCCCGGCACAATCGCGGCATCGGTTCTGTTGACCAGCCGGCCCTCCAAAATTCCGGTTTCCTGTGAAAAAGCGGTCGAAATCATTAACAGCCATACCAGAATCACGGGAATTCTGAAGCAGTACATTCCGTCAAATTTACCCATTGCCATTTTGACCTTCGACTTTTGACCTTTATTGAAGCCTGTGGCCGCAATCGGCGCAGAAATTTTTCCCCGGGATGACATCCGCACCACAGGATGAACATTTTGTTACTTTTTTGTGGGAGTTTGATGCATCCGCTGAATCCCTGCTTTTTTTGGAAGCAATATCCTTTTCGATGGATTCATCCAAATGTTCCGAAGCCCCAATCTGCTCGAGTTTCTGCAGGATCACTGCCGCATCAGTTTTATAACCGGCTTCAAGCTGCCGGAAATCCTCTTCAGATAAACGGCCCATTTCGTATTCGAAAGCCAGGTCTTTAAGATTTCCGTATATAGCCGTTTTCCTCTCAATCAGGCGATCCAATTCAGTTTCGTCCAAAAACTCAATATCCAGGCTTTCGTCCGATTTTTTGAATAGCGGAAACAGGACAAAAATTCCCGCGAGCGCTGTTAATACCGTACAGGATAAGAGAAGGATTATTTTAATCTCCATAAACGTCGTAGTTTGAAGTTCTGGCCCTTGGGGCCATAAACAATTCTCCCTCAGGTTAAAACCGATTACTGACTACAATATGCATCATGTATTGCATCATGTTCTACCGACTGCCGACTGTTTGTTGGGTAGTAGCGTTATTGCAGTGCCGAGAACCATCATCGCCGCGCCGACCCAGACCCAGTAAACAAGAGGGTTCACATATGCCTTAATCTCGAAGGTCGACCCATCATTGGACATGCCGGCAAATATTACATAAAGATCCTCTTTGGGAGTGCTGTACAGTGCCACCGTTGTGGTTGTCTGGCGGGATCCGGTTTTAAAAATGCGCGTTTCAGGCATCAAGGTTCGAACTTCCCTGCCGTTTTTAAAAACATCGAGAACTACTTTGCCGTATTCATAATTCGGCGTTTGCCCCTCCTGGTATCCGGTCATTTTCAAAGAATAGTCTCCGATCCCAAATTCCTGACCGGTTTCCAACTGACGGGTAGTTTCCCGGTTGAAAGCATTTCCTGCAAAACCGATAAACATTAACACAATTGAAAAATGTACGATGTATCCCCCATACCGTCTTTTATTTTTCCGTGTAAGATTCACAACCGCTGCAAGAAAATTCTCTCCTTTATTTCTGACGCGGATTAAAGAGCCTTTCAGAAATTCTTCGATGATGGTGACCAGAACAAAACAACACAGGGTCAAACAGGCAACGGCATAGAAATGACGCATCCCCCCGGCAAGAAGACCGATGCAGGTAATGCAGGAAATGAGAACGGGCCAGAAAATGGATCTCCGCAAGCTTTTTACAGATGTCTTGCGCCATGCAAAGAGCGGTCCCACACCGGTAAGAACAAGAAGCAGGAGACCGATCGGGATATTGATATTGTTGAAAAATGGAGGACCGACAGTAATTTTAGTGCCACGAACCCACTCCGATAAAACCGGGAACATGGTTCCCCAGAATATTGCGAAACAGGCTACCACCAGAACCAGATTGTTGAACATAAAAGCGCTTTCCCGGGAAAGAATAGAATCCAGCCTGCGTTCGCTCTTCAGGTAGGTTCGACGATCAATAACAAGATACAGACTCGCAAATAATGCGCCAATCATATATATAAGAAAGAATTTCCCGAGGTTCGAATCAGCAAAAGCATGCACCGAACTGATAATTCCGCTTCGGGTCAGGAATGTACTGAAAATACTCAACAGGTAGGACAACACAACGAGGATGATATTCCATACCTTCAGCATCCCTTTCCGTTCCTGGACGATAATGGAATGCAGAAAAGCGGTGCTCACCAGCCACGGCATCAATGAAGAATTTTCAACAGGATCCCAGCCCCAGTAGCCTCCCCAGCCCAGAACGACGTACGCCCACTTGCCTCCAAGAAGCAGCCCTGCCCCAAGAAAAATCCATGTCAGGATAGTCCAGCGCCGTATCGTTCGAATCCAGGTGTCTCCCAACTGTCTGCTTAAAAGAGCTGCCATGGCAAATGCAAAGGGAACAACAAAACCGATCAGCCCCAGATACTGAACAGGAGGATGGATTACCATCGCCCAGTGATGGAGGATTGGATTCAATCCCTGGCCGTCGGCAGGCAAAAACTGTTGGATTGTTCCGTCGGGAAAAACCTCTACAAGCCGGTTAAAAGGATTCGAGAAGAAAATATTCAGGAAGAGGAACAGAGAAAGATCCGTCATCAGAATCGCCAGGACGTAAGGCATCATACCGCGATACCTGTTACGGTTCTGGAAGATTGCGATACCGCAAAAGATGGCCGTAATAAAAACCCACAGAAGCATCGATCCGTCATGCGCACCCCAGACTGCGGCGATTTTATAAAAAACCGGCAGATCGCGGTTGCTGGTGCTGGCAACATGGGATATGGCGAAATTATCGGTGACAAGAACATAAACCAGTGTGACAAAAGCCAGAGTTATGCACCCGGTTGCTGCATACGCGGCATTCTCAGCACTTTTGTTCATTCGTGAATGCCGCTGGGAGATTCCTGTCAGGGATGCAATCAGGGCATAGAGAGAAAGACAGAGGGCTAAAAGAAGGCAGAAATTACCGAAATTGGCCATTCAATTTCCTAACATTATTGAGACGTTCTGTCGCTGTATTCCGCTTCGTATTTTGATGCACACTTGGCTTCGATATGACGCGCCTGAAAAACACCGTCGGGAGCAATACTGCCTTCCACCAGAGCCTTGGATCCCTCCGTAAAAGTGTCAGGAATGATATCATTGCCGATGTAGCGGACCTTTACACTACTATTCCCGCTGCTGATAATAAATTCCATCTGCGGCTTGCTCCTGTCGATGGAACCCGACACCACATCTCCGGCAACCTTGACGGTTTTGCCCTGGAGGCTGTCCTGCATCGAGCTATATTCGTCAACCGTGATGTAATACGCCTTGCTCTCCTCAAACCCGACAAAGCCCAGCCAGGTCAGTGCCGCAATGATTACCACGCCTCCGAAAATGAACTTCATCCTCGCAACCATACATAACCTCTGATTCTATGCAGCTTCTTCGAACACAATAAAATCAAACAGACCAAAAGATGAGTATACCATCCAGTAAAACTAAATCGGCACCCGATCCGAAATTATTAAAGAGCCCGCATATACTCCGGTCGGAGTAAAACCGGATCCCTCTTCTCAAGAACCTCCCGGATCAATAAGAGCGCACGTTCCTTCTCCTGTGGCATTCGAATTCGCAGAGGCAGATAATTGGACGCGTGGTTGGAAGCGAAGAAGCAGTTGGTGAACCGGCAGTTGGCTATCATTGTCTCGAGTTCTCCGATTAACTCAAAGGGTGTCGGCAGAACCAGTTTCCCTGATCTGAGATCCTCGTCAATCGGAGTTCCGGGAACAATAATCAGAGAAAGCGCACCTACATATTCAGGATCCATTTCAGAAAGGACTTTCCCCGTATCCTCAGCGTGTGCCTGACTCAACTCTACACCGCCAATACCGAGCAGAACGGTCACCGAAAGCAGAATTCCGGCTTCTCTAACCCGCTTTGCCGCGCGAATCATCTTTTCAACGGTAGCATTTTTCCTGATCCGCTTAAGAACTTCCCGGTTCCCGGATTCAAGGCCCAGATAGATGATACCCAGTCCGCGAGCTTTCAGCTCTTTCAGTTCGTCCACATCTTTTTTGAGAACATCTACAGCATTTGCATAAATCCCGACTCTTTCGAGTCCCTCCACTTTAAGCAGCAGATAGTCCAGGATTCGGATCAGTTCAGGCTGGGGAATAGTCAATGCATCCCCGTCCGCTAAAAACACTCGAGGGATTGAACCGATTTCACTCGCTTCATCAATATCTTCTTTGATTTCTTCAAAAGATTTAATGCGGAACTCTTTATCCCGGAAGGAATGGCAGAAGGTGCATCGGTTGTAGGAACAACCCACTGTCACCTGAAGAATCAGACTGTTCGCTTCACTTGGGGGCCTGTAAATCATTCCTTCATACTTCATTCGTTTGTCTCCACCAATCCTTGAATTTTCCGCAGGCACATGGAATCCTGAAGGAAATTCAGGTAAATATTTTACAATAACATGCCGGTTATCCCAAAGGGAGGCTGAACCTCAATTCCCGAAGTTGGATTGCCAAATGTGATTTTACCGGCTTTGACAGAGATCAACTCCTCCCAAAAACACAGTGCCGGAATCGATGCAGAATCTGTATTAGTCTTTATATTTGTATATTTAACAGTTTGAATTACCTAAAGATTTCGCGTAACGGTTACGATAACCTGAAAGCGAGCTGAAAAGTATATTCCGTTCGGAATTCCCCCGCTCCGCGACAATAAAAAGGGGAAGTGGAATGGCTTAAGTCATTTTTATGTAACAGGTTTCGTCGGCGTAAGTCATGACAGACAATGAAATCAAGCCCATGGAGGCTCTTGAGAAAGAGTTGGAAGCCATTCGGGCAAAGATTGCCCATATCCAAGGCTTCGTCCAGCAACGCGAAAAAGAATCCCTTTTAAAAACAAAAAAGGATTCAGTCACCGAAGAGGCGCCAGATCGTTCCTTCCACTTTCTCGAAGAGGGCCCGCTTGGGATGGTTTTCGTCGACCCCCAGTACCGTATAATTAAATTCAACAGATCATTCCGGAACCAGCTGGGATATACACCTCAGGAAATCCAATCTCTCGATATTCCCGCCATCACAAAAAATAATAAAACCTGCCTTCAACTCATAAGTCAGGTATTTGACAAAGCACAACAGTTTTCAAAAACGGAAGTCCAGATTTTCAGGAAAAACGGAGACTCTTTCTGGAGTCAGTTCACGGTTTCGACTCCGGCTGATGGATCACCGGAGAAACAATATTGCCTGGTCATTATCGAAGATATCAGCGATCGAAAGCAGGCTGAAGGTGTTCTGCAGGCTGAAAAGCAACTGCTGGAGCGTTTGATCAACAGCAGCGTCGACGGCATTCTGGCTTTTGACCAGGACCTGTTTTTTACAGTATGGAATCCGGGCATGGAAAAAATCCTTGGAATCAGCGCCCGGAAGACACTGGGAAGACAGGCATTTACGGCATGCCCCTTTCTGAAGGAACTTGGAGAAGATAAATACTTCGCGGCGGCGCTTAAAGGGGAAAAAGTCATCTCAAAGGATACGCGTTATACGATTCCCGGAACTGCCCGCCAGGGCTATTTTGAAGCGTATTACGGTCCGATCTACGGAACCGGCAGTGAAGAAATTATTGGAGGTCTTGCCATTTTCCGGGATATCACCGAACGCATTCAGTTGGAGCGAAGCAAGCGCCTCAGCGAAGAGCGCTATAAAGATCTGATCGAAAATGCATACGACCTGGTGTATACCCATGATCTTTCCGGAAAAATTACATCGATCAACAAGGCGGCTGAGCGAATACTGGGTTATTCCCGTACGGAAGCGTATCAGATGCGCTTTAACGAGTTTGTGGCTCCTGAATTTCAGGATGAGACAAAAAAAATACTGGATAAACAGATCACAGATCAGGCTCCGAGCACACAGGAGCTCCAGGTGATTGCCAAAGACGGCAACCGGATTACCCTGGAAGTCAGCAATCGCCTCATTTTCCGTGAAGGCAAAGCGATCGGGATCCAGGGAATTGCCAGGGATATCACTGAACGTAAAAAATGGGAGGAGGCGCTCAAGGAGGCGAATCAGAAGCTTGAAGACTGGGTTCACGAGTTGGAGCAACGCACTCGTGAAATGACATTGCTCAGTGAGATGGGAGACATCCTGCGCGCATGCATGACCACGAAAGAAGTCTATGAGGTCATTGTAAAGGTTGCCCAGGAAGTTTTCCCCGTTCAGGGAGGGGCCCTGTATGTACTGGGACCTCATCGTAATATCGTCGAATCCGTTGCGGAATGGGGAGACACAAGCGGATTCGAACTTACCTTTACGCCGGACGAATGCTGGGCATTGCGCAGAGGAAGAATGCATTGTGTTGAAGATACCCGGACAGGCCTGCTCTGTAAACACTTCCATAAATCGATACCGAGCGGCTACCTTTGTGTCCCCATGATGGCACAAAGTGAAGCTGTAGGCATTCTTCACCTGACGCAGCACCACAATATCCAGATGCCGGAAGCCAAGCAAAAAATGGCCGTGGCTATGGCAGAACATGTCGCCATGGCACTGTCCAATCTGAAATTACATGAAAGACTGCGCAACCAATCCATCCGGGATCAATTAACCGGACTCTTCAATCGCAGCTTTATGGAGGAATCCCTGGAACTCGAAATCCGCCGCGCTGTTCGGAGCCAATTCCCACTCAGTGTCGTTATGCTGGCTCTCGACGACTTCCTGGAATTTGTTGAAAAACGCGGGATTGATACGGGAGATTCCTTACTGTGCGATATCGGGGCTCTGCTCCAGTCCAACGTCCGGAAAGGGGATATTGTATGCAGATACAGCGAAAATGCTTTTGTACTTGTTCTGCCGCAAGGCAATTTCGAGATCAGCCAGAAAAGATCGGAAGATTTGCGGGAACAAGTATACACATCGGGATGGAATGATCCGAACAAAGAGGAGCGGGAAGTGACGGCATCGGTCGGACTGGCAGTTTTCCCGGGACATGGACAAACAGCCGATGCCCTGCTTCGCTCGGCTGAAGCGGCTCTGAACAGAGCCTGGAGCAGCGGAGGGAACCAGGTCGTCATCGCAAACTAAGTTTGAAGTTTGGAATTTGAAGTTTGAAGTTTTTGAGAGGGCGGTAATGCTGGCTGCTGATTTCCGGCTTCTGGTAAATTTTTTACTTGCGTTTTTATGCATATTCGTCAAAATTCTACTTCGGGAATAATTCGATTAGGCTTCTAGGCGATCCCCTCACCCTGCGCCTTTTCGCCGCAGCTCTGTCTGATGCGGCCAAATCTACGCAGCATCAATAAAAGTTCGGTTTTTTCAGCGGAATCGACTCAATGGACACAACAAACCGGTCGAGCGGTGCCCTCAACTCTTTATGGGAAAAGCTGTCGGATTTAAAAAGGCTGGAGTCGGATCTGGCCGATCGAATTTCCCGTGCGGCATCCGGGCAAACCGCCGAGCAGATAAAATCTGAAATCGAA
>Ga0209536_100014630_pt1 | contig 11250 bp, 10 predicted proteins | sample DeeMarSeWOR28_12_FD_187461 | JGI IMG/M metagenome (GOLD analysis project Ga0209536, IMG submission 187461) | Marine sediment microbial communities from White Oak River estuary, North Carolina - WOR-2-8_12 (SPAdes) (version 2) | ecosystem: Environmental > Aquatic > Marine > Intertidal zone >... | reverse complement strand
CAGAACCAGTGGAAATTCGGTCGCAATTGTCACCTCGGGGAAAAGCAGATTTCCCAGCAGCATGGCGGCCACAGCGGTCACCGCATAGGTTTCAAACAAATCTGCCGCCATACCGGCACAGTCGCCTACATTATCGCCCACATTGTCTGCAATAACAGCCGGATTGCGCGGATCGTCTTCCGGGATGCCGGCCTCAACTTTGCCGACCAGGTCGGCCCCCACGTCGGCACCCTTGGTAAAAATACCGCCGCCCAGCCGTGCAAAAATGGATATCAAGCTGCCGCCGAACCCCAGAGCAACCAGGGCAATTACCGCCTCCCGCTGCGGCGTCCCGAGAGACAGCAGCACCGTGTAACAACCCGACACAGCGGTCAGAGCCAATCCGGCAACAATCATACCCGTTACGGTTCCACCTTTAAACGCCATGGACAGACCTTTGGCCAGTCCACCTTTAGCCGCTTCTGCCGTGCGCACATTGGCGATGACGGAAACCCGCATGCCGATATAACCGGCGATAAAGGAAGCCGTCGCACCGATCAGAAAACCCACGGCCGTCTTCCAGCTCAGGGCAAATCCGATAATAATAAAAAGGACAATACCCGCGGTACCCATGCTTTTGAGCTGGCGGTTTAGATAAGCGATCGCACCGGCCTTGATCGCACCGGCGATCTCATTCATTTTTTCGTTGCCCGCAGGTGCGCCACGGACAATGCTGGCGATGATGATGGAAAACAGCACCCCTGCAGCACCAACCAGTGTACAAATTAGCGGTAAATAATTCATCCTCTCCTCCATTTTGAATGTTAGCGTAAGAACCTTACCAGAACCCATCGTAAAAGTGCGTCTAAGGGCCCAGGGCGGTGTTGCGGATCGGCTCAAAATGCTCACATACTCTTACTGTATGCTCCGCTTTTTCGCCGTCCCGCGCCTTGCCCTGTACCCTAATCCACATTTTTAAGACGGGTTCTAATATATTCTTGTGTTAAATCGATTCATTGCTACTTTGACACCTTCTGTCAGAATCGTTACGATTGCGTCCCGAGCCCGAACAATGACCGCATCCAGAAGTCTGGCCTCATCCGCATCGAATGGCCCCAGAACATGGTCGGAAACACTGCTTTTCACCCCGGAACGACCCACACCCATGCGAAGACGCACAAATTCACCTTCGCCGACAGCATCGATAATCGATTTTAAACCCTTATGTCCGCCATGTCCTCCTTTCTCTTTTATTTTTAACCTGCCGAAATCAAGGTCGATATCGTCGTGGATGACGATCAGATCCTTGGTTGAAATTTTATAATAGGCGGCCAGCTTCTGAACCGGCCATCCGCTTCGGTTCATAAAGGCCATCGGCCTGGCCAGCATGACCGCCTGGCCCTCGATGCTTCCGCGACCGTAACGGACGTCGAACCTGTTCTTATTGACCGCAATCCCGAAATCTTCGGCGAGCTTATCCACCACCATAAATCCGGCATTGTGCCGGGTAGGTTCGTATTGGGTCCCGGGATTTCCAAGCCCGACAATCAGACGCATACGCTTTTGTGGCAAGCAGTTTATACCTTCTCGGCCGATTATGCAGCAGGCCGGAAAGCTTGCTGCGGCTCAATTTGAATTGAGTTGCAGAAACACGCTCCCCAGCCTGACGGGTTCCTATTCTTCTTTTGTTTTTTCCGCAGAGGCCTCTTCGTCCGGCGCCTCCTTGGCTTCGCCCTCGGCTTCCAATGCTTCTTCCCCTTCCACGAGCTCTTCTACGGCCTCGACTTCCACTTTCGGTGCAAGAACGGTTACGACCGTAACATTCGCCTCTTCAACAATCTCAATATTGCCGACTGTCTGAATATCTTCCAGATGGATCGCATCACCGATATCAAGGTCGGAAACATCCACCTCAAACGCCTCCGGAATTTCAGTCGGCAGGCAAAGCACTTCGATTTCTCTGCGGACAATCTGCAACAATCCGCCATCCTCCACGCCTTTGGCTTTACCCCTGACCACAACCGGAACCATGACTTTAATCTTGCGCTGCATATCGATTTCATAAAAATCCACATGCAGAAATCTCTGGGTCACCGGGTGAATCTGCAATTCCTTTACCATGGCCGGGTGGCTTTCGGTATTGCCGTTTTGAATCTGCAAATTTAGCAATACTGACCCAATAGTTGACTTTTTGGCAATTTGTTCAAACTCCCTCGAATCAATCGAAAGCAATATCGGTTCTGTTTTCGGTCCGTAAAGCACAGCCGGAATCCGACCTTCGCGACGTAAGGAACGCGCAGGACTGTTACCGGTCGTTTTTCGGATCCGTGCGTTTAAATTAATCTGTTCCAACGAATTATCCTCCTTAAACGAATAAAGAAGTTACTGAATCTCCTCGATAACTGCGAATGATCGCCTCACCCACCAGCCCTGAAATTGAAAGAACAGTGATTTTGCCGCAGGCAACCGCATCTTTCTTTAGTGGTATGGTGTCGGTAACCACCAGGCTTTTCATTCCTGAATTTGTGATCCGCTCAATAGCGGGTCCCGAAAGAACTGCATGGGCGCAGCAGGCATGAATTTCTCCGGCACCCTCCTCTTTGAGGGCTTGAGCCGCTTCGGTCAAAGTCCCGGCTGTGTCGGCCATATCGTCGAGAATGACCACCACCTTGTCCTTCACGTCCCCGATAACCGCCATCGCTTTGGCCTGGTTCGGAGCCGAGCGCCGTTTATCGATTATTGCCAGATCTGCATCCAGCCGTTTGGCAAAAGCCCGGGCCCTTTCAACACCGCCGGCATCCGGCGAAACAATAACGAGATTATCATTAAAATTTTGTCGGATATGTTCAATTAAAATCGGCGCGGCAAAAATGTTGTCTACGGGAATATCGAAAAAGCCCTGAATTTGACCGGCATGCAGATCCATGGTGATGATTCGATTCGCACCGGCAACCGTCAGCATGTTCGCCACCAGTTTTGCGCTGATCGGTACCCGGGGAGCGACTTTTTTATCCTGTCTGGCATATCCGAAATACGGAATTACCGCTGTGATTCTTTTTGCCGAAGCTCGCTTAAATGCATCAATCATTAATAACAGCTCCACCAGGTGATCGTTTACGGGCGCACAGGTGGATTGGATAACAAAAACATCCTTTGATCGGACGTTTTCCTGGATTTCAATCTGGATCTCGCCGTCGCTAAACGTTTTCACCTCAGCATCACCCAAAGACAGGTTTAGATAATCGCATATCTTTTTTGCCAGGACCGGGTTTGAATTTCCCGAAAATAGGGATATCCCTTCCATTTAGCCCACCGTTAACCAAATAGGGTATGATAATTATTGATTATTGACGATTGAATATTGACTATTGAAGGAATTCTATCTTTCTATCTTTGCATATCTGGTACAGGCGATTGCAGCCTCATTTTCTTTTTTAATCAAGCGGGTATCCTTCTCAATCTTCAATATTCAATATAAAATTGTCAATCCGGATGGCTGGGGCGGGAGGATTCGAACCTCCGGATGCAGGAACCAAAATCCTGTGCCTTACCGCTTGGCGACGCCCCAAAATCCCGGATGGCCGACTCGGCTGCATTGTTCAGGTGTTCAGGCAATTCCCCAAAGTCCGGCGGAACTTTCAGACGTCGATGAGTTTAAGGTCTCCTTCAAGGATCGGATCCGCTAAAAATAGCTGCCAATTTTTATCCGCATTGTCCGTGCTCAGGGCCTGCCTGGCCGTTTTTGCTGCCTCGGTATTGTCGAAAAGACCGAAAACTGTCGAGCCGCTTCCGCTCATCAGCGCACCGACTGCTCCAAATTTAATCATTTTATCCTTGGCCAAACGAATTTCAGGATATTTTTGGATCGTAACCCTTTCAAGGTCATTGGTTAAATCATGCGCTGGATCGAACCTCTTTCGTTTTAAATTGCTGTTTGTAGGTTTTTTTCCGTCTTTTGTCAATCCTAAATTCAGATTTTGGTAAATCTCTGCGGTGGAAACTTCAACTCCCGTATATAACAACAAAATATGGTATGGCAGGTCTCCCTCAAAAGCGGCTAATTTTTCACCGATACCGGTGGCAATCGCCGGTTTTTGGAAAATGAAAAAGGGGACGTCGGCACCGAGCTTCAGACCCATTTTCATTAGCATTTCCTGCGAAAAAGGATGGTCATGGTATGCGTTCAATGCCATCAAAACACTGGCCGCATTGCTGCTGCCTCCCCCAAGACCGGCGGCAACGGGAATGTTCTTTTTCAGGTGGATTTTAATGCGCTGCTCTGAACCGAGCTCGCGTTGAAACAGATTCGCTGCCCGGCAGGCGAGGTTGTTGTTGTCGACCGGAACCTTTGGATGTGCACAATAAACTTCGACCCCATTGCCCTTGCCGAGGTGCAGCAAAATCTCATCGAAAAGATTGACGCGGCACATCAAAGAAAACAATTCGTGGTAACCGTCAGGGCGTTTGCCGCGCACCTGCAAGAAAAGATTAATTTTGGCAGGGGATAGAATTTTCATGCCTGCGCCGTGGAAGTGGTTTCAAAACCCCATCCAGCGTCCGATAGCTGCTTTGCCCCGCGAAGCGGGATTCGTACCCATTCTATTGCACTAAGGTCCATCACAGACCTCTTTAAAATGCTCACATACTCACACGTATGCTGAGAACAACGACTTTTTCATCGGCCTGCGCCTCGCTCTCGAACGCGATCTGTAGCTTTGAAAACACTTCTATCAATTGAGCAAGTTTAACTCTTTTCTTTTACATACATAATTCGCAAATCATAAAGGATATTTTTCAACAGGTTCTCTTCTTCCTCACTCAAATTCCCGGTCGTTTTTTCCTGGAGCATGCTTAATATGTCAATGGTTTGCTTGGCCATCGGCAGGCTTTTATTCTTTGTACCCGAGGACGGATCTTCTATAATTCCTAAATGCAATAAGGCTGAAGCATTCAAAGATGCCACAAAGGTTGAAAAATTTATTGCCGGAAATTGCAATGGCGGTTCTTGCTTCTCGGTCGCCGCTTTTTTATCGGGTTCTTTGGCAGCAGCCTCTTTTTTCATTTCTTTTGGCGGTGCCTCTTTCTTTTCTTTTTCTTTCGAATCCAGATTTCCGTCCGCGAAAATTCGACGATCCTTTACAACAAAATCAGGTTTTACCTCTTTTTTCTCTTTTTCCTTCGGCATATATGACCTCCCCTAAATGTTGTCTTCCGGAAGTTAAGATTCCATGCGGACTAACGGGCGATTATAACATATTAAGTCGGGCGATTTTGTCAAGAGCATAGCAAAATGTGAGTCGCTTTTCAAGAAACCCGGCAAATGACCATTGACGGCCTCAATAAAAAAGGTTAACCAGTTAACCCGTTCAGACGGTTGGGCCGGCTTAAAAAGGAAATGAGGTTCAATTTTACCCATAGGAAAATTTGCCACAGAGATCGCAGAGAACTGTTTTGGGGTATTGCTGGCCCATTTTTAATATATTTTTCTCTATGCACTCTGTGAACGCTGTGGTGATAAAGATTAATTACGTTTTTTATTTATGATCCGTGTAGAGAACCTGTATAAAAGCTACGGAGAGCTGACCCTGTTTGCGGGGATCAACTTTGTGCTCAATGCAAAAGAGCGGCTGGGTGTTGTGGGCCGAAATGGCCATGGGAAAACGACTCTGTTTCGCATGATCCTGGGCAAAGAAAATCCCGACTCGGGCAGCGTTATTATACCCAAAGGCTACCGTATCGGTTACGTCAGCCAGAATCTGGAATTCAGGCACGACAGCGTCCTGGCAGAGGCCGCATCAGCGCTGCCTGAGACCGAAAAAGATCACCACTGGAAAGCTGAAAAGATCCTTGCCGGCCTCGGTTTCAACCGCAGGCAATCCCAGAGGCACCCGCAGGAATTTTCAGGAGGATTTCAGGTGCGCTTGAACCTGGCCAAGGCGATGATCTCCGAGCCCGACCTATTGCTGCTCGATGAACCCACCAACTTTCTTGACATTACCTCCATTCGCTGGATCGAACGCTTTCTGCACAATTGGCCCCATGAAGTGATGTTGATCACCCATGATCGGAGTTTCATGGATAAAATTGTTACCCACATCATGGGAATCCATCGTCAGAAGGTGCGCAAAATTGAAGGTACGACGGCAAAGTACTACCATCAGATCGCCCAGGATGAGGAGGTATATGAAAAGACCCGTATAAAGGACACCCGCCGGCGCAAAGAAATCGAGCAATTCATCACCCGCTTCAGAGCCAAAGCCAGACAGGCAAATTTAGTGCAATCACGCATTAAAACCCTGCAGAAAATGGAAAACAAGCAAAAGCTTGAAAAGTTGAAAATATTGGATTTTTCTTTCAACAGCAGCCCGTTTGCAGCCAAGCAAATCTTCAGTGCCCAAAATGTGAATTTCTTTTACAATGCGGAAATACCCTTGATCCGCGATTTTAATATCACCGTAGCAGCCCGTGAGCGCATCGGTGTGGTGGGCCCGAATGGCAGGGGCAAATCAACGCTATTAAGACTGATGGCCGGAGAGCTGTTACCCCGTTCCGGCCGGATTGAATATCATCCGGCTGTTAAAAAAGGCTACTTTGAGCAAAGCAACGTGAAAACATTGGTTGCTGACCGAACAGTGTTGGAGGAAATCATTTTTGCAAATCCGGATGTTGACCAGCAGCGTGCCCGCAATGTTTGCGGAGCGATGATGTTTTCAGGAGATGATGCTTTAAAAAAAATCAGCGTCCTTTCAGGCGGGGAAAAAAGCCGGGTAATACTCGGTAAACTGCTTGTGTCTCCGGCCAATCTGCTGTTACTGGATGAACCGACGAATCATCTCGATATGGAGTCCTGCGATGCCCTGCTCGCCGCTATAGATAACTTTGACGGCACCGTGATCGTGGTAACCCACAACGAAATGTTTTTGCACGCCCTTGCCCAACGGCTGATTATATTTCAAAACGACCGCATCGAGGTTTTTGACGGCGGCTATCAGCGCTTTCTGGATAAAGGCGGCTGGCAGGAAGAAAGCACGGCAAGCGGCACGTATCGACAACACGCTCAGAATTCGGCTGTCTTACCCAAACTGACCAAAAAAGATTTGCGGCGCCAGAGATCGGAAATTATTTCAGAGCGCTCCCGGACCCTAAAACCGCTGCAGGAACGGACAATAAAAGTGGAAGACCAGGTGGCAAAAGAAGAAGCTGAAATCAACCGCCTGAATCTGGCCATGCAACAGGCCGCCCAGGATCAAAACGGTTTGCGGATCACTGAAATTTCCCAGGCCCTGCATACCTGTCAGCAGACCATCGATTGTCTTTTTGCAGAGTTGGAAGCATTAACCCGCGAACTCGAAACCCGTAACGCTGAGTTCAAAAAACGCCTCAGCCGCTTCGATTCGGATATCGAATAGGTTCAGGGTTCAAGAGTTCAAGGACCTGTTATATTCGTTTTATTTGTTTCATTGAATTGGTTGGCTTAAACAGAACCAATTGAACGAATTGAACCAATCAAACCAATGGAACTAATGAAACCGGCCATTAGCCCCTGAATCCTAAACCTTTTGACCCTTCCACCGGGTGATGAAATAATAACACGCCCCGGCAGCCAGCAATGACGGCATGGAGCCACCGATGGGGTATTTCGTCAGTGCAATCAGTTCGTAAACAAAAAATCCAACTGCCCAGCAAATCAGTGCAACACCATTAAATCCCTTTGCATACCAGTATGGGCCCTGTGGTCGGTAAAGGTTTTCCACGCTGATTTGACGGTTTCGAATAAAAAAATAGTCCGTCAGAACCACGCCAAACAGCGGCACGAACATCGCCCCGATCAGAAAAAGGAAATTCTCATACTGTTCCATCGGAAAAACCAGCGCAACCAATATCGAAATAATGCCCGCCGTCCAGAGAATCGTTCTTGAACTGTACTTTTGAGAAATATTCATCGCTGAACAGGTCGCAGAGTATACGTCCGGAAAGCCCGTGGTAATCGTAGAAAATACAACCATGATCAGGGCCGGTACCGCAAGCCCGACGCCGCCCATGAGTTGCAGGATTAAAGAGCCCGGATCGCCGGCGCCGGCAACCAGGGTTGCGGTCAATCCCAGAACATACATCCAGGACGAGATCAGAAAATACCCCAGCCAGGTATTCCAGAAGGCCGGTGCAGTTGCCCTGGAGAATCGAGAGTAATCGGCGACCAGCGGCATCCATGAAATCGGCATGGCAATCACCAGATCCAGGCCGATCATAAAAGGCATTTCCTGAGGCTTGATACCAAAGACCCCGCTGCCAAATTCCTTGACCGACACGCCGCTCATCAGCACGATGAGCAGCAGCAGTCCGATGACCGTCAGTTTCTGCATCGCCCGCCAGATCGATTTTCCGGTCATCTGCGCCCATATCAGTGTTCCCAATCCAATGGCAATGATCCACAAAGAGTTGGATGCCAGGATTCCTCCCATGGGTTTTCCCAGCATGGCGCCCGCACGACCGCCAATAATCAGCATAATCGATGCCCAGCCGATCAATTGAATGATGTTTAAAATAGCGGCCAAATTTGAACCCCGAATTCCAAAAGATGGCCGCACCGAAACCATCGACATAATGCCGTGTTCCGACCCGATGATACCACCCAAAGCCATAAATGTGTTACCAATAATGTGTCCCAGAACAATTGCCCCAATGCCCAGCCAAAGCCCCATGGGCGCCAAAAATCCCCCGGCCCAGATTTCAGCCAGAGATATGGCCACACCGGCCCACAGCAGGAAAAAGTCCGGACCACTGAGATTGCGCTCGCTGGCGCTAACCGGTTGAATATCCATTTTTGTGCTCCTTGTATGGGGTTTCAGGTGTCAGGCCTCAGGCGTCAGGAAATCTTGCATCTAAACATCAACCCTGATCGAATGTACTTTTTCTGCCTGACTCCTAATGCCTGATACCAAACGCCTTGAATTAAACCAATCGAACCAATCAGACCAATTGAGCCAATGAAACCGGCCTTGAACCGACAAAAAAAGGCCGTTCCGGTATCGGACGGCCTGAATGAGAAGTTTTCCTCCACCGGCATTATCCGGATCAGGTTCAACGGTCGGACTCGCGATCGATAAACAGAGCCCCTCTCAGCCCGGTCCCTCCGAGCTCCCGAAACTATTTAGAACCTATCTCAAAAATGTCTTTTGGCCCAATATCTTTGTTGGTGCTTCATTTCAAATCCTCGACATACAACAGTATGCTTCCGGTTTAAAACTCGGCCCCGCCGCGATCTTGAACCAAAATCCTATTTTTGAGATCGGTTCTAATCTTAACTTTTAAACCAGTTAATTATAGATATGGCTGTCATCTGTTGCTGTCAAGTAATTTGATTGCCGCAGGTTTGTTTTCAGCATCTAATGTGCTATATAGAACTGCATTTCGGTTTGAAGATTACCTTGCGACAAGCTGCGGGGAATGCGCTCGCTATTGCGGGCCAGGGAAGTTGAAAAAATTTATGGCAATCTATAATTTGAATGCTGTATTGAGCAAATACGGCGATGACTACCTGATTCTGGATTTTAATCACCTGTTTATTTCATCTTCCATCCGTGAAGAAATCTGGCTGCTTCAGCGTAAAAATGATTCGGCTATGCTGGATAAAATCATGCAGGAGGCGCGAGAGTTTAATATTTACGAGGTCAGTGCTGACAGGGATTTTGAGACCTACTCCGGCGGCCAAAAAGCAATCCTGGGCTGTCTTCTAACACTGGCTGTGATTCGCAATCAAGAAGTCCACGGCCTGAAGTTATTGCTAAACAATATCCTGGATTCGGTAAGTGAAGCGAACCGATCGAACCTATCTGGAAAATTCAAACAAATTCACGCGACCCATGATATGAGACTTTTCACGGCTGAAGAAGGCCGGATTCAAGAAATTTTCTAAGGTAATGAAAATCCAAAAAGGTAAATATCGCTTAGAAAACCGCAACCTGCATTTTGATCTTATTGACGATCTTGATTTTAAAAACAACGGCAGTTGTTTCTATTTTAGAGGGGATAACGGCTTTGGTAAGACTTCTTTTTTAGAAAAAATTATTATCCCCGCCCTTGGCGTTGAAAACCTCCACTATTTATATATCGGTCAGGATATCAGAACTCAACTCTATACCATAAAAGCGCTTCTTTCGGTCCAGGGATATAAAGTATCCGAAATGGATGAGGTTGAGCTTTTGAAGCTCTGGATCAATCACGACCGGTCAGCGAGGGTTTTTATCCTGGATGAGTTTGATAAATATTTCCCTGATTACCAGTTCATCTTTGACTGGAGTGAATCTTTTATCCAGACCTACATTATCGTTACCCATCGGAGTCATCGCCCGTATGACGGAATTGCTCAAAAATACAGGGTTTGCCGGCTAAGATTTGAACTGATTGAATTCGACGGCCGTCTTAAAAATGTCAGGGTGAAGAAAGAATAAAAATGGTACTTTTCAAACTCGGCATTTTATTCACATTGGTCCTATCTTTTTTTTGGCTTTTTGTCTTCGGACCCTTTTATGATCACTTTGCTGTTCAACTGGCGGTCTTTGCCGCTGTGATCGGCTGGAATTCATTGCGGTTTTCACTTCGGGAAACCATTTCATTGTTGAAGTTCTGTCTTCCGTTTGTTCTCAGCCTGTTTGTTTTCGGGGTTATTTTTCACCTTACCCGGCTGTTCGGCAGACAGGATTGGCTGCAGGACACACTGATCAAATGTTTTGTATTTCCAAGCTCGTTGATTTTTCTAAAAATCCTTTTGACCTACATCACGTATCTAGATATCCTTAATCTTCCGATTTCAATGAGAAAAAGAGTCGGTCTGATTACCATGAAATCCGCCTTTCAGAAGGGCGAAAAAATATTGCGCCGCTTTTCATGGTATCTGGATACCTATTCGATGCTCAAATCCGACGGCAGAATAAAATCCGGCTTAAAAAAGTATGCCTGCCTGATCATTGCTCTTTATCTGTATCTATATGAGGAAATCGAAAACTCAAACCGGTTGTTGAAAAACCGGTATCAACATATATACGAGGTTGACCAATGAAAAATGTCAATATCGCTTTTATTGCCCTGGCAGTTGTTGTTGCACTGATAACCCTGTTTATCAGAATCCCGCTGCCCAGCAGGGGCTATTTCAACTTTGGAGATGTCGCCGTCGTCTTCTCCGGGCTGGTGCTGGGAAGCCTGAGCCAAAAAAGAAGTTTTTGGTGGGGTGCCGGTGCCGGGGGCCTTGGCTCCGCCCTGGCGGATATCATT
>Ga0209536_100014629_pt1 | contig 11251 bp, 10 predicted proteins | sample DeeMarSeWOR28_12_FD_187461 | JGI IMG/M metagenome (GOLD analysis project Ga0209536, IMG submission 187461) | Marine sediment microbial communities from White Oak River estuary, North Carolina - WOR-2-8_12 (SPAdes) (version 2) | ecosystem: Environmental > Aquatic > Marine > Intertidal zone >... | reverse complement strand
CGGTAGAATTTTCCGCCGTTTCGTTCCATTTGCTCCGCCATTTCAAATACGTCGTCCGCGTTGAAATCGTAACTCATTTTTGATCCTTTCTTTCCTTATCCTTGTAATGTTAGTTGCTGCGCTTTGAAATTTAATGATTTCAAGTGCCGATAAACCATGTCTGGACGTTCAATTTTTTTTTGGGAATTTTTTGGCGCTGCCCCGGGGCGGATTAATTAGAGCCGCACCCTGACTAATGACAGCTTTGGTTTTTTTTGCCTGCTGGCCGGTTTATTACCTGGATCATGCCAGATTCAGGCGTCGACTGCCCGTAAATATATATACGATCAGCTCTAATGTAAAGTGAGCTGCTATCTGCCGTTTTGCTTTCTTTTTCGGCAGAGATTAAGCGAAAAATAATCCAAGATTTTTAAGACATCAGCGTCCTAATTGAGCGGGCCAACAGCCATTGCCGGCCAAAAAAGAGCAATATTTCAGCTTGTTCGATAATTTTTCAACTTTATCGAACGGCTCAAAATTTTTAATCATTTTTTATTGACAGCACAATGTGGTATCTTATATACTAAGTTATCATGAAAAAAATCTCCACCGGCAAAAGATCGATCAGGCTCAAAGCTGTCTCTACGGCCCTGGTCCTTATTCTTGGCGCCAGCCTGCTTGCCGCCGGGGTTATGGCATCCAATGGCTGCGCAATGAAATGCTGCTGCCAGACCGGTCCGGCCCACATGCCGCCTTCGGCCGAAAAACAGATGCGATCCCCCCAGGGCTGCTGTTCAGGGGTCCCGTTTAGTCCCTGCGATATACAATCCGCGAAGCCATTTGAATTGCCGGAGATGATCTCGGCCTCATGCTGTGCTTATCATTCCTATGCCGGCTGGGTCTCGCTTATCTTATTCGACGCCGGTGACAAGAGCCAAAATCCCGGCGCCAAATTGGATATTCAGGCTCTGGACTCGAAATACATATCTCCCCCCATCTATCTACAACATCAATCCCTGCTAATTTGATACCCATTAGATTGCAGGCTTGGACCTGCAATCTGCCAGTGATCTAAATTCCTGTTTATTCAATTCGGTCCGGATGGTGGTGTACACCTGGTTGATCCAGGTAACTGACATAATCTCGCTGTATTATGTTCGTGACCATCGGTTTCAGTTAATTGCTACGGCCTGAAAATTAGCAATAGTAGCTCCGGACAATTCAGATTGGTTCATTTCAATCGTGACCAATAAATAGTGACCAATTTCAAATAAAAACAATCAAAGGAGTATTTCTCATGTCCAAAAAGGCAAATAAAAAAAGCAACCCGTCAAAAAATAACAATCAGCAAAAAATCGCCGCCAAAAAGGCTGCTGTATTAGGCACTGAGAGCAAAAGCCGCACGCCGCTTCTGGTTGCCACCATTGGAGCCGTCCTCCTCGCCGGGGGGGCCATTTTTTATGTTTTTCAGGGCGGCGGCGCAGTTACCGCTACCGCATCTGGGCCGGCAGCCACCGGCGGCACGTTCGTGTCCTTTCCCGTCAGCCTGTTCGACGACGGCAAGGCGCGTCATTTTGAGCATGTGGACGGTGATATGACCATTCGCTATTTTATCCTCAAAAGCTCGGATGGTGTTATCCGGGCGGCATTTGATGCCTGCGATGTCTGCTGGCCGGCCGGCAAAGGCTATTATCAGGATGGTGATGTCATGGTTTGCCGCAACTGCGGGCGCCGGTTTGCCTCCGTGTTGGTCAACGAAGTCAAGGGCGGGTGCAATCCGGCACCGTTAAACCGCAGCCTGGAAAATGATAAGTTGATTATTCAGGTAAAGGACATCCAGCAAGGGCGACAATACTTTAACTTTAACGGCAAAGCCTAGTTGGAATTGAAAATTGAAGATTGAAGAATGAATATTTGTGGAGGTCGTCGTTTCACTCCGCCTGTTTTATAACCGAAAGAATAACCTGAATATCCGGTATTCAATCTAAATTATTCAATCGCTACCAGATAAGGAATTCAATATGAACCTTAATGCCATATCGATAAAAAACCTGTTACGGCGCAAGGGCAAAGCCGCTTTTGTGCTGGCCGGCCTGGTCATCGGCGTATCCACGGTGGTGGGTATCATCAGCTATATTGAAGCCATGACCAGCGACATCAACCACAAGCTTGAAAAGTTTGGCGCCAACATTCTGGTCGTTCCAAAAACTGAAAACCTGGCGTTATCCTACGGTGGGCTGTCGCTAGGCGGCGTATCTTTTGAAATGGAAGAGATTCAGCAAAAGGACCTGGGGCGCGTCAGCCAAATTAAGAATTCAGCCAATGTCGCCGCCCTGGGACCGCTGGTTCTGGGGGTGGCCCATGTCGGCGACCATAAAGTGCTCCTGGCCGGCGTCGATTTCAAAGCAGCCGAAATTCTAAAACCCTGGTGGAAAGTACAGGGTGCGCTGCCGGATGCCGGCGGAATCATATTGGGCACCGAAGCTGCCCGGGTGATTGGTTTGGAGACCGGCAGCCGCCTGAAGATTAACAATAATGATCTGGTGGTCTCCGGCATTCTCCAGCCTACCGGCTCCCAGGACGATCAGCTGATATTTACCCGCCTGGGTACGGCCCAGTCGATTTTCGGCAAGCAGGGAAAGGTTTCCATGGCGGAAGTGGCCGCGCTTTGCAAGGACTGTCCGATCGAGGAAATGGTCAAACAGATCTCCGACGCGCTGCCCGGCGCCAAAGTGATGGCCATCCAGCAGGTTGTCAAAAGCCGGATGGAAACACTGGGCCAGCTCAAAAAATTTTCCTACGGCATATCGGGCATCATCCTGCTGATCGGCAGCCTGGTCGTGCTGGTGACGATGATGAGCAGCGTGCGGGAGCGTACCGATGAGATCGGCATTTTCCGTGCGATCGGATTTCGCAAACGCCACATTATGCGGATCGTTTTTACGGAGGCTGCGATTGTATCGGGCATTGCCGGCATCATCGGCTATTTTATCGGGTTCGCAGCAACCAAGGCCGGTCTGGCAATATTTAGCGAAAATCACTCGGGATTAGTTCCGTTCAGTTTGGAGCTGGCCGGTGCCGCATTTATCGTCGCACTGGCGGTCGGTTTGATCTCGAGTGCCTATCCGGCGCTGATGGCGGCCCGGATGGATCCGAATGAAGCATTGAGGGCATTGTAGTTTGTTCGAAATTTAAATGCTGGTTTCCAGGGCAGGTTAAACATCAAAGACATTGCCGTGATCGCATGCCCTGGAATACTGGAATAATGGAATTTTGGAATACTGGGTTTGGCGAAATGAGATCTGTTTTTACCTCAATGGCACGCATCAGAATTAAAAAGCAAGCCATCATTCGCTTTTGATACCCAATATTCCATTTATCCACCCTTCCATTATTCCATTAGCAAGCGAGCAGAATACACTACCCTTCCGGGGTATAATTTTAACCTGATTCTCTGTGCAGGAATCTTTGACATGAACTGGAGCCAATTAACGATGAGCTATATTATTGCTGAAAACTTAAAGAAAACATACGGCCGCGGCGCTGCGATTGTTTCCGCAGTCGACGATATCAGTTTTCAAATCGGGCAAGGCGAATTCGTCGGTGTGATGGGGGAATCCGGTGCCGGCAAATCCACCCTGCTCGGCATGCTGGGCGCCATGAACGCCCCGACTTCCGGCCGTTTGGTTGTCGATGATATTGACATTTACCGCCTGCGTCAGGAACAGCAGGCCGATTTTCGCAGAGAATTTCTGGGCTTTATTTTCCAGAGTTTTCATCTCGTACCCTACCTGACTGTTATCGAAAATGTCATGCTGCCGCTGGTTGTCGTCAAGGCCAACAAAAAGAAAAAGCAGGCCATGGCGCAGGAGGCCCTGGCCAAGGTTGGTCTGGGGAACAAAGCCAACCGCCTGCCGAATCAAATTTCAGGCGGTGAAAAGGAAAGAGTCGCGATTGCCCGGTCAATCGTAAACGAGCCCCCGGTGTTGCTGGCGGATGAGCCCACGGGCAACCTGGACACCAAAACCAGCCATGAAATAATGGAGCTGCTTCTGCAGCTAAACCGGGAAGGCATGACGATCATCATGGTCACTCACAGCCCGGATTGTGCCGCCTATGCCCAGCGGATTTTGCGGGTAACCGACGGCAAACTGGCAGAGGACAGCTCGAATCCTAGGAGCCTGGAGAAATGGCCAAAAGGAGAAAAAATCAACGAAATGCTGCCCAACTGAAACCAGGTGCCGGCCGCCGGCTGATTTCAAACTGGATATTTCTTAACCATGCCTAAAAATATACAACGCAAGATAGCGCTTGTCGGCCTGGGATTGATCGGATGCGGCTTTATTGCGGCGTTTGTGTTTGATGTCAATCCGCTGGCCAGGGCAAAACCCGAAAGCCGGACTTTAGATCAGCTGCTCGGCGACATGGGAGTTGAAACATTTCCATCGAGTTCGAGTCAGGTCGAAGTCCGGCTGCCGGATTTAAACGGCGCGCAAGTTAATCTGACTGATTTCAGAGGTAAAATTGTGTTTCTTAATTTCTGGGCCACCTGGTGCCCTACCTGTGTAATCGAAATGCCGGCAATGGAAAAATTGCACCGCAAACTAAAACACAAAGATTTTGCCATGGTGTCCGTCAGCCTCCAGGATTCCGCCGCAGAAGTGGAGCGTTTTTTCAAACAAAACCAGCTGACATTCACAGTCCTGCTGGATTCATTTGGAAAAACCGTCTCCGATTTCGCCATACGGGCAATTCCAACCACTTTAATACTCGATAAAACCGGCCGGATCGTCGGGCGGGTAATGGGAGCGAGGGAATGGGACAGCCGGGAATCGATCGCAATGTTCAAGCAGCTTATTGACGAGCCATTGGTCGATCCAAACGAGAATCGTTCATAATATCAACAGCTGCCGTCTTTAACCCCAGATAAGATATGAAAATTCCAAGCACCAAAATACAAATTCCAAATAAATCCCAATGACCTAAATTCAAAATTCGAAACGACATGTTTTGGTCATTAATTATTGTGATTTGGAATTTGTTTGAAATTTGGTGCTTGATGTTTGGAATTTTAATGCCGCATTCTGACAAATCGATTGTTTCCGCATGAATCTGTCGGCAATGAATTTTACTTAGCTATCCCCTCAGGCTGAACATCCTTGACACCCCCGATGCATTTCCCTATATTCCTCCCTTCGGACAATTAACTATTACTCAAGCGGCATAGGATCTTTATAATGCTTCATTCAGACCAAACCAATGACGGCTCATTGCTGCTGATGATTGCCGGCGTTAAAGGGGCGGTGGCTTCTACGCTGGCGGTGGCCCTGGCGGCCTTGCGCCGGGATCCGGCATCCATTTTACCCAGTTTGACCACCGGGCATCTGTTCGCCGGTTTAGGCCCCTTGCCGGCCACCCGGCTGGCCGGCTGGGACACCAGCGCTGAAAGCTATATCGCTGCGATAAAGCGGCACGGCGTCGTGCCGGACACAATCTGGCAACCCCATGCTGCGGATCTCGACCGGACACCCGTGATGAAAGCCCCGGACAGCGCGATTGATTTAAAAGAACAAGTTGAGCGGCTGGGCCGGGATATGAACGAATTCAAATCGCAGCATCCGGGTGCGCGGGCGGTATTTATCGATCTTTTGCCTGCTGCAGCTTATCAGGATCTCAATGCCTGCCAGGACCTTTCACAGCTTTTTGCTGAAGCTGATGCGAGCATTCTGCCGGATCTGGCCTATACTTTGGCCGCCATCAGATCCGGTATACCGGTCGTAAATTTTACCCCCAATCCAGTTGAAATCCCGGCGGTGCAGGATGAAGCGGCTAAAAATGGACTTCCCATTGCCGGCCGCGACGGCAAAACCGGCCAAACCTATTTGAAAGTGGTTCTGGCCTCAGCCCTCAAGGCTCGCAGCCTGTTGGTGGATGGGTGGTACAGTTTAAACATACTCGGCAATGCCGATGGGGCCAACTTGATGGATCCCGCGCGGGCCGCCGGAAAATTGCACAATAAAACCAAACTGTTGGACGATATTCTCGGATATGAGGTTGGTCAACAATACGGGGCACCGGCCCACAAGGTTCATATTGATTACTACCCGCCCCGCGGCGATGCCAAGGAAGCCTGGGATGCTATTGATTTCAAAGGGTTGTTCGGGTTGCCGATGAGTATCCGCCTAAATCTTCTGGGCCGGGATTCCATTCTGGCGGCCCCCCTTGTCCTGGATCTGGCGCGGTGGGCGGCCGCCCTTCAAATTGCAGGGCGCAGCGGTCCCATTCCGGAATTGGGGTTTTATTTCAAAAAACCTGTGGGAGACGCTCCGCCGTTGACCTTTCAAGAACAAGTCAGCAGTCTGGCGAAGCTGGAACAAGCGTGCGAAGAGAGGTTGTCGGCCCTGAAAACGAAATCTTGACGCAGTGATAATTAAGAGCGATATGCGGAATCCATAATTTTAGGCATTTTAGGGCAATTTAGCTCATTTTAGTCATTCATTCCAATTCGCCAGGATAAAGATAGTATCAGGATTTTCTAAAATATAACTCAAGACGATAAGGAACCAACCATGACCTTTGGATACAGCACCAACGCGTTTAAAAATTTTTCTCTGGATGAAGCCATAGAAAAAATAGCCCGCATCGGATTTAAAGGCGTCGAAATCCTGGGGGATCGGCCGCATCTGTACCCGCCGGATTTTGACGATGAGCAGCTGGCGCGTCTCAATGAAGTTCTGGTAAAACATGACATAAAATTGACCAACTTAAACAGTTTCACGCTTTTTGCCGTGGGCGACACGTATCTGCCCTCGTGGATCGAACCGGAGAAAGACAGACGCGAGATTCGTATTCAGCATACCCTTGACTCACTGAAGGTTGCCAAACAGATCGGGTGCCCGAATATTTCGGTTCCGCCGGGCGGCCCGCTGGACGGAATGGCAAGGTCCCAGGCCATGCAATTATTTCATCAGGGACTGGATCGGGTGGTTGCGCTGGCCGAAGAACTGGGCATTATGATTCTGGTGGAACCGGAGCCGGATCTTATGCTTGAGACCACGGCCCAGTTTAAGGATTTTATCAAGGATGTGCAGTCCGATGCGATTGGGCTGAATTTTGATATCGGCCACTTCTTTTGTGTCGGGGAAGACCCCAGGGCAGCGTTTGAGGAACTGTTTCAGTGGGTGGGGCACGTGCACATTGAAGATATCGCCTCCAGCCGCGAGCACAATCATTTGATTGCCGGCCGCGGCGGCATTGAGTTCAAACGGATTTTCCAATCCATGGCACAATTCGGCTACCAATACGATATCAGTCTGGAACTGTATACCTACCAGGATATGCCGGAGGAAGCCGGCCAAGAAAGCCTGGACTATCTGCGACCGCTTTTTGAGGAGGCGGGGCTGGAACTATAAGATAGGTTGAGCGGTTTGGGGCTGCGCCCTTCGGGCTTCGGTCCCCCCGCGCTGGATTCAAGGCTCCGGGCTGAAGGGCCCCAAACGGTGCATGCCAGAGGGATACTGTCCCCGGCGGGGAAATCTTCTGATTTAATCTTGGTCGTCTGTAAACTAAATTTAAAAAACCAGACTACTGGTTTTGCACCTTCAAGCTTACCGACAGGACCGGGCAGGGTGAATTTCGTATGACGCGGTCGGTGGTGGACCCCAGAAACAGGGTTTTAACCATGCCATGTCCCCGCACGCCCAGTACGATCATGTCGATGTCCCGGGTATCGGCGTACTTGACCAGCTCGTCATAGGGCTGACCTGCCATAACGCTGGTTTGGGGGGTGCACCAATTGGCGGCTTCCGCGGGCACCATGTCTTTGAGTTTTTGGATCAGCAGGTTGTGGTAGTCTTCCTGGACTTCTCCCGGCACCAATGGTTCCTCTGTGAGCAGATTCGGCTGGACCGGCGGTTCGACCACATGGGCCAGGTGCAGTTCGGCCTGAAATTCCTGAGCCAAACTCAGGCCGTGATCGAATGCCCGGCCCGAATCCGGCGAGAAATCGCATCCTACCAGAATTTTTCGCAGCTGGATTTTTTGCTCCGGCGGGGCGACAAACTCATGCTCCGGGCTGCGCACCACCAGCAACGGGCAGGTGAGGGTTCGCATCAGGCGTTCAGTGACCGAGCCCAGGATCAAACGTTTGAATCCTGAACGGCCGCGGGTGGCCGTAATCACCAGATCAATATTTCGTTCTTCGACCGCCCGGGCGATTTCATCTGCCGGCTTGCCGACAGTGATCAACGGCTCCCAGGCCACCGGCTGATCGCCGGCCAGGGCTTCAAGCTGAACCGTGGCGTCCTCCATAATGCGGTTTTGCTGTCCAACCGGATCCAGCTGAAATTCGCCGTATATGGCAACCGATGACAAGTCAATCACGTGGCAGATGATCAGCCTGGCGTCAAACTCCGTGGCCAGTGCGACACCATAGCCGATTGTATGATTGGAAAAATCCGAAAAATCCGTGGCACATAAAATATTTTTAAATTGTACCCGCATTTTTTTATTCCTCCCTTTTTAGTTGATTTTTTTATGTTTCAGCTTTCAGAGAGATATCGTAAACATGTGTTAGGTACCGATGTTTTGGAACAAAAAAAATATCAAATGACAAATAATAATCAAATCACAATATCCAATTATCAAAACATGTTTGAGATTTGGAAATTCGGAAATTGGTATTTGTTTGTATTTTGATATTTGGTATTTGTACATGTCCCTTCACATGTTAGACGTCCATGATTTTACTAAGCTGCTTGACCTGTCAGGGCGCGTCAACCCTTGATAACCGCTACCGGTTTCAGCCGCGCTACTTTTTGAGCAATGCCCGCGCCATGGACCACGTCGACGACCCGGTTGACGTCTTTATAGGCGACCGGTGCCTCTTCAGCCAAACCCGACATGCTGCCGGCCCTGACGTGAATACCGGCCGCCTCGAGCTGATCGCGCAATCCGGCACCCTGGACCGACTTTTTGGCTTTTTTGCGGCTCATGGCCCGGCCGGCACCGTGGCAGGTGGATCCAAAGGTCCGGGTCATCGCGGCCCGTGTGCCAACCAGCACCCAGCTGGCCGTCCCCATTGATCCGGGTACCAGGACCGGTTGGCCGATGTCGCGGTAGGCGGCGGGCAGGTCCGCCGATCCCGGGCCAAAAGCCCGGGTAGCGCCTTTGCGATGAACGCACAGCTTGACTTTGCGGCCGTCGACTTCATGGGTTTCCACTTTGGCCATGTTGTGGGCAATGTCGTAGATCTGGTAAAGGTGATGATTTTGGACCTTGCCGGCCAGAACCTGCTCAAAACTGCGGCGGATGTGATGCGTCAGCACCTGCCGGTTGGCAAAAGCATAGTTGGCGGCCGCTTTCATCGCCGCCAGGTAATCCTGGCCTTCCGGGCTGCTTAAGGGGGCACAAACCAGTTCCCGGTCCGGCAGATTAAGCCCATATTGCCGGATGGCCTTTTGAAATCGTTTGACATAATCACCGCAAACCTGGTGGCCCAGTCCGCGCGAGCCGCAATGAATCTGAACGACGATTTGCCCTTGATCAAGACCGATACGCCGGGCGATGGATTCGTCTGAAATCCTGTCGACGACATCGATCTCGATGAAGTGGTTGCCGGCCCCCAGGGTTCCCACCTGCCCCTTACCGCGCGCTTTGGCTCTCGGACTGACCTTGCCGGCATCCGCCCCTGAAAGACAACCGTTTTCCTCGGTGCGCTCCAGATCCGATTCAGTGGCCAGTCCTTGTTTTAAGGCCCAGTTTGACCCCAATTCCATGATCCGCTCCAACTCGCCGGCTTTCAATTTGATGCTGCCGCCTTTGCCGACCCCGCTGGGACAATTGGCATACAGGGCGGATGTCAGATCGTCTAAATAGGGCGTGACCTCTTCCCGTTCGAGGTGAGTCGCCAGCAACCGCACGCCGCAGTTGATGTCATAGCCGACCCCCCCCGGCGATATCACGCCATCGGGCAATTGGGTCGCGAGGACGCCGCCGATGGGAAAACCATAGCCCTGGTGGATATCCGGCATGGCCAGGGCATATTTGACGGCGCCCGGCAGCGTGGCCGTGTTAACCAATTGTTCCAGGCTTCGGTCATTTTTAACACCCTCCAATAACGTGTCATCCGCATAAAAGCGCGCTGGAACCTGCATATCTTCACGATATGAGGTCGGAACTTCGTAAACATATTCCTCGATACGGTTGAAATCGTGGATGGTGACCATGCCCTCTACCTCCGTTAGCCGGTTGAGTTCGTTAGCCCGTTAGCCGGTTGGGCCCGCTGTTCCGTTAACCGGCTAACGGGTAAACCGGCTAACCGGCCAACCGATTCACACATCGAACACAACGGTAGCCGTCAATCCCGCCTTGGTTTGAAGGATTTTTAAGTTGTGATACGTTACCGCCTTGATGTGGTTATCCAACTGCGCTACCCGGCTGCCGTAGACTGTTGCCTTGACGTGGGTTGGCGACACGCTGTGCAGCTCGAATCTGTGGAAGATGAGCAATTCGGTTTCGGCCCAGTATGCCAGTTCGCTTAACCACTCGACCAATAAACTTTCAGGATCAATGGCATCCAGTTCGACTGATTTTTCTTCTGGGGTAGAGAATGCATTGTATTCCCGGGCCAACAGGCTGTTCATACCGCCGGCGGCATTGAGCAGCAGTTCCTGCAGGTTCGACCCGTAGATTTTAAGGGCCCGGTCGGCGGTGTGTTCAATTTCTTTAAAAGCCACACCCCGGATAGGGCCGGCATCTTTTATTGACCGCTTATTCGACATTTTTCACCGCATGTGCTTTTTCTAATACTACGGAATGAAAAGGACGAATCGACCCGCGTCTGGACGGAAATTGGTATTCGGGTTTAAGTTTTCTGAATCCGGGTCCGGATTAAAAGCATGCTGCGAACAGGTTCGGTAAGCCGTCCGTGGCTATAAGATGTAACATTTAAGCCGATGTTGTCAAGCATCAAAAAAAACTTTACTTATCAAGCACGGTAATCTATATACTGGCTGTTGAATTTCAAGCTTTTCCCATGAAAACTAAAGCCTTAGTTTTATCCATCCGAACATCACTTCTTGCCGAATTGGATATGCTTATCAACCACTTAACCCGGACAAATTCGAAATATGAGGTGAAAAATGGAACATCAATTTGACGCCATTGTTATTGGAGCCGGTCTGGCCGGGCTGCGTGCCGCCATTGAAATCGGTGAAGATTCCAGCGTTGCGGTGATCAGTAAAGTATTTGCCACCCGGTCCCATTCGGGTGC
>Ga0209536_100014627_pt1 | contig 11252 bp, 13 predicted proteins | sample DeeMarSeWOR28_12_FD_187461 | JGI IMG/M metagenome (GOLD analysis project Ga0209536, IMG submission 187461) | Marine sediment microbial communities from White Oak River estuary, North Carolina - WOR-2-8_12 (SPAdes) (version 2) | ecosystem: Environmental > Aquatic > Marine > Intertidal zone >... | reverse complement strand
CTTTCACCTCGATCGTATCGTTCAGATTGACATCATTTACTATAAATATTGCGTACATCCAAATTTTCGAATTATTTTTATATGAATTGTCACTTTGCTTCATCAATACGATATTTTATATGCCTAGGAGGATATTTACACATCGAGAAATCGTATTCGTGGGCCCGTTGACAAAAGATGGGGGAGAGTTGTTGGACAAGGAGACTGCTAAAAACATTCTCGTACTTGGACGCCTTCACTTTGTGATGGGAGGTTTCCTGCTGTTCCTTCTGGGCGCTCTCTTTGCCTTGATCTCTGGTGGCGATTTCAGCCTGCTGCGATTCCTTCTGGGTTACGCAGTCCTTTTTCCCGCCCATCTTTCGGTATCATACAGCAACGATTACTTTGACTCTGACTCAGACAAACACAACAAGCCCACGTTCTTCACTGGAGGAAGCGGTATTCTCGTTGAGCACCCGGAGCTTAAGCCCTTTGCCAAGAAATTCGCACTCTTTCTTATCTTCCTATCCATTCTACTGGGTGCAGTATTTCTCTTCATGTTCTCATTTCCCATCATATTCTTCATTTTTGTGGTCTTCGGCAACACCCTGGGCTGGTTCTACGCGGCCCCACCGGTCAAACTATCCTACCGAAGAATGGGTGAGCTGGCCACCGTTGTTACGGCCGGAATCCTGCTCCCGGGCATGGGTTACTTTGTAATGAAGGGGGTAATTGACCTGTTCTATCTGCTTTTTGGAATACCCCTCATGCTCTACGGCATGGCGTTCATAGTTGGGGTGGAGATTCCAGATATGGAGGGTGACCGTGTGGGAAACAAGAAAACAATGGTCGTGCGAAAGGGCCGTAAATTCGGATTTATAATATTAACACTCTGCTACATTTTAGGCACTTTGTATTTCTTTTCCCTTTCAATTTTCCTTCCCCTGGCATCGGACTACGGATTTTTTGTAATCGGTATGCTGTCGTTGTTGCCGCTGTACCTTGCCTTCAAAGCTCTGTTTAAAAAACCAAAAGAAAGAACCGAGGCCGGAAAACTCGCCAACAACAGCGTTGCAGCCCTCTTTACATTCGTGTTCCTCGTAGACATATATTACCTGTTGGCAGTTATATTGGCTTGAGATTCAGCTCACTGCATATTTTTTACTGGCATAGAGGAAGTTGAAATTGATTCCCCCCTCTTTTGATGTCCTCATGTGATGATGGCCGTGGGCATTGAGAATTCTCTTTAAATAGGCGCTCTTGGGCTTGTATTTTATCTTGATTCTGCGGTGGTAGAAGATGTCGTGGACGGTGAAGTATCCGATGCCATAGGCAGTAATGCCTATTCCAATAAAGAAATAGAGATTGAATCCTCCCAGAGCCCCTGCAAATATAAAGGAGAAGGCCAAAACACTGAAGAACACCGAAAAGGCGTCGTTTTTCTCGAACTTGCCTCCCGTGGGCAGGTGGTGGTCCTCGTGCAGCACCCACAGGAATCCGTGCATTACGAACTTGTGCAGAAACCATGCAAAGAACTCCATGAACAGGAAGACACCGATTATAACGGCAATATATAGAACCATCGTTAAGGGGTCCATGACACATCAACCTGATTTAGGAAAAGGAATTCATATAAATATGTTTTTGTTACTCGAAATTTATGTTACACCTTGTATTCATACACCCAAAATATTATAATAGCATTTACATACACCCCATAAGAGGCAAAGAGGGTGTTGCTTACAATCTGAGGGAGAAAGGCACATGATCAACTACCTGATAATCAATCTTCTCATAATCATCTTCCCGCTCCTCTTCTCCTTTGAAAAGAGAATCAGATACTACAAACATTTCAAGTCGCTTTTCCCTGCGATATTCATTGTGGGCACATATTACATACTTTGGGACATCGTGGCCACTGCCAGGGGAGACTGGTGGTTCAACCATGACTATGTAATGGACCTCGAGTTCGCCGGACTCCCACTGGAGGAGATGCTTTTCTTTGTCACGGCACCCTATTCGTGCATCTTCATTTACGAGTCCCTCCAGATCTTCGTAAAGGACAGGCAATTGTCCATCAATCCAAGGCTATTCATCATTCCTGCCATGATATCGGCGGCGGGAGGTATTGTATTTCTCCACCAGGACTACACCTCAACGGTCCTCTTCTCGGTTGCCCTGTTCTTTTTCATGGCTGTGTTTCTTCTTCCCCGGATGCTGCAATCACTGATATACTGGCTGTACATAATCATTGTTGTCATACCCTTCTTTGTGATGAACTACCTGCTCACATCCACTCCGATAGTGCTTTACAATTCGGACGCCATATGGAATATAAGGGTAACAACCATACCTGCCGAGGACTTCTTTTACAATTTCGGGATGCTGTCCTTCTACCTGATTGTCTATCTTCTTTTCAAGGAAAGGGTTGAGAACAACTCTTGAGGCTGACATCTAATTTTATAGGTTCAAATTGAATTTTTATTAATGCCTAGGTATATGAGATGGGTAATTTCTTTGATGCAATGTGCAGGTAACCGCGGTAGGGTACAACATAACACTTTTATATATTATAGATATTCACAATCCCTGATGTCAAGTGGGGAGGTAGTTATTGTAGGCGCAGGCTTCTCGGGCCTGGCCACCTCAGCCCTGCTGGGAAAGCAGGGATTCGATGTAACAGTAGTTGAAAAGAACGAGCAGCCGGGCGGCAGGGCCTCTGTATGGGAGAAGGACGGTTTTATATTCGACATGGGCCCCTCTTGGTACCTGATGCCCGACGTCTTCGAGAGGTTCTTTGCAGAATTCGGAAAGAAACCAGATGACCTCATGGAACTGAAGCGGCTGGACCCCTCGTACCGGGTTTTCTACGGCCCGAATGATACCCTGGACATTGCAGCGGACCTCGAAAAGAACCTGGCTGTATTCGAGAAAATGGAGGAGAACGGTGCCCAGAAGATGAAGGACTACCTGGCCAGCGCACAGCACCAGTACAACGTGGCCATGGACCAGTTCATATACAAGGATTATGTCCATCTTACGGATTTCTTCAACCGCAAGCTCATTGTTGAGGGTACCAAACTGCACATCTTCGACAAGCTGGACCACTACGCCCAGCGGTTCTTCTCGGATCCCAAGATCAGGAAGGTTCTTGAATACAATATAGTCTTCTTGGGGGGAACGCCCTACAACACGCCCGCCCTTTATGCCCTCATGTCCCATGTGGATTTCAATCTGGGTGTCTGGTACCCCATGGGGGGTATGGGCAGGCTTGTCGACGCCATGGCCCATCTGGCCAGGTCCCAGGGCGTTGAGTTCAGGTTCAACGAGCCTGTAAAGAAAATAGAAGTTGATGGTAAGAAAGCCAGGAAGGTCATAACCGAAAAGGGCGAGATCTCAGCCGATTACATTGTGGTGAACGCTGATTACGCCTACGCAGAAACGAACTTTCTTGAAAACAAGCACCAGACCTATCCCAAGAAATACTGGGAGGGTAAGGCAATTGCCCCATCGGCGCTTCTGTTCTACCTGGGTCTGAATAAAAAGGTAGAGGGTCTCCTCCATCACAACCTCTATTTCCATCCGCAGTGGGAGAATCATTTTACTTCAATCTTTGACAAACCGGCATGGCCCGCGGAGCCATCCTACTACGTATCGTGCACATCCAAGACAGACGATTCCGTTGCACCCGAGGACGGGGAAAACATATTCATTCTCGTACCCGTGGCTCCAGGTTTAAAGGATTCCCCGGAGACCAGGGAGCGCTATTACGATCAGATCCTGAGCCACCTGGAAAATCTTTTAGGAGAAAATATTAGGGACTCTGTTGTGGTGAAAAGATCCTTTGCCCACAACGATTTCTCAGAAAGGTACAACGCTTACAAGGGAACGGCCCTGGGCTTTGCGCACACGCTGCGCCAGACTGCCATCTTCAGACCCAGACATAGGAGTAAGAAGGTGAAGAACCTCTATTACACAGGGCACTACACGCACCCCGGAATCGGTGTGCCAATGGTTATCATTTCATCACACATATTAAGCGACGAGATAGGTAGAGACCATGCCAAATAGAACGATTTACAGGATATTCAAGAGGGGAAGTAGAACATACTTCTACAACAGCATATTCTTTCCCAAAAAGACCCGGGAGGATGTATTCAAGCTGTACAGCTTCGTGCGCAAGGCAGACAACTACGTCGATTCAATGCCCCAGCAAGTTGACGAATTCTATGAATTCAGGGACAGGTATCACAGGGCCAGGGCAGGGGAGATCACGGGGGATGTGGTGGTGGATTCCTTTTCCGACCTCGTGGACAGAAAGGATTTCGACGAGGCCTGGGTCACATCCTTTTTGGCATCCATGGAGATGGATATCACAAGAAAATACTACAGGGATTTCAATGACCTGGACACCTACATCTTTGGCTCTGCAGAGGTTATCGGCCTCTTCATGGCAAAGGTTCTGGGCCTGAACGGAGGATCCCTTCATCATGCTCGATTTTTAGGTAAGGCAATGCAGTACATCAACTTCATAAGAGACATTCCCGAGGACCTTGCACTGGGCAGGCAGTACATTCCCATGGCCGAGTTGGAAAAACACGGGCTCTCCACCCTTGAATACGACGAAGTTAAGTATAATGTCTCGGGATTCAAGGAACTTGTCCGCTCCCAGATCGATGTCTATAATGGCTGGCAGGACTATGCTGAAGAAGGATTCAAGTACGTGCCAAGACGCCTACTGATACCCATTAAGAATGCTTCTGAGATGTACAAATGGACCGGTAAGGTCATAAAAAGGGACCCCATGGTGGTTTTCAAAAAAAAGGTCAAGCCCTCTGTTCCGAGAATCGTACTCAATATCGGTTACAATACAATGACTGCGTGAACAGGATTATTCGATTTCCGCACCCACCTCGTTTCTTCTGAAGATTCCGGGAATGAACGGTGGGTTGTACCTCATAAGAAGTGGTTTATTTACGGTTTTTATGTTATTATTTTCCAAGATATCAAGAAGCTCCGTGGTTCTTTTTTGGACTGCATTTTGGCCGGTGCGGCCCCTGAACCTGAGGACCGCCATCCTTCTTGGCTCCATTTTTCTGAGCCTGACCTGTGGATTGGTGGGTTCGGGAGCAGTTTCCAAGGTTAATTCCGGGGGCAGGATAAAGGCCATGCAGTTTTCCGTGCTTATGACGGGGGCCGTCATTTCAACTTCGCCACTGGTTTTATTTCTACCTGAGATGTACCTGAAAAGAAGTCCAAAGGCCTCGTTGTCTCCATATCCACTGACCGTGGCCAGAACCACTTCTGGGTACTGCCTGATCTCCACAGAACCGATATTTTTTATTACTTTATATTGGACCTCTTGGACCATTGGCTGTAAATTTCGTTCTGTATATATATTTGTTTGTTACAATCCACAAGAGTGGCAGGGTTATTATACGGAATAATATATTGCGGATTGAGACAAAAAAGAATTATATTCCATAATCATGTTAAAGGAGAACCTATATACATTTCTTAGTAAAACCAATAAATGATGTCAACCCCCATATTGGGAGGGAGAATAATTGAGAATAGGATATCCCTGCATAAACAGAACTGTGGAATGTCAGGGCGACAAGACCTTCAGGCTCAAGAATTACTCCGAGAAGAGGTTGATTGAAACAGTAAAAAACAATCTCGAATGCCTGGAAAAGATTCTGGAGTACAACAGGAAAAACCAGATACTGTTCTTTCGCATATCTTCAGACATCGTTCCCTTCGCCTCCCATCCGATATGTGAATTCGACTGGCAGGGGCATTTTTCCGAGGATTTCAGGTCCATTGGACGGTTTGTAAAGAAATTTAACATGCGGATATCCATGCACCCGGACCAGTTCATAGTGCTTAATTCAAAAAGAAGCGAAGTGGTTGAAAACAGTGTTCGAGAACTGGTATATCATGCAGAGATAATGGATGCCATGGAGCTTGATATAGAGCAAAAGATACAGCTGCACATCGGGGGAATGTACGGGGATAAAACGGCGAGCAAGGCAAGGTTCGTGAAGAGGTACGTGGAACTGCCTGAAGAAGTGAAAAAATGGCTGGTACTAGAAAACGATGACCGCATTTACAATATTGAAGACTGCCTAGATGTGAGTGGAAGAACCGGTGTTCCCGTTCTTTTTGATTACTTTCACGATAATATGAATCCCTCGGAAATAGAATTGAGTGAGACTTTTAAACTTGTGAAAAAAACATGGAAAGCCAAGGACGGCCTGCCCATGGTGGATTACAGCTCCCAGCGCAAGAAGGATAAATCTAAAAGTCACGCCGAGAGCATAGACCTGAGGGATTTCAGAAGATTTCTGGACGACTCCAGACCCCACGACATGGATGTCATGCTGGAGATAAAGGACAAGGAGAAAAGCGCATTGAAGGCGGTGAGACTGGCACGAAAGGACTCCAGGTTCTTGATTAATGGGTAGGTGATAAGAATGGAGGACGAGGATTTATTAGGTGAATTGAGGCGGTTATTGAACTCCCAGAGGTTTGCAGTGGTGGCAACCTCCCATAATGGACATCCCTATACGAACCTTGTATCCTTTGCATTGACCGATGACCTGCGCTCCATACTATTTACGACAAGTAGGAAAACAAGGAAGTTCAGAAACATCATGGAAGATCCAAGAACCTCGGTGCTCGTAGACAACCGGGAAAATAAACCAAGTGACATCACGGACGCCCAATCGGTTGCTGCCATGGGCATGTCGGCAGAGGTTATAGGTGCCAAGCAAGAGAAAATTGCTCTCTTCCTGGACAGACACCCCTACATGGCCGATTTCGCAAATAATCCCGACTTTGCCCTGGTGGAGGTGCACGTTGAGAAATTCCAGTTCGTGAGAAATTTCCAGGATGTCGAGTTTATTGATATGAATGGAATTTGAAGAATGAGCTGACTCAACCTAATAACATGATGTGATGGTACAGTAGTATGTTAATTTTGTAATAGATAACCCAAATCCGGCCAAGCCCACCATCCTCCCTTTCCAGTTTATAGCAACCTTTTCTCCGTCATTCAACCCTCTCTCCGCGTTCTTTCATCTCCTCCTCGAGGAAGAGCTGCATCTCCTCCTTCTTCGGAAGTTCAAGCTGGTACCTTGACACAAAGAGGTTGTTGTCAATACCCGCCAGCGCGTATTCCACCAGAGCGCGGTTCTTCTGGGTACACAGCAGGATGCCCACGGGCGGGCCATCGTCCTCCTCCATCTGGTTTTTTGCATACCAGCTGAGATAGGTGTTCAGCTGGCCCAGATGCTGGTGAGCAAACTCATCAACCTTCAGTTCGATTAGCACATGACATTTGAGAATGCGGTGGTAAAATACCAAATCGATGAAAAAATGATCCCCGCCTATCAGTATTCGTTTCTGCCGCGCCTCGAAACAAAATCCGTGACCCAGCTCCAGTAGGAATTCCTGCAGTTTGTCGAGCAGTGATTCTTCCAGATCCGATTCGCTCATAACCTCTCTTGGTTTCAAACCGAGGAATTCAAAGATGTAAGGATCGCGTACGGTCATCTGCGGGGTGTTCACCTCAGAAACTGAACGGGTCAACTCTGACAGTTTCTTCTTGTCCTTCGACAGGCCCAAACGTTCGTAATAGAGGGATGCAATCTGGCGCTTAAGCTCGCGGACAGACCAGTTACCCCTGATGCACTCGACTTCGTAGAAACTCCGTTTCAATGGATCATCAAGCCTAATAAGTTCATCCAAATGGGTAAAGGAGAGGCTCTCGAGTAAGATTCTCCCCTCAGTTTGGAATCCGGGGGCCACCGAATCGCGTATCTTTGAGTCAGATGTAGCGGTGGGAAGCATTTTTACAAATTCGGGAGTCAGTGCCTCCCGTATCTGCGGATATGCAAGATAAAACTGCCGAAATCTCCGAAGCTCCCTTGCATCGACTCTTTTCAATCCCCTTTCAGTAAGTTTCGATGAGAGATTCTCCAACAGTTTTTCACCGTAAGCTGCACGGTCGCTTCCTCCCATTTCGTATTCTCTGATGTAACCGCCAATGAGCCAATTTCTGATCGTCAGGCTCATGTTGACGGCTTTGGTAGCTCTGGTGATTAATTCTTTATGGATTCTGGTTATTGCCTCGACCATTGAATTGAAGTCAAATGCATCAATATTTCCCATATACAAATGCCTCCCCGTATAAATTTATCGAAAATATTCTGACAACACTCGTTGTGGAATAATCATCAACCTCATTAAGAAGATAATTTAGGCACCCTATCCTATTCTCAACATGATATTAGATAATTCCTAGCATCATATAAACATCCCTCGGGGAGGGCAATGTAAGTATTATCATTCGGTAATTCCGCTGTCTGTTATACCTCTGCCAGGTCCACCGTCCAATTACCCTTTTAATGAAACATTTTTTATATCATCAAGCCCATTGGCTCTGGGGTGCGACCATGGGACCGGAAATCCTTGCATCGGTTGTCTTTATCGCAATTCTCTTTTACATGGTATTCTTTCTATGCGTAGTTATATTCATACAACCAAATCACAAATTCCCTGTAAAGATAAAACTGGATATCCCTAGGTACTGGCAGTACTGCCCGCCCCCGCCGCCTGAGTACTACCTCAGGAAGGAGATGATGTTTATCAACGAGTCTGTCGATGAATGTGCTTTACCACAAAACAATAGCAATCACACAGTTTAAAATCATTCACCAGTCCGAATTGGGGTAAAGAAGATGGCCGAGAAACCGAGACGCGAGGTAATCATTAGGGTATGCACCCAATTTACTTCTAAAAGACTCGAGGTCGTGGATATCATTGTAACGAATAAAAGATTGGTATTTATTAGGAAGGGTTCCGAGGCTTACAGGCTTATACCCATGGCCGGATTGGTAGGAGGTGCCGTGAAGCATGCTGTGCGAAAGGCAGGGGAGAAGAACCACCGCGGCGTAACAAACATAGATGTACTTCTCGCCAGGGATAAAAAGAACATATCGCTGCCCTTTCGGGATATCAAGGAGATAATTCTTAAAAAGGGATGGACCTCCACGATCGTGCGCATAAAAACCGCATCGGGCAGGAAATTGTACTACGAATCCCCTGATTTTGGGGATTATCACGCCTTGAAGCATACATTGAGCAAGATTCTCCCGGATAGGCTGACCGTGAAATAGATACCATATATGTATCATCATTTCTAGTATTTTAATGGTAATGTGGTTTGCCTGCAACTCATTTCAGGTTGATTAGCTAGTTTTGATATACCAATCCCCACAAGCCTCACCTTCTTCTTGCCAATGCAGGTCTTGTCAACCAGCCTGTTTACGTTCTCCATTATAATCTCCTTGTCGTTCACGGGTCCCTTCAGTGTGATGCTCCTCGATATCCTCTTGAAATTATAGTACTTCACTCTCAGGGTTATGGTTCTCCCGGAAATCCCGTACCTCGACATTCGTTCGGTCAGCCTCTCTGCAATCCCCTCCAAGACTACAATCACTTCCTCCTTATTTATCAAGTCCTCGTGAAGCGTTCTCTCGCTCCCTATTGATCCCCTGCCGTGGTGGATGTGAACCTCCCTGTTGTCGATCCCGTGGGCCATGTTGTAGAAATACAATCCTGCCTTACCAAACATTTTTTTCAGTTTAAAAAGAGAATATTTCTTCAGGTCTTTTCCAGTCTCGATTCCGAATTCTTTCATTCGCTTTTCAGTTGCCTTTCCCACTCCATAGAATTTTCTTATGGGAAGGTTATCGATGAACTCGTCGGCACCGTCCCTGGTGATGATGGTAATGCCAAAGGGTTTGTGGAAGTCGGAGCCCACCTTTGCCAGGAACTTATTGAAGGAGACACCGGCAGAGGCAGTAAGGCCGGTTTCATTGTAGATCCTGTTCAAGATGTCCTTTGCTATTTCTTCAGGTGAATTAAAACCCTTCTTGTTTTCCGTGACATCCAAAAAAGCCTCATCCAGCGACAGGGGCTCAACAATATCGGTGTACTCATGGAATATCTTTCTGACCTGCTCCGATATCTCCCTGTAAACACCGAACCTGGGAGGAACGAATATGGCGTGGGGGCAGAGCCTCAGGGCCCGTGAAGAGCCCATTGCGGAATGAATCCCGTATTTTCTAGCCTCGTAGGAGCAGGTCTGCACAACGCCCCTTCCATGAGCCCCTCCTCCGACACATACGGGCTTGCCCCGAAGCTCGGGATTGTCCCGTTGCTCCACTGCGGCGTAGAAAGCGTCCATGTCAACATGTATTATCCATCGCTCTTTTTGCATGCTCCTCTCATCTATAAATTCAATAATATCGAAATATAAATATCATCCAGAGGGAGACGAAAGTAAAATTACAGCCAGAAAGCGAAAACAATTAAAACCCCGGCTCCCATAATGAGAACATAGGAGGCAAAAGTCAGGTGAAATCATGGTCCACTCAAGGAGGGGTTACATTCGGCTTTTTTTGGACAGGGATATCCACGGACGCCACGGAAAAATAAAGGGCCAGGTCGTTCTCAGATTGAGAAAACCGGTCAATGCTGATGGGCTCTATGTCCATCTCATAGGAACGGAGACAGTTATTAGATATGAGACGTCATACAATGGTGATTACTCTTCTACGTACACCCGAGTTGTAGATCGGAGGAACCTCTATAAAGATACAATCCCTCTGGGAGGGGAGGGCGTATATCAATCGGGTGAATACGGTTTTGAATTGGCTGTTCCCCATGAAGCCGGGAAACCGGGTAGTTCAACCGTTCTTATAAATTGGCGCTTAGAAGCCGTTCTTGAGGTTTCTGATGGCAGAGACGTATCCGCATACCGGGGAATCAGGTTCAGAGAAAGAAGAAAATATAAAAGAGTGGGTATAGTAAAGGATGAGACGGAAACCCCCCACAAATGGATGGATATATACGACAGAAGGACAAGGGCGGCCTACAGATTCAAAGACAAACCCCATGACGAGGTCTATGCGGAAGGAGTCCTGTTCTGCCCCCAGTGCGAGACACCGTACCATCCGAAAAGAGGAAGGAGGCAGTGCCATGTATGCGGGGAATATCTTCCATGAACCAGACATGTAAATCAACAAGGTGAAATCATGTGTCCGTTCTTTAAAGGGAACCTGAAAATCGACCTGCCCCAGAACACCTACGCGCTCCACGAATTCATCAAGGGTGCCGTGATTTTGAAATTGAAAAAACCTGTAAGGGGCAGGGGGCTGTATGTCCACCTGCAGGGAAAGGAACTGGTTTTCACCGACGGCTCT
>Ga0209536_100014626_pt1 | contig 11253 bp, 12 predicted proteins | sample DeeMarSeWOR28_12_FD_187461 | JGI IMG/M metagenome (GOLD analysis project Ga0209536, IMG submission 187461) | Marine sediment microbial communities from White Oak River estuary, North Carolina - WOR-2-8_12 (SPAdes) (version 2) | ecosystem: Environmental > Aquatic > Marine > Intertidal zone >... | reverse complement strand
CTCCGTTCAAGAAGAGGATTCGCTCGGCCGCCTTCTCGACGTGCAGCATCTCCTCGATCGAAGTTCTCTTGAACAGGCCTGCCAATAGGTCGAAACCCTGGTCATCGCAGTGGAAATGGAAGTACATGTACTGATGAACCGCAGACAGCTCTTCGGCTACGGTCTTATTCAGGAATTCGATACTCTTCTCGTGCATGGTTGGATCTCCCTGGTGTAGCTACTGGGTTACAGCCTCACAAAACGCTCACGACCCGATCTGCGTGGCCTTTCGCCTTCACCTTTCGGAACACCTCCGAAAGGACACCGTTCTCATCAATCAGAAACGTCGATCGTATCATGCCTTGATAGACTTTTCCGTAGTTCTTCTTCTCACCCCAAGCACCATAGACCTCGGCTACCTTGTGATCGGGGTCTGAAAGAAGAGCAAAAGGAAGTCCGTATTTGGCCTTGAATTTCTGGTGCGATTCGATGCTATCCGGACTGACGCCCAACACCACCGCCCCTTGGTCTTCTATCTCGGGAAGTCGATCTCGAAAGTCGCACGCCTCGGTCGTACAACCGGAAGTGTTGTCCTTGGGATAGAAGTAAAGGATGACTTTGCTGCCGCGCAGTTCTGACAGCCGCACCGTCTCCCCGTCATCGGATTGTAGCTCGAAATCGGGAGCTTTATCGCCTGGCTCGAGCACTTCTCACCTCCGGATGTTGATTCTTGAGTTCGCAAAGTTGGGGCAACACTGAGAAGCTCTTGGATGGTTGATGAAACACAAGATGCGGTCCACGAGTCACCGGAGCAATCCGTGCGCTCGAAGCCCGGCTCCCCTTGCCTCTCCTGCACTCGGCGCGCTATCCCTTCTGAAATACAGCCCCAGCTTCGCGGACGGAAATGGACGGACAGCGATGAGCACAGGAGATTTGGAGCGCGGCCGCTTGCACGACAGGCACGAGGCCCACGTCAAGGCTTGGAACAACTTCGACTTAGGCGCCCTCGGGGAAATCTACGATCCCGATTGCCACATATTTGATACGATCCCGCCACCGGTATTCCAGTCCCTGCGTGACTTCCTGGAACATCTCACCCCCAGGCTACAGGGTTTCTCGCGCTTCAGGTTGCGGACTTTCGACCGCACAATCCGAGTCGATGAAAGACAGAACGACCGCATCGCCTGGATCACCTCGCGCTACGAGGCCGAAGCTCGCCGAGGCGCCGGTGTGCACCGCCGCTGCGGTCGCTGGACCGAGATCTACGAAAAGCGCGGCGAAGAATGGAAACTCGTCCACCTTCACTCGTCAGACGATCCCAACGAGACCTGATCAGAAGAGGGAGAGCTGGGGGTCGAGTTCGTCAGGCTCGGTCACGGGCTGCCCCAAACGCTTGAGCAAACGGCGCGCGCTGGCCGGCGAATGGCCTTCGTAGTGATTGTTGAAGAACCCGTATAGCTCGCGCACCTGGCTCGACAGTTCCCTCAACACCTCCGCCCAACGGCGGATCTCCGCCGATCGATCGAATAACTGCTGCGAATAGTCCTCCAGGTGAGGCCGTTCGCCCAACCAACGGAAGTAGGAAAAATCGGCCGTCGGCTGGCGAGCTGTTTCCATCAGACGATCGCGTGGGATCCACGGCCCGTCCGAGAGCGTGTGCCCGACCCCTGCCGAGCGAAGCAACTCCAAAACGCCTTCCTCCAGCCATCCTGGATGACGAAACTCTACCGCGAAACGAAAACCCGCCGGCAGCCGTTTGACGAAGGCCTCGAGCGCGGGACGATCGCTCGGCAGGAAATCCGGCGGCAGTTGGACGAGCATGACGCCAAGCTTGTCACCCAGCAGCTCGGCACGTTTGCAGAAGAGCTTCAACGTCTCGTCGCCGCCCCGAAGACGCCGCTCGTGGGTAATCTCGCCAGGTATCTTCAGCGCGAAGCGGAAATCGTCAGGAGTGCGATCGTACCAACCTAGAAAGTGAGAGGCCGGAGGTACCGCATAAAAGGAACTGTCGACTTCGACAGCTCGGAAGGCCTTGGCGTAGATGTTCAAGTACTGCGAGCTGGGTGTCCCGTTGGGGAAGAAGGGCCCGACCCAGTCGGGGTATGACCAGCCTTGCGTGCCGATGAAGTACTTCGCCGACATAGCTCTAACCAGCGCTGGGCCGCGGCCGTGCCGGCCGCAGTTCTACGCGGCTGGGTAGAGCGCGATCGTCATGGGCGAGAAGCTGAAGAACCGAGCGCGCCACATCATCGGCTGAAAGCTTCCAAGAGTCATCCGTTGGTTCAGTGTCATTGAAGAAGGTATCCACCGAGCCCGGCATGACGCAGCTGACACGGATCCCGAACTCGCGCACATCGAGCATCAGCGCTTCGCTGAAACCCACCAGTCCGAATTTCGAAGCGTTGTAGGCGGTCCCTCCGGCGAACGCATAGCGGCCCGCCAAGCTGCCGATGGTGATGATCCAGCCAGCACCTCGTTTCTTCATCTCGGGCACCGCCACGTGACAGCAATGGTAGACGCCAGTCAGGTTTGTGTCGATCACCCGGCTCCAGTCGGCGGCACCTAGTTCGTCGATGGGGCCGAACCCGCCGCCCACACCGGCGTTGGCTACCAGGATGTCGAGCTTGCCGAACTCCTTGATCGTGGTCTCGATCAACCGTTTGACATCCGTCAACTCGCGAACGTCCGCTGCCAACCCCAAGGCTCGACCCTCTCCGCCGAAGTCGATTTCCTCGGCGACCGCGGCCACTTCACTCGCGTTCCGCGAACACACCACGACATCGGCTCCGGCCTCGCAGAGGCGGAGCCCAATGGCTCGACCGATTCCTTTGCTCGCCCCTGTCACGATGGCGACTTTCCCCTCGAGATCCGGCATCCTGGATCCTCCTTGCCTCGAACCAATGATTTGAGGGACACCTCACCCTGACCCCGAGGCGGGCGTCGCGCAAGCCCGAAGGCCAGGGCTGGCCACGAGCACCATCTCCCTCGTGACCGATCAGTGGGTCGCTTCGGAAGGGCCGAAAAGGAACCCCACATCTCGCTGCGGGGCCAGTCAGTGGCGCGAGAAGGACGAAGACGGCCGGGGGGGCGCTAACAACGGATAGCTCCGACACCCCCTCAAGAGGTGCCCACCAGACTCCGCATAGTAAGGCATGCTACATATAGGCGCCGACACGTGGTGATATTGTTACGAATATCACTTGCCATCACCCGCGTCGCCGCCTATATTCTTGCGCAGGTTACCCCGCCTATCCCCCAGCCGTTCAACGGGTTGGGCCTCCCAAGAGGCCACACCGCTCGTAGTGCCGGCTCCCAACAGAGAGAGAAGGGTGTTGGGGCGCTTCGGCCTGTCTGTGAGGAGTTGAGCAACTCTGGGCACGACCACATCACAAGAGAGGAAACATGAAGAAAGCACTGTTGGGAGTAGCAGTAGCCCTGGCTCTCGGATTGGCCGGGACCAGCGACGCACAGGCGCAGGGAATCCACCTCGGGATTCAGGGTGGGTACAACTATGCGCAGCTGGCCGATGTCCCCACCGACTTTGGGGAGATTGCAGATAAGGGCAGCTTTGTCATCGGTGCGTTCGTCGACATCCAGTTCCACAAGCTCCTGTTCATCGGCGTGGAAGGCAACTACGTGGAGTACAAGAGCGAGGCCGACTCGGAGGTCTTCAAGCAGGGCCAGATTCAAATTCCTGCGTATCTCGGTGTACGGCTACTGAGCGGGATGTTTCAGCCTAATCTATACGCCGGGGCCGCGGCGTCGTTCGAAGCCTCATGCGATGTTGCGTCGGTGAGCTGCCAAGACGCAGACATCTCCACAAATAGCGCCATATGGAGCGCCGTCTTCGGCGGCGGCCTCGACGTCGCGCTGGGCTTCATCCGACTCAACGGCGACGTGCGCTACAACCTTGGCTTGTCCAAGATCCTCGATGAAGAGGGCGTCGACTTGAAGTGGAACAGCTGGATGGTTCTCGTAGGCGCCGGTATTGGGCTGGGCAACTGATCGCTACATAGCCGGTTTCGATTACGGGCCCGCGATGTCTGCGGGCCCGTTTTTTTGCACCTCTCCCGTGAACGCTATTTTTCAAGCCGCGCCGTTTCTTCCAACTCGAGAAGTACGGGCGCGAGGGTGCTCCACACATTCTCCGCTACGATCGCCTGTCCTTCCGCCGTCGGATGGTTGCCGTCCGGCTGGTTGAGTTCGGGAATACCCGCCACACCGTTCAGAAGAAAAGGTATTAGAGCGGCATCGTTCTCTTCCGCCAGCTCGACGAATGTTCTCGCGAACTCGCTGGCATACGGTTCGCCGAGGTTGGGGGCTGCCAACATTCCCGCAATGACGATGCCCGCTTCCGCGTGGGCCGCCCGTGTGCGGTCGATGATCTCCTGGAGGTTGGCCCTCATCGCCGCCACGTCCTGACCCCGAAGCATGTCGTTGGCGCCCAGCTCCAGAACGAGGGCCGCGACCGGCTGCCTGAGTAGCCACTCGACTCGCCTGAGACCGCCCGCCGAAGTCTCCCCATTCACCCCTGCGTTGACTACGCGATAATTCAGGCCCGCCGAGTCGATCTTCATCTGAACCAGGGCGGGATAAGCCTGCTCGGAGGAGAGGCCCATCCCGGCGGTCAAACTCGTACCGAGAAACAGAACCACCGGCAGGCTCGTATCGGGAGGCGAAACCGCTTCTGATGCGCGCTCCGCCTGCGGCTGGTCCTCACCTCCGCAGGCGGCGGCCAGTGCGAGGAGCCCGCAGACGAGTATCTTTCGTCCCATGATGATCATCGCTAAAGCACTCGAGCAGACGTACACGAGCGGCGGTCGGCCGCTTACGGTTCTCAAAGACATCGACCTGGAGATCGAGGCGCGCAGCGCCATCGCAATCGTCGGCCCCTCCGGCTCCGGCAAGACGACGCTGCTAGGATTGCTGGCCGGCCTCGATCTACCCAGCGCCGGCTCCGTCACCCTGGACGGCCAGAACCTGGGCGAGCTGTCCGAGGACGAGCGCGCCGCGCTGCGCGCTGAGAAACTAGGTTTTGTCTTCCAGAGTTTCCAGCTGATCCCCACTCTGACGGCGCTGGAGAACGTCCTCGTACCCATCGAGCTGCAGACGGGAACGGCGGCTGCAAACGGTACGGACGCCGACGCGCGAGCCCGCGAGCTGCTGGTCCGGGTCGGCCTGGGCGACCGCGAGCACCACTACCCGGCACAGCTGTCCGGCGGTGAGCAACAGCGAGTCGGGTTGGCCCGTGCTTTTGCGAACCGGCCGAAGATCCTCATGGCCGACGAACCCACCGGAAACCTCGACGCGGACACCGGGCAAACCGTCATCGACCTCATGGTCAACCTGAACCAGGAGGAGGGGACGACTCTGGTGCTGGTCACGCACGACACCGAGCTGGCCTCACAGGCGCATAGAATCGTGCGCCTGTCCGGCGGCCGCATCGTCAGCGACGAAAAGGTGGGTGGCGCGTGAGCCTCCGCTTTACGCTGGCCATGGCGCGGAGGGAGGCCCGGGCAACGCGCCGGCGCCTCGCCGTCTACATCGTAGCGATCACGCTCGGCGTCGCCGCGCTGGTCGCCATCAACTCTTTCAAGGCCAACGTGACGTCGGCGGTCAGCGGCCAGGCGCGTGACCTGATGGGCGCCGACATGCAGATCGGCAGTCGTTGGGGCTTCAGTGAGGACATCGAAGCGTTCGTCGACTCCCTCGTGGCTGACCGCAGCGACGTCTCTCGGGTGCTCTCATTCTCATCGATGGCGCTGGCCACGCGCTCGGGCCTGACGCGCCTGGTCGAGGTGCAGGCGCCGTCCGGCGGCTATCCCTTTTACGGCGAACTGATCACCGAGCCGCCGGGGTTATGGCACGAGTTCAGATCGTCGCGACAGGCGCTGGTCGATCCCGCCCTCCTGGTTCAACTCGACGCCGCGGTCGGGGACACCCTGGCCATCGGACAGGCGCGCTTCGTCATCGTGGGTACCGTTCCCAAGATTCCGGGCGACATCAGCCTACGTTCACTGTTCGGGCCGCGCGTCTACATCCCGTCATCCTACGTCGACGAAACGGAGTTGCTCCGCCCTGGCAGCATTTCGTTTCATCAAGCGTATCTCAGAATCGCCGATTCCCAGTCGCTGGACGAGACAATGGAGGCGCGCGATTCGCTCTTCGAGGCGAACGGTGTCTTCTACACAACGGTGGACGAGTACGAGGAGAACCTCACCTCTGGCCTCGAAGACATGAGCAGCTTCCTGGCCCTTGTCGGCCTGGTCGCGCTGTTGCTCGGTGGAGTGGGTGTAGCGAGCGGCGTGCACGTCTTCGTGAACGAGAAACTGGACACGGCAGCGGTGCTCCGTTGTCTGGGTGCGCGACAGAAGCAGACGTTCGCCATCTACCTCCTGCAGGCCTGCGCCATGGGACTGACAGGGGCGGTGTTCGGCGTTGCCCTCGGCCTCATCATCCAGGCGGTGCTCCCGGGCGTGCTGCAGGATTTCCTGCCACTGGACGTACCGTTCAGAATCGAGTGGCCGGCGGTAGCCGCAGGACTCGGAGTGGGCGTCTGGGTCGCGTTGCTCTTCGCGCTCCTCCCGCTTCTTCGAGTCAAGGACGTGGCTCCACTACGAGCGCTACGTCGCGACTACGAGAAGTCCCGCCGTCGCTTCGATCCGTGGCGTTGGGGGACTTACCTCGCTCTGGTGACAAGCCTTCTGATGTTGACCCTGTGGCAGGCACCGGAACCGGTCGTCGGCGTGGCATTTGCCGTGGCCGCGATCGTCACGGCCGGGGCGCTTGGCTTGACGGCCTATATATTGACGCGCCTCACGCGTCGCTTCTTTCCCAAGCGAGCACGCTTCCCGGTGCGCCAGGGTATGGCTAACCTTTTCCGGCCCCACAATCAGACGGTTGCGGTCACGCTCGCCATCGGGTCGGGCGTATTCCTAATCGCCCTCCTCTATATCGTGCAGCGGAATCTTCTCGACCAGTTCACCATGGAGACGCGGCCCGACCGGCCGAACGTACTGTTGTTCGACGTTCAGCCCGACCAGGTCGATGGTGTCGCTGACATGCTGGAGGAGCGAGGAGCACCGGTGTTGCAACGCACACCGATCGTCCCCGCCCGACTGACCCACCTGAAGGGCCGAAGCGTCGAGGAGATTTTGGCGGACACCAGCGGGCCACGGCCGGCGCGCTGGGCTATGCAGCGAGAGTACCGCCACACTTATCGCGACACGCTGACAGGAAACGAGCGCCTGATCGAAGGCGAGTGGTTCGGTGAGCAGGCTGCCGATGACACCAGTTCTGTCGCACGCGTGTCCCTCGAGCAGGAGATCGCCGAGGATCTCAGGGTGGAGATTGGTGACCGAATGACCTTCGAGATCCAGGGCGTGCCACTGGAAACCGAGATCACCAGCATCCGCTCGGTCGATTGGGCGCGATTCGAGCCCTGGTTCTTCGTGGTGTTCGAGACCGGTTTTCTGGAGGAGGCTCCGCAGACCACCATCGTCCTCACCCGAATCGACGATGTGACTCGCCGGGCGGAGATCCAGCGCGACCTGGTTCTGGAATATGCCAACGTTTCCGTCATCGACTTGAGCACGATCATCGAGGCCATCGACGCGATCATCGGCAAAGTCGCCGTAGCCATCCGCTTCATGGCGCTGTTCAGCATCGGCAGCGGACTGGTCATCCTGATTGGTGCCATCGCTACATCTCGCTACCAGCGAACCCGTGAGTCCGTGCTATTGAAAACTCTGGGCGCGAGATCGAAGACGATCCGTCGCATCCTGGCTACCGAGTACTTCGCACTCGGTTCCTTCGCGGGGCTCGCTGGAGTGGCGCTGGCGACGATCGGCGCTTGGGCCGCCGTCACGTTCCTCTTCGAAATGACCTTCCGCCTACCGGGCATTCCGCTTCTCGTGTTCTGGATCGGCACGGCGTTGCTGACCACGATCATTGGATTGGCCAACAGCAGAGATGTCATACGCCGTACCCCCCTGGCCGGCATGCGTGACTTCACGGAATGACGGCGACGAGGATAAGCACAAATCCCTACAACGCTCGCCGAATTCTCAACGAACATGCGGTGAATTGTGGTGCGAGGGCCATTCGAGGCGGAGCGGCGGCAGCGAGCTCTTCCAAGAAAGACCTCAGCGCATCCTCATCGCCGTCGAGTCCAATCTCCACCTGAGTGTTCGTGTTCCGGACCCAGCCGGTCAGGCCATGGCGCTCGGCCAGCCGGTAGATGAAGGGGCGGAAGCCTACGCCCTGGGCGATCCCGCGGACGCGGACGCTCAGTCCCTGCACACTAGGTGCTCCGCCGATTTTCCTCGATTCGTTCCGCCAGCCAATCCTGCCACTCGTCCAAGCCAACTCCGGTAAACGAAGAAGTTGAGAATATTCTCAGATCTGGGTTCACCGATCGCGCGTTCTCGATCGCGGTGTCCGCCGAGAACTGCAGGTGCGGAATGAGATCTGTCTTGGTCAAGACGAGGGCGCTAGCTCTTCGAAATGCGGCAGGATACTTGAGCGGCTTGTCTTCCCCTTCCGTGACGCTCATCAAGACGACTTTGATTGACTCGCCGAGGTCGAACGAAGACGGGCAGACCAGGTTGCCTACGTTCTCGATGACGAGGAGATCCAGCTGGTCTCGGTCGATGGCCTCGAGCGATCGCGTCACCTGTTCGGCGTTGAGATGGCAACCGCCCCCGGTCTCGATCGCTTCCACGGGCACACCATGCCGTTTCAACCGTTCCGCATCATTGCGGGTCTGCACATCACCTGCCACCACCGCCAACCGCAGGCGGTCCTTTAGCGCATCGATAGTCCTTTCGAGCAACGTCGTCTTCCCCGATCCCGGCGACGAAATCATGTTGATGCTGAAGATCCCGCGTCGGGTAAGATCAGTACGGATCTCCTCGGCCAATTGATCGTTGGCGCTGAGGACCTTCTTCTTGACGTCCACACGCTCGGCGCTCATCACGTTCACTCCACTTCCAAGTAGCTCACTTGAAGGCTCTGGCCACCCGACACGCCATGGGCCACGGCTTCACACTCCGGGCACTCGAAGGGAGCGCGCTGGACCTCGAAGCGCACGCCGCAACTGAGACACGCCGCCAATCCCGGCTCCCGCTCGATCTCCAGCGCCACGTCACCGAAACGATCCTTGAGCACCACGTCGAGACAGAATCTGAGCGACTCCACCTCCACGCCCGAAAACACGCCCACCACAACGCCCAACGCCGTCATGCGGCTTTCGGACACCTTGGCCAGCTCCTGCTCGCAGATCGATCCGATTTCCAGGGCCAGCGACATCTCGTGCAAGCGATCACCTCTTCTGGATTGACCTCTAAGGGTCAGGCCGTAGGGCAGTCGGTCTACCGACGCTCTGCCATAGCAGCCAAAATGAATATGAATTCTGTTTCGCGACGGCGCCAATCGGGGTGGGCAGAGCGGAAAATCCCGCCACGCGGCGAGCCCACACAAACCGCTGAAAGCCAACCATCGCCAGTCGGGACAGCGACGCCACGAGCATCACTGTGCCAAGCCCGTTTTGACGGCATCGGTCCAGTGCACCTACCTTAGGGAGGTTCGACAGCCCCCCGTCTTTTTCCGCAGCCGGACGAGCAGGACCCGTGGATAGATAACCAATGCCGGAGCCGCCGTGCGCGTCGGCTCCCGTCGAGGTGGACCCCATGAACGGCACTCTCAGACTTGTTTCCGTCTTGCTGTTAGCAGTCCTGCCCGGCAGCGCTCGCAGCCAGGAGTCCGCCGCCGACATAATCGACCGAGTCGATCGTATCCTCCGCGGCGAATCCAGTCACGGCACGGCCACCATGGAGGTCGTGACCGAGAACTGGGAACGCAGCATGACCATGGAGATGTGGTCTCTGGGTACGGACTACTCGCTGATCCGCATTACGGCGCCCAAAAGCGAAGAAGGCACGGCGACGCTGAAGGCGGAAGACGACATCTGGAACTATCTGCCCCGCGTGGACCGCACAATCAAGATTCCGGCCTCGATGATGATGGGCGCCTGGATGGGCTCGCACTTCACCAACGACGACCTGGTCAAAGAAAGCCGCCTGATCGAGGACTACGACATCGAGATCGCCTACGAGGGCGATCGCGAAGGTGCCGAGGTCTGGGAGTTCCAGCTGATTCCGAAACCCGAGGCGCCGGTGGTCTGGGGCAGCATCTCCTATCGCGTCCGCAAGGACGACCTCATGCCGCTCTGGGCACGCTACTACGATGAAGACGGCACTCTCGTCCGGACGATGACCTTCAGCGACTTCCGTCTGATGGGCGGTCGTCTGGTTCCGGCCGCTATGGACGTGCTGCCCGAGGACAAACCGGGCGAGCGGACCAGTGTACGCTACGCCGAGCTGGAATTCGACGTCGACCTCAATCGGGACTTCTTCTCGCTTAGAGCGCTGCGATCGGGAGGTCGGTAGCCATGAGCTTCGGCCCCTGGTGGAAGATCGGCTGGCGCAACCTCGGCCGTAACCGGCGACGCACGCTCATCACCATGGCCGGATTGGCCTTCGGTTACCTGGCCGTTGTCCTCCTAGTCGGTTGGATGGAAGGCCTCACCGCCGAGATGATCGAGAGCGCCACGAGCACGCTCTCAGGTCAGCTGCAAGTCCACGACCTCGAATACCGACCCGAACGCAAGATCTACGACACCATAGGCGGCCGCGACGGCACAGACGTCGACGCCCTGGTCCGCGAGGTGGCGTCCGACCCCTTCGTCAACGCGGCGGCCCCACGTGTCTACGCCGGCGGTCTCGTCAGCTCGGGCGAGGCGACCGTGGCCGGACTGCTCATGGGCATCGATCCTGACCTGGAGCCGGGCGTCAGTGTGATTCTCCAGGCCGTCGTCGAGGGACGACCACCGGCCGCAGGTGCGAACGAGATCGTCATCGGCTCGGAGATGGCGCGGCAGCTGGCGGCGCGTATCGGCGACGAAGTGATCCTCGTGGTTCCCGCAGCCGATGGCTCCATGGGGAATGACCTCTACAACGTATCGGGCATCTTCCACAGCGGCCTGACCGAGCTTGACGCGTCCTACGCGATGATGGCCATCGGAACGCTTCAGACGCTGATGGTCCTCGACCCCGGACGCGTGCACGAGATCGCCGCGTCCGTCAGCGACCCCTGGTTGGCGCCCGAGGCGGCGGATCGGATCGCCTCGCGTCTGGCGGCTTCGGAATTGCAAATCGAGGTCGAGCCGTGGACGCGCCTACGCCCCGAGATGATGGACTACGCTCAGCTGGCACA
>Ga0209536_100014624_pt1 | contig 11255 bp, 8 predicted proteins | sample DeeMarSeWOR28_12_FD_187461 | JGI IMG/M metagenome (GOLD analysis project Ga0209536, IMG submission 187461) | Marine sediment microbial communities from White Oak River estuary, North Carolina - WOR-2-8_12 (SPAdes) (version 2) | ecosystem: Environmental > Aquatic > Marine > Intertidal zone >... | reverse complement strand
GAATCATTTCCATATGGAATGGCGGCGACTAATAGAATTATTTCTTATGGTAAAGGTTTTATAGGAAATGGCAAAGAAACTGAAGTAATATGCCTATTTAGAACTGAAAATGCAGATAATATTAAAAATTATAAAAGAAGTGGTTACTATGAGAATATTAAATTTACTTACTTATCAAAGAGTACAGTAAAATCAACATATTTCATTATGAGAAGGATTCATAATTTTTTTTCATATTTGGCGCTTTTTTTCAATAGTTTAAAAAAAATTAATAGTTCAACCCTTTCTATTTACTATTCCAGTAATCCATATCCGCTCTTTTTAATATGGTTTGCAAATAAATTAAAGAAGGGATTGTTATTTAAGGAAGAAGGTGAGCATCCCCATGTTTATCTGAAAAAGAAAAAGTTCGTTTCTAAGTTTCTTTTTAGACATGCTCATTACAACCTTTTTGATGGCCATTTATTGATAACAAAAAGCCTAATATCATATATTAACTCAATTTCGAAAATTCCGCATATAGAAGTTCCTATGACTGTTGAACTGGATAGGTTTGATATAAATTTAAAAAACAATAATGATTATCTGAATTATATAGTTTTTGCCGGATCTATAGATGATAAGAAGGAAGGTATCGATATTTTATTAAAAGCATTTGCGGAAATAGTAAAGAAATATAATTCCTACAGGTTGCATCTATATGGTTCAACGGCGTTTCCAGATGGTTCAACAGAATCAGAAGAAGTATTAAAAAAATATTATAGATTAAATGAGCAGTTAGGAATATCGAATTTTGTTGATTTTAAAGGAAGAGTGACTAGGGAGGTTATTACCGAAAAAATAATGGAAGCTAAAATATTGGTCTTTGCAAGACCTGATAGCTTACAAGCTCAACATGGCTTCCCACATAAACTTGGTGAGTATTTAGCATCAGGAACCCCTACTCTGGTTACAAGTGTTGGCGAAATCCCAGATTATTTGACTGATAATCTAGATTGTTATATGGCAGCCCCTGGGGATGTACAAAGTCTTAAAAATAAATTATTAGAAATTATAGAAAATTATCCAAAAGCTAAGAAAGTAGGTTTGAGAGGAAGAAAAATTGCAGAAATCCATTTTAATAATATGATTCAGACACAGAAAATAATAAGAACCGTTGAAAATTATTTTTAGCTATGGAGTTAATGCTTTTATTGCTTCAAAATGTAACTTTTTCCCAAAATGCTCCAAAGTCTTATGAATGACATCTGTCTCATTGATAAAGCTGATAATCTTCATTTCGCTGCCGCACTTGGGGCAGGACAGCGGATCTACTTCCCACGCCTTCCTGATGCACTCCCGTCACTGTGGTGAAGGGATATTCTTGAGCCGGTAATTGAATGGTTTTTTTCAATATAGTAAAATCAATTTAGCTTCTTTATGCATCAATCATAAAACGAAGTTTTTGAAGATATTCCAAGGTGCCGTTTCCTTTGCCCCAAAAAATACGGGGTCTCTTGGCCCGCAGATTAATCACTCTGAACAAATCTATTTTGAGACGCCGTCCCGTCCATGGATTGATGATTCACAGTGATCGTGGCGTTCACAGTATGCCAGCAGAAATTTCAGAGGTATATTACAGAGGAGAGGGTTCATTCAAAGCATGAGCAGGAAAGGAAACTGTTGGGACAATGCAGTAGCTGAATCCTTTTTTCACTCAATAAAAACCCAGCTCATTCATCATTGTAGATTTCAGAATATGGCAGAGACCGAGCAAGTGCTTTTTAACTATATAGAATTCTATTACAAACGACAGAGGAAACATTCTACTAACGGTTACAAATCTCCAGCAATTTATGAGATGGAATGGTGGAAAAACAGAAAAGCGGCTTAACTCCTGTTCCACTTTTCTATGGCAGGATCACTTTTCGAATTCTCTGCTGATAATAATCTTTTAAAGGGCCAGTCATTACAAATAATGCATCAAAAAACTTATAAGCACACGAGACATATAAATTAGCAAATATCTTGTGTAATAAAGATTTTTTATTTAATATTAAAACAATAGGAAATTCACTTCTTTCGTTCACATATTTAATCGAAAATAGTTTTGAAATTAAAAAAAAGTATATTATATATCCAAGATCTGTTGTATACAGAATAATTGCATCAATTTTTTTCTATCTTTGAAAATAAGAAAAAATGCCTTTATTACACCTTTAAATACTAAAATCCTTCTTTTAATAAAAGTTTTTCCCCGCAGCGTTGTTCCACAAGAGTACTCGTAATCTATACCATTATACTCTCCTTTAACATCCTTGTTCTTAACTCCGGTTTCAATTCTTTCATGGGCTTTTAAACAAATCACCTTTGCAGACACCTTGTTTTCTACAAAACCTTCCCCATGTGATATAATTCTATTCGTACTTGCCATTCCAATAGGAAAAGGGTCTGAGGTTATAATATATATTTTTTTTTGCTATTATATGTTCCCTTGCCGAGGGTTTCTCATCTTATATTTATTCTTAGACTTCTATTGTATGTTAGACGAAAAAAAAATTGAATCCAAAGGTTAACTTTCTACTCTTGGGTTTTGTCCTTCGTTCCTAACTGCACTACTCATTCCTGGCGGAAAATCAGCGAGATTTTCGATAATCTCCCAATTATCTTTAAACCATTCAATATTTTTCATAAATCCCTCTTTAAATTCTACCATTGGCTGATAACCGATAAGGTTTTCCGCTTTCTCAATGGATGCCAGTAATCTTGGTTTTGTATCCCATTTTCTTCTTGGTTTAGAAATAATAGGAGCAGAGTTTCCAGTGACTTCGTTCACGAGATTCGCCATTTCCATAATACTTATTTCTCTTCCTGAGGCCAGATTAAAATTTTCTCCAATTGCATCTTCATAATATCCGGCCTTGACAATTCCCTGCACCAGGTCCAATACATAAGCAAAATCTCTTGTTTCTTCACCAGTGCCCGTGAGAGGAAGCGACTGCCCTTTCATCGCCCAGTAAATAAAATTCGGTATCACATTTCGGTACTGCCCTGGAACTTCCCCCGGACCATATGAATTAAAAAATCGGCAGTTAACTATTCGCATATCATAGTGGTGAGCATAAAAATTGCAGTACATCTCACCAGTCATCTTGTTTATCTGATAAGGGGTGGTTAAATGCATTGATATAAAATCTTCCTTTAAAGGCAGTTGGGGATAAGAGCCATATATGGCACAACCGCTTGAGGCATAAACGATTCTTTCTATTTTTGCGAGTCGAGAATATTCCAGCAATTTAATCTGTCCAGTTATATCAACTTCTGCAGCAACTTCAGGATAATCAACAGAATTCTGATTAGCAAAAAAAGCAGCCAGATGAAACACCTGGTTGATATCTTCTTTAAAAACTCTTTTCAAGTCAATATCGCTTCTAACGTCACCCTCAACAAACATAATATTTGGTAACGGAGTCACGTTCCATGAACTTCTTTCTTTTATGGATGATAAATTATCTAATATTACAACCTTTCCATTTTCACCAACTAGTGTTGAAAGCGCTATAATGAGATTACTACCTATTGCTCCGGCACCACCTGTTACCAAAACATTTTTTCCCTTATAAAAACTTCTTAATTCTTTTTCCAGGCCAACCAATTCCAAATAATCTGCAACCCATTTTATTCTTTTTTCATTGCGGTTCATGCTTAAACCTCCAAAAGTTAATCTTTCAAAGAGATCAAATCCTACTCGACATCGAATCTCCCAAATGTCTTAATTGTGTCTCTTAACCACGTGTCGGTATAGAGTATTAAACTCACTCCATAGTTAATAATTTAGAAATAATATCAACAATTTTTTTACTAGATTTACCATCCCCATATGGATTAGTTGCTTTTGCCATCCTTTTATATACTCTCTCATCATTCAGCAGTATGCTAGTTTCCTTAACAATCATTTCAACGTTTGTGCCAATTAGCTTACTTGTTCCTGCTTTTATTCCCTCCGGTCTCTCGGTTGTATCTCGCATTACTAAAACCGGCTTTCCAAGAGATGGTGCCTCTTCCTGTATCCCACCTGAATCAGTGAGTATCAAATAACTTTCATTCATTAAAAACACAAAGGGTTCATAGTCAAGAGGCGGGATTAATCGGATATTTTTAATACCCTCCAAGATAGAATACACAGGCTTCTGAACGTTTGGATTTAAATGTACTGGATAAATTATTTGTATATCCGAATTTTTTTTTGCAAGAATGGATAAAGCTAAACAAATGTTTTCAAAACCTTCACCAAAATTTTCACGTCTGTGACCTGTAACAAGAATGAGCCTTTTTCTAGGTGAAAACGATAGGTTGTATTGCTTACTAAAAAACTTTTTCCACTTGTCATGAGATGAGGAACCCGCTTGTTTTCTAATAACCCATAATAGGGCGTCAATCACCGTATTGCCTGTCAAAAATATAGTTTCATTTTTAATACCTTCTTTTAGAAGATTATTTACTGCTTCTTCAGTTGGTGCAAAATGATTATCAGCCAACACGCTAGTAACATGGCGATTTGTTTCCTCTGGAAATGGGCTGTACTTCTTATTTGTACGTAATCCTGCTTCGATATGAGCCACAGGAATTTTTAGGTAATAAGCAGATAATGAAGTCACAAAAGTTGTAGTTGTATCTCCTTGAACTATCACCATATCTGGCTCTTCTTGTTCCATTACTTTTGTTATTCCCAGAAGCACCTTTGCCGTTAGATCAGACAAAGTCTGGTTATCTGTCATTATATCCAGATCGTAGTTAGGATTAATCTCAAACAAATTCAAAACTTGATCAAGCATTTCCCTGTGCTGTGCTGATACGCAAACAATTGTATTAAATCTATCTTTTTCTAATTCAAACTGTTTAACAACAGGTGCCAATTTAATTGCTTCCGGCCTGGTACCAAAAACAATCATAATTTTCTTGATTCTTTCTTTCATAATAAAATATAGAGCGATTAATTGTTTTATTAATTAGGCTGTTTCATATTTGTACGTTGCTATATCCTGTAATACTCCTTCATCCATTCAACAGTTCTTTTTATTCCTTCTTCCGGGGAAACGTTGGGATCATGGTTTAAATCATTTATGGCTTTTGAAAAATCAATTGTTTTCACTTTTGTTGTAAACGGTTCTGCTTCTTTATAAGTTACAATAGAATCATCAGCGGCAGTAGCTTCCAAAATCAAATCAGAATATTCTTTTATATCCATTTCCCATTCTGTTTTTCCTCCAACGTTATAAACCTCACCTGGAATGAAGTTATCTACAACATTTGCAAATGTTCTGCAGGTGTCTTCAACATAGTCAATAATACGCATATGGCCTTTATAAACAGTATAAGGAATATCATGTAATGCATGATAAATAAATTTAGGTATAAAACCTCTGTAAGGGGTAAATTCCTCATGAGGACCATAGCAGTTAACTGGACGGACCCTAACGGTTTCGGTTCCGAACATTTCTGCTGAATTGAGACACATTAATTCCCCCGCCCACTTGGAGATTGCATAATCATTCATTTGATAGGTGTCTTTTATCTTGTTTTCCTCCATTACCTCCTCGGTCATCTTTCCTTTATAATCTCCATATACCTCTGCCGAAGAAAAGAAAATCATCCGGAACTTATATTTTTCCTGATGCCTTAAAATATGCTTCGTTCCAATGACATTCGTCTGCCAGAGATTCTCATAATAAGCCTCGCCATTCCATCTGCCATATTCAGCAGCAAGGTGAAAAACATAATCAAACGGTCCATATTCACTAAAAACTTTTTCGACTTGACGATACTTGCCTACATCACATCTTATGTAATCTTCCCGTTCGGTGTTGTGGATATCACAGGCAATTACTTTATATCCTCTTGAACGTAGTTCATTGCATAAATTTGTACCGATAAACCCAGCACCACCAGTAACTAATATTTTCATTTCATTCCTCCTTATTTTGTGCCTCATTGGACACCCACTTTTATTAATCTAAAATTCGAAAATTTAGCCATATACCGACTTACGGCGTAGGCGCTTATTAAATCCAATCTTCCGCCACCCCATATATTCATATTACTTTAATAAAATTCAACCAATTTTAGTCCGAATTCGTTAGGAATTACCAAAGACTAATTACTTCATATTTTATAGTTAAATTTATAAAAAATCTCGCCTGCAATTTCTAAGAATTCATCAATTTGGTTTTTTTTAAGATTTTTTATAGCTTTTTTATTAATATCTTTAATGAAAAAATTATCTATCTCGTCAATGGAATACCAGTATTTCTTCCCGATTTCTTTATTAGTTTCTTTTTCATTAGTAACTATATTGCTTCTCGATTGAATTTTGAAATTTTGAACTTCCTCAATATTTAAATCTAAATATTTATAAATTTTTTCTATAGTTTTTTGGGGTTCTACAATATAGTCCTCATATCTTATGAGAAGGCAATTTTCATTATTTTGATTAAATTCATATAAATAATTCGCTATAAAATTATAAGATTTTGCCACCTGCGAAATGTTTTTTACTCTTTTGTGCCTTAATTTGCTTTCAGCACATGCTAGTCCATTTCTTATTATACAAATAAATTTAGCATCCTCATAAACTTCATTCCAGAAGGATGCTGCTAAACAAGCACCCTCAATGCTTTTTGTTACTAGGCGAGAGTTTTCTGCTTCTTCGATAGAGTATACCTCATTGGGATACTTATATTTATCATAAATATGGTATAGTGCTCTTTCAACTTTCAATTGGTAAAGTGTTTGGTCAATATAACTTAAAAAATTGTTATTTTTGAGCATACTATTGTAATTAATTACATTTAAATTCTTATGATTAAATATTTTTAAATATTTATAGTCAAAACCATTTTTAAAAGCAGTTACATGTAATTTTAGTTTATTAATAACTTCTCTTTTTGAACTGTAGTAAAATAGTTGATTTATTTCAGGCCCAGGTGTCATACATTGTGGATGAGTGATTATTAAATCCCAGAGTATACCCGTACCTCCTCCTGTAAATCCAAAAATAAATATTGGCTTCTTGTTCAACATAATTAAATCACAATAAAAAAATTTGTTAAATGTTTTTCATTCTTCGAATTATATGTCGCAGGAACTGTTGGTTTATAATCTATTGACCATAATATAGAAGTGCTGAGGGTTGCCAACTTGCTACAAATAATCTATTTTTTTTTTTACTACTGCCAAAGTAATTTCCAGGGATTTTTTTTCTTGCCCTTGCAATATATATGGCACTTTTCTTGGTCTTTTAGATTTTTAAGTTCCATAGTCCTATTACCCTATGACCTTTAATTGTTTTTGATTTATAAATTTCATATTCACATTTAGCATGATATAGGTTTATTTGCTAAAAGCTTTTAGGCTATTGTTACAACTTGTTATGTTTCAGCCAAGCTTGAAACATTAATACAGTCCATAATGGTTCTGCCCAATTATGCTTTCCGGCCAAATGCTCTTCCCATTTTTTTCTAATTAGAGGTGAAACAAAATATCCACCATCATTTAAGAAATGTGAATCAAGCATTTCCTCACACCATCCTCTAAGAGGGCCACGTAGCCAGGTCCCAATTGGAAGAGAAAAACCCTTCTTAGGACGATTAACCAATGATTCAGGAACAAATTTATAAAGAAGCTTTTTCAAAGGCCATTTCTTCTCTCCGTTATACATCTTAATTGATAAAGGGATTTTCCATGCAAATTCAACTAATTGATGATCAAGTAAGGGGATACGTGTTTCCAAGCTTGTGGACATAGCAGCACGATCAACTTTGACTAAAATATCATCTGGCAGATACTGTATAGTATTAAAAGACATCATATATTCAACCAGCTCTACAATGTTATCTTCACTATTTGTATGCAATATTGAGCTAATAGGTGATATTTGCTGACTGTTTAAAACTACCTTTGTTGTCTCTTTCCACATTGATTCACGGAAGTTGTAAAATTCAACAAAATTTTTACATTGTAGTTCTTTGCCAAATTTCAAAAGTGAAGAGGCATAGCTGCCCCGCCCGCTATCACATGGTCTGAAGGGTCTTGTCCAGAGCAAAAGAAGGTCAAAGAGCAAGTATGGTGTTTTGCGTAAAATTAATGAGATAGAGTTTCGTAACCTGGGTGATAGTTTATTGATAAAGCTCCAGCGCCTTGGATCTCTTGTGAAGCAGGTATATCCGCTAAATAATTCATCACCACCGTCACCTGTTAAACCTACCGTAACTTCCTTTCGTGCAAGACGTGAAACCAGTAAGGTCGGTATTTGTGAAGCGTCGGCAAAAGGCTCATCATAAATCTCTGCTAATTCGGGTATAATGCTAAGTGCTTCTTTGGGGTTAAGATAAAGCTCAGTATGTTCAGTGCCAAGATGCTCCGAAACTGCTTTGGCAAATTTTGCTTCATTAAATTCATTTTCATGAAAACCAATAGTAAATGTTTTTACGGGCTTGGAACTGTTCGCCTGCATCAAAGCGGTGATAAGTGAAGAATCTATGCCACCGGATAGAAATGCACCAAGTGGTACATCTGCAATCATTTGGCCGGCAACTGATTTTGTTAGTATTCTTTCTAATTCTTCAACTATTTCTTCAGGATCATCAGAAAATTGATTAATAGCGCTTTGTTTTGCTATATTAATAAATGACCAATATGAAATAGCTTCTGGCAATTCATTTTTTGTAAGCCAACCATCTTTGTTGGAAATTCTTAAAAATGTCCCTGGTAACAATTTAAAGATATTCTGGTATATAGAAAATGGGGCAGGAATATAACCAAATTGTAGCAAAAGGCCAAGTGCATTTTGGTTGATCTGCCCTTTCCATTTGGGATGGGGCTGAAAAGCTTTCAATTCGGACCCAAAGAAAAGAATTTTATTGTTTATCCCATAATAAAGCGGCTTTTCTCCCATTCGATCACGGGCTAAATACAAAGTTTCCTCTTTTAAGTCCCAGAGTGCGAAAGCGAACATTCCGACAAGTTTTGGTAAAGTTTTCTCAACTCCCCACTCTTCAATAGCAGCTAAAAGAATTTCAGTGTCGGAATGACCACGCCAATAGATATCAGTGATATTTTCCAGTTCTTTTTTAAGTGTAGGGAAATTGTAAATTTCACCATTATATACAATTACATATCGCTTATTTCCCGAAAACATTGGCTGATGCCCAGATGCGGAAAGATCAAGAACTGCTAAACGACGATGTCCCAAACCGATACACATCCGCTCATCACCCCAAACACCAGCATCATCAGGACCGCGATGGATAAGCGTATCTGTCATACAGGCAAGGTCGCTTATTAATGCTTTTTTGCTCAGTATTGGTTGTTGTAAAATTCCTACAAAACCACACATATGATTATTTCCCAATTAATGTTAACATTATGGGCATCAATACAAGAGTGTCTGTATTTCAATTCTTGTCATAGACAATTTTTTCTACTTCCCGAATTCTATACAACAATCTTCAGTTCTAATCCCGCTTCCGCAGAACCTTTTCATAAACATTTACTGTCTGATCAGCGATTTCCCGCCAATCATATTTTTCAGCAATTTGCCGCCGGTATTCTTTCATTTCGTCCTCTGGCAAGCCTTTTTCGAACAGCAGTAAAAGTTTTTCGCCAAGTTCAGTTATATCCCCACATCTAAAAAACCGCTCCAGCCGCAGATTAATTTCCTTGTTAGCCGGAATATCAGAGACCAGTACAGGTAAATCATAACTCATAGCTTCAAGCAAAGATATAGGCAAGCCCTCATGGTAGGATGGCATGACATAAAGTCTAGCATGGGAAAAAACCTGGTTCAATTCCTCGCCAGTGATAAAACCTGTGAGGATAACCCGTTCATTTTCGGCAGACATCCTTTTCAGGTTGCGGCTGTATTTATTAGGATGGTCGGCATCGCCGGCAATGACAAGCTGAAAATTACCATCAAAGTGATTAAAAGCCTCAATCAGGTCATGCAGTCCCTTTTCTGGAACAAAGCGTGCCAGGGCCAGAATATAATTATGAGGCATTATGCCTTTCTGCGCCAGAAAATCTATTTTTGTAGACCGATCCGGAATCTGCACGCCATTGTATATAAGGTTTGATTCTCTCCCGCAACGCTTCCTGACTATATTAGCAATCTCCCTTGAGATAACAATCACCTGGTTGGCAAATCTGCAACCAACATACTCACCCAGCCGCAACATTTTCTTAGCTAAACCACCCCACTTCTGACGGTCATAGTCCGGGCCATGGTTGGTGACTACGACTTTCAGGCCCAGCATCCTGGCAAGCGGCACCATGAGGCCAGGTCCCACGGCATGGATATGAATAATATCAGGGTTATGAAATCGGGCTTTAATTACGGCAAAAAAAGTATGGGTGATTGCTTCCAGACTTTTCAGGCGGGGAGCAAAAATATGGAGCAGATAAATACCCTTCCATGAATTTATCCTATCAGTTACATATGGGGAACGGGTTGCGACTATAACCTCATGCCCTTGGGCAACAATAAGCGGATAGAGTTCCTGGCAGTGCTTTTCCACCCCACCGGGAATGTCAGGGATGCCTCGAGTGCCTGTAACAAAAATTTTCATTTTGTTCGTCTGAGATTACTTCCTGATGCAAGGGGAATAAACCGAGTATACCTGACAAAATCTTAGGGGAAACGTCAAGCAGATTAAAACTCCATAATATTTGAAATATGTTTTTATGATAAAATATTCCCAAAATTTTAGATGCTCAACAATAAATAATGAATAAACGAGAAATATATATGATTTTAATGGAACGTCTTTCTCCAGACATGTGTTGTTCATTACTTTATTGGATCAAGACAGGTATCCCGTCCTCTTTTCATGACCTTGAGCTTGTTAATTACCACCCACTTAAGCGGCACGGAGATGCGCTTTTTCATGGCCGGGGCAGCAGAGCCTATCATCCAGCAGTGTTTGTCACACTTAGCCACCTGGTTCCTTATTTTCTTAGCGATGGGGCCCTCCCAGATATCATTAAACTCCTGTTCGTGAAGGTTGCCCATGATCATTGGTTCATCAGAACCATTGCAGGGCATAATGTTGCCATATGGATCCATAAAAAACATGTCAGTGCCGACCTCACAGGGCAGCGGGCGAGGATTGCCGCGCACTTTGTTGGCCAGGCCCATGTTGAAATAGGCTCTGAACCAGTTCTTCGGCTTGTTGGTTCTAAGTAGTTCAACTGCAACATTTTCAAAGGCTCTGGCCACTGGT
>Ga0209536_100014623_pt1 | contig 11255 bp, 10 predicted proteins | sample DeeMarSeWOR28_12_FD_187461 | JGI IMG/M metagenome (GOLD analysis project Ga0209536, IMG submission 187461) | Marine sediment microbial communities from White Oak River estuary, North Carolina - WOR-2-8_12 (SPAdes) (version 2) | ecosystem: Environmental > Aquatic > Marine > Intertidal zone >... | reverse complement strand
GGAGCCGTGATAAGGAGGTCTCTGACCTGGTCCGGCATGATTGCCTCGGTGAATTCCAGATTGATGCTCTCGCAGTGCGCCCGAAGTACGCCAATTCGAATACACGTACAGGTGATCGCGATCTCAGGACAGTTGAAGATCTTTCTGGTCTCATTGACCATCTTCATCTCTTCCTGGTTGTATCCGTTGGGCCCGAGCGGCGAATTATGGCTGAAAGCGTTGAATGCAATCTGATACGGGAACGCCTTGCAGGTAGGTTCTTTGCCGTCCAGAATCTCGCGGGTCTGCTCTTGGAGTTCGACCATCGCCGAGTGACCCGCTCCGCTGGCGGCCTGATAGGTGCTGACCACCATTCGCTTGACAGGATTCGCCTGGTGCAGAGGCCAGACGGGTACGATCCCGATAATCGTCGAACAGTTCGGATTGGCAATGATACCCTTGTTCTGCGCGATTGCCTGCGGATTAATCTCCGGAATTACCAGCGGAACTTCCGGATCCATGCGGAAGGCCGAGGAATTATCCACCACGACTGCGCCGGCCTGGACCGCGGCCGGACCGAATTGCTTGCTGCGCCCGCCCCCGGCGCTGAACAAAGCGATATCAACCCGGGCGAAACTGTTCTTGGTCAATTCCTCGACGACGTATGTCTTACCTTTGAACTCGATCTTCTTGCCCGCCGAGCGACTACTCGCTAGCATCTTTAGAGAATTGAAGGGAAAATCGCGCTCGGCGATTATGCTCAAAAACTCCTGCCCGACCGCTCCGGTCACCCCTGCTATCGCAAGATTACAACTCATAACTCTTACCTCAAGATTCTCCTGCCGAAAGCTCAAAAGGCAGCCAACAAGACTGCCCACCAGACTTCAAGAAGTATATTTCGATGCATTATAGCGTCTCGACTGCCAAAAGACAACCGCGCGGGCCAAATTTTTAGGGCAGACAGGGGCGATTCGAGAATCAACCCGAAGTCTCATCCTGGGCTGTTCTCTGCCACACCGCCGCCATCGCCGAGGCCGTGATAATACATACGAACACGAAAACCGCCGCAGGCATTGCCGCCTCCTCACCGAAATGATTCAGTGCCAGGACCGTTCCCAAGCCGGCGTTTTGCATCCCGATCTCGATTGCAAGCGTTCGCCTCCTGCCCAAATCCATCCTGAATGCAGAGCCGATCCCGTAGCCAGCCAGCATCCCGTAGACGTTCAGAATGACTCCCACAGCCAGAATGATCCCTGTCACTTCGGCAAGACGCTCTTTGTTGAGGGCAATCACCAACGAACAGATGAATATGATAAACGTAACCGACATCGCCGGAAAGACCGGCAGGATCTTCTCGATCTTCTCCTTCAAGTAATGCCTCACGGCAAAGCCGATGAACAGCGGCACCACCACCATTGTCGTGACATCACTGACCATATCGAAAAATGGAATTTCCAGCCTCGACTTTGCCAGAATGAATGTCAAGCCCGGCGTCAACAGAGGACACAACAGCGTCGAGACGGTCGTCAGGGAAACCGAATACGCCGTGTCCGCCCTTGCGATATAGCTCATCACATTGCTTGCCATCGCGCCGGGCGCCGAGCCGGTAAGTATCAGCCCGACCGCAATGGCCGGTGGCAGATCGAACAGTCTGGCCAGCACAAACGCGCCCAGCGGCATGATGCTGAATTGCGCCGCCGAGCCAATCAAAACGACAACCGGTTTCTGCGCGATCCTTTTGAAATCCGCAACCTCCAGCACCGCGCCTATTCCGAACATCGTCAGCGCGAAGAACCAGTTCATGTAGCTCTTCAAAGCCACAAACGGCCCGGGCCAGACGTACGCTACGACCCCGAAGGCAACTACCCAGATGGCGAAATATTTCGTGTAGAAGGACAGTGTCTTTTTCAACATGGCGCAAAGTATAAGTCCTCGCCGTTTGCGTGACAATGTGCAATTGTCTCGATACCTTACGAATCTCGCGATGCCTTACTCCCTTTGTAATTGCGCCTGCTCACTGTGCTCAAGCAAGAATGTCTTTGTAGTCTGCGCAGTATTGCTTCTGCTTGCACAAGGCGCAGTGAGTTCCTCTCCAGATGTTGTCGAACTGCTCCATTACCTTGCCGACTATTGTCTCGTCGTCGGTTATGATGCCGGACTCGAAATTTCTCTTGTGTTCGCTCTTGGCGCCCATGCCGGCGCCGGTGAGATTGGCGCTGCCGGTATAGGCGAAGCTGCCGTCGATTACCAAGGCTTTGAGATGGACTCTAGGGCACAGGATTCGCTCCATGCCGTCTATCAGATTCGGGTACCTGTCGAAATCCCTTCGAAACGCCGGGCCCGGTTCTTTGGCGTGCAACAGCCTTATCTCCACACGTTTGTCGACCAGATCAGACAGGATTTCGAGAAACGGGACCATCCTGCGACCTTTGTCCACGTGGAGATCCTTCAGATCGGAGGTGGCGATCCAAACAAATCGGCTAGCCCTCCCGATTCGACCCTGAATCACTTCTTCGTATATGTCTCTGTCCGTAATGAAATCGAGCATGCCAAGCGAAACCGAACCTCACCCATCGGCGAGTTTCAATTCTACCGACGCACGCCTCGAGATGCAATACGGGAGACTCCGGAACGGATTTCGTGAATCAAGATTACGTGGAATGCGTGAAAATTCGGGCTTCTGAAGATGTGGGAGATTAAGGATGCTGTAGACTGTTTTGATTATCTTGTCGTGGCTGTTACTGTTCTTTTGGGGATTCCTGCTGTGACTGTTGGTCTTTCTTCGGGTCGGCCTGGGGCTGGTTCTCGAGTTCCTTCTTCTCTGTTTTCTCACGTTGGATTGCGTCGTATATTTCTCTGCGATGAACAGGTATGCTCTTCGGCGCGGTTATGCCCAGACGGACTTTGTCGCCGCGAACATCGACGATGATGATTTCCACATCGTCACCGATCATAATGGACTCATCTCTCTGTCTGCTTAGAACCAACATTGCTAACTCCTTTTGCTGGCAGGTTTTACTATATTAGTTATTACGCAGAATCCAGCCAACTGTTCGTCCGTCGACTCCTCGAAACATCTCTATCTTCCCGCGACTGTTTCGCTCAGAAGCATTGTCTAAGCCACGCATACTTGACACACCTATATTTCGGCTAATTTCAAGGCCAAAACCAACCATTTTTGTTGTTGTCCGGGCAATTGGATTTGGTTATAAGACTTCGGCAATATAAGTGCTTGATAAGAAGGGGTTTACGTGGTAAGAAAGGGGACAAAAAAGATAGGTTAATTTTGCTCAAACCAGCCTGTTTGGCTAATTCATCTCATGCTTTCGCCAATAGACATATCGGATGGCCATCCAGTAGCCGGCAACCGAACCCAAGGCGCCAAAAGCCACCATCTGCACCGGTAAGACCGAGGCGACCGCATCGCTGAAAAAGGTCGCCGGCCAAGCTTGAGCGAGATATTGTACGTTCTTAGCATAAGTATGCATGCCAAAAGCAGTTACAAGAGCAGTTGCCAGAGCGGTCCAGACATAGCTGACATCCAGAAACCTCTTGAATACGAAGGCCGCAACACCGAACGAAACCAGGACCGCAAACGCTATCTGCGCGGCGGCCGGTTGGGCCGTAACAGAGCCTAATCCGTTATCGGACATTCTGATGTCCTGGGCACATATCTTGATACAGAATTGGGCAACCACGGCGGAGCCGGCCAGTGCAACAATGGCATGTAGGTGCGCGGCCGCAGAAGAGCCCTGCTTTTCTTCTTTTGGCTCCTTGAGTTTCAGGCTTGGACGGATTCTCTGGGCCAGCAACACGCCCGCAAAGCCGGCTGCCACGACGATCAACCAGAAAACCGGTTCGAATCGCAGTGACGCAACAAGTTCCTGGCGCTGGGTAGCCGTGGGATTCTGCTGTATCAGATCGGCCATATTACCGGAGCGAAAGGCCCAGACGGCCAAACCGGACGGCGCGGCCAGGATGCCGATTTCCCGGCCGTAGGGCCAGGAAACAAAATAGCCAATCAGGCCTGCCAGGAATCCCAGGACCACCAGTGGCACCGCACGGCCATAAGCCATATCGCCGATCCGATCGGGCGATCCTGCCAGGTGCCAGCCGGCGCCGTATATCAATGCCACGCCAACCGCTGCGGCGGCCGCTATTCTCAACTTCATCAGCCAGGATAATTCCATAGTGTGACTTTCCTTAACCACGTTGGCGACAGGGTATACCCTTAAGGGTAGTAAATTCCCGCGAGTAGGACCACAACCTGCTATTGCAAAGCCATCTACCCGCGCAAGAACGCGAATTTTCAATCAGGAGCACTCTACTGCCAAGACCCGGACAGGTCAACAACATATTAATATTTGCCGCCTGTGTGTTGGCCGCTTGTGCCGCTCAGGTGGCAGAAACTTTCACCCGCGGGCATTTCTGTCCTTGCGGTACGGAGCATCCGTCCTTAATCCTGCTCACCGCCTGGGCTGGCCGTTGTGTTTTCTCTTCCGTTGGTGTACTTTCTGTGCTACACTGCGTTTGATATCTCCGTCCTGCAAAGGTTCAATTGCGAAGGAGCAAATGGTATAGAAAGGATGCTATGAGCCAATCGAATACACAAACCTGTGAAACCAATTCCAATCTGCTCGGCGAAAACTGCGCAGACGCTGTGGGTGCTGCCGAGAGACTGGAATTAGCTGGCAAGAGATTTCATTTCATCGGCGCCGGGGGAATCGGCATGAGCGGGCTGGCGCAGCTTCTGGTGAAGAACAATGCGCTTATCACCGGGTCGGACGAGATGCCGAGCGAAGTGACGGATAATCTTCAGCGGATCGGTGCTGATATACGAGTCGGCCACGACGCTGAAAATCTCAGCCCGCAAACCGATGCAGTTGTCATCTCTGCCGCGATCAGGGACGACAATCCGGAATTGATTTCGGCACGCCGACGCGGATGCAAGGTCTACAAGTATGCCGAGATGCTGGGCGAGCTGATGAACAGCTACGACGGCATCGCAATCAGTGGAACTCACGGCAAGAGCACGACCAGCGGGTGGCTCACCCACGTGCTCAAGCAAGCCGGCGTTGGAGCGAACTATATAGTCGGGGCCCGGATCAGTCAGTTGGGCAGCTCTTCGGGCACCGCTGACAGCAGACATTTTGTGGCCGAGGCGTGCGAATACGACCGGAGCTTTCTCAACCTCAAACCCAAAATCGCCTGCGTGCTGAATATCGAGCAGGACCACCTGGATTATTACGGGGACGAAGACGAGATCGTTGAAGCCTTCGGCGATTTCGCATTGGGTACGAAGCCAAATGGCGTGGTAGTCGCCAATGGCCAGGACGCGAATGTGGGCAAGATGATTGGGGCTTCGCGCTCGCGATGGAACGATAATGCCGTACGATGCGAGACTTTCGGACTTGACGAGAACTGTGATTTCTGTGCCCGGAGCATTACGCTCAGCGACGAACTTAACTGCTTCGATGTCTATCACAACGGCGAACTGCTGGGACCGACGAAAATTTCACTTCCGGGCAACCACAACATCATGAATGCCTTGGCCGTTGCGGCCCTGGCGATCAACGCCGGACTGGAACCTGGGAGCGTGCTCGAATTGCTGGGCGGTTTTACGGGCATCGACCGCCGGCTTATGCTCAAAGGCCAGTTCGGCCGGATTACCGTTCTCGACGATTATGCCCATCATCCAACGGAAATTCGGGCGTCGCTGGCGGCGATAAGGCAGAAGTACCAGCCCGAGCGAATCTGGTGCGTTTTTCAGCCGCATCAGTACAGCAGGACAAGATTTTTGCTTGATGATTTTACAGAAAGCTTTAAGCTAGCCGATGTAACTATTGTGCCGGAGATTTATTTCGTCCGGGATTCGCAGTCGGCCAAGAAGCAGATCAATTCACAGATACTGGTCGAGAAGATGCGAGCAAATGGAACAGAAGCGCTGTTTATCGAGAGCTTCGAAGCCATTTGCGATTATTTGAAATGCAACGTAAGTTCCGGCGAACTGGTTGTAACCATGGGCGCAGGCGATATTTGGAAGGTCGCAGATGACTATCTTCAGTGGCTTGGAGGAAATAGTTGAAACAGACTATCCGCTCGCCAAGAGAACCTGGTACGGCCTCGGAGGGCCGGCTGACTACTTCATCAGACCAAAAGACACCGAACAACTCAAAGAGGTGGTCCAGCGCTGCAACGAAAATGGAATCCGGATTCACGTAATGGGTTTCGGGTCCAATCTGCTCATAAGTGACGCCGGTGTCAGGGGGGCGGTGATTAAGCTGGAGGCGGGGCAGTTTGCCGGCGTCGAGTTCAGCGAGCAGGTAGCCACCGCCTGGGCAGGGGCCGAGTTGAGCAAACTTGTTCTGACCTGTGTCGAAAAAGGGCTTTCGGGCATAGAGACCCTCACAGGCATACCCGGATCGGTCGGCGGGGCGGTTAAGATGAACGCCGGCGGCAACTTCGGTGATTTCGGAGCAGCGGTGGAAACTGTTGCTCTCATGGACAGTACGGGCAACATTTTCGAAAAGAGCAAGCCAGAGCTTGAATTCGATTACCGCCGGACAAATATCACGGCCAAGTTCATTCTGAACGCGCGGCTGAAACTGGGCGCCGGTGACCCGGAGCAGATCATGCGAACGGTCAAGGAAATCTGGATTTACAAGAAGAACAGTCAGCCGTTGAACACGAAGAATTCCGGCTGCATATTCAAGAATCCCAGGGGAGTTTCAGCGGGTGCCTTGATTGACAGGGCGGATCTGAAAGGACTCCAAATTGGCGGGGCCGTAGTCAGCGAGAAGCACGCAAACTTCATTATCGCCGAGAAGGGATGCACCAGCGACGACGTTATAAAACTGATAGATGCCGTAAAGAAGGGTGTCAGGGAAAAGTCTGGCGTCGATCTGGAACTCGAAATTGAGATTTGGTGACTGGGATTCGAAGCAATAGCAAGTTGAGAATAGTAAACAGCAAATCAAAAGTGGCCGTGCTTGCCGGCGGTATCGGTTCCGAGCGGCAGATCAGTATTGCCAGTGGCAGGTGTGTGGCCGATGCGTTGGAGCAGGCCGGTTTTGCGGTAGTGACAGCCGATGTCCGGCCTGACAATCTCGACATACTCGGTGACGCCGGTATTGATGTGTTCTTTCCCGTCCTGCATGGTGAATTCGGTGAGGACGGTCGGCTCCAACGGATACTCGAAGCCAAATCACTGCTCTACACCTCAAGCGGATCGGAGGCAAGTGAATTGGCGTTTGACAAGATGGCAAGTAAGAAGCTCTTTGACGACGTCGGGGTCGCCACACCTGCGGCCGTTGAATTTGTCTCCGGGATTGATCTTCCCCGACTCGAAGACCAGTTGAGTGATTTGGCGGGCAAATACGTCGTCAAGCCCGTCAGGCAGGGAAGTAGCGTTGGGGTCACCATAGTCTCGACGCCACATGAAGCTCTCCGTGCCGCGCAGGAAACCTTCGGCGAGTTCGGCAATTGTATGATTGAAGAATTCGTCCCTGGAAGGGAAGTGACCGTGGGCATACTGTGCGGCCGGGCACTGCCGATCATAGAGATCCGAACTCAGAGTGACTTCTACGACTACGACGCAAAATACGTTGACGATCAAACAGAGTATCTCTTCGACACAATTACAGACCCGGCCCTGGCGGCAACTATCAGTCGGGCAGCGATCGATTGTTTCGATGTGCTCGGCTGTCGGCATTTCGCCAGGGTTGACTTCGTTCTGGGCGACGACCAAATCGCCCGAGTTCTGGAGGTAAATACGATCCCGGGCTTTACGAGTCATTCACTGTTGCCCAAGGCGGCGGCAAAAGCGGGACTGTCGATGAGCGATCTGTGCACGAGAATCGTCGAAGCCGCATCTTCGTCGCTCGCAGGGCACAAGGCGTAGGGCAAAATAAGAAAAGATGGCAGCCAGAAAGAGAAAGAAAAAGGGCAAAACGAAGGTCATATCATCCTTGCTCAGTGTCCTGCAAAGAAAGAAGAAGAAGCAGGCGAGCTGGGTCGGGCCGGGTTTGAGAGCCATCTTGAGAGTTTTGGCTATCGTTTGCCTTCTAAGCGGGGCAGCGCTCGGGCTTCTGTTTTTGGAGGAATATGTAAAAGACACCGCCGGCACGTCCGAAGATACTTTCTATCTGGAGCTGGCTGGCGTCCCCGCCTGGGTGGACGCCCGGCTCAGGAACAAAGTTCAAGAGATTGCCAAGGGCGGCGGGGTAAATGTCAGATCCGATGACGATGCCGCATTGGTGGTCCGGCGAAACATCGAGAAACATATCGCCTGGCTGGACGATGTGACGGTACGGATCAAGCAGGACGTGCTCCGCGTTGAGGGACGCTGGCGAAAACCGGTTGCTCTGATCAGAACAGACCTTGTAGAGCAGCGTTATGTCGACTCGCAGCAGGTCGTGCTCGATTATGTGCCGTTGCCCGGGCTGCCCATCGTAGAGGTGGTGGGATTAGCCAAGACAATTGACATGCCTGAGCCGGGCAGAGCCTGGCTGTGTGACGAGCTTGCCGCCGCGACGAAGATATTGGACCGGATGAATCAGATGGACAAGAACTTCGCGTCGGACAAGCCGCTGCTGTTTGAAATTGACAGGATCGACATGAGAAATTTCAACGGCCGGCGTGATGAGGGCGAGCCACACATTGTTCTGTACACCAAGGACAACGTCCAGATTATCTGGGGAGCTGAGTGGGGCAAATGGCAGCAACATCTGGAATCCACCGATCAGGAGAAATTGGCCAAGCTCTGGGGTTATTACCGGCAGCACGGTACACTTGCGGTCGGCGTAAAATACATCAATCTGCGGGACCCGCAGGACAAAATACCGCTGCCTATAGACAAGTACTAGACGTTTGCAGGATCATTCAACGCCCTCGCCAGATCAACGTAGCGATATGGGATTCGAAATTCGGCGCAGACTGATTTGAGTTTGGCCAGAACCGCTTCGCTCAATTCGCTTTGGAAGGCCGCATCCCCACTACAGCAGAATATCCGACAGCCCGCAAACCGGTGCTCGTGAATGCCGCACTTGCCGTCGATGTTGTAAGGGCATCGACCTGCCGGCATTGCCTTGATCTTCTCAGTGCCCAGACTAACAGTCAAGTACATCAACTCCGGTAGAGTGACAAACAAGCGATGGTCGTACGAATCGAAATCACAGCAGTTACCACAGCACTTGCACGCTCCGGCCACACTACCGCCGCGACGGATCTGCGAATCCAGCCAGTCGTAAATCTCCGCAACTCTATCTATGAGCCGGTTGTCGGCCCGGTATGCTGCCACCATCTTCTGCATTTCCTGATCTTCTCAATTTCCTCGAGGCTGTAGAGTCTGCCCCGATTGATGCCGGGGCACTTGCGCGCCGCCTGGTTCCATGTGCCGGGGCTCTTCAGATTCTCCGGCCAGAAAGGCCAACTCCTGCACTGACCAGGGCGCACCAAATAGATCACGCATCCCCTTTGGCCGTCGCGGTCTCGCAGGAATATGCAGTCTCTCGTCACTGCTTCCTCAATGATCGTTGTCCGCAAACCCACGCGCCGGGTGTATTTTTGCCGCAACTGCTCGACCGTCATCTTGAGGTGCTCAGCAATGAATTCAATCTCCGGCTTGGCGACCCAGATGTAACCTTCGCCCGGCCCCGAGCAGCACCCGCCGCACTGCGCGCATTCAAAGTGCAAACCGGCGGCATACCACGGAGTCTTGTTTCCAGCTGCAGATTTCATGGATCCTCAATTGTCATTCCTGTGCGAGCGGGCATCAACCTTGCCAAAGGCGTTCTGGATTCTGGCTTCGGCGGCAATGACACATGGTCATCTACCACTTCAGGATCGCGCCGGTATCGGCGCTGGTTGCCATTGAGGCGTATTTTGCGAGACAGCCTTCGGTTATCTTCGGCTTGGGCGCGGTCCATGATTTCTTGCGCTCGGCGAGCTGGCCCTCGGAGAGTCTTACGCTCAGACTATTCTTGGGGATATCTATTTCGATTGTATCGCCGTCTCTGAGCAGTCCGATGGGGCCGCCTACGGCAGCTTCGGGGCTGATGTGCCCGATGCAGGCGCCTCTCGTGCCGCCGCTGAATCTTCCGTCCGTGATCAGGGCGACGGACTCGCCCAGACCGGCGCCGACAATATAACTTGTCGGGCTCAGCATCTCCTGCATCCCCGGCCCGCCCTTGGGGCCTTCGCAGCGAATCACCACGACGTCGCCTTTCTTGACCTTACCCGCCAGAATGCCGTCACATGCCTCTTCCTGGCTCTCGAATATGACCGCCGGCCCGCAGTGCGTGAGCATCGCAGGGGCGACGCCCGCTGTCTTGACTACGCTGCCTTTTGGAGCGAGATTGCCCGTTAGAATCGACAGACCGCCTGTTTTGGAATACGCATTGTCGAGCGTGCGGATCACCTCGGTGTCCGTCGACTTTGCATCGGCAATGTTTTCGCCCAGTGTTTTGCCCGTTACCGTCGGACAGTCGGCATTGACAAGCCCCTCGAGCTTACTTACTTCGTTCAGTATCGCGCTTATGCCGCCGGCGGCGTCGACGTCCTCGACGTGATACTCGCTGGACGGTGAGACTTTGCAGATATTTGGGCATGAGGCCGATATCTCATTTATACGTTCCAGGTCATATTTGACTCCGGCCTCGTTGGCAACCGCCAGCGTGTGCAGGACGGTATTGGTCGAGCCGCCCATCGCCATATCCAGAACCAGGGCATTATCGAGAGATTTGGCGGTGATAATGTCCAGCGGTTTGAGATCTTTCTCGATGAGAGCCATGATCTGCTTGCCCGTCGCCTTGTAGAGCGCCTGGCGTTTCGGATCGACGGCCAGAATCGTCCCGTTTCCGGGCAGCGCCATTCCAATCGCCTCGCAGAGGCAGTTCATCGAGTTGGCCGTAAACATCCCCGAGCAGCTTCCCTGGCCCGGGCATGCCGTGTGCTCGAGCTCCTTCAATTCTTCCTGCCCGATTGTGCCGGCGTTAAACGCAGCTACGCCCTCGAATACGCTGATAAGATCGACGGTTTTTCCGTCTTCCATCTTGCCCGCGGCCATGGGTCCGCCCGAGACGAAGATTGTCGGGATGTTGAGCCTGACCGCCGCCATCAGCATACCCGGGATTATCTTGTCGCAGTTGGGGATGCAGATTAAGCCGTCGAAGCAGTGAGCCCGGGCCATTGTCTCAACCGAATCAGCGATGATTTCTCGCGAGGCCAGAGAATATTTCATGCCTGTATGACCCATGGCGATGCCATCGCAGACTGCA
>Ga0209536_100014621_pt1 | contig 11256 bp, 9 predicted proteins | sample DeeMarSeWOR28_12_FD_187461 | JGI IMG/M metagenome (GOLD analysis project Ga0209536, IMG submission 187461) | Marine sediment microbial communities from White Oak River estuary, North Carolina - WOR-2-8_12 (SPAdes) (version 2) | ecosystem: Environmental > Aquatic > Marine > Intertidal zone >... | reverse complement strand
GCGAGCGAGCGGGCTCCACGGAATCAGGCCGACCCCCAGATCGAGGCAGAGCGGGTTCATCTCGCGCTCCTCCTCGCGGTAGACCAGGTTGTAGTGGTTCTGCATCGAGACGAAGCGCGTCCAGCCGTGCAGGTCGGCCAGGTACAGCGACTTGGCGAACTGGTAGGCGTGCATGCTGGAGGCCCCAATGTAGCGCACCTTGCCAGACTTGACCAGGTCGTGCAGCGCTTCGAGCGTCTCCTCGATCGGTGTCTCGGGATCCAGACGGTGGATCTGGTAAAGGTCGACGTAATCCGTACCCAGGCGGCGCAGCGAAGCATCGATAGCGTTCATGATGTGCAGGCGCGACAGGCCGCCCTGGTTGGGGGACTCTCCCATCGGAAAGAAGACCTTGGAAGCGATGACGACCTCTTCGCGACGGGCAAAGTCGCGCAGCGCTCGCCCAGTGACCTGCTCGCTGACGCCAATGGAGTAAGCATCGGCGGTATCGAAGAAGTTGATCCCCAGCTCCAGAGCGCGCTGGATGAAAGAGCGGCTTTCGTCCTCATCCAGCACCCAATCGCGCCACTTAGAAGTTCCGTAGGTCATCATCCCCAAACAGATGCGTGAGACTTTCAAGCCTGTATCCCCTAGATTTACATAGTCCATGTGTAAATTCTCCTCTTAATAGTGTTCCAATTCTGCGATGGTGTTTTCCATCAGGGCGACAGCTTCTCCCAATGTGCTGGAGTCAAAGGCAAAACGGGCACCAGCAACATCGAACAGCTTCGGCAAGCTCACGGTTCCTCCCAAGGATAGCGACCGGCGATAATCAGCCACCGCGGTTGCCTGATCACGCTGGGCGTTCTGCCAGACCTGCACTGCACCCAGCTGCGCCAGACCGTACTCCACATAATAGAAGGGTACCTCAAAGATGTGCTCCTTGCGGTGCCAGCCGGTCAGCTTCTGGTCTTCAAAACCGCTCCAGTCCACACCGATCATGTAGGTATCCCATAACTCTCCCCATTTCTGGTCGCAGCTGGCAGGGTCGCTGGCCGCGGCGTGGTTCTCGTAAGCCCAATGCTGGAACTCATCCACCACCGCCATATATGGCCAGAACTGCAGGCTAAATTCCAGATGCTCAATGCGGGCGCGGGCAGCCTCTGCTGGCGAGTAGAAACCGCCTTCTTCGCCGGTCAGATAGGGACCTGCCAGGAACTCCATACCCATCGAAGCAACTTCTGCGAATTCCATGGGTACTTCCAACTGAGAATGGTATGGAAGATCAGCTGATTCGTAGACATGGAAAGCGTGACCGCCCTCATGGATCAGTGTCTGAACATCATCGTGTACCCCCACGGCGTTCATAAAGATGAAGGCTTTCCGGATGGCGGTGTAATCCGTGCAGTAGCCACCAGGGGCTTTACCTTTACGATTTTCCAGGTCAAGCATTTCATCCTGACGCATGCTTTCGAAGTAGGCGCCCAGCTGTGGGTCGATTTGGTGGAAGATAGCGGCACATTTTGCCTCCAGTTCTTTGGAATCATCAAATGGACGCAGCGCTGGTCTGTTGAAGGGGTCCACATTCAGATCCCAAGGACGCAGGCTGTCCAATCCCAGGTGCTCACGGCGTCGTTCGTAGCTTCGCAAGGCAGCCGGTATGATCACCTCTCGGATCGCCTGACGGAATGCTGCGCAATCGTCAGGGGTGTAGTCGAAGCGCAGCAGCTGCTGCCAGCGGTAGGCGCGGTAATCCGGCAGGTCGGCGTTTTCAGCCAGGCTGCGGCGCAGGTCCATCAATTTGATCCAGATCTCGTTGATCGCTTCCCGGTCTGCCAGCTGGCGTTGGCGAGCTAAGCGCCATACTTCTTCACGTTTGCTGCGGTCGTTTGCTTGAAGCAGTGGAGTGACTTGATCGATGGTCAGTTCCTGTCCTTCCCATTGGATGGTCTGCAGACTGATGACCCTGGCATATTCATTGGCTAGCTTGAGCTCCTTGCTGAGCAGCGGCAGGTTCGCCTCGCGGAACAATTCGGCTTGAGTGCGCATGTTACGGAGCGGGATTTCGAAATCTTTTGGCTCAACGCCGCTATCCAGCAATTTCTGCTTCAAGCGCTGGTCGGCAGCTTGCGCTTGGGGATAGATCTCGTCCAGGAAATGATCATAATCCTGCTCGGCTTGCTGGTCGGTGGTGTCCAGTGTGGTAGCAACATAGTGGCGCTGATGCCTCTCATAGATCAGGTCCTGCAGGCGTGACCAGTCCGCCAGCCAGGCAGCGATATCTTCCGGATTGATAGGGCGTTCTACCAGCGCCTGGTAGTGAGGCTCGATTTGTGACCATTCCCAGGTCAAGAATTCACGACTGTCGTTGGGCAGAGATGGGGACATGGCAATGCTCCTTTCGCAAAGTGAGTGGAGGATAATAGCGTTGATTATAGCGCGTGTTGATCTCGCTGGGGATACTTGGTCGTGATCAACACAAAATATCAGCGAATATCATTAGAATTGGAGGACCAAAAACATTCATACAAACCTAATACCATCTGCACAAGTTCTGCAGAATCTCTTTTTAAAATATGACCATGGATTCTGATAGTTGCTTAGGAGCAGGTTGCATAGGTTGAAGAAGAAATCCTTCTGGATCATTTTGATCGTCATCAATATTTCCTGCGTGTGCCAGCCGGTGGTCGCCGGTCTCCCAGTGAAACAACCTATACGATCGTCCCGGATACCTATTCGATCCAACCCTACTACATTGGGCCCTGGAACCTGGTGTATGATTACACTTGCGATGATCCTGGCGCAAAGACTTTAGAAGCGGAACGCAACATCCGCATCACCTTTACGGAATGCGATTATAGACCGCGCAATGGCGGTGAATCCCCTTATTGCAAATTCAACGGCCGGGCAAGAACTTTTTATTGATCCTAGCAAGTTCACTGCCAACACCAGAAAAAGATCGCCGCCACAGTCTATAGCAAACGAAGTTGGGTGAGGTCAAATCACTTTATTTGGTGATAAGTTTCTGTGCGCTGGTGAAAGGCTTTATTATATAATTACCATCACAGGTTTGATTAACTTTCTCACCAAGTATATGCTTTGATCTGACATGAGGGATAAAAAACTCAGTTTATTGGTGCCGAAGATATCTGAAAGGAGATTTACTGGTACAACTATTGCAACTACACTTGGGAGATATGAAAACAATAAAAAACGTACCAAACCTACAAAATATAGCCTTTTTTTCGGAACTGCCAGCTGATAAACGACATTTCCTTGAAGCAAAGCTGCAGAGATTTGAGTTTTTACCTGGTAAATGTATCATCCGGCAGGGAGGATCGGGACAGTTTTTAGGTATCATCGAGCGCGGCCAGGTATTGCTGGAAAGCACTCACAGCCCATATCGAACACTCACAACAGGGCAATACTTTGGCGCTGAGATGCTCCGAGATGGAAAACCGAGTGAATATACAATCACCACCCAGACGGATACGGTCCTGAGGGTATTGGATCGAAGTGATTGGCTGACTGTTCGCGCTTCAATGCGCACCAGAAAAACCAGCGACAAGAAGACTCCATGGAAGAAATGGGCATTGGTATGGCTGGTGATGATTATCTCCCTGGCCATGATTGTGGTCATTCTGGGTCCAACCCTGCTTGAGGCTGCCAATGACAGACTGCCTCGTCTGATGGCAGAGGCAGGACGAGCCGACCTGGCAGAAGAATATGTGCGGTATGTGATTCGCTGGCAACCTGTGGCACCTAAGCTTTATGCAGACCTGGGTGAGATCTTGGTCCTTCAGGGCAAGGAAGCAGAAGCCATCAGGGCGTACCAAGAAGCCATCTCACTGGATGAGTACCTGCCGTGGATCCAAAACAACCTCGGCGTATTATTATTGGCTCAGGGGGCTGCTGATCAGGCAGCAGATCATTTGCAGAAGGCAATTAACCTAGATCCAGAGATTGCCGAAACCCATCACAATTTAGGGAATGTGTATTATTCCTTAGGACGGTGGGAAGCTGCTGCCAATGCCTACCAGCGATCTCTCGCCTTAGATCCCAACCAACCCAATGTAAAAGCTGCTTGGGCTGGAATATTGCTCAATGAAGGTCAATTGGCTGAGGCTCGCAAAGCCTGGGAGGAGGTGCTAGCAGAAGAACCGGGAAATCTGCTGGCACAGAAAGGTTTGGGGATAATCGCGGTTATTGAACAAGATCCCGCACTAGCACTAACCTACCTGGAGGCGGTACGATCCGCAGACCCAGAGGATATGACAACTCGTTTATATCTTGGATTAGCGCTGGTGGCTCTTGATAGACCTGCAGAAGCTGCAAATGAATTTAAATATATTGTAGAGATGGGGACCGATCCAGAATTGTTAAAACTGGCAGGAACACATTTGCAGGTGATCCAGGAATAGACCTGACCTGGCAATACCACAGGAAGGAGGCGTTATTGAAATCAATACTAAATCAAATTGCGAATACACTTATATGGAAAACCAGATATTTATGAAAAGGAGAATGAAATAATGAAAAAGATTCGGATTATTGCGCTTGTGGCAGTCCTGATCGCTTTGTTGATCCCCGTCGCAGTCAGCGCAGGTGGTGTGTTCTACTGCAGCACCAGTGTTACAACCGGCGGCACCGGCAGCTATTCTAATCCCTGGGCATGCAGTACAGATGATCAGTTGGATTATGTGATCAATGACGTGATCTGCGATACATATTACGGCGGTTACCTTTACCAGATATTCCCCGGTTCTTACCGCTACCATGTGATTACCTGGTACAGTACGAATGACTGCCGGGTCACATACTCTGCTGATTATTCCGGGTATCCACCATATACAGGCGTTGACGTGCCTGTTCCACTTATCATTGGCGCGGTCGCATTGGTTGGAACAGGACTCCTGGTTGCGGGTATGGCAATACGCCGCAAGAAAAGCGCTGTCTAAAACATAAGCACCTGCCTGTGCCAGACATTTATTGGCACAGGCAGTGCTTCTCCCTGAAACTTGGTAATCCCGGGATTTTTTTATCATCTCCCGCATACGGTAATGCAGTAGCTACTTAAAGACTCCATTGCGAAAAATTCATTGGTCCCGACGGTTAAGTGATTTGTTGCTGATAACCGGAGCGTTATTGTTGCTCTGGGTAGCACTGGTTTCTGTACGGATGGTCCTGGCGTCCAATTATTCCGCCGATAAGAATTATTTGGTCTCCTCGGTTGAGATTAGCCTTCCCCTGCCTGGCAATCCCACGATCCCAGAACCTGAGATCGGTTCAGTCTCCCCAGTTGCAACTGAAATTACGCCACAAGTCATCCAGCCCGCGCCGAACCCTGAGACAGGCACTTTCGATCTATTTGCCCCAATAGCATACAAGCAGGATCCACCCGTTCCTACGCCTGCTCCAAGCGCAGGTCCAGTCGTTCGGGTGGTCATTCCCAGCATTAATATCGATAGGGCAGTGGTCCGCGTGGAACAATACATCGATGCAAATGGTCAACCGCAGTGGAACACGGATTCCTTGTTCGCCAACAACAACCGCCTGGATCTGGTGGGACAACTGGCCACCTCAGTAAATCCTGGTGACGGCAGCAATATCGTCTTGATAGGGCACAACTACAATTTGGGTTGGAATGCCTGGGGAGCTGTTTTCTTACACCTGAAAAAGCTACAACCCGGGGATCAGATATTCTTGTATACCGAAAACGGGGGCGAGTACAGCTATACAGTCCAGGAAGTGGTAGAAGTCCCCTGGGTGTATATGGATGCCGCGGAGTTAGAGAGACATCGCAGCCTGTTATGGCCCTCGCCAGATGAAAGGGTCACACTGGTTACCTGTGGGGGAGCGAACATTGGGATTTGGTCTGCCCGCATTTACGTTGTAGCCAAGTAAATCAAAACCGTTTAACGGTTCTCCCGCATCAAAAAATAAGATTATGGGTTGCCCTCACTCGAGGAATTGGTTGGCCTAACCAATCTGCTGTTGCTACTACCTCTGGCAGCATTCGAGACAGTTATATTTCCCTCTCAAATTCAACCGATAAATAGTCAGTCAGAGCTATTGAAACGTGGACGGTTGCACTTCCAACCCCAGCTTGATACGATCTCGATAGAGAAAACTTTCAGATATTCCAGCGAACGAGCTGGGCTCATTTTGCGCGGTTTCAGTATTGGTACTGATTCTTGCTGTCGGGATGCGGAAAAAGCGATGGCTACAGCCGGAAAGCTTATATAATAAAGATTGGTGATTTCCGCGTTTTGCAGCGCTTGTCTAGGTGCAATTACGGGAAACTGCCAGGTAGCTAGGAATAAAGATTGAACATTCCATCCGAAAAGGACAATCAACCGGAGGCTAGATTTGTCATCCATAAGATTTATACTTTTGTCAGGTTTGGGCGTAATTGCGGGCGGTCTGATCGCCATTCAAAGCGTATTGAACGCCAGTTTGGGTCAGCGTGTCGGGAATCTCGGTTCCGTGCTGGTGCTTACACTGCTGAGTGCGATCACTCTGATCGTGCTGATATTCATCTTTCCTACGACCGCCAACATAAGCAACCTGCCAGGGTTTTCAGAATGGTATTTATATCTTGGTGCTGTGCTGGGCGTGGCTATCCTGGTTACGCCAATTTACCTCGTTCCAAGAATCGGTACCACTTCCACCTTAATCGCCATCGTGCTCGGACAGACCTTATTGGCTTTAATCATCGACCATTTTGGGCTTTTTGCTTCCCCCAAGATCGAGATCAATATGGCCAGAGGGATTGGCGTATTGCTTGTCATCATTGGCGCCTACCTGGTAGGAAGATAAACTTCAAGAAACCGAGTTTTTCCAACTAAAAACTTGGTTTCTTAATATGTGAGGAATGAGTATGTGCAGAAATATCAAGACCCTTTTCAATTTCGAACCGCCTGCTGACAAGGAAGAGATTCGGGCAGCCTCGTTACAGTATGTGCGCAAGGTGAGCGGCTTCACTAAACCATCGAAAGCGAACGAAGCAGCCTTTGCAGCCGCGGTTGATGAGGTCGCTGCTGCTACCGGCAAACTGCTCAGCGCGCTGCAAACCAGCGCGCCCCCAAAGAACCGCACCGCAGAAGCGGACAAAGCGCGCGCCCGGGCTGCAAAGCGCTTTTCTGCAGGATAGAGAATAATGAAAAATTCATTTGAAGACTTTGTAAAAGAAATAAATGAGGAACTGCATAGAAGCAGCGAAGAAATCCAACCTTGGCACAGTTTTTGGACTCACCGTCCAACAAAAAACTTTCCTCCCAGTTCTATTCGATATCCAGATGATTATGATGGTTCGGACAGGGTCAACATTATTTGTACTCAAACTGATTTATCGGCTTCACAACAGAAGAAATTGGTTCAGGAATGGTGCCGAGTATTACCGACATTCGAGAATGTCAGATTCTTATGGTTTAACTCCAGGGTCTCACAGAACTTATTTGAAGCTGCCTGTGAGATGGAAAACCTCATTGGGCTGTACATAAAATGGAGCGGGATTAAATCAATCGATTCTGTTCGGAAACTTAAGAATCTACGATTTCTACATTTTGGAAGTTCTCCTTCAGCCGCGCCACTAGACTCCCTGGGAGAGTTGCCCAAGCTTGAATGGCTGGAACTGGAGAACATCCGTGCGGCGAGCGACCTGGTCTTCCTTCGTGATTTTACTGACCTAAAAGGGTTATCTGTTTCTGGTGATACAAACAGTTTGAAAGACTTAACCGCTGACTCTTTAAAGCCTTTGGAGAATCTACAAAAATTATATTGGTTATCCCTATACGCCTTTAAGACCAAAGATGGATCTCTGATGCCGCTGGTGATGCTGGGATCGCTTAGGTATTTATTTCTCAGCAACAATTTTAAAATGGAAGAGTATGCAAAACTTGCCGGCGCAAGGCCAGATATTGAATGTGATCGATTGAGACCTATTTCGGACGTTTTAACTAACTTCACATGTAAGAAGTGTGAACAAAATCGGATGGTAATGCTTATTGGTAAAGGCAAACCCTTTCTATGTATAGATTGCGATGAAGCAAGAATCGCCAAGCATGTTGACGCATTTATTGAAATTGCTGAAAATAACAGATCCTGATAACTGGGAAAATCTTCAGCATTCGAGAAAAGTGATCGGGGATCGTTGAGAACTCAACCATAAGATGTGCGGAATTAAAGACACCATCCCTGCTAGATAAACATCAAGTCTAAATACCTGCAGTTGAAACACACCCGTATCCCGGACCCATTTCGACCGGTCCCGCGCTAGACCCGCAATTTATCTATGATGCCTAAAAAAGGTTAGCTTGCTGTGGCAACCCTGGATGTGCCGGGCCGATATAAATGCTGATCAATGACCACCTTCTGATTTAAGCCAACTGCCCGAATGTCCCCCGCAATTTCTGTTCTTTTCATGCGATCCGCGGAAAAACCATCTCAACAGCTGTTGAGTCAGCGGCTTCCTAAGTGATAAAAACTGAATTTGATGAAGAAGGATAGGGCGTGTAGACTTTATCTACCGCCCTATCCTACGGAACCAATTATACAGCGATGCCGATCAGCCCCAAGACCCAGATCACCAGCCAGTTGACCACGGCAATAGCGATGGCCGCAACGATCGCGCCAACAAAACCGTTAACCTGCATCCCCGGAAGGAACCTGTCGCTGATCAGCAGGATGACGGCGGAGATAATCAGGAGAACGATTGTACCCAGGAGCCCTCCTCCTACTGTAATCCCTAGCAACCCAAGCAGCCAGGTGACCACAGCGCCAACAATGGCGATCACGATTGCAGCTACAATTGCATTCCCAAAGCTGCCGACCGAAAGCCCCAAATTGAGCTTTCCGACGATAAAAATGACTACTGCACTCACCAATATTGCAACGATCAAACCTACTATAATACTCATCTCGAAACCATCCTCCTTCCATAAAATAATGAATTTGTGAATATAGACAGTCATAGTAACACTCAGATATGCGGAAGGTTGCGGTGATATTCGATTGAATTATGGTTCAGGCTGGTATGATGCTGCCATCATCGAAACATCAAATGAACTTTATCCGATCTTGCTATAATAATGTGCAGATTGATCACCTTTGGCGCCTAGCCTGATTATCAGGTGCAAGAAGTGGGAACAGGAGGATGTATGGACACAGAAGGTTTTGTCGAGCTACTAATGACCCGCAAGCTAAACGACGAACAGATTGCGGTCTCAACCGCCTTGGCTGAACGGTTTGAGGCATATATCAGTGCGACTGGCGGGCAACCAAACGCGGAGACTACCTGGGCTTTCTGCAAAACCCTCATCCAGGAAGGGCAGAATACCTACGAAAATCTCTTGACCATGGCGCTTTACGGTGTCTTCACGGAAAACAACGCCATCTACGTGGCCGTGCTGGAATTGCTGGACGGGGCAGAAGCCCAACCAAATCTATATCAAAAAGTGGGTGAAATGTTCGGTGAATCGGTGCGTGATGAAGTTTTTGCCGGTATCGGCGTTTCGCCATTGGGCAAACCGCCGCCTGAAAAACCCCACGACATGTTCCCGGTCATCGAGCGGCTGATCAAAAAAGTGGGTAAGCGTGAAACTGAGCAACTGCTCTCCACCTGCCTGAGGGATTTGCCCGATAAGTATTACCGCAATGAGCGGCAGAAATACGCAAAAGCCCGCGATATCGACGATTACCTGCAGAAGAAACATCGTTCCTTCGTGCGCTCGATACAGAAATGCCAACGTAAAGGCGAGCTATTCTTCGCCCAGGAAATTACAGATGAGGTCGTCGCCTTTGTCAAGAACGCCCCGGAGATCGAAAGCGGGGTTCGTGAAGGAAACACCATTTACGTCTCGAAAATCCCTTACAAGGCCAAAGAATACCTTACCGAGAGCGACCCAACTATGAAACGCTACTATGCCTGCCACTGTCCCTGGGTGCGTGAAGCCATCAAGAATGGTGACCTCCACCTGAACGCAGTTTTCTGCAACTGCAGCGGCGGGTTCCACAAGAAACCCTGGGAGGTTATTTTTGGCAAAAGCCTGCAGGTTGAGGTGCTCGAATCTGTACTCAAAGGAGATTTTCGCTGCCGGTTTGCCATCCAGCTTCCCGAGAACCTGGAGATTGCACCAGCATGACAGTGGAGCTCATTGGTGAAAGAAACAAAAAATTGTCCGGATTCGCATGCACTCTGGCCCGCAATTGCACGCCTATTAGCAAAAATTGACATTGACCCGCAAGAACATTATAATGAAATCAGTCTATACAGTCATGCGCCTACCCGGCGCTGGAGCGCTAGCCTCACAACATACCCGAGCAAGGAACACAATGGGCTCGCCTATCCAACCTGGGCGAGCCTTTATTGCTTTATCGAGAGACGTTCGTGGAGACCCTGGCATAAAATGGTCCGGGATACTGAACACAGTCTGCTGATCGCCGATCGATTTGAGATCCAAGACCCGGAAAGCGACCTGCTTGGGCGGGGCAGCATGGGCGAGGTATACCGGGCGACCGATACCCGCAGCGGTAAACCCGTCGCCGTCAAAGCCCTCGATCCCAGGGTGGTCGCCCGCGACCCCGGCATCCTGGAACGCTTTGTGCGCGAGGGGGAAGCTCTGCGCCGGCTGGACCACCCCAACATCGTGCGCATGATCGTTGCGGTGGAGGACGAGGGTCGGCACTACCTGGTCATGGAGTACGTCGCTGGTGGTTCACTGCACGACCTGCTGGAAGCTCGAGGTTCACTTCCCAGCCCGCGCGTCCTCGAGATCGCCCTGGATCTGGCCGACGCCCTGACCCGCGCTCACCGCCTGGGCATCATCCACCGGGATCTCAAGCCTGCCAACGTTCTGCTGGCTGAGGACGGCACTCCTCGCCTGACTGACTTCGGCATCGCCCGGGTGACCAACAGCCCCCGCCTGACCCAAACCGGCATCCTGATCGGCACAGTAGACTACCTCAGCCCAGAGGCCTGTCGCGGGGAGGCAATCGATGAACGCGGCGATATCTGGTCCTTTGGCGTAATGCTGTACGAGATGCTCTGCGGAGGCCTCCCATTCAAGGGTGAGACGGTTATGGCCAGGCTCCAGGCTATCCTGAATCAACCAGTGCCCGACCTTATGGAACACTGTCCAGGGGCGCCGGAAGCTTTGCTGGACCTGATCTACCGTATGCTGGAGAAGGACCGCCAGCAGCGAAACTCCAGCGTCCGCCTGGTGGGGGCTGAGCTCGAAGCCATCCTGAAAGGCAGGGAGGTCCCCACTCCACTGCGTC